>WNEZ01000235.1_pt1 | contig 44375 bp, 49 predicted proteins | sample 5400521 | NCBI WGS metagenome assembly WNEZ01 (sample SAMN13153339, study PRJNA577476) | soil metagenome | isolation source: 120 cm saprolite under Douglas fir tree site 2 hole 1 replicate 1 | place: USA:California | collected 2015-04-18
CCCTACGGCAAACTCCACGGGCGACTTGATGCGACTACGATATGCTTTCTGCGAGGAGAACTGCGGCGAGAGCAGCAAGGTTCGCATGACTGCTCCCATATTGTGCCCGCTCTGCACATAGGTATCGACCAGAGGCTTCAAGTCGTCACTGCTGGGATTTTCATAGACAAAGAAGGTGAACAGCTTGCGCGAGATGAACCAGGGGGTTGCCGGGTGGTTTGCCAGGATGTTGATCACATCTTTGTAGTCAAGGTTGCCGGTATGGCCCAGGTAAGTCTTGGTCAGGTCATTATGATCTTGCGGTAGGTATACCGAGGACAGCCCTTGCACATGCCAGCCCGTGAGGGCTGCTGCACCTTCATACACATCCTGCTGCGTATAGTGACCCAGGCCGAGTGTGAACAGTTCCATCAGCTCGCGGGCGTAGTTTTCATTCGGGGCGATTTTCCTACTTTTTGTCAGGTCGAGGTAGAACAGCATGGCCGGGTCGCTGGTAATACCGAGCAAGATGTTGTCGAAGGTATCGAAGGCATGGTTGCGCAAAAACTGGTTCTGGTTAATCATGCGCAGAAAGGCATTTGGCCCACCGACTTTGCGAAAGCTGCTTGTGAGTACACCATGCCAGAATAGTGTCATCTTTTCGAGCAATGGTCGCTGTGTCCATGCCATACGCAGCAACCACCAGCGTATCTGGTCAAGGGGCTTGTTGAGGTCAAGGTTCAGGGCATTGAGACGATTCTCCATATCGCTATCGGAGATCTGCTGATAGTTGAGCAGTTGATCTACCGCACTGTTGAAACCCAGACTACTGTAGGTAGCCAAATCGTCAGGGCTGGTACCAAAGCCTGCACGCCGCAGCAGGTGTCCAATCCGCGTGTTACCTGCCACCGGACCATGGAAGAGATGCCGCAATCCTCCATGCTGCCACCACTGTTCTAATGCTGCCCCGCTGGCAGCGGTTCCTAATCCGGCTAACCCAATGGCTGTTGCACCAATAAGCTCACGGCGGGATAGGTGTGGCTTGCTTGCTGCTTGCGTTGGGGGTATCCAAGAGGAAGCGATAGTGGACTGCCCGGGGGGATTCACTTGCGCCTGGTCTGCTCCCACTCTCTGCTGGCGCAGGGATAACGGTTCTGTTGGCTCATCAAACTCATCAAACATATCGTTATCTGTGCTCATATGTCTGTTTCTCGCTTTGTGCTGATCTGCCACGATCATTGAGTCAGTATAGGTAACTCTTCAGTACTCCTCACCACCTTCGGTGGTTCGCTAGAAGATTTTGTTGCTGCGGACATTGCCGCCTGCGACGGCAATGTCCGCAGCAACAAGAGATGGAGCCGCCGCAGGCGGCAAGAATTCAGAATAGTCACCAGGATAGTAATTGCCCATGTAAGATGGGGAAACGGATGCCTCGCATTTACAGGTTTCTTTTTGTAGTAAGAAGATACAGCCGTGTATATCTTCTGATAGTTAGTCTAGCAGATAGTTCTCAAGAAACGCTCAAGAAGGAGTAAGAGTTTTCTGAACATACCGCAACCCCGATTATGATGTGATTCTGTTTTCCCCTTGACTCGAGAAGAGTTTCTATGTTACCCTATTACATATCCGAATATCATGATATGTAAAGGAAATCCCAATGGAACTGCTACATGACCATGACCTCTCCCCTGGAGAGGCTCGATTGGAAGCAAACCAGACCCTTCACCAGGGAGAACCGCTTCTCACCGCTGACGAGGCAGCGCTCTATGCACGCTTTTTCCAGGTGTTGAGTGACCCGACCCGCGTGCGCCTGCTACACCTGCTCCTTGATGCACCGGAGATGGGACGCACCGTGAGTGAGCTGGTTGAGGCCATCGGCGCTCCCCAGAGCCGTATCTCGACGCACCTGGGCTGCTTACGCTGGTGTGGCCTGGTACAAACATCTCGCGCAGGGAAGCAAATCTACTACCGCATCGCTGATGCGCGTGTGCGCGACCTGCTCTCCCTTGGTGGAGCGATGATGCGCGACTACGCCGCCAGCATTGCCTCCTGCGGGGTCATCCGATGAAACAGGTGGTTCCCTGGAGACGGAGGGACGCAACACGTCATGAACGCGAAGGAATCACGGCGATGAGCGCCAAGCACATACGGTATCATCTGCTCGCGAAGTTGAACACCACTTTGCCGACAGTATCAAACATGTATTGAACCTGACCTATCCACAAACAGAAAGAAAGGATACACTCAATGAACGCAGTCCCAGGCGATAGCGAGCAGTCGCGTGCAGCCGCATGGGGTAACGACCAAGGAGGATTTTAAATGGAAGTGCTCAGACTGGATCAACTAGCTGAAGACCTGCGCGAGGCGGGCATCCGGCAGGCTTTCACCCCGGACGTATCCCGGCTGACGGTTCGCTTGTGGAGAGAGATCGCCAGGGGTGGCCCGGTTTCCCCGGAGCAGGTTGAGCAGATCGCATCTGCCCTCGACCTCCCGCAGCAGACCGCCCGCGAGGTGCTCCACAAGATGTGCGAACGGGATCGAGATGGCAACGTGGTGGGGATCGCCGGGCTGTCACAGAACAAGCATCCCCACCGCTTTACCGTCAATGGTACGAGGCTTTCTACTTGGTGCGCGTGGGACTCCCTGTTCTTACCCGTGATGCTCCAGCAAACCGCCCTTGTCTCGTCCCTGTGCCCGGCCACAGGAGAGGTCATCCGGCTGACCATCACGCCGGAGGGCGTGACGAGCTACCAGCCCGCCAGCACCGCCATCTCCATCGTGATTCCACAGCCGACCAGGAATGGGCTGGAATCGGTCGAGGAGATCTGGATGACGTTCTGCCACCACATCCACTTCTTTTCCTCGCCACAGGCGGCGCAGGAGTGGTTTGCCGCACGGGGGCAGGAGATCGCCATCCTCACGATCGAGGAAGCCTTTGAGCTGGGTCGGCTGACCCTGAGCGAGGTCTTGCGGCACATCTAGGGCTAGAGGGGGCGCAAGAACGCGCCCCATGCGCATCAAGCTAAGCCGCCTTCTGCGCAAGCGAGGAGTAATTGGAGCGTTTGGTGCAGATCTCTCGGCACGCGAAGCTGCACAGAAGCCACTCTACTATCCATTGAAGAAAGGCACGAATATGATACAACGACGATCCTGGATGCGTGGGGGCGCAAGTGGGCTGGCGGCCCTCGCTGCCCTTTTTACCACGCTGTGCTGTTTAGGGTTCCCGGCTCTGGTCGGGTTGCTCTCTGCCCTGGGGGCAGGGTTCCTCCTCTCAGATCGCTATCTCGAGCCGCTCCTGGCCGGAACGCTCCTACTCACGTTGCTGATAGCCGGGCTCCATCTGCGTCGGCATCATCAGCCTGGGCCCTTCATTCTCTCACTCGTGGCCGCCGGAAGTGTCTTCTTCGCCATCTACGGCGTCGGGTTGCTCCCACATGCTGCGGGCGGCGATCACATGGGAGACCACATGGCTGATGCCATGGCTGGCCCACCCGCCTGGAGTCCGTTCCTGGCCTATGGAGCGATCCTCGTCCTGCTGGGCGCGCAGGTCTGGGACCTCTGGCTCTTCCGCCAGTGCGTGCGGCGGGCCACGCCTGTTCCTACGCGCTCTGCTCCTCTCTCATCAGGAACACGAAAGGAGGGGATCTGATGCGCCGTATCGGTGGTGTTGTGCTCACCGTGACAGGCTTTCTCGCCTGTCCTTGTCACCTGATTGTGACCCTGCCGCTGCTGGTTTCTCTGCTGGCAGGGACGGCCCTGGGCAGCTTTCTCACCCGCAATACCGGTCTGGTCTACACCGGTGCCTCGATCTACTTCGTGGTGGCACTCGCGCTGGGATACTGGTTCTTATTCGGCTCGAAACGCCCGAGCAGCAAGGGAGAGGAGGCCTGTCCCACCTGCGTGCCTCTGGAACCTGGAGCACGAGCACGGGAACGATCTACAACTTCGGATGAAGTGTCCGCTACAAGGAGTCTCTCATGACTGCGATGAAGAACGACGTGTATGATCTGCTGATTTTGGGTAGTGGCTCGACGGCCTTCGCCGCCGCCATTCATGCCAAAGACCTGGGCAAAACGGCGGTGATGACCGAGGGGCGGACCCTGGGAGGTACCTGTGTCAACCGGGGCTGCCTGCCTTCCAAGAACCTGATCGAAGCCGCCCGATTAGTCTACGATGCCGCCCATCCCCGCTACCCCGGGCTCACCCCTGCGCGGGTGGGCGTCGATTTCCCAGCGCTGGTGGCCCAGAAAGATGAGATCATCCGCGAGTACCGTGACCAGCACTACGAAAGTCTCGTTGACGAGACGGATGAGGAAGGTCAGCGTCCCATTGAGGTTGTGCCGGGACGTGCCGTGCTAGTCGATCCGCACACCGTCGAAGTGACGGCTTCCGATGGGGAGGTGCGCCAGCTCACAGGCTCCCAGGTGCTCATCGCCACCGGGTCCTCGCCGCTCATCCCCGACATCCCCGGTCTGGCTGAGACCCCGTATCTCACGAGTGACCTGCTCACCAGCCAGGAGGACCTGGAACTCACCGAGCTGCCTCGCTCGCTGCTCATCCTGGGAGGTGGCTACATCGCGCTTGAACTGGGGCAGATGTTTGCTCGCTTTGGCAGCCAGGTGACTCTCGTTACGCGTGGACCGAGCATCCTGTCCGGCTACGAACCGGAAATCGCCGAGAGCCTGACCGAGATTCTCCGTGAGGAGGGCTTACAGATCGTCACGGGGGCACAGGCGCGTTCCGTGCGCCGTGAAGGAGCCGGGGTGGCATTGGTCATCCAGCGACATGGCAGCAGCCGGACCTTCACGGCGGAAAAGCTCCTGGTGGCGACGTCCCGACGCCCGAACACCCAGGACATCGGGCTCGAGCGGGTAGGAGTCACCCTCGATGAGACTGGCGTGGTGCGCGTCGATCAGCATCTGCGGACAAGCGTGGCCCATATCTGGGCTGCCGGTGACGTGATCGGACGCGAAACCGAGAGTCAGATGGCCACCCCGATCGGTGCCCACGATGGCAAGATCGCCGCACACAATGCCCTCTCCGGGGAGTCGCTGCGCGAGGTCGATCACACCGTCATCCCGCGCACCATCTTCACCGACCCCCAGGTGGCCGTCGTGGGGTTGACCGACGAGGAGGCCAATGCTCGCGGCATCGTCTGCGAGTGCAACACGATCCCCATGAGTGCGGTGCCACGAGCAGGGGCCATCCGCGACACCCGTGGCGTCATCAAGATGGTGCTCGAACGCCCCACGCGCCGGGTCGTGGGTGTCTCCATGCTTGGGGTCAATGCGGGCGAGGTGATCCACGAGGCGGCGATGGCGCTGCGGTTCGGGGCGACGACGGACGATTTCATCGACCTGATCCACGTGTACCCGACGATGGCCGAGGCGCTCAAGATTGTCGCCATCTCGTTTACGAAGGACGTGAACCGGCTGAGTTGCTGCGCAAGTTAACCACCCACGGGGAGGGAGCCCTGGTGCTGCTGGTTGTCGCCCTGATGGCAACCACGCTGGCCGATGTCCTTCGGCAGACCGTCTTTCCCCTGCTCCGCTGAGTGCAGCCGGTGGCCTCGCTCCTCTTAGTTAGGAACGGGCATCTATATTGTGTTCTACCAACTCCATACCGGACTCTGGTAGGGCGTTTTTGAAAACAGAAAGAAGGAACAATGGGAACAACAACCGTTGATGTGATCGTCCTGGGAACGGGCGCAGCCGCGCAGACCGCCGCCTACACCTGCCGTGAGGCCGGTTGGAGCGTGGCCGTCGTCGATTCCCGTCCCTTCGGGGGGACCTGTCAGTTGCGCGGGTGCGACCCCAAGAAAGTCCTGGTGGGCGTTTCCGAACTGGCGGACTGGAGTCATCGCATGCAGGGCAAGGGCGTCTCCGCGCCGGGCCTGTCCATTGCCTGGCCGGACCTGATCCGCTTCAAGCGCACCTTCACCGACCCTGTGCCAGAAAACCAGGAGCAGAGCTTCGAGCAGGCGGGGATCGCCACACGGCACGGCCGTGCCCACTTTGTGGATCGGACGAGCGTCCTGGTGGGGGAGGATACCCTCGTCGGTCGCCATGTGGTGATCGCAACCGGTGCACGCCATGCTCCCCTCGGAATACCAGGTGAGAAGCATCTGACCACCAGCACGCAATTTCTCGAGCTGGACGAACTGCCACGCCACATCGTCTTCGTGGGCGGCGGCTACATCGCCTTCGAGTTCGCTCACATCGCGGCGCGAGCGGGGGCCCGCGTGCAGGTGCTCCACCGCGGCAGCCATCCCCTCAAGAAGTTTGACCCCGATCTGGTCGCTCAGCTTGTGCAGACGACCAGAGAACTCGGCGTCGAGGTCCTCCTGAACATGGCGGTCACCGCCCTCGAGCGGCAGGGCAACCGCTTCCTTGTCCACGCACGGGCAGATGAGCAGGAGACGATGGTCGAGGCTGACCTGGTGGTACATGCCGCCGGGCGCGTGCCGGAGATCGACGACCTCGACCTGGAGGTGGCAGGCATCACACGCGAAAAGGACGGCATCTCTGTGAACGAATACCTGCAAAGCGTGAGCAACCCGGCGGTCTATGCCGCAGGGGACGCGGTGGCCAGCGGCGGGTTCCCCCTGACACCGGTCGCAGGCATGCAGGGCGGTATCGTGGCCAGCAACCTGCTCGAGGGCAACCGGCACACGCCGAACTACAGCGGGATTCCCAGCGTGGTCTTCACGACGCCTCCCCTGGCTCGCATCGGCCTCCTTGAGGAGACAGCTCGCGCCCAGGGCCTGCGCTTCAGGACGCACCACGAGGACACCTCGGGCTGGTATTCCTCGCGGCGGGTGGCTCTGTCGCACACCGGCTTCAAGGTGCTCGTCGAGGAGGGCACCGAGCGCATCCTGGGCGCGCACCTTCTGGGCTTACATGCCGAGGAGGTCATCAACCTGTTCGCGCTCGCCATCCGCACAGGTCTGCGGGCGAGTGATCTCAAGCAGATGGTCTACGCCTACCCGACGAGCGCCTCGGATGTGAGCTACATGGTGTAACCGCCATCCCGACATCTGCCAGGACAGAAGATCAATGAAAGGAAGGAAACCGATGAGCCGTCTCTCACTCAATGAAATTGCCAGCCAGGTGGCTTAGAGAAAAACTCGCAGGCGTGAGTTCACACTTCTGTCACACAACATGTTCCGCCTTATCGTACACTTCCCCTAAGCAGATGATCTTCTGCGGCCGAGGAGCGCCACTGAAGACGTCCGCTTGCCAGGTGATCTCGAAGTCAACGAATCCTGCAGCCACGACCGTGGCCTTCAGTTCTGCTTCCAGCAGAGCACCGGCAATTCAGCCCGTCCACAGATCGATCTGCTTTAATGTGCTTTAGTCTGCTAGTGTCCGCAAGAGATCGAGCAAAAGCCTCTACGGCGAAAGCTATCAAAACGAAGCCTGTAAAAAACGATCAACGGCTTGCAGGAATGCCTGTGGCTGCTCCAAATTCGAGAGATGGCCCGCATGGGGAATAACGACAAACTGCGCTCCAGGAATTTTTGTTGCATACTCCTGTGCCACCTGTGGTGGAGTCAGCACATCTTGCTCGCCCACCACAACCAAAGTTGGGCATGTAATACTGGCAAGCAAATCGGTTGAGTCGGCCCTCAGCGCCATGCCACGCGAGGCAGCGGCAATTCCTTGCGGAGTTGCGGAAGCGATCATCTGGCGGATGCGTCGCTCTACCGCAGGAGAATGTTGGCGTGTATAATCCGAGATGAGCCGTGGCACCTGCAGGTCCGCAATCGCCGATGTTCCTTGCGACTCGGCCAGGCGCGCCACATTTTCACGGTTCGCCTGAGCCTCGGCATTATCTGCCCCCGGTCGCGTATCCGCCAGGATCAAACCGCTCACGCGCTGCGGGTACTTGAGCAAGAAGGCGAAAGCGGCATAGCCTCCCATTGAAAGACCGCAGAGAATGGCAGCGTCAATACCTAGCGAGTCCATCAGTCCCGCCACGTCATCAGCAAACTGCTCCATCGTCGACACTTCTGCTGTGATGCCACTCTCACCAAAACCGCGCCAGTCCAGAGCAACGAGACGGAAACGACTTTCAGCTAGCAGAGCCATTATCTGTTCTTGCCACATGCTCTTATTCAAGGGAAACGCATGCAGGAAGAGTACAGGTTGCCCAACACCGTGGTCATCGTAGGCAAGAGTGATGTCGTTCACTAACGCTTTATTGCTCATGCATCGCTCCATCAGCTTGTTCGTGCGCGTGATACGAACTGCGCACGAAGGGGCCAGACTCTACATGGCGGAAGCCCATCTTTTTGCCTTCAGCCTTGAGAGCCGCAAATTCTTCCAGTGGGACATAGCGTTGGATCGGCAGGTGTTGAAACGATGGGCGTAGATACTGCCCAATCGTCAGGATATCGACATCATGCTCATGCAGGTCATGCATAACCTCGATCACCTCATCCCAGGTTTCACCCAGACCGAGCATAAAGCCGGACTTGGTGGGCGCAGCAGGGTTCATCTCTTTGGCCCACTTGAGCACCTGGAGCGAACGTTTGTAAATGGCCTGGGGACGCACACGCTTGTAGAGCCTGGGGACTGTTTCCACGTTGTGGTTGTAGACATCGGGCTTCGCATCGATCACCACGCGTAGCGCCTCGTATACGCCTTTGAAGTCGGGAGTCAAGACTTCGACACGACACTCCGGGTTCAGACGGCGAATCCAGCGGATGCTTGCAGCAAAAATGGCAGCACCGCCGTCCTTTAGTTCGTCGCGGTTCACGGAGGTGACGACGACGTGGCGCAATCCCATCTTCTGCACAGCTTCCGCCACACGTTTCGGTTCCTCCCAGTCCAGCCCAACGGGGCGACCAGTCTCCACTGCGCAGAAGCCACAACTGCGCGTGCAGACACGTCCCAGGATCATGAAGGTAGCCGTTTTATGACCCCAACATTCGCCAATATTGGGGCAGCGTGCCTCTTCACAGACAGTGTGCAGGTCCTTACTGCGCATCAGTTGCTTCAGGTTTTCGTAGTTTTCCCCTTTCGGGGGTCGCACCCTGAGCCATTCAGGACGACGTTCGGGAATGATGGTCGCCATAGTTATTTTCCTTGCTAATACACATCAATCTCTCGCCCGTAGCTTTGTAGCTTGGTACGGACGGCTTGCAGGAAGCCACCAGCACCGGCACCATCAAGGATGCGGTGATCGAAAGAGAGACACAGATACATCATAGAGCGCACTGCAATGGCATCGTCTTCAATCACTACCGGCCGCTTGACGACGGCATCCATGCTGAGAATAGCCGCATTGGGCTGATTAATAATCGGCACTGAGATAATTGTACCAAAAGTGCCAGGATTATTCACGACGAAGGTGCTGTTCTGCATATCCTGGACGGTCAGTTTGTTTGCGCGTGCGCGCTGTGCAACGGCGTTGACTTGCCTGGCCAGGCCAGCCAGCGTATAATTGTCGGCATCGTAGATCGTCGGCACCACTAAGCCCATGTCGGTAGCGACGGCGATTCCGAGGTTGATGCGTTTCTTGATGATGATCTTGTTATCTTCCGTCCAGCTTGAATTGATTATTGGGAACTTGCGAATCCCCTCGCAGACGGCTTTCATCACAAACGGCACATAGCTGATGCTGTAGCCCTCACGGCGGCGGAACTCCTCTTTGTTCTTCTCCAGCCACTTTGCGATGTTGGTCATATCGACCTCCACCACCGTCGTTGCGTGTGGGGATGTGCGTTTGCTGCGTACCATATGCTCGGCGATTGCCAGGCGCATGCGGCTGGGCGTGACTATCTCCACATCTTCTCCTACTTCCGTCGTCGAAGGCGCGAATGCAGCCGCGGGAGCTGCGTGGACAGGTTCTGGAGCCGGTCGAGGCATCGTGGGTAATGGGGGGGCTGGAGCGGCCGGTACTGCCGCAGCGGGGGCTGCCTGTCGTTGTGCAACATAGGCGAGGATATCCTCTTTACGCACGCGTCCCCCAGCGCCTGTTCCCTCAATTATATTTAGATCAATGCCATGCCCCTGTGCCAAACGTCGTGCCAGAGGCGAGATGCGCTGCCGCTCCTCTTCGTCAACACGAGGAGTACGTGCGGCTGCGCTTGTGGCTGCCCTTGCCCCATTGCCCGCGCTTGCACGTTTCTGTTCAATAACCGAAGTGGCCGCTTGGGCAGGGCTCTTTACCGGAGCAGCGTCTTGTCCAGGTGCGGCCTCAGCAGGTGGCGAGGCCGAGACATCGGCGCTCTCTTCGATGAGGGCGATGTCTGCGCCTACGGGCACTGTTTCGTCCGTTTTTACGAGGATTTTTGCCAGGCGACCGGCGACGGGCGAAGGCAATTCGGCGTTAATTTTATCGGTTATGATCTCGGCCAGCGATTCGTCTTTCTCGACCCAATCACCTTCATTTTTGAGCCAGGCGCCTAAGGTTCCTTCCGCAACCGATTCGCCTAGTCGTGGCATTTTCACGGGCGTTGGCATATGCGAACTCCTTTGTTCAGGGTCTATTAATGGTTTTGTTAATAAGCAGCGAGCTTGCGCGTAGCAGCAAGAATCTTCTCCACATTCGGCAAATAAGCAGCTTCCAAAGGTGGTGCATAGGGAAATGGCGCATCGGGTGCGGCTACTCGCGTAATTGGGCCATCGAGATATTCGAAGAGGTCCTCGGCTAAAATCGCGGCCAGCTCTGCACCAATGCCGCCGGTCAATGTGTCTTCGTGGACGATCAGCACTTTATTCGTGCGCTTGACCGAAGCAGTAATGGTCTCGCGATCGAGCGGTGTCAGGCTGCGCAGATCAATTACTTCGACCTGCAAGTCATCCTCTTCCTCGAGCGTTTGGGCGGCCTTCAGACACTGGTGGACCATCGCCCCGTACGTCAGGATGGTCATATCCTCACCTTCTCGACGAGTAATCGCCTTGCCCAACGGCACAATGTAATCTTCCTCGGGCAACTCTTCACGTAGTTCCGGCATGCGATAGAGTAGTTTATGCTCCAGGTATAGCACGGGATTGTTGTCGCGAATAGCCCCCTTGAGCAGGCCCTTGGCATCATAGGTTGTGGCCGGAACGACTACCTTGATGCCGGGCGTATGGAAGAACCAGGCCTCCGGGCTGGCAGAATGGAATGGGCCACCCTTAGTTCCTCCGCCGGATGGGCCACGAATGACCATCGGTACGGGAATACCAGAGCGCCAGTACATTTTGCTCGCCATATTGATAATCTGATCGAAGCCGCAGGTGATGAAATCAATGAACTGCAACTCCGCGATAGGCCGCATGCCCATTAATGCTGCTCCAATAGCTGAACCAATGATAGCCGCTTCAGACATCGGTGTGTCGATGATGCGTTCCGGCCCGAACTTCTCGAGCATGCCCGTGCTCACCTTAAACGCTCCGCCATAGGTGCCCACATCCTCACCCAGGAGAAATACCGCTTCATCTCGCTGCATCTCTTCATTAATGGCTTCGCTGATGGCTTCAAGATATGTAACTTTATTTCGCGTTACTTTTTTTGCGCTCATACTCATCGTTGTCCCACCACCCCTTCGGGCATAATAAATTGGGCCTCTACAGGCGCAGTAAATTGGACAATGGTATTGAAGGGCCGACCTGTGCGCGAATCCTGTGAGTTGATATAGTGTGGGTCCTGCGCACCCGGCTCACCGATGATGGCTATGGGGCCATCGGGAGCAAAGGCGTACTCGGCCACCGTCTCTGCATCCGGCGCGGGACTCTGTTCGGCGAAGTTCACGGCATCGTCAACCGTCGCCTTGACTTTCGCCTCGATCTCGGCTTTCTCTGCCGACGTCAAGTTATGCTTTTTGGTCAAGTACACTTCAAAACGTGCAATAGGGTCCTTTGCCAGCCATTCCTCGCGCAGTTGCCGCGGCACATAGTCGGCTTTGTCGGCTTCCGAATGTCCACGCACACGGAATGTCTTGCACTCGACGAGGACCGGGCCCTGGCCACTGCGCGCATGTTGCACTGCCTTCCTGACCGCTTCGATTACCGTCATGACATCGTTGCCATCCACACTTTCCCCAGGCATACCATAGGCTAAGGCGCGATCAGAGAGATTTTCGACGGCAAACTGTTTGTAGGAAGGTGTTGAGTAGGCATAGCCATTATTTTCGATGAGAAAAACGATAGGTAGTTTCTGCACAGAGGCAAAGTTCAATGCCTCGTGGAACGGCCCTGTATTTGTTGCACCGTCACCACAAGGAGCTAATACTATCGTTGTACGCTTACGCATCTTCATAGTCAAGGCAACACCACAGGCGACTGGCAGCGATTCACCGAGCATGCTGATCGAAGGCACAACGCCATGATGTATGTCGCCGATATGGAGCTGTCCATCACGTCCCAATGTGGGGGAGTTGCCGCGAGCAAACCACTGACACATGACAGCACGCGGCGAAGTGCCTCGCACAAGATGCATACCCAGATCGCGATGCTGCGGTACGATGCAGTCATCTTCGCGCAACATTGTTGCTGCTCCGACGGTTGTTGCCTCATGTCCCTGCCCTGTATAGACGCCACCTACGATTCGCCCCTGTAAGAAGAGGGTGCGGGTGCGGTCTTCCATGGCACGGGTCAGGCGCATATAATAGTAGATCTGTAGTAAGGCTTCTCGGCTCAAATTGCCCCCTTTACGCTTTCAGACACCTAAGACATTGTATCATAGTGCGGTCTATGGATGTAAGAACTGTGGTTATGGATTATCTGGCAAGTATCAAACACTTGAGCAAGAATACCCAGGTGGGCTACCGCCAACGCCTGACAGTATTTGCAGAGTGGGCAGCCCTGCAAGGGGTGAGCCTGGAGCAGGTCAATAATCGAAACGTGCAGGCTTTTCTGGATTGGCTCAGTTCACATACGATTGCGGATTATGTTCGAAACATCTGGACGTTTCTCTACTGGTGCATCGAGGATCAGGACTTCCCCTGGAAAGTGTTCCATATCGTGGGCTCCATTGCCCTGGTCATTCTCGGTGCCGTCATCGGGCAATTCATCCACGTCCCCCCCTTCACCCTTGATCTTCTCTGTTTGCTATTGTTTGCAAAGTACGACTAACAGAACGAAAGCACCCCAGCACTCAAGAGCCTTTCCAGGCTCTCTCTTTTTGTCTTGCGCATCGACACTGACTCATAGAAGTCACCATGAATTATGAACACTGAATGCTTGTTGATAAGTTCGTCTACTTCTTGTATAGTACGCTACAGTATACTTCTTCGTTGAAAGGAACTCGTAGGATGTCTCAACAACCACCACCGCCTCCTCCCGGGCAACCGTATCAACAACAACCTCCAACGTACTATCCGCCACCGTGGCCTCAGCAACCGCGGGGACAAACCCCGTCGCAATGGAGAAATACCTCACAATCGTCTCCACAATGGGGGCAGTACCCTCCGCAATCCCAACCACCTCCACAACGCAATTATCAACAGCCACGCCAATATCAGCCTTCACAGCAGAGCAGTCAGCAGCGTCCAATGTATCCGGGTCAATTTCAACCGCCACCATACACTCAGCCTCAATTCTACACGAGCCAACCACGATCCCAGTCACCTCTACCTCCACCATTACAAACAGCAGCGAGATCAGGACAAAGATCCCTTCTCATGCTATCGTGCATCTCAGTTTTTCTTTTCGTCGTATTTGGTATCGGATACCTCTATTGGCCCCAGATGAACACCTTTCTCATCTCCTTTGAACCCTCGTGTACCGTGGGTATCATCGGTACCTCTGCAACCGTCACGATCCAGGGCTGGCAAGCTACGCAGAGATGCGATAATCTCTTCAATGGTCAGCAGGCCCCCAATGCTCCAAAGATCGATACCTCGAAGATATATAGGCTTGACAGTCCACCAGATGCGCCAGTCGTTTGCCAGTTCGATAGAAATGGCCTCCGGGTGACCATACGAGATGGGGGCCTCATCAAACTTTTCGGCAATGCCCTATGCCAGGCGATACTCTCTCCTCCGGCATCCTCCTAGCCCCAATCCAGTGAAAGAAGACGAGTGCCAGACCAAAGAAGTTGCTCTTGTCATTCTCGGTGCCGTCATCGGACAATTCATCCACTTCCACCCCTGACCTTTTAGCCATCTTTTGTACAAGACCACAAAAAAACGAAAGCGTCCCAAAAGTAAAGAGCCTTTGCAAGCTCTCTTTTTGTTTTACCTACCGACACTGGGCAGTATCACTACATCAGAACATATCAGGGGGGAAACCACATTCCTCCGCATCATCCCAATCATCCCGGCCAGAGCTCCTCTGATATCTCCTCCTTACGCGTCCACCACTACTACCACTCCTGCTACCGCTGAGACCGACGAGCACTGCGCACAGGGCTACACCAATTGCTGCGATAATCGCCACCGTCAACATTGTTTCCAATACACATCTCCAAAATACATGGTTAGTCGCTGAAAACAGCGCCACTATGGAGACGAGCGAAATGATGATGAGTAACTACGTGAAGCACTCACTTCAGCCCTTCAACAAAGTCGTGAAGGGCTTTTTCACGCACGTTTGATGGGATAGCGAGTGCTTGTTGATAAGTTCATCTACATAGTGTATAGTACGCTACAGTATACTTCTTCGTTGAAAGGAACTCGTAGGATGTCTCAACAACCACCACCGCCTCCTCCTGGGCAACCGTATCAACAACAACCTCCAACGTACTATCCGCCACCGCGGCAACAGTATCCACAGCCTCCATATCAGCCCCAACCACCACAATGGGGAAATACTCCACAACCGTCTCCGCGGTGGGGACAGTACCCTCAACAATGGCAATACCCCTATGGACAGCCGCCGACACAGCAATGGCCACCTGCACCACCAAAGAAGTCTCACAAAGGCCTCTGGATCACACTGGCAATCGCGGCCTTCGTCGTGGTCTGTAGCTGTCTCAGTGTGAGCGCCATAGCTGCTACGTCCTCATCCTCATCTATATCTCAGCAGCAGGTAACACCACCTACTACAGCACCGACACTCTCAACGAATGCAAGCGGCCCGGCAAAGGTAGGGCAGACGATCACCGTAAGTGGGGTGTCCTGTACGCTTATCTCTGTCAAAATCATCCCTGATGACGGTGCGGGATGGCTCAAAGCGGGGGATGAATGGGTGGTAGTTCATGTGAAGATAGTGAACCAGACTAGTCAAGATTACGGTTACGGACAAGGCGATTTCACTATCATTAATGGTACCGGGAATGCGACGGGGACGACAGTTATTTCACCTTCAACGTACAACGGAACACAAATTGGGATAGGAGCAGTCCTTGTTCCAGGAGGAAGCGTAACTGGGGATCTCATCTTCGAGGCCGAGATGGGAGACCACAGGGCCGAGATGTCCTGGAGACCGAACTTCGTTGGGAATGTGACCGACAACGTGTGGGAACTTGGTCTCTAGCTGTCGAAGGAACAGCAAAGCGCAAACGAAGAAGCATGAGCGCAGCGGGTGTGTGCCCCATGCCTCTCAGGCTATTCCTACAGCACGTCTGCCGCCGTAGAGGACCTAGGCGATCCCTGGCGATTCTCTTGCTCTTCCTGCTGCTCTAAGAGCGCCTGCAGGAGTGCATTAACTACCCTTCTCTTCGAGGCAGACAGTCGCATATAGACATCATACAAACTCACACTCACGATCTCATCATCTTCACTGACACCATGGTAGAGCGCCAGTATTGTGGACAGCAGTACCTCGAAATGATGTGCCAACCCTAATGCCTCACTTGCCTTCAGAACCATTCTCCCTTGCAGGAGATTGTACATATGCGTGCGTTGACCCTCAGAGAGTCTCTAGGCACGCATAATGGCTGATAACGACTCCCCTCTTCTGACTACTGGCCGATCATGGCTGGGCCAGTCGTCTTCTTCACTGTTGCAAGGCAGATCCGTGCTCCAGCATGGCCGCCCTGTATCCCTTTCGGATACTCCTACCGTGTTCCTACAGAGAAGGAGGTAGTTCACCGTAGTTGCATTTCTCGTCGCCTGTGTGGTTATCGCCATCCTTATTGCAGGGGGCATAGCCCTCAATGCCTTTCTGTACAACAAGTTATACAAAGGACAGCCCTGGACAGGCTCACGGCTATTCTATCCAGTCTCAAGAGGATACGCGACTGATTCGAATATTGATCTGGCTGATGTCAATATGGCCCGCTCTAGCAAGTGGGTCCTTGTGAGTTCGATTGTGGTTCTGGTCGCGTTGTGCATTACGGTGGTGATTGGTGCTGTTATAAACGCCATCGTTCGCTAGAAAGGGTACGGTTGTATCTACAACCCAACCTGAATCGTGTTCTCTCTTGTGGCCACGTGACACGACCCCTCAATTTGGTAGCGATTGACGAATAGGTCACCAACGTTTCGTGCGTCACCTGACCACGCTTGACTCATAGAGCGGCTCATCGCTCTTTTTTGTGTCAGGTGGCCCCAGCTGCACAGCAATATCATATTGCTGGCCAGTGAGTATTTGTAAAGCAACTGACAAAAAAGAAAGCCAACAGAGATGCTGGCCTTCTTTTCGCGCTCTGCGCCCACTCTACATACGCGGCACTGAGGAATGAAGCTCTCAGTACCTCTCTCTGCGTCCATCAGGGCGACGATCTCTCCATCCTGACTCTTGCCGCTCATGTGCCTCATTGACAATGATGGTTCGGCCTTCCAAGGTGGAACTATTGAGATTGTTCATGGCGGCTCGCGCCTCTTGCACATTGCTCATTTCGACAAAGCCAAACCCTTTACTGCGCCCCATATACCGATCCATGATCACCGTGGCTGAGAGGACCTGACCGTACCGTCCGAAGAGGTTAGCAAGGTCCTGGTCTGTCGTTTCATAGGGCAATCTGCCTACATACAGTTTCACTCTGTTCTTCTCCAAGAACGACGTCAAGGGACCTCGTGCTGCCGGGGAAATGCTCGCTTGCCACCTACGCGACACAGCACGATATGACATCGTTCCTCTAGCTTCCAACACGTACGAACGCTCTTATAAGTTGCATGATGGTCTGTAGTCATTCTTCCTTAGCGGTTTCCACACAGCAATATTTATTGCTGGCTAACGAGGACTTAGCTCGTCAGCTAACACTTGTCAAGAAATTGTAACCTACAAGCGGGAATTATCACCAAAACGTAACCAATTCTTCACCTCATTTCTATTCCTTCAGTTCATACTTGCTAAGTATATTCATGTTCTCAATTGTATCTATGTTATATGTCGAGAGGAGAGGAGAAGGATTATGAGCAATCAACAAGGACAACCACCACAATGGCCTCCACCATCGGGGCAGCCGCCAAACTGGTACACCTCAAATCAAGGATGGGGATCACCTCAACCACCACAATGGCAACCGCCGAACACATCGTATCCGCCACCTCAACAGTCCCAACCTCATGAAGATCGTTACTACTATCCGCAGGATCCACCGAGTCAACCACAATCACAATATCCTGCTCAGTGGCAACAACAACAGCTAGCACCTTATGGTTACCCGCCCATGCCACACCAGCAACAGTACCCGCCTCAGTGGCAACCACCTCCATATCCACAACAGTATCCACAACAGATGCCATATGGGTACTATCCACCGCCACAGCAACAGCCTGTTTACATCATCAATCAGGTGTCAGCGAATGCCTATGGTGGATATTACTATCGCAGACCGCAGCAATTGAGTTTTCTTATTCGCTTTCTGTATTTCTGCTTCATCGGCTGGTGGCTTGGCCTCCTCTGGATAGGCGTTGCGTTGTGCTTGTTGATGTCTATCATCGGCATCCCGATCGGCGTCATCATGCTGAATTACGTGCCACAGGTACTTACCTTGCAACAGAAGTGATCGGGTATAGCAGAGAGAAGAGAAAGCAGCAACAGATGTACCAGCCACCACAACAGCCACCTCAGTGGCAACGTCCTCAGCAACAGCCAAACACGCAATATCCACCTCAGTGGCAGCCTAGGCCGCCATATCCTCAGCAACCTTATCAATCACCGCCAACGTACTATCCACAACAGCAGTATTATCAGCAGCTGCCGCCACCAATGGTGCCACCTCCACCGCCGCCAAAGAAACCAGATCGTGGGCGGGAAATTGCAGGGTTCATCATTGCTGGCCTTATCCTGCTGTGTGTTGGCATCGGTGTCATCAATGCACCCAAGAACTCTACTACCCCAAGTTTCAGTGACACAGCACAGGCCACGGATACACCAACACAGCAGACAGGCACCTAGACTGTGACGCACACCTACAAGGGCAATGGTGAGAAAAAGACCGAGATATTTACTGTGGGCAATGATTGGAAGATTGTTTATGCCTGTACTGGATTTAACGATGGCACTGGCATAGGAGGTGATCTCTCTGTCACCGTGTATGGGGCTGATAACTCCTACATCGATCTGCCTGTGAATGAACAATGTCCAGCAGGAAAGAACACTACTGGTGAAAGTGAGGAACACCAGGACGGCAGTGTGTATCTCGATATCACTGCCAGTAGCGGGGGTTGGGTTGTGCAGTTACAAGAATTGCAATGAGCGGGGAAGGCTGCCTGCCACATCCTCAGGAATGATTTGCGCAATTTGTTGCTATGTGTTATGGTAGAGACGAAGAGAATCCACATCCAAATGCGAAGAAAGAGCGTGTATCTATGAGTCAATCAGAACCGAAACCCATACCTCTGGCCCTCAATGTCAGGTTTACTGATGCTTCCAATTTACCTCTCTATCATGTGAATGCGTTAGGTGTTCGTGGAGCGAGTGACGAGTTCTTCTTTATCTTGGGCGTTATCCAGCCCCCAGAACCGGAAGATATGGAAAAAGTAAAGGAAATTGGATACGTTACAGCCCAACCCATTTATCGTTTCGCTATATCACGTGCCAACATGGAAAAGTTCCTCACTCTTATGGCAAACCAATATGAGCAGCAGACAACATTAATCAATCAACTACGCGATGGTGAAACGAATGAAGAGGAGGGAAGCGAAGATGAGTAACTCTAGTTTTACACCAAGCACTTCCCCAGTAGGACCGCCACCTGCTAACACCAACTTTCAGCCGATGAGTGAAGGGAAGGGATCCTTTGGCTCAACTAACAAGCCGTCTTCCTCTTGGAGAAAGTTCATTCGCAAGCCAACAAAACAATCAGTGATCGTATCTGTTATACCATTTGCCTTTTTAGAGAGAACTACAACATCCTGGGCTGGCTTTGTCAGTGCAAAGATCTTTCACACCATTCCTGAGGGGTATAGAATTAGTGTCTCCGACCCTGACGCTGCTGCTATCGTCACACGGTCCTTTGTCGTCGAAGTTTCACCTTCAGGAGAGGAATATATTGCCACCAGTCGTATATCTAACACCTACGAATTTGGAGCGACTCCCGACCAAGCAATAAGCACCTACCTCGAATTTCTTGTTGATGAGCTTATTTGGCTTCAGAAGAATGAGGTACAACTCTCGCCTTCCATCCAGGAAGACCTTCGCCTCTTGCAACGTTATTTACGAATTGTGTAGTAGGTACTCATGGGTACATCACTTCGAGACCTGAGATCCCTCTTAGAAACAGTCTTGCAATTCGAGTGCGATGAATCAAGGAGTCACACCAGATATTTCCTTCGGGTGAATGATAGGGTGGTAGCAGAAACACATTATTCACGTTCATGGCGTGGCAGTACACAAATTGATGACTCAACAGTGAGCAAGCAGTCAAGACAACTCAAATGTTCATCCCCTAAATTCTTGAGACGGTTGCTAGCAGGTCAGGCAGGAAGAAAAGACTATCTGGATGACCTTCTTAAAAATAAGCACATCAGTCAGGAGGAATTTGATACTCTAAGCTCAATGTAATTTTGGCTCATAAAATCGCCAATTTGGGGATTTATGCGTCAGTAGAGGGCAATGTGAGACAGGCGGCTGGCCCAGCACTGGCCGTCTTCTTTTGTGCTGAAACCTGTTTTTCGGTGTGTCTCCCCTGTGGTCAATGATGGGTCTGATTCATCCTATTATTTCCCCGGCTCGAACTGAAATTGATACCACCATCCATCGAAGTTGGTCTTCTGCTGAGGCCACTGGAGTTGTTGGAGAAATTCAGAGAAAGATTCGCTGTTAACAACGAAGATAGGCGTGCGAGCAATCCGTGCAAGCTCCTCACGTTTGTTACCCATGCCCAAATCCTGGGGCGGTGCCTGTAAAGTCACAGGGACTGGGTAATCAAAAATCAGATACGGGATCGGGCTTAGCCTATCATTCTCAAGAGAAACTTCGCTTGCTGTAAAGTCTGTGTCTTCGCCTTGGTATTCGTAGGTGTAGAGTTTTGCTGTGGTGATAATGGTTGGGAAAAAGAGGAAGTTAAAGTAAGCCGGCCGAATCTTTCTTTGACTGCTCTTGCTATCTTCCTCAATCTTTTTAAGGATCCTGTATTCCTGTTGGATAAGTGCTTGAGTAGCAATAACAGTCTGTGCTGCTACTTCAGTGATCATCTCGCGGGATGATTCCGTATGAGCATCGTCAGCGACAATGAGATTGTAGACCGCACGCGCTAACTGTCGGCGAACAGTCCAATATTCGGCGCTCCCGTTCTGATCATCCAGTGCAAGCGTCTGAAGATAGTGATTGGATTGTTGATAAGACGCCTTGGGAAAGAAGATCCAGTTAGCTCGGTCAGCATTGCATCCTATAGGAAGCACTATACGAGCAGGGTCGTAATGCCTTTCTGCCCATATATCAAGTACTCGTCCTTGTTCATGATATTCAACGGGGTAGTTGGACTCTTGGAGCGTCCAATGGTTCATTTTACGGACGATATCTTGGCACTTTCGCTTAAAGAGCGTGGCTCGGATATCCGATGTTTGAATGGAGTATACATCAGTAGTGGTTGACGCCGAGGCGTTTGATGTCTGTGTCATATTCCTTTGCAATCCTTACTAAATGTTTTAGGGAAACTCAACCTTCCACTTACTACAACGTGGTGCATGCTGAAATGTATCGATACATCAAAAAAGGCTAGAGCACCATAACGAGAGGAAAGATAAAGAAAATGCTGAGCGGGGCACGCAACCTCAATCACCGTAGATAGTGGCGCAGCACGACGTCAATGCGCTGATGCCCCAGAGCCCAGGTAACCCGTTGCGCAGCGCTGGGGTCATAATCTGACGGTCTCTCCATAAGAGGCAACGTGAACACTGAAGCGGTCAGCATCTACCTGCTGGCCGTCTTCTTTTTTTTGCCGGGAACATAGTTCCCCTAGCTACGGTGCTTTGGTCGCTTTCGTGTTAGAATTTGGGAAGGTCGTAAGCAGATCCGGCAATACTGCTGGCAGTAGTCTGTTTGCTGCAGTGGGTGCCGATATGTATTCTTCTCCTGGTTGAAGTGAGGACGTAGACAGGCGATCAGTGCTGCTTCTGCTTGCGCTAACCCCCATTCACGATCTTGAGAGTATCTTTCAGTCAGTTGTTGCTGTGACGACCAATCGCCCACTAGATCAGGCGTTAGTTGCCCTAGAACGGCAAGCGATGCACACTGCTCGTAAGGAAGGAATTGAACTGGCCAATCATGAGAACATATGCGGTGGTAGCGTGTGTAATCCGAAAACCCAGCGCTATCATCTGGCTTTCTCTGGCTACGGCTATGTCCTACCATCCTTTGTGACAGTAATTGTGTTGTCCGACCGACATAAATTGGGTGTTCATTCTTGTAGACGATGTAGACGCCTAAAGATTGGCCTGGAATGGCTCGTATTACTACGTCATAGTATCGAAATGTTGAAGCGTATCGCAGTGCCTGCTGTACCTCTTCCATCAATTTCTCAGAAGGATAGGCAACTCCTGAACTTCCAGCAATACATGCATAGCTTGCCGCTAACCTGATAGCGCCTCGATATTTGCTATTCACACATACGTAGATCGCTCGTCGACCGTCGATTACCTGCTCCATTGGGTGGACGACATGAGTCTTGCAAGAGTTCAGCAGTCTTAGCCAGTTTTCCGATCCAGACTCATCTCTTTCAAAAAAGCAGACAATGGTGCGCTGATTCAGATCAAGTGCCGTCCAGATGCGATCTTCGTTGATACGTTCGGTATAGCCACGATATTTGTGTTCCCGCTGGTTTTGATTGAGTTTGACCATCTAGAATTACCTGTTCCCTTCCTTTGCTTTTATCTGTTGTCGAAACAACTTTTATCTCTATTCTTCTGGCACTCCTTATTTACGGTAGGAGTTTTTTGTTTGTCCTTGCTCGGCGTAAATCAGCATATCGTGGATCCAGTCGTCGGCCATCCCTAGCATAACATGCATAGCCATGTGTTAGCACACACCGTGTGCGCTGGCCAGCTTCTTTATGGGGTAGAAGCTTACGTAGCTCTACCCCTCATTTGACTGCACTTGACTCATAGAGCAGCTCATCGCTCTTCCTGTATTTGTCATGAATTCGTAACCTTGCAGGACAAATTACAACCAAAACTTAACCGTTTCTTCACCTCACTACTATTCCCTCAGTCCATACTTGTTGAGTAAATTACTCATTTGAAGATAGGTTTTGTATCGAGAGGAGAGAGGGTTATGGGCAATCAACAAGGGCAACCACAGCAATGGCCACCACAACAAGGGCAACCGCCAAACTGGTATCCCCCAAATCAAGGGTGGGGATCGTCTCAACCCCCGCAGTGGCAACCACCCACACAGTATCCACCCCCATATCAACAGCCCTGGCCGCAGTATCCACAACAGTCACAGCACCCTCCGCAACAACCACCATTTCAACAGCAGCAAGGTCCATATCAACAGCCAATGCAGCCGCCTCCGTATCCAGCGTGGCAGCAACCTATGCTATATCCGCCTCCGATGTACTACCCACCACAAATCACACAAATTACTGTCAAGCAACCTGGGCCAAGCTTCGTTATCCGTGCTCTCTGGTATCTCTTCATCGGCTACTGGCTCGGCTTCTTCTGGCTGAATCTCGGCTTTTTCTTCTGTCTCACCATCATCGGATTGCCATTAGGATTGGTGATGCTTAACCGCTTGCCGCAGGTGATGACGCTCCATATGCCCAATCAGCAGGTAAGTGTCACCATTGCTCCTGGGGTGACGAACGTAAACATTGGTCCATCACAGCCAAAACAGGTTGATATGCTCGTACGAGTGATTTACTTCCTGCTTGTCGGTTGGTGGGCTGGCTATTTGTGGGCATTGACGGGCTATCTGCTCTGCGCATTGCTGATTACATTGCCGTTAGGGATCATTATGCTGAATAATCTGCCGATGGTGCTCACTTTGCGGAAGGGTTAGCTCAGGTACCCTCAGCAGTGACACAAAACGGCGCGGGTCTGTACGATCCGCGCCGGTGGCAACCTCCACATCTGCAATTCAGTATCCTCTTGACAATAACATCCCAGGTATGTTACTCTTCTGGCAACTCATGCGTTTGTATGAAGCAAGGAGAAAGAACAGATGGCAAAAGCACATAACCCCGGTCCTAAGCCGAAATATGGCGGTCGTATCGAAAAGCGCATACGTATCTCTCGCGAGGTAGCCGTCTTGATCGACAAAGAGGCTGCCACTCTCAGCGTTAATCAGGGCAAGCCGCTTGGTATTAGTGATGTCGTGGAACGTGTTTTTCGTCAACATTATGGAATACAACCAGAAAGAGAGCAGACAATGCTTAACTACAATCTTGAGCAAATCATCGACCAACGTCCTGATCATACATTTTCTTTTACCTACCCGACTGGAATAAAGGTTTCTCTCTGGCATGATAACTACCTGTGGCATGGGGAAATTATCGATACCAATGATCCTAATCGCCCACCCATGAAGAAGTGCAATGCTCCAACGTTTCAAGCAGTCTCTGATGACCTAGCGCTCTATGGTTTGACCGAGCAGAGCAAGCAACAGCTTTTAGATGAAGCAAAGAAACAGCTAACAAGCAATGAACCTATGCCGAGAGCATAGAAAGAGGATAATATGGATTGGTCTCTCATTTGGACTGCTGTAGGAGGCATCGCACAAGCCCTCGCCGCCATAGCAACCTTCTTGGCAGTTTTTGTCGCATTGAGGTTGGGGAAAAGGGAGGATCAACGTTCTTTACAGACACGCTATGATGATGCACGCCCAATACTTCAGATCACCTCCTTCGCAAAGGAAATTCCAGTACACCAGGGAAGTCAAAGTGAATTGGATTGGAGTAAAGAGCCAAAAATCGATGTGTGCAATGTTGGCAATGGGCCTGCATTCAACATCAAAAGCGTGATCTATGGGCCAGAAGCCACTGCCGTACCGAACGCAGCAAGCGGGAGTTGGAGCTATCGCAGCGACGAAAAAGAAAACCACTGGTATCATTGGACAACCGATGCAGTGAAGCAAGGAGAGACGAAGCAACTCGCATATGACTTCGCCGAACCTTTCGGCCCCAACAAGTTCTCCGAAGCAAACAAATATATCACACCCAAAGACCACAAACAAAAACCTATACCCTTCAACGCACCTAAACAGCCATTATCTCAACCTACCACAAAAGAACCAAAGTGCGTTTGCAGGGTCACGATTACCTATCATGACATCTTTCACCGCAAGCATGCTAGCATTTATGATCTTGTTTTCCGTCAGGGGTGGCAAGTAGTAGCCTTTATCGACGATATCATAAGCGATTTGGGCGATTTGGTAGCATGAATCTATGCTCACAGCATTAGTGGAGAACATCATGGAATTTGTGAAGCGTCTACCATCACCGAAATATTGCGAGTCCTGCGGCAAGCCTATCACGCCGCAGCCAGGTTCGTACTCTGTATCAGCCAATAGGAGATGGTGCAATGCCTATACTGAAGCGCAATGCCAACACGCGCAAAAAGTAAAGTGTGTAGTTGATCAGAAGGAAGGCAGGTCCAATGCCAAGCAACACGCCCAATTTGGCACTACTATGCACCATGCAGAAGTACAGCGCCAGAGCATGGGTCTACCGAGAGGGGCAAGGATGGATATTTGCCGAGCTGACGCCTGATGAACGTGCTGAATTCAGGTCGTATGAGTACGGCATCACCATACTCAGGATGAGGGTTCGCCTTCCCTACAGTCATGCGATATGGTGCAGTAGCAGTTATTTAGACGACTATGCGAACTGGCTTGCACATTGTAGTATGCCCCAGGCATATCCCCTAGCACTGAGCAAGTTCCAGATACATCAAGTACCCGATGACAAGCTCATGAGCCATCCTTGGTACCATGTTCAACCTGGCAGCTATGAAACCTGGCTTTGGGCTGACGAAGTCAAAATGTGTCGAGCATTAGGATGGGAGGTCACTGTCTATGGTGGTTATGGCTGGCGCGAATGGGGTGTACCTGCTGAATGGAAAGCGCCTTTCACGAGACCCACACGAGTACAATGCGAAGAACACACCTTCATCTATGCGCTTGTTGACGAGGTTACCCAGGAAGTAGGCTATGTCGGGAAGTCTGACGATCCAGAACAACGGCTGGTCGATCACCTGAGAGATACGAAAAATCTCGCTAAATGGGAATGGATACAAAGCCTTCGGGCACAAGGCCGCACACCAAAACTACTCGTTTTAGAGGAAGTCGCCGTCGCGGCAGAGTTCAAGCAGGAGCGCTATTGGATATCCTTCTATTGGGAACGCGGCCACAACCTCACCAACGACATTTGCCAGTATTGGCAGAAGTCGGCGAAGCACAGACAAAAGCAATAGAAACTTTTTGCTCAGGTACAATCGCTCCTGAGTATCGCGACATACTCCGATGTAGCAAGTTCTCCGATGAGCACACAACGTCCTGTTTGAACGAGAGCGACCAACGTTCCAACAGGCATACCTTGCTGTTGCTCTCCGCTTCTGTAAGCGACCAGCCCATTGTACTCACTTTGAGCATCAACCGGACTACTGTAGACACCCAACCAGACTGAACCAACGTCGCAGGGGCCATTGCAAAACGATGGATCGATGAACATTGCACTGCTCTGGAGCGTGATCACCGTCACATAGTCCTTGCCCACATAATCATTGATGGTTCCCCCATACTGCAATTGATCAAGCGGCAATCCATGCGCTTGAAAATCGTGAATAATCGCCTTGGCATCATAAGGGCGTGCCGAGGGGAATGCTGTCTGGGGTGCTGGTGTGGGCTGTGGGCTGCCCGGCTGAGAACTCCCTAGCATCACAGCAAAGAGCGTCCCACCAAGTATCACAACGAGGCAGGAGAGGATAAGTAGGGCTACAAGGAGCCACTTATGCCCTTGTTTGGGGGGTGGAGGTGGTATCGATGGCACATCCTGGTAGGGGTTTCTCAAATAGGGGTTTCCAGTCCCTGGTACCTGTACTGTGCTCTCATAATTCGGATAAACGGTGGGGCTATCGAAGGAGATCGGTCTGGTATACTTAATTGGGTCAGTAGACATAGATTTCTTATTCTTTCTTGTTCACGCGTTGCATAGATGATTCCCTTCGTGCTAGCAGTTTGTCGGAGAGAAACAGGCACTCCCCGTCTGTAATGGTATACTGGTGAGCATGAAAAGAACATTCAAAACCGTGGACTACGACCAGGCACTGGATCTGACGGTGCGCCTGGGCGACTGTCTGCCCCCCGACCATCTGGCGCGCTTCGTAGTGGACAGCGTGGCTCAGCTTGACCTCTCGGCGCTGTATGCCCACTATGGGACCCGCGGTGGGGAACCTTACGCCCCCGAGGTCTTGTTGGGCTTGCTGCTCTATGGCTATGCCACCGGGGTGTTCAGTTCGCGTAAGATCGAGCGCGCCACGTATGAGGCGGTGCCGTTCCGCTTCATCGCGGGCAACCTGCATCCCGACCATGATACGCTGGCCACGTTTCGGCGCACCTTCTTGCCCGAGCTGAAGGACCTCTTCGTCCAGGTACTCTTGCTCGCCCAGGAGGCGGGTGTGCTGAAGCTGGGGACGATCAGTCTGGACGGGACCAAGATCCATGCTGATGCCTCCAAGCACAACGCGGTCAGTTACAAGCGGCTGCTGGGGGTGGAAGCCCAGCTGCGAAGCGAGGTCGAGGAGCTGTTCGCGCTTCCGTGAACAAAGCGACCAGCCAGAGGTACCCGATGGGCTGGTGGTGGGTGCGGAGATGGCGCGGCGCGAGGACCGCCTGGCGCGACTGGCAGAGGCCAAAGTGGTGCTGGAAGCTCGCGCCGCAGAGCGTGCAGCAGCCGAGCAGGCCGACTATGAGGCGACGATGGCACAGCGCGCGGAGCAGGAGCGCAGCACGGGGCGACGCCCACGTGGTCGCCCGCCGATACCGCCGACGCCAGGACCCCGAGATGGCGATCAGTACAACTTTACCGACCCGGAGTCGCGCATCATGAAAAACCCGACGAATGCCGGCTTTGAGCAGGATTACAATGCGCAGCTGGCCGTAGATCAGGGGAGTCTGCTCATCGTCGCATGCGCGCTCTCCAATCACCCCAACGACAGTCAGGAAGCCGAGCCTACTCTGGCGGCCCTGCCGTCCGCGCTCGGCGTGCCCGCAGCGGCGGCGCTGGATGCCGGGTACTTCGGCCCCGCGACGCTGGCGGCCTGTGCGAAACGTGGCATCGAGCCCTACACCGCGACAGGGCGTGATCCCCATCATCCCGAGCTCGCAGCAGCGGTTCGCGCCGCTGCCTGACCCGCCGCCTGAGGACGCCAGCTCCCAGGTCAAGATGGCGTACAAGCTCAGGACCGCCCTGGGCAAAGCGATCTATGGCGCACGCAAGTACACCGTCGAACCGGTGATCGGGATCATCAAGGAGGTGCTGGGCTTCCGCCAGTTCTCCTTGCGTGGCACGCAGGCGGCGGCAGGCGAGTGGTGTCTGGTCTGTTTGGCGTTCAATCTCAAGCGCTTCCATACCTTATCCTGGGCGTAATGCGGGACGGGGGCCTCCTTCCAGGTCATTGGGCACCATCTCCGTCCCTGTTTTGCCGACGACCGCGTTCCTTTCTGGTACTCCTGCCTGTGCCGTAAACGACACAGGCACTAGCGGAGCGGCTGGCATGACTCCTATTCCCTTCTCTCCGACAAGCTGCTAGATGCCGAACATTTCACCCAGGCGGATAGCATGTGGGTTCTCTGCACTGTGCAGGCGCCTCATTCCAATATGACACCCTCATTGTTCACCCTTTCATTAGGAGGGCTAAAGGCTCCTGACTGTGCAAGATATGCAACACCTATCGCAAGGATGGCCAGTACCAGGAAGGCAACCAGTATATCTTGCATCACTTTATCATCTTCTATCTCGCTCACGTATTGGTGTAACTTACTGAAAATTTCTGTCAGCATCTCATCGGAGGTAGCACCTCGCTGAAATGAAAGATACTCTCGCCCGTCTAACATGCCGAGTACGCGTGATGAAACACCACGTTCGACGAGTGGAATTATAGGTTTCTTCTGAGCTTCGGCATAGCCGATCTCTTGATGAATATACTGTGATTGCTTACTTTTGTGTGTAAGCAGTACAAGAACAATGTCCGACGTCTTAATGGCCTGCTGAAGCTTAGCAGCAACATACTCTCCAGGGCGGCTATCATCTTCGAAAAGATACATTTCCCAACCCATCGCCTCAATCCGCTCTTTCAGCGGCTGCACAAGGGCTATATCTTTGCTGCTGTGACTACAAAAGATGTTCATAGTATCCTCCTACTACAAATTATCAGTTAATCCAGGTTCCAACTCCGTCTTCATGGGTAACTTCTAAATGCCGAACTCCTCTTCTAACTGAGCGGCATGGGCATTTTCGTAGCCGGTCAGCTCGTCGAGGTAGTCTGAAGTGATCTTGACGTTGCTATGTCCCAAGCCCTTACTGATGTCCGTGAGCTTCGCGCCCTTCTTGTTCATCGTCACAGCCCACGTGTGGCGTGGAACTTGGAGGTACCCAGGTACGTTTCACAGATGTTCGCCAGTGTGCGCGTACTGATGGCCTCGCCACGGTTGCGTGGTGAGAAGGACACCCAGATCGGCGCATCGCCTGTCAGGGTGAGCAGCTGCCCTGGATACACCGTTTCCAGATAGGCATACAAGGCCTCGGTTGTCTTGGCCTCCAGGCGGTTCGTGAAGTGCTTGTTGCCCTTGCAGCGCTCAAACTCGATGATACAGGTATTCCCATCGCGGCGCAGGTGCTTATACCTGAGTCCCGCAATCTCACTCACCCGGCGACCCGTCGCCAGGGCAACCGATAGCAGGGCATAATCGCGCAGGCCTTCAGGAGTTGACCTGTCGATCCCCGCGAGTCCTGATTTGACACGGGTACCTGCAATCGGCCTGGCCGCATTCTTGGAGCGCACAACACGCCGTTTCACCCGTTCCATCGGATTGTAGGGGAGAACATCGTTGCGTATGGCATACTCGTAGAAGCTGCTGACGATGGCTAGGCGCTGATTGAAGGTTGACGGTGTCACTGCCTGCCCTTCTCTTGCGCTGTAGCCTGCCCATCCTTGTGCTAGAGGCGCCAGAGTAGCAGGTTCACTATCCAGGTCGAGGCCTGCCCCGGCTAGCATTGATCTGAATGAGTGCAGCGTGCTTTCATAGGCGTGGCGCGTCTTGTGGCTCTCAGAGCGACCGTGTTTCTCATCCAACCATGCGATGACTGCCTGATCGATATTGAGGACCTGGGGTGCCTGATAGATTGTGACCTGGGTATCCATCATTGCCTCCAACTTTATCTTAACGTGATCCACTAAGAGCGAAAATACTTCATCATCTTATTTCTCATTTCCTCTGAGATAGGTTCACTATACATATTCCCAATTTCGTCATGTACATGAACTGCCACAGGAAATACTTTGCGTCCAAGTTTGCCCAGTTCGCCGAGATCCTTAAAGTGGTAGCGATACGAATGCTTTTGGCCTGGTTGTATAGCAGTCCCAAAGGGTTGACTCATATGTGAGGTAAAGCCCATACCGAAATCAGTGAAGCCTTTGGTTTGTAGTTGGCCGTCAATGATGACCTCAAATTCTACGCGGTTGACATAGGAAGGAACCGTTCCTACATTCAGTGCAGAAACATTGAGAGCAGGAACGTGGTCCAAATAAGGCGGTTGTGTATATCCTGCAAAGGTGTAGCCAAGCTGAATTTGTAAATGGAAGCGTGGAGGGCCGAAAATAGTGGGAAAGTAAAGGTGACGAAGCTCCGGTTCGTTCGTCACCCATGATTCTAGTTCATCCAAGCCAAAAATCTGATAATGCTTGATATCCCGATTCTCTAATCGGCATTGCTGAATAAATTTCTCGCGAAACTCCGAGTTGACTTCCACATTGGTAACAAGAACATAGACACCTGGCTTTTTCTTTTGTATGAGGTGACTGTGGAGTTCACATTTATTATTCGGATGGCATTTGTAGAGGTCTAGAAGCTGTTTACGTGAGTTAACTTGGCCGTTACGCGCTGTCACCTTGTGTTTAAATTGAAAAACAACAAGTTGTCCTGGTTGAAGTATTTCATTTCTTAAAGGTGATATAGACTCAGGACGCCATTCTCCTAACAGCTCATCGACTTCTCCATCGATACCTCCGTCCTTTCCTACACCACCTAACAGGAATCCTTTAAATTGTGAACCAAGCAAGAGACCACACAGCTCGGTGAATCGTTCTGGTCCTAGGTTATCGAATGCATAAATGAATGCTGGCTTCGCCATGTATCTTATCCTTCAGTTTGATAATTGTTAACCCACGGTTCGCTGTAGTTTCGCGAAGCCAGGTGGCAAGCCAGTTCCTTCTAGTGAGGGAGACGGAAACTCTGCTATGGTATTTCCCTCTCCAGGCGGATTCATATAAAAAATGAGCGAACCGTGGGTGTTAAGATAACAATTGTTAAGATAACAATATTGCCAATCCAAATTGGCTGGCTTGTAACTGACACTTCCCTATTTCGACTAAATACCATTAGTTGCAATATACCACGCTTTTAGAACGTCTGTCTACTTAATGAGTATGGTCCAGGACCTTTATCCAGGTCATTGTACTATACTCATCTTGCCAATATTCTCAATCAGACGCCTGAATGCCGCAGTCGAAGTGTGCGGCGTCCACACAGACCTACGATAGCCAGATAGAGAGTGGCACGAACCAGTACGCTGGCAAGGTGGAAGATCAACTGGGATTGTAGCAACAACTCTGCCTCATTTCCTGGTTCTCGGACCGGTTTGGTGACAATAAAGTAAACCAAATCGGCCTGAGAACTGGTAACAATGACCAGAGCCGCTACAAACTTCTTAGAGGATTATGCAAGAGCCAGAGGCCTTCTCGAATGTGCAATCCACACCAACAAACGGGTCCAAGAACCTACAATTCTGTCAAACGGCAAGAAGGAGTGTCAATCGCTCTTCATCTCCGCTGACCGAATCTCGTTGCGCAGACGGCGAATATGTTCACGATAGGCATCTTCTGGCTGCCGGTAGCCAAGTTTTGGCCTATCTCCCATGGAGACATGCCACTTGCGGAAGGCCAGCCCTATCTCCATTTGATAGAGCGCCTTCACACGCTGCCACTGCCTGATGCCACTCTTGCGCAGAACACGTCGCTCCTCTTTCGTGCGCTGGAACGAGTTTTGCAGTAGCGCATATTCATTGACCATCACAACGCCATTGCTCACCTCTACTGCCAGAAATTCGCGTATTATTGCCGCTTCGTGGGCTAATCCTTTGACGAGAATGTAAAGCAGAGCCACCTGCGCCAGGAACGGGGGAATGTAATCGCCAATGATGGCGACAAGCGAGAAAAGAGCAATACTAGCGTCATCGGGGGCAACGTGAATGGCCCTACCGGCCTGGAAGTCGACAAAATCATAGAAGCTGTGCAACCCTACGGCGATAGCATAGCCTAGCAAGGGAATGACTATTTGTTTCCAACGCACCCGCGTATGGCGTATGTAGCCAAGACCGGCTCCAAAGCAGGCGGTGAAGGTCGAGTGGCCCAACCAGCCGAGCATAATCCTTCCGACTATAAGAAATACCAGCGTATCCTTAGGATTATTCGCAAAATAGCTAAAATTTTCTACAAAGGCAAAGCCCGCGCCGATCAATGCCGCGTAGACGATGCCATCGGTCACGTTGTCGAACTCATCGCGCAGGATGATAAAGAGCAATATCAGGCCCAGGCCCTTGACCGTCTCCTCGGTCACGCCCGCGTTGAGTCCGTCGAGTGCAGAGCGCATCACCTCACTAGCATTTGACCCGAGCAGATTTTGCACAATGTTATCCACATTCTGCTCGACAAAAAATGCCGGTGGTATGGCGATGATGGCTCCCCACAAGAAAGCAGCCAGGCGCAGAAACCATGGTTCGCGCTCGTAGCGGTCCATGAAGTTAACCAGCAGATTGATGCCTATAGCAGGCAACAGTGGAATAGTCAGCGCCGCCAGAACGGTTGATATGCCATTCTGCGCGAGGGCATTAAGACCTAAGAGGCCGTTAAGTATAATGGTGATAGCTGCACTTATGAACAGGATTGCCAGGCCGACACCTGCAATGAACCAGCGTGTACGTACACCCATGCGCTGCGGCAATGCGAATTGCATGGTGATGCCTGCACCAAGCACACTTTCTTCCTCTTCGTCCCATGGTTGTGCCATGTATTCTGGATCAGGTTGAACAGGAAGAGCAGGTGCCGATGCTGTGTTTCGTTGCCCATTCTGTTGGGCAGGGGGAACTGAGCGTTGTACGAGTTGCTGCCAGGAGGATTGTTGTGTAGGAGATTGCGGCGGTGGGGCAAACGACGGCATTTTCGACACGGTTTGCCCTTTTCCATCGTAGGCTGAGGGTCGTGCTCGTTCAAGAAAGATGCCGTTGGATGGTGCAGGCAGGTCTGCTGGTGCTGTTATTCGCCTTATGGGGTGTGTATCCATGCGGCTGACGATATCAGCCCACGGCATGTTGTCTGGATCAGCAGATGCTTCTGAGCAAGCGGAGTTCGGTTCCGCGGATCTGCCAGTCAACGGAGCAATCAACTGCAGCATGGTGTTGCCCAGGATGACAATGTCCTGCGGCTGCACTGAAAGGCTGTCACCACTAGGGACAGGATGCCCATTCACGCGGACAATGTTCTGCGTGGTCAGATTGATAAGATGCCAGCCATGCTGATCCAATCTGAGACGCGCATGCTCACGCGACACAGTTGGATCCAGCAAGACGATATCATTATTGAGTGCACGCCCAATGGTGGTCTCACGGCGCGTGAGTACATGCACCAATCCTTCTTCTGGCAACCAGCCTGATGGATATCTGCCCTGGGCGTTGGTTATCGCGTTGGCAGGTGGACGCACGCGCACAACGCGCAACACACCGTAATTCTCACTCATGCTGTTTGTCTTCCTGGCACTTTGGGGAGGTTTTATTGCAACCCGATCCTCTGCTCCAACTCCCTTGCCACACTATATGGATCTCGCTTCCTTATTCTAATATCTTCTACCAGCTTCTGCCACTCCTCTTCAGACACCTGAGCCTTCAGAGCTTTTATAGCCGCATACGCCACCAACGCCCGCAACTCACTATCGACCTGGCGCTGCGCACGACTCGCCAGCATACCGCTCTCCACCAGATACTCGTAGTGGCGCTGCATCGCATCCACCACCTGCGGAATGCCCTGGTCTTTGATTGCAGCCGTTTTCAGCACCGGAATACGCCAGGAAGCCTTCTTTCGACCGGGGTCAAGACTGAGCACCATGGCTAGTTCCGCCACTGTCTGGTCCGCACCTGGTTTATCGGCCTTACTAACCACAAAAATATCGGCAATCTCCAGGATACCAGCCTTGATCGCTTGAATATCATCACCCATGCCAGGGGCAACCACCACCAGCACCGTCTGCGCGGCACGCATCACTTCGACCTCAGCCTGCCCCGTTCCCACCGTCTCAATGATAATTGGATCATAGCCTGCTGCATCCAGAGCGCGCACGACATCACGGGTCGAAGCGGCAAGGCCACCCAGGCTGCCACGACTCGCCATGCTGCGAATAAACACGTTGGGGTCGCCCGACAACTCCATCATGCGTATACGATCCCCCAGAATAGCCCCACCACTAAAGGGACTCGTCGGGTCAACGGCAATTACACCGATTTTGCGCTCGCGGCGGCGCAGTTCCCGCACAAGATGGGTCACCAGCGTACTTTTTCCGGCACCTGGCGCACCCGTCACGCCGACAATATGGGCACGACCGGCATATCGATGCAGTTCCGCCAGGTAGTTCTGAGTCTGGGCTATCTCATTTTCGATCAGCGTCACCATGCGTGCAAGAGCACGACGGTCACCATTAAGGAGGCGTTCAACGATATTTTGCAATGCGCACCTACACCTCAACGGTCAGGCGATCAGCCTGGATGTTGGTACGCACAAACTCGATGATCTCCCCGGTCGAGGTCCCTGGGCCGAAGCAACCCTTGATCCCCATGGCCTTGATTGCAGGGACATCCTCGTCGGGCAGAATACCACCTGCGGCCACCAGCACATCGTCCACACCATTCTGCTTTAGGAGTTCCATCACCTTGGGGAAAATAGCCATATGCGCACCGGAGAGAATACTCATCAGAATGGCATCCACATCCTCCTGGATAGCGGCCTCGACGATCATCTCAGGAGTCTGACGAATACCTGTATAAATCACTTCCATGCCGGCATCACGTAGGGCTCGAGCAATTACCTTCGCACCGCGATCGTGCCCATCCAGACCCGGCTTGGCGACTAACACACGAATTGGGCGAGTATCAGCCATAGATTGTGACTCCTTTACCGCGTATCAGCAAATAATCCCGGTAACACAGTTTCATAGAGCGCACAGATAGCGCGCTCCTGCTCTTCATAATATATGCGATACATATCTTGTTTCCATTCTACTACGGGGTCTCCTTCACTGCAAGCATCCATCAATAACCTGGATAGTTGGATGATATGTCGCCGTTCAGCGGCTTCGACGAGAGGAATGGGCAAGCGTGCCAGTACGCTCTGTTCGATTTGCGGCTGTACCCATTTATATGCGGTGTGAAGCGTATACACGTATTCGTATAGCAGGCGCGAGTTGAGTAAGGCGAGGAAAAAATAGAGATCGTCTTCGCTCGTACTTTCGGTTCGAGGATGCAGTATATAAAGTGTCTGCAATGCTACCTGTCCTTGCAGGTCCAGCGTTGCCTGCAGGCGATCTGTACTCTTTACGACTAGCAATTTGGCGGACAGATAACGCTCCAGGGGCTTTGCGACGGCCTCACGATCTATACGGTGCGTGGCGGTCGGGACGGTGTAAGGACGGATGTCGATGCCACCAAGGAGGACAGGATAATGCGCCGACTCAGTGATGTAAGGACTGTCCTTGCCAAGTTCCTCGCCACGAGAAATTGTGAGAAACTCGCCCAGGGGAGCAAGGCGGTGAGGCAGAGCAGCCATTCCATCCAGGTACGCACGTAATCGCTCAATAGCCGCACCACGCGCACTACTCAGAAGATAGCGAAACTCGGCTCCAGGCTGATGGCGCAGAAGGCTCTGCGGGACCCGGCCAGTTGCAGGTACCATATGCTTTGCTTCGCGTTGCCACTTTCCTCGTACCCATGACACCTGGTGCAGATGCCGGGGGGGACATTTCTGTGCAATGATTACAACGGCACCTACTTCAGCGGCGAAGACACCAGACAGATGCCAGATATGATGTACAGTCGCCTCCTTGAGAAGGCGCTCTCGTTCCTTCGCAGCGTTGGCACGTGCGAGCACTGGATCAGGGAGGACTAAGCCCATCCAGCCGCCAGGGCGCAGGGCTTGCAGGGCCAAACCAAGGAAGAGCAGATAGCTATCTGCCTGGCCCCGCTGCTGTGCAGATTGATAGCCACTAAGGTCGGTATTCTTCGCCGCCAGGTATGGCGGATTAGCGACAAAGAGGTCAACACATGGTTTCCACGGCAATGCAAGGGCGTCCGCCTGGTGGATATGCAATCTGTCGTTGTGTGAGATAGCACGCAGTTGCATCTCCGTCAGAAAGCAGGCAATGGGATCGGGATCGAAGCCCCACAGATTGCGCTGCATAACGGCGGCTTGTGCGGCTTGATCCAGGCCTAGACATGTGCCGAAGGCTACCAAACGATGGGCTGCTTCCACCAGAAAATTGCCACTGCCACAAGCAGGGTCAAGTAGACGCACTCGTGAGAGATCAGCCTGGGAAGTATAGCCACAGGCATCTAATATCTGTTTAACTAGCTCTGAGGGAGTTGAGAAATGACCGCGCCGTTTACGTTCCTTGGGTGGCAAGCCAACTTCATACCAACTCGATACATTGTCAAGAGATTTCGTCCTCACCTAAAGTCTCCAAAGCTTGGCGTGCAGCCAATCGGCCCGCTTCTTTGATACTCGAGGCCCTTCCCAAGCCGAGTAGAGAATCATGATCGAAGACGCCCACTGTGAAGACACGATCATTGTTACTGCCACTTCGTTCTAAGACGCGATAGCGTGGGAGACTCCTTGAGCGCTGGAGCAGCACCTTCTGTAGTCGACCTTTGGGATTCGTGTCGAGCGACTGCTGATTCAGCCGCGACACTTCAGGCAAGATCAACCGTGCAACGAAGTCGCGCGCCACAGATGGGCCTTGATCGATATGGATCGCTCCGATAATCGCCTCCAGCACATCAGCACATAGAGAGTCACGCGAACGGTCATTGAAGGTGCGAAGATTAGCAATATCGACACGAATGTAAGGGAAAAGACCAAGGTCCTGGCCAATGCGGGCTAAGACTCGCCGACTCACCACTTCGGATTTCAGGTTCGTCATCTTGCCTTCTGAGGCATCAGGAAACGTGCGGAAAATGTACTCTACAACATGTGCTCCAAGAATAGCATCGCCCAGAAACTCCAGAGTGTCGTACGAGTCATGTATGGCAGTTTCTGGGCAAGAAGAATGGTGAGTTACTGCTCGCTGTAACAATGAGCGGTCATGAAATTTCACCTGGAGCAGTTGCTCTAATGCCTCAAGATTGTCTTCTTTCTCCATATGGAAGTATTATATCTCAAGAAGAGGAAGAGAGTCGAGACTTTACATACCTTCAGGACCCCTCACCACCTTCGGTGGTTCGCACGAGGTTTTCTTCTGCTGCGAGATGTGCAGCCTGCGGCTGCACATCTCGCAGCAGAAGAAGACACGAGCCGCCGGAGGCGGCAAGGAATTTCGCCTCCCTACAGCGGACACTACTTGTGCAGGTGGTATAACATAGTAGGCATAGATAGGACTATAGTGTACTAGCAGGAGTATTGCCACAGAGGGAAGCGAGTTACACGGGTGTTCAGAGTTGCACGTTTGTGTATTGCCCAGGTTCGTCGTTTGCGACTCTCTCTCTTTGAGAAAGTGATACTCGCCAATAGTGCGATGCTTATTGGCGAAGCGTTAGCAGGACTGTGGGTAACCAGCCACAATGTAGAAGCTCACCATTACCTGATAGATACAGGTTTTATTGTGCTGGCAACATTGTTGGGCCTGCTGGTCAATGTGTTGCTGTTGCGTGCCAGCTTTCGCCCGCTCTTTAGCCTTCTGCATACCATTCGCGCCGTCAGTGCTGGAGCGATTCACAAACGCGCCCTTGCTACAGCGTCTGACACCGAAATTGCAGAACTGGCAAGGGCATTCAATAGCATGCTTGATCGACTGGAGGCTGCACGACGAGAGCAAGCCATGCTCACCCTGCAAGCGCAAGAAGAGGAACGTCGTCGCCTGGCGCTCGAACTGCACGATGAGAGCAGTCAAAACCTCACGGCCCTCCTCGTTCATACGGAGGTACTCAGCCAATCCCTCCAGGCCTTGCCGGATACAGCAATCACTGAAGATGTACGGGCACAATTGGAGCAAGGGCTTACCTACCTGAATAGGCTTACTCAACACACATTAGACGACATCCGTACCCTGGCACAGCAACTACGTCCCAGCGTTCTCGACGACCTTGGTCTGCTAGCAGCGTTCCGCTGGTTAGCAGAAGATGGCCGCCAGCGCTTGCAATTAGCAGTGGAACTACACATAAACGGCTTAGAGGACATCTCGCGAGCACATCTTGCCGATGACCAAACGAGGCCGAACTACCCCGCCCTCTATGAAACGGCGCTGTTCCGTATTGCACAGGAAAGCCTGACTAATGTAGCGCGTCACTCTCATGCACACCATGTCACTATCTCACTCATACAGGGCCAGGAACATATTTGCCTCCAGGTGAGTGACGATGGCCATGGCTTTGATTCTTCCCGACAACATCCAGGCCTGGGCATCTTCGGCATGCATGAACGTGCCGCGCTCCTAGGTGGCACCGTCACTATTCAATCGCAACCTGGCCAGGGTACGACGGTTCGAGCAGAGTTGCCTCTATCCACGAGCAAGAAGGAGGAACATGCCTGACGATCCTGCCACCACTCACACCATTCGCATATTGCTCGCTGATGACCATGATATCTTGCGACAAGGCCTCAAGCTGCTCTTAGGTTTACAGCAAGACATGCAGATTGTGGGCGAGGCACGGACAGGACGAGAGGCGCTGGAGTTGACACAGAATCTCAAGCCTGACGTCGTGGTCATGGACATCAGCATGGCAGATATGGATGGATTAGAGGCTTGCAGCCACATCTGCCGTCAAGAGCCAGCAACACAAGTGTTGATTCTGACAATGCATGAAAGTGAGGAGTATTTCCTCAAAGCGCTGCAGATGGGGGCAGCAGGCTACCTGGTGAAGAAAGCTGCACCTTCTGATTTGCAAGCTGCAGTAAGAACAGTAGCACATGGTGGCGCATTTCTCTATCCAGGTCTGGCAAAGGCACTCATTCGTGCGTACCTGGCACAGCTCGCCGTCACTACAGCAGACTCTCCTCAAGATCCGAAGGCGGCTACTCTTGCGCAAGAACTGAGTGCGTTGACGCCTCGCGAAGTGGAGGTGTTGACATTGGTGGCCGAAGGGTGTACAAACCAGGAGATCGCAAATCGGTTAGGGTTGAGCATCAAGACGGTACAAGCCCATCGTGCCAATGTCATGGAGAAGCTAGGTCTGCATGACATTACACACCTGGTACGCTTTGCCATTCGCCACGGGTTGATTCCGCCGGAGCCTTGAAAGGAAAGTGTATGTCTTGACACTTCCATGTAAATGCCAGAAAATATGCCTGGCGAAGCATTCCTTCGTAAGTACCGCACTATAATACGTGTAAGTACCGCACTATAATACATATATACAGTATGTACGAGCTGCGCCTGGTACCAGGGGTGGGGATGAGTACCGGGATCGTTCACAAGCCCTGGCCCTGGTTAAGATCGGATCAAATTATGTCTCGTCTATTTTTACGTCTTGCTCGACAAACGTTTCTCATTGCAGCACCGTTAGCCATCTGTTTGATGCTGCTATTTCCTTTGGTTGCAAGCGCGCACACTGCACATGCCATACTTCTGCGTTCTGACCCAGCGAAAGATGCCATTCTAAGCGTAGCTCCCCAGCAAGTACGTATGTGGTTTAGTGAAGATTTAAATCCCGTCCTGAGCACAGCCGTCGTCGTCAATGCAGAGAACCAGCGTGTCGACAACCACGATGCTCACGTCTCATCAAACGACCCTCGCGAGATGGACGTTACTCTTATGTCTAATCTCCCGCCAGCGGTGTACATTGTGGTATGGCGCAGCGACTCCAATGATGATGGTCACATTCTGCGTGGCTCGTTTATCTTTACCGTCGCACGACCCGATGGCACTGTTCCCACACTCAGTGGCAACACCAACCCAGGACAGAATGCACTGGGCGGCGGTAACCTCACCGGACTGTACACAGGGCAAGTCGATGGACCAACACTCTTTAACCTGATTGTGATCACCCTCGTCGAACTGGGCGCGGTCTTCTGGGTCGGCGCACAACTCTGGCTTGTCTTTGTGCTACAGCCAGTGTCAGATGATCACAGCGAACAGAGCATCACAAACCAGCAGGTACAACAGCGCTTTGAGCAGCGTTTTTCGTTCCCTACCTTGCTGGTCCTGTTACTGGCCAACATTGGAGTCCTGGTAGGACAGGCCATAAACTTCACAGGCGGACAGTTGGGCCCGGCATTAGCTCCTACATTGCTCGGCAACCTTGCTACCAGTGGGCGCTTTGGCACGTTCTGGATCATGCGCGAGATTGTCATTGGCGCGGCCTTACTCCTCTCACTGTACACGCTGTTCTTCAAACGCCGTCCTGTAGCTCCCCGATTTATCGTGGGAGTCAACAGCATACTCCCGTGGGCAAACCTGATCCTCGGCCTGGCGCTCTTTATCGCTATCACGATGTCCAGTCACGCTGCTGCTGTCAGCAAGAACGTTGTGTTCTACGCAATTCCAATCGATTGGTTGCATCTACTGGCAGCTGCATTCTGGGTCGGTGGTATGATGTACATCGCGACCACCTACCTGCCGGTCATCCGCCGCGCTCCTATTGCAGAGCGAGCACGCTCACTGATTACCGTTCTGCCCTACTATACGCCATGGGCAATTGCCGGGGTTGTTATCATGGCAGTGACGGGTCCATTCAGCGCAACATTTCACCTGACTTCATGGGCTCAGTTCATTACTACCGCCTATGGCCGAGCACTCGTGGTAAAAATTCTGCTTGTGGGTGCATTACTCACAACCAGTGCCATACATGTCGGCCTGCTGCGTCCGCGTTTGAAAAAAGAGTACAGGAAGTATGCCTATGTCGCCGGGCGTGTAGCAGACGATCAGACAACGGCAGAGTCTGAGCGCCCAGCAAAGTTGCTCACCCAACAGGTGAAATTACGCGAGGGGCGATTGTCGAATAAGACTCGACGCCTGACAGAAGTACTACGCTGGGAACCTTTGTTGGGTGTAGCTGTACTGGTCTGCGTTGGTTTGATGAACGTTTTCGCCGGTACCCTCTCGCCTATCGCAGCGCAGCAACAGCAACCTGCGGGAAACGTCAAACCGTTTAATACGACAGTGAAGACAACGGACAGCAAATTTACTATCATGCTCAATGTAAACCCGAATCGTTTTGGTACCAACGTTTTTACTGTGAGCGTCGTAGATAACAGTACAGGCAAGCCAACCACCAACGTGGGCGTTTCGCTGTACACAACGATGCTGGATATGGATATGGGGACCGATACGGTCAACTTACTGCCCGATGGGAAGGGACACTTCAGTGCAAGCGGCGATCTGAGTATGGGCGGCAACTATCAGATACGTATTCAGATACGAACCCCCAACAATACGCTGCACGAGGCAAGGGTTCAATTTTATGTACCGTTTTGATACATGCGGAGAAGACATCGTGTACAATTATAGAATCTCTAGTAAATGGCTGATCAGTATTGCCTTGAGCCTGGTCTTTTTACTTAGTGCCTGTGGCTCAGACAATACCTCTGGCCTACAATCGGCCCCAACTGCCGGGCCGGTCAACGGCTTTGGGGTCGCTGCCAACCATGTCCATTCTTTAATCGCACTGCCAAACCATGTTTTGGTATTGGCAACGCACTATGGCATCTTCCGTTCCGAAGATGATGGCGCAACCTGGCAGGAGGTCGCCGCCGGTCCCAACCAACCGATGCAAGGGCTGATGACCTACTCTCTTTCAATTAGCCCACTTGACTCACAACGCATGTATGTTCTGACCCTGCCGGCTACTAGTCCGCATAAGGGAATCCTGGGCCTCTATACTAGCGCCGACCAGGGACGCACGTGGCAACTCGCGATTACCACAGCTAAACTTACCTCCACTTCTATCTTTCTGGTTGCAGCTGGGAACAATAGTCCGAACGAGGTTTATATTTACCTCCCCGAGCTGGGACCCTCGGGGCTCTATGCTAGTCAGGACGACGGGCAGCATTTCTTCGGTACCGGCATTTTACCCTTTGGAAGTATTCTCGGCCTGCTCGTCATCCCCGGCGCGCCTAAGCAACTTCTGGCCTATGGAAGCGATGGTATGGCACGTAGTAGCGATGGCGGTAAGCACTGGCAGGTTTTCAAGAATATCAACGGCGGCATCTACGATGTAACGACAGCAGGGCCTCACAGCCCCATCTATGCATCCGGTGATGCGGGTATCTTTGCTTCACAGGATGGTGGCAAAACGTTTACTTTGGTTAATGCCCAGGCCTCTTACAATTCGCTCACGGTCTCACCGGTGCAGCCACAGGTCATCTATGGCAAGACCGGTCTGGCAGTCTATCGCAGCAACGATGGGGGTCATACCTGGCAGGCTCTCCCGCACATCAATGGTAATCTTGCGGTGTTGGCAATCGACCCAACCAATGCCTCCGAGGTCTACCTGTCTCTCTCTTACCCAACTGAGCTCTACCGGTTAGATCAAAATGGCAAAGGATGGCTGTCCCTCACACCACAAACATAATATCAAATCCATTGAGGAGAGGGAATTTTGGGATATCACCCAAACCCCTCGTACAAGGGTTACTCTCCCTGTGCACCCCGCTTTAACGAAGGGTATAGGTATTTATGACGATGATTAAAAGATGGCTCATCCCTCTGGGCATTGTTTGTGCGCTCCTGCTTGCGTTTTCCACTCCACAAGATGTCCATGCGGATGGTGGAGCACCCAACCTGGCCTATGTAGCCGGAGGCTCGAAAGGCATCAGCATTATTGATATCATGCAGCAGAAAGTCACCGGCACCATCGCTCTCGCTGGGGACCCACATACCATCTACCTGAGCCTGGATGGACGTTTTCTGTATGTCACGCAGCCCATACTCGGGCGTGTCGCGATGGTCTCAGCTCAAACGAAGCAAGTCCTCTGCTCGGCCAATGTCCCTGGCCAGCCATCATTGCTGGCATTTGACCCCGGAACCAGTGTTCTCTTTGCGGCAGGCAATGGAGCCGACAGCGTTAGTGCGATTGATCCTACGACCTGCGCGGTAAAGTTCACTATCAAGACAAATGGTCCAGTCTATGGATTACAGATGGCCCTCGTCGGTGTATCAGGCCCTGGAGGTGGTAGTGGCAATCAACTCTGGGTAACGGATGGCACTTCGCTCACTATCTACGATTCACAAGGAAAGGTACTCACCAACATTTCCATTCCTGGCGGACCTCGCTATTTGAGCATTCCAACTGGCATTACGGCCTATGTCACAACGCAATCAGGTGATGTTGATGCTATCGATCTCGCTACACGACAGGTATCACATCCCCTCATCACCGGCGGTACGTATGGCCCGATGGATTACGACGCTTACACCGATGAGGTCTATGTTCCCGACTCGCAGCATAAGCAAGTTGATGTGCTCGCCCCGGTCACCTCAGCAACAGGACCACTTCCGCACGAACCTGGCCGCGTTATTCACCTGAGTGTTGCACCACAATCGGTCGCTATTACCAGCGATGGGCAGTTTGGCTTTATAGCCCTGCGTGGGGGCAACGTTGCTATGCTTGATGTCCCTGGTAGGCAGATCGTCAATATGATCTTTGTTGGAGGCAGCCCGCACTTCATTATCACCGGCCTGTACCCGCCGCTGATCGGGTCCACCCCACAGCAGGCGTCTGTGCTGGGCACGATCATCAACGTCCTGGCCTATGCATTGATTGTTGCTCTGATTCTTGTACCTATCTTGCTGCTCCGTAGGCAACGAGCGAAAAAGCCGTATCAGCCTAACGAGCAAGGATATCAACCACCGCCTCAGGCACCAGAAGCTTACCAGGAAGGCGAACAGGTCTATTACCAGCCTTCACAGCAACAGTATGAGCAACCACAGGTGCAGTATCCGGAGGAGATGCCGCCACAACAGTAGTCAAGCTGATTCCTTGACTTTGTCGAATTCGTAAGAAAAAGTTCCCGGGGCCGATAATGAACTTTAACGAAATACCCCGGACACCATAAAAGGGGACAAAACGCCTGTAGGGGCCGATTCATCGTGCCCACCGCCGATTTATCGGCCCCCGGCAAACCCAACGGCATGTCCAGATCAATTTGTTAAACCTCATAATCGGCGATGAGCACGATGAATCGGCCCCTACCTTCTGCGGATCTTGCTACCGATCCAGACAAGCAGTAACAGTCCCAGGACTATACCGACTACTTTTAGGAGGTTCGCCCATTGCGCCTCCGCCGCAGGATCGCCGCTACCTAAGCCCAGCCGCCGTACAATGGTCGTCAGCAGAGTCGGCTGCGGAAGAGCTGGCAGGAGTACAATTTTCCCACGGGCTTGCCCGGCTATGGCGGCAGGTGTGCGGGCTGTGGCAGGCAACTTGTCGGCCAGTGAGGTAAAGAACTGCTGAATAAGTAGTTTCGCAGTTCCCTTTACAAGTGGCACGGGCAAAGGCGTTCCCAATTTGCCAAGATGTAACGTTCCTTTGCTCACGGTTCGCTCATTTTTAGGGGGGTTCTGAAGAATCTGCGCAAAGGTTGGAATAAATGGCTGGAGAGAACTCCAGCAAAGCCAGCACTCGTTGCTGAAGGGCAGAAAGAGCAGTGATATGGCGTCGTGTCTGAT
>WNEZ01000503.1_pt1 | contig 44238 bp, 47 predicted proteins | sample 5400521 | NCBI WGS metagenome assembly WNEZ01 (sample SAMN13153339, study PRJNA577476) | soil metagenome | isolation source: 120 cm saprolite under Douglas fir tree site 2 hole 1 replicate 1 | place: USA:California | collected 2015-04-18
CTCATTGCTCGGTCACTTGCGTCCCAAAGCCTTGAGCGCGATAGCCAGCGCTTCCTGCGTCGACGGAGATGACTTCCAGTCGACAGACTCGAGCCCAGCTCGAGCTTCTTGGGACGAAAAGCCGAGGTTGCGCAGCGCCGACTCGACCGCCTTCGGCACGGCGCCATCGCCGGCAAGCGCGGCGGCGCGCGGGATGACATCGAACTCGGCCGCCGCGTCCAGCTTCGGCTTCAGCTCGATGATCACCTTGGCGGCCGTCCGAGGCCCGACACCACTGGCGCGACGTATCGGCGCGGCATCTTCGCTCACTATCGCTCTCTTGAGCACCTCAAGGCTGGCCGCGCTCAGGATGTTGAGGCCGACCTTGGGACCGACACCGTCGACCTGGATGAGCATCTCGAACAGGTCGAGCTCTTCCACCGAGGCGAATCCATACAGGTTGAGCTGGTCCTCGCGAACGTGGGTGTGGATGTCGAGCTCGACGTCGCCGCCCGGTGCCGGCACCTTCTGACGCGTGGTCGTGCTAACGCTGACCATGTAGCCGACGCCTCCAACGTCGACGACGACGAAATCGGGCCCCGCGCGTTGAACCTTTCCCTTCAGATGGGCGATCAACGAATCGCCGCTCGCGAAAACTGGCGGCTGCGTGCGTGGCACACAGCGATGGCGATGGCGTCGAGCGCGTGGTTGTCGAGCTTGCCGTCCGGCAGCTTCACCTGCGCGGCCAGCATGCGCGCGATCTGCTCCTTGTCCGCCTTGCCATAGCCGGTGAGGACGATCTTCACCTGCGCGGGCTTGTACTCGAAGACCGGTACGCCGCACTCCTCGAGCACAGCCAGGATGGCTCCGCGCGCTTGGGCGACGCCGATTGCGCTCGTCGCGTTGCGGCCCATGAAGAGCTCTTCCAGCGACGCTTCGGCCGGCGAATGCTCCGCGAGCAGCGCTCGCAGGTGGCGCGTGATCTTGAGCAGCCTGGCGCCGTCGGGACCTGGAATGGTGACAAGGGTGTTTGATGAGAGGACGGTGCTGGGGCCTGAAAGCAGGGCGAACCCGGTGCCCGCCAGCCCGGGATCGATCCCGAGAATCAAAGGCGAAAGGGAGGACTGCGGTCCTCCCTTTCGGAAACCCACCTGGGGTTTCTCCTCGCCACGACTGGGAGGCGTTTGGAAATGTACGTCTGGGGGACGGCCGGAATGAATCCGGCCTACTTGCGACCTGTCAATGGATTTCATTCATACCTGTGCTGAGACGCGTTCAAGTACGTTGGTTGGGATGTCGAAATTGGCGTAGACCTGCTGGACGTCGTCGTCCTCTTCCAAAGACTCCATCAATCTGAGCACCCCGACGGCTTTGTCCTCGCCGACGGGAACTGTCTGCTTGGGCTGCATCGTGATCTCGGCGTTGTCCACCGTCACCCCAAGCGCTTCCGTGGCGGCCTTCACCTTCTCGAACTTCGAAGGCGGGGTGGTGATCTCGACCGACTTGCCGTCGACCTGGATGTCATCGGCGCCGGCCTCGATGGCGGCCAGGCCGACCTCCTCGGGATCATTCTTGCCGGCATTCACGGTGATGACGCCTTTGCGCTCGAACATCCAGCCGACGGAGTTCGTCTCACCCAGGTTGCCGCCGAATTTCGAGAAGCGGTGCCTGATTGACGCCGACGTCCGGTTGCGGTTGTCGGTGAACGCGTCGACCATGACCGCTACGCCCGCCGGACCGTAGCCCTCGTAGCGGATCTCCTCAAGCTTCTCGCCCGCGAGCTCGCCTGTGCCGCGCTTGATCGCGTTCTGGATGCGGTCCGTGGGCATGTTGATCTCGCGTGCCTTCTGTATCGCGAGGCGCAGCCGGAAGTTGCCCTCGGGGTTGCCTCCCCCCTCCTTGGCCGCGATCGTGATCTCACGGCTGGCCCGGGTAAAGGCCTGGCCGCGCTTGGCGTCGACGATGGCCTTCTTGTGCTTGATGCCGGCCCATTTGGAATGACCAGACACTTAGCGGAGACCTCCGAACATGTTTTCGGATTATCTCACTTGGACCCGTACCGGCAGAGCCTTTCCAACCTGAAGTATTCCATCTGAGGTGAACACGAAGTCCAGTCCGACTTTCTTGCCGTCGACTCGCACACCGCCCTGCTCAATGAGACGACGAGCCTCTCTGCCACTGTGTGCTCGCTGGGTGTCGATGAGCACGGTGATGATGTCGCGTCGCTGGGGCGGAGCGGGATGAGTGTCGGTGACCTCGGTCGGTAACTCCCGCTTGCGGAATCTCCGGTCGAAATCCTGCTCCGCGCGCGCCGCCGCCTCCTCCCCGTGCAACCGTTTCACCAGCTGGCGTGCAAGCGCCGCTTTTGCATCGCGCGGTGGCAGCTTCAAGATCTCGTCGACTCTGTCGCGCGGGAGGTCCGAGACGAGTCGTAGGTACTTCTCGGTCAGCCGGTCGGGGATCGACATCGTCTTGCCGTAGATCTCCTCCGGCAGCTCGGTCAGACCGATGTAGTTGCCGAGCGACTTCCCCATCTTCATCGACCCGTCGGTGCCTTCGAGCAGCGGGAACACTGCAATGTCCTGCGGCTCCTGGCCGTGGGCCTTCTGAATCTCGCGCCCGAACAACAGGTTGAAGAGCTGATCGGTGCCGCCGATCTCGATATCAGCATGGATGGCGACCGAGTCGTACGCCTGGTTGAACGGGTAGAGGATCTCGTGCGCGCCGATCGGCGTGCCCGCCTTGATGCGATCGGCGAAGTCCTCGCGCTGCAGCACCTGTTGGAGCGTGGCTTTGCCGAGCAGCCGCAGGACATCGGCGCCTTTCATCTCACCCAGCCATTCGGAGTTGCGGCGAACCTCCAGCCGCTCGCGATCGAGGACGAGGTGGATCTGCTCGAGGTAGGTGCCCGCCGCAGCATCGACCTGTTCGGGTGTGAGGATCGGCCGCGTCTCGGACCGGCCGCTCGGGTCACCGATCATCGCAGTGAAATCGCCAATGATGAGCACCACCGTGTGACCGTCGTCCTGAAATGCTCGCAGCATGTCGAGCACCACCAGATGACCGACATGCAGGTCAGGCGCGGTCGGATCGAGGCCGAGCTTCACACGCAGCGTGTCGCCGCGCTCAAGCCGGGCGCGCAGGTGCTCCTCGACGTGGATCTCGACCGCCCGCTCGCGCAGGCGCTCGAAAAAATCCCGGCTCACAAGTGCTAGGTAACTGGGCCGGGGCCGAAGTAGATCTGCGGGTCGGCGGGCAGAACGGGGTCGAAAACCAAGATGATCGGTCTGCCGATCGCATTCCTGAGCGGCACGGCGAGATGTGACCCGTTGATCGCATCGCGGATGTTCTGCTCCAGCGGGTCCAACGTCGTGCCTCCAAACGGATTGCCCGCCGCCTGGAGCTCGTACGTCAGCAGGACCGAAAGTAGAACGGCGGTCAACACTCCGATGACCGCGCCCGAAGCGCGGTTGAACACGATCGCCTGGAGCTGGATCTGGTTGTGCACGAGCTGGCTTGCACCTTCGACCACGATAAGGACGAAGAACACGAGCCCGAAGAAACCATCGATGCGCGAATCAGGGGTCGCGACCGCAGACGACTGCTGCATGATCGCCCCCGCCTGTAGTCCCATGTTGGTCGCGGCGACGAACGCGGCGTAAAGGGCCACCAATCCGATGAGCCGCCGAATCACGCCTGTGAAGTAGCCGAGCACTGCGTAGCCGATGACCAGCGCGATCGGGATGAAATCGACCCAGGTCACTTAAAAGGGGTCCCGCAAATTCCCGGGCTTGCACGCTGAATTTGCGGGGTTCTCATGTTCGAAACCCGGCGCCGTGCTTTTTCTCCAGTGCGAGCTTGATCTCCACCATCACGTGGTCCACTTCGGCGTCCGTCAGGGTGCGCTCGGGGCTCCTGAAAGTCAAGGCAAAGGCGATGCTCTTGTGCCCCTCCGGTACCTGCGCGCCCCTGTATTCGTCAAACGGTCGAGCGTTCTCGAGGATGTCACGGCCGAGCTCTTTGATGGTGGCCAGCAGCGCTCCAGCGGCGACATGGTCCTCGACCACGACCGCGAGATCGCGTTCGATGGCCGGCAATCGCGGCAGGGCCTGCGCGCGTTTGACGTCCGCGGCCGCGAGGATAGGCTCGAGGTCTATCTCCATCGCCACGAGCCGGCCCTCGAGGTTGGCGCCCGCGACGACGCTTGGATGTAGCTCACCTACGTAGCCCAGCTGGCGCGCATCGAGGAAGACCGCCGCGCACCGGCCCGGATGGAACATCTCGGCTGAAGCACGCTGGTAGATGCATGGGGGCGAGCCCAGCTCGCGCACGCAGCCGTCGAGCACCGACTTCATCGCGTAAAACGCGTCACGACCCGCCTCGGCCGTGGTCCCGGCATCGGCCACGACACCAAGCCGCTGCGGCTCTTCGGGCTGTTGCGTGGTCTTGTCGCCCACGTGCGCCAGGAACACCGCGGCGATCTCGTACACCTTGATGTCGGTGCGGCCTCGATCGCGATTCTGCGCGACGACGTTGACGAGCGAAGGCAAGAGCGATGTGCGCGGGGTGTCCATGTCGTCGCTCAGTGCATTCGATACGCGAAGCGCTCGGGCCCCGACCCGCAGCTGCTCGAGCATCCGTCCAGACACGAGCGCGGGGTTCCACGTCTCGGTGAACCCGGCTCCGGCGAACACCTGTCGAGCAGCGTCGAGCCGGCGTTCCTGACTCGGGACCGCCGGCGTCCATCTGTCGTGGCGCCGCCCGGGCAGCGTTGGAGGAACGCGGTCATATCCGAAGACCCGGCCGACCTCTTCTACGAGATCCTCGGGGATGCTGACGTCGAGCCGGAAGACCGGCGGCAGCACGTCCCACTCGCCATCGCCGAGGACGCGGACGTGGAACCCGAGCTTGATGAGGATCGCCTCCGAATCCTGCAGCGGGACGTGGACGCCCAGCACCTCGTCCACCAACCACGGTTTCAGCCTGATCCGGACCGGCTCTTGGGGTCGTGGATACACGTCGGCCCACTCTCGGTGGACGGCGCCGCCCGCGAGCTCGGCGATCAGAGCCGCGGCCCTTCTGGCGGCGGCAAGGGCGAGCTCGGCCGGTAAGCCTCTCTCGAAGCGCGCCGACGCTTCGGTTCGCAACCCGAGCGCGCGCGCCGTCTGACGAACATTCGGAGCGTTGAACGCGGCCGCCTCGAGCAGCACCTCGGTCGTGGCCTCCGTGACGGCGGTTTCCTCGCCACCGATGACGCCCGCGATGGCGACGGGTTTGTCGGCATCAGCGATGACGAGCATGTCGGACGTGAGCTCCCGCTCGATGTCATCCAGGCAGATGAGCTTCTCGCCGCCGCGAGCTCGGCGGACGTGTACCTCCCTTCCTGACAGCTTGGCCAGATCGAATGCGTGCAGCGGCTGCGCGTACTCCAGCAGAACATAGTTCGTGATGTCGACGATGTTGTTGATGGGCCGCACGCCGCACGCTCGGAGCCGGCGCTGCAGCCACTGCGCGCTGGCACCCACCTTGACCGCGGTGATCACGCCGCCGATGTAGCGGCTGCACAGGTCGGGGTCGTCGATGAAGACCTTGACCAGGTCGCGGCCCGCAGGTTCGGCCTTGCCCGTGAAGGCGGGCATGAAATCGACCTTCATCGTGCGATCCAGGCCCGCCGCAAGCTCGCGAGCCACGCCCATGTGGCCCATGCAGTCGGGCCGGTTGGAGGTGACCTCGATGTCCAGGATCGCCTGGCTGGGAATAACCGTGGTCAACGGATCGCCCGGCTTTCCGGAGTCGAGGATCAGGATGCCGGAGTGGTCGTCGCCAAGCATCAGCTCCTCGGCGGAGCAGAGCATTCCCTTCGCGCTGAAGCCGGCGATGTTGAGATCCCTGACGAGCTTTCCGTTCGGCACCGTCGTGCCCGGCAATGCCACCGGAACCAACGAGCCAGGGACCGCGTTGGGGGCGCCGGCAATGATCTGCTCGGTGCGATTGCCCAGGTCCACCTGGTGGACCCAGAGCGGGGAGCGCGACCTCGGATGCGGGATCTGCTCCTTGACCTGACCGATGATGATCCCGGACAGGTCGACCTCGGTCAGCGACTCGACCTCGAGGCCAAGACGCGTCAGCACCTCGGCCGCCTCTTTGGGAGTGACGCCGGCAAGGTCCACGAAATCTCCGAGCCACTCGTACGAGATCTTCATCGGTGCCTCATTTAGTGGCCTCTACCTTCCCGGACCGGGAACCCGGTCCGGCAGACCGTTCTTCGCCCGTCGGAGAGGCAAACCAAGTACTGCGGTGGTGGGGTGGATGAGGCGCTTCACCGGCGCTAAAACTGTTCCAGAAAGCGCAGATCTGATTCGTAGAACAAGCGGATGTCCTCGACGTCGTGTTTGAGCATCGCCATCCGCTCGATCCCGAAACCCCACGCGTATCCGTTCCACTTCTCGGGATCGATGCCGCCATTGCGCAAGACCTGTGGATGGACCATTCCGCAGCCGCCGACCTCGAGCCATCCCTTGTATCGGCAGCTCTTGCAACCCGCACCGGCGCAGATGCCACACGACACGTCGAATTCGAAGCTCGGCTCCGTGAATGGGAAGTAACTCGGGCGCACTCGCACCTTGCGCTCTTCGCCGTACAGCGACTGGATCATGTACAGCAGCGTGCCCTTCATGTCGCCGACGGTGAGGGCTCTGTCCACGGCCAGGCCCTCGACCTGGCTGAAGTACGGCAGCCGGGTCGCTTCGGGCGCGTCACGGCGATAGACGCGGCCGGGCGTGATGATGAAGATTGGCGGTTCCTTGATGCGCTGCATCGCGCGGATCTGCACGGGCGATGTGTGTGCCCTCAGCAGCAGGTCGGGAGTGAAGTAGAAAGAATCCCAGTTCTCGCGCGCGGGATGACCAGGCGGAATGTTGAGGGCTTCGAAGTTGTACCACTCGGTCTCGACCTCCGGACCGAGCTCGACCTTGTAGCCCAGCGTTTCGAGCACAGTCTCGATCTGCCGCTGGACCTGCGTGAGGACATGGATGTGGCCACGACCGAGGATCGGGCCAGGAAAGGTGATGTCGATCGCTTCCGTCTCGGCGAGGTCCGCAAGCCGCGCATCTTGCAGCTCGAGACGCTTGGCGGCCAGCGCCGCTTCGATCGCGCGCTTGGCTTCGTTCGCCGCCTGCCCGAGCGCGGCGCGCTCCGCCGGCGGCAGCTTGCCGATGCCGGACAGCAGGCTGCTGATGCGACCGTTCTTGCGGCCGAGATAGTCGACCTCGATCGCGACGAGCTCGCTCTCCGTCTGCGCTCGCGCGATGGCGGCGACGGCTTCCTGCGTGAGCTCCGGCGCTGTGCTCACGTTGCCTTCCTTCGCCGGACTTCGAACAGGAGGACCGCCGCCGCCGCGGCCACGTTCAGCGACTCGACGCCATCGCGCAGTGGGATCGTGACCGTCTGCAAGTCTGTCCGAGACAGCCCGTGCGCTTCGCTGCCGAGCACGATCATGCCGGCATTCTCTATCGGAGTGTTCGCGAGCGGCGTCCCCCCCGCCGCCGCCGCGCCGTAACCCTCGAGCGACGCGAGGTCCGCCCACGAGGCAGCGGCGACCACCAGGCGGAAGACGTTTCCCGATGAAGCGCGCACTGCCTTCGCGCCATACGGATCCGCCGTCCCCTGCAAAACCACCAGCGCGGGCGCGCCGGCAGCGGCGGCCGTGCGGCAGATGGCGCCGACGTTGGCGGGGTCCTGGACCCGATCCAGCACCACCAGGGGCCAATGGGCGCGTCGCGCGGCTGCAATGGCTTCGGTCGCGGCCGGCTCGTTCACCCTCGCGATCGCTACGACCCCCTGCGGCGTGACCGTCTGGCTCACGTCGCGGAACACGCCGCGCGAGAGCGTGACGCGATTCTTGGCTTCGAGCGGGGATTCATCGCCTTCGCGCACGACAAGCACCTCGAGCTCGACGCCTGCGGCAACAGCCTCGGCGACAACGCGGGGACCTTCCAGGAGGGCAAAGCCTGGCTCGCGCCGGCTGGCGAGGCGCCGCAGACGGCGCACGATCTCGTTGTCCGGGCTGCTTATCAGCTGGTCGCTAGAGGCTTTTCTTAGCAACCTCCACCAGCTGAGCAAAGGAACCGCTGTCGCGCACGGCCAGGTCAGCCAGCACCTTGCGGTCGATCTCTACTCCGGCCTGGCGGAGGCCGTGCATCAGCTTGCTGTACGGCAGCCCCGACTGCCTCGAGGCGGCGTTGATGCGGGCGATCCAGAGCTGCCGCATCTCACGCTTGCGGCGGCGGCGGTCGCGGTATGCGTACGCGAGCGCGTGGAGCACCGCCTCATTGGCGGGGCGGAAGAGCAGCTTTTTGGAAAGCCGGAATCCCTTCGCGCGATCCAGGATCGCCTTGTGGCGGCGGTGCGCCGGGACGCCGCGCTTGATGCGTGCCATCTGCCTATATCCCCAGGGCGCGGCGTACTTCTTTGCGGTCCGCCTTGGCCACCGGCTGCTTGTTCTCGTAGTTGCGCTTGCGCTTCTTGGACTTGTGCTCGAGCAAGTGACTCTTCCACGCGCTCGCCCGCATCAGCTTTCCGGTCTTCGTGACGCGGATCCTCTTTGCGAACCCCTTGCGGGTTTTCATCTTAGGCACTGGCGGTGGTCTCCTTGCCGGCGCTCTGCGGTGCTGCCTGCCGGCTCGGCGCGAGGATCATGAACAGGTTCTTGCCTTCGAGCAGCGGCTGGCGCTCGACGACCGCGAAGGGACGTGCATCATCGGCCACCCGGTCGAGAATTCTCCTCCCGATGTCCTGGTGGACCATCTCGCGGCCCCGAAACATGATCGTCACTTTTACCTTCTCACCGGCTTCGAGGAATTGCTTCAAACCCTTGAACTTGGTCTGGAAATCGTGCTCGGCCACCTTGGGCCGCAGCTTCATCTCCTTCAGCTTGATGACGTTCTGCTTGCGCCGCTGGTCCTTCTCGCGCTTGATGGTCTCGAACTTGAAGCGTCCGTAGTCCATGAGCCTCGCGACGGGCGGGTTCGCTTGTGGCGCCACCTCGACGAGGTCGAGTCCCTTCTCGCTGGCGATGCGCAGAGCGGCGTCCAGGGACAGCACCCCTAGCTGGTTGTTCTGGTCATCGATCAGCCGCACTTCAGAGCTGCGGATCTGATCGTTGATCCTTAGCTCCTTAAACGAGATGAGACGTTACCTCGGCCAAATTCAGTGTTCTAACTATTCCTCCATCCACATAAAACAAAACGGACAGCAGGTGCCGTCCGTCATTCCGTACCCCTTTGAACTGCGATCTGGGGGTGAGGGGCGGTCCCTGCTTCAGATGCAGGATGGTACCTGAAACATGACGCCGTGCGCAAAAAGACGTTCGGATAGATGATTCGGCCATGAAACGCGCAACAGCATTGTTGGCGGTCGCACTCCTGATCGCCGGTTGCGGCGGTACCGGAACGAGTTCGGCGACGTCCCCGTCGGCGAAGGCAAACAGCTCGGCCTCACCGCTCCCTGAAACGTCACCTGCCGCGTCTCCCGGCCCGCTTACGGGCGCCTTCGCGGTCCTCGCGACCGCGACCTCGGCTGACACCTACACCGTGACCATGGTCTCTTCCGACGGCAAGGTCGTGGGTTCGGCTCAGGCCAGCAGCCCGACCGCGGTCACCTGTGGCGATGCCGCCGCTGCGATCGTCCCTCTTCCCGTAAGCACCAGCGACGACCGCGCCTACTTCATGGACGCTCAGGGCGTGATCCGCTTCTTGACGGTGCAGGGCGAGACGGGCCGGGCCACGACCGTGCCCACCGGCGGCGGGCGCCGCAGCATGTTCGCGGTCAGTCCCGACGATCAGCGGATCGCGGTCGTCGTCAGCGATTTCACGAGCTCGGGGGTCACCCTCAAGATCTACGTCGAAGACCTCAACGGCGGCAGCAACCACCTGGACATCTACGGCACAACCGATGTGTACACGCTGTGGCCCCTCGGCTGGCATGGACCCAACAACCTGGTGCTGGCGGTCGTGCCTGCCTGCACCCAGGGCGGCGGCCCGTTTTGCTGCGGGCCCCGCGAGCTCCACGTCGTCGACCCTGTAACTGCGCTGCGCCATTTCGCGATCGGCGGTCCGAAGTGCGTGATCGCCGGCACGCCCTCGCCCGCGGGCGCGGTCTGCGAGGAGTCGACGACGTATGCGCAGGCCAGCGTGCTCGACTGGACCGCGACCAACCTCCGCTCGTTTCAAATCCCAGGCCCGGAGTGGGCATACCTCTCGCCTGACGGTCGCGTCGTGGCCCTGGTTTCGGGAACGAACACGACCTTCCAGCCGGCCGGCAAGACGCTGAGCATGCAGACCTGTGGGTGGATCGATTCGACGCACGTGATCGCCGGCGGAGACGGGTCACAGCAGCCGCGCATCGGCGATACGACCACCGGCAAGGTCGCTCCGGTTGCAGCGAAGGGAACGTGCGCCGGCCGATTACCGGGTGGCCTCTAAGTCCACCGCCCACAATAGGTCCCATGGCCGCTGGGCCCCCGGAGCCGTCAGGGCAGCTGTCGCCTGATGGGATGTGGCGCTGGGACGGCCGGGAGTGGGTGCCGACGTTGGCCCCGCCGCCGCTTCGCTCGAAGGCGTGGATCTGGTGGCTGGCCGGCGGGCTGACCCTCTCGCTGCTCCTGATCGTGGTCGGGCCGGGTACGGGGTGTACTCGCTGGCGGACAGATTTCAAGGCGGGGCGTTCAGCTGCCTGCCCGCTGACTTTCCGAGCTATCGAGGCACCCACGTCGTGACAGTGGTCGGCCCGTACTTCAATACCCATCTCAACTCAGGTGACTAGCGCAAGCCGCATTTGACAGAGCCGTGCAGTGCCTGTGTGGCAAGGGCGGACGGGTTTATCCCGGCCGCGACTCACCTGCTTGTATGTCACCGAGCACGGTTTGGAGTGATAACTCAGTTAATCCCATCCCGGGAAGGTGAGCAGGGGCGCGAATCCGGCCGCGACGGCGATCGGGCTGGAGAACTTTGACCGACGGCCGTTGAGCGCCCCGATGAGAGGGAACCGAGCCGGTTCCCTCTCATAACTCTAGCGCCTGCGCTCGGCGACCTCTTCGGCCACGCGCTGCGCGAACGACTCCATCGATTCGTCGGTCTGTTTGCCCGCGCGGTCGCGGACGTTGACGTGGTTGGACTCCGCCTCGCGACCGCCGAGGATCGCCATGTACGGCACTTTGCGTGCCTGGGCGTCGCGGATCTTGCGCTGCATCCGCTCAGAGCGATCGTCCACCTCGACTCGCAACTTCGCCTCGCGAAGCCGTTCGGCGACCCGGCGCGCGTAGTCGCGCTCTGCGTCCGTGATCGGGATGACGACCACCTGCACCGGATGCAGCCAGGTCGGAAACGCGCCCACGTACCGCTCGATCAGGTAGCTGAAGAGTCTCTCCATCGCGCCCGCAGCGCCTCGATGCACCATCACCGGCCGCTGGCGGGATCCGTCCTCCGCGACGTACTCGAGCTCGAAGCGCTCGGGCAGCTGGAAGTCCACCTGCACCGTCGAGTTGGTGAACTCCCGACCATGCACGTCCTTCACCTGGAAGTCGATCTTGGGCCCGTAGAACGCCGCCTCTCCGAGTCCGATCTCGTAGCTCTGACCCATCGATTCGAGCGCTTCGGTCAGGGCCGCCTGCGCCAGCAGCCACTGCTCCTCGGCCCCCAGCCACTTCTCCTTGACGTGGTCGCGCACCGACAGCCGGTACGAGAACTCGTCGATGCCGAGGACTTTGGAGAAATACAAGGCGAGGTCAATGGAGCCCTTGACCTCATCCATCAGCTGATCCGGCGTGCAGAAGATATGCGCGTCGTTGAGGGCGAACGCTCGCACCCGATTCATGCCACTGAGCGTGCCCGAGCGCTCATAGCGCCAGTTGTTGCCGATCTCTGCGATGCGCAAGGGCAGTTCGCGGTAGCTGCGCAGCTCCGATTGATAGATGACGATGTGATGCGGGCAGTTCACTGGACGCAGCTCGAGCTCCTCGCCGTCCTCGAAGCGCATCGGCGGGTACATGTACTCGGCGTACAGCTGGGCGTGGCCGCTCTGCCGGTAGAGGTCGAGACGGGCGACATCGGGCGTCCTCACGTGCAGGTAGCCGCGCGCGAGCTCCTCGCCCACGATGAAGCCCTCGAGCTCGCGGCGCACCGTGGCTCCTGCGGGCAACCAGAGTGGCAGGCCCGGGCCGACTCGCTCGTCGACCATGAAGAGCTTCAGCTCCTTGCCCAGCTTCTTGTGGTCGCGCTTCTCGGCCTCCTCGAGGAACTTCAGGTGCTCGTCGAGCTCCTTCTGCGAAGGCCACGCGGTGCCATAGATTCGCGTGAGCTGCGGCCTCTTCTCGTCGCCGCGCCAGTAAGCGCCCGCGACGCGCAGCAACTTGAATGCCTTGAGGTCCTTCGTCGAGCGCACGTGCGGGCCGCGGCAGAGGTCGAGGAAGTCGCCCGTCCGGTACAGGCTGACCTCATCGCCTTCGACCTTGTCGTTGATCAGCTCGATCTTGTAGTCCTGGCCGCGCTTGCGAAATTCGTCGATGGCCTGCTGTCGGGACATCGTCTCCTTGACAAAGGGACGGTCCTCTTGCGCGATCCGCCGCATGCGTGACTCGATCGCGGGCAGGTCCGATTCCGAGATCGGCTTGGTGAAGGCGAAGTCGTAATAGAAGCCGTCCTGCACGGGCGGTCCGATGCCGTACTTGGCGTCGGGATAGAGCTCCGTGACCGCCGCGGCGAGCAGGTGCGCGGTTGAGTGCCGCAGCACATGCAGTGGATCGTCGCTCGACTCGTGATTGCCGTACTCGGCCATGAGGCCGTCAGTATATGAGCCACTTGCGAGGGCTCCTTTCTCCCCACCCGGCGTGGCGCGCTGCGCGGCCCCGCCGACCTCCCGGACTCGGCATCCTCGTCGAGAGCGCAGGAGTTCCGTTCCCAGGCGAAGCGCTGCTCCTAGCCGCCGCCGCATGGTCGGCGGCAAGGCACCACAGCATCGTGCTGGTCATCCTCTTCGGCTTCCTCGGATCGGTGGTTGGGGCGGACATCGGCTACTTCCTCGGTCACCGCGGGGGAAGGCCTTTCGTGGAACGCTTCGGAAGCGTGTTCCGGATCCGGCCCGAACACATCGCGCGGGCCGAGATGTTCTTCGCCCGCCATGGCGACAAGGCGGTCCTGACCGCGCGGTTCATCCTCGGATTGCGCACGTGGGGATCGATGCTCGCCGGGATGGCGCACATGCCGTTCTGGCGCTTTCAGCTGTTCAGCGCGCTCGGCGGCCTGGCGTGGGCCGTCGTCGTCGGGGTGGCCGGCTACCTGCTCGGCAGCAACCTCGGGCTGATCACGGCGGTCATCAAGGGCATCGGCATCGGCGGGCTTGCCATTGTCGGGGTGCTCATCGTCATCGCCGTGCTGGCGCGAATGCGCGCCGCCCGGCAATAGCGAACGTCACCGCCCCAACGATGAGGAGGGCACCCAATCCCCCAATCACGTGCGCGGTGCCTATGAGGTCGGAAAGCGCGGCCGCGGCGAGCACAGGAACGGCGGTGACCCCGTTGATGACCATGTAGAGGAGGGCGAAGATCCGGCCGCGGATCTCGTCGCTCGTGCTCTCCATCAGGTACGTGATCGCCGGGATCATGATGGCGCCGAACTCGATTCCGAGCAGCAGGCTGAACACCGCGCCCGTGATGCGGGCGTGGACGTGGAGCGCAGGCACCTGCTCCATCGCCTGCGGAATCGCTGCGAGGGCAAGCAGCGTGATGCCGTTGGCGATGAGTGATCCGATCAGGACACGCGAGCGATCGACGTTGCGAAGGAACTGGCCGAGCAGGACCGCGCTCAAGATGGCGCCACCAGTAGCCGGTCCGAGAATCACGTATGAGTCCTGTGCGGCGATACCGATGACGTGGCTCACGTATGCCGGCGCGAGCGTGAAGAGCATGAAGAGCACAAGCACCGCGATGCTCACCTGGCCGAAGGCAAGCATCAGACCGCGGGAGGCGCGCAGCGCATCCAGGCCTTCTTTGATGTCGGCCATCATCCGGCGGAAGCGGCTGCGTGATTCCGCAACCGGCGGCTCCGTCATTTGCTGCAGCCGAGGGATGTCCGACGCGAAGATCAGGGCGCCCGCCAATATCAGCAGTACGGTTGCGACCCAGTACGGCGTGTAGAGGTCGATACGCGACAGGATCGGCGCCAGCGCACCACCGACGACGAGTGTGAGCACCATTGTCAACAGGGCCATCGAGTTGGCGGTGATCAATGCCGAGCGTGGAAGTATGGTCGGGATCACCGCTGCCTCCGCTGGGCCGAACAGCTGGCCGACCGACGAGAAGATCAGCGTGATCAGAAGCAGGTGAAGAAAGTCATCCCTCAGGCCAGGAACGAGCGCAGCAAGCGGAATCAAGGCCACTGCCCCTGCGCGGCCGAAGTTGGACCACATCATGATCTGCTTGCGATCCACGCGGTCCGCGATCACTCCCGCGGGAGGCGCGAAGAGGACGGATGGCACCGTGTAGGTAAGGATCACGATCGCGACCGGCGTGCTGCCGCCGGAAATCTTGAACGCAAGGACAATGAGCGAGAAAAGCAAGAACTTGTCCGCAAGCTGCGCCGCCAGCTGCGCGAACCAGATGTTCCGAAACGCCGTGAACCGCAGGACGGTCCGAAAACCGCCTGGCGCTTCGATCGGAAATCGGATCGGCTCTTCCACCGCCGTCAGAGCTTAGCGAGCCGCTTCGGAAAGACTCTGAATACCGTCTCCCACTCGCCAAGGTTGAGTGTCTGAGGCCGCCGCTCGGGATCGATCCCGGCATCGCGTAGGCGCGCCGCAGCGCTCGTGCTGCCGATGCCACTGATGCGGCCCAACGCTCCGCCCAGCTGCTTCCGGCGGAACTGAAAGACCGCCTCGACCAGCCGGAAGAACGCGTCGAGGTCGGGGACGTCGACGGCCGGCCGCTCGCGCACATCGAGCATGACGCAGGCGGAGTCGACTCGCGGTGGCGGCGTGAACGCCGAGGCTGGGATCGTGAACAGCTGCCGCGCGGTTGCGAATACCTGCACCGCCACGGTCGCCAGGCTTGCACCGCTCGAAGCGGTCCATCGCTCGGCCACCTCCTTCTGCACCACAAGTGAGAGGCGGCGCGGCCGCGGTGCTCGGTCCAGCAGCTTTCGGATCAAAGCTCCGGTGAGGTTGTAGGGGATGTTGCCGGCGACCACGTGTCCGCCATTCGGAAACTGCTCTGATTGATCCAGCTTGAGGATGTCGGCCTCAACCACCTGGACGTTCGGCAATTCACCGACCACCTCATTCAGGACCGGGATCAAGCGCCGGTCGAGCTCGACAGCGACCACCCGGCGGGAGCGCTGCGCCAGCGCCACGGTCAGAGCGCCGGCTCCGGCGCCGACCTCCAATACATCGTCGGTCGAGGTCACCCCCGCCGCATCCGCGATGCGGTCTCGCATCGCGGGATCGACGACGAAGTTCTGACCCAGCGAATGCCTGAGGTCGATGCGGTGGCGGCGGAGCAGCTTCTCCAGCTGGTCAGGATCGGCCGGATCGATCACTTCATCTTCTGGAACAGGGCGAAAGCGTTGGCGCGCTCGATTCCGGCCAGCTCTTCCAGGCTGATTCCACGCAGCTCGGCAACGAGAGTCGCGGTGTCGAGCAGGTATGCGGGGTGGTTCGGCACCCCCATCCGCTTGTGCGCCTGGCCGTACGGCGAGTCGGTTTCGAGGAGAAGGCGATCGGCTGGGCACCGCTTGACTACGTCACGTAGTGCATTCCTGCTCGGCCGGGTGACGAGGCCCGGGAACGACAGGTAGAAGCCAAGGTCGAGAAAACGCTCGGCCCAGTCCCATTCGAGAGCGAAGTAATGCATGGCTCCCCGCAGCCCTGGGTGAGCGGTGATCGCACTGGCGGTCTCCGTCGCAGCACCACGATTGTGGATCGACACAGGCAGGTCCAGATCGACTGCAAGCGCGAAGAGCTCATCCAGTCGTGACATCTGAATGTCGCGGTCTGGCGCATGTGCGTCGTCGAAATCCAGCCCCACCTCTCCAATCGCAACCACCCGTTCGTCGGCGGCGAGCAGGCGTAGCGCGTCGAAGTCCGGCGCCGCTGATTCGGTTGGGTAGTGCCCGACGCCGGCGAACACCTCCGAATGCTTGCGGGCCAGCGCAAGGACCTTTTGGCTGTGCTCGAGGTCGACGCCCACCGCGACCATTCGTGTCACTCCGGCGTCGACGGCCTGCCGCACCATCTCATCGGGATCCCCGAGCTCCTCGAGATGGAGGTGCGTATCTACGAAACCGAGCGCTACTTGAGAGCTCCTTCCATGCGCTTCAGCTCCTCGTCGACGATCCTATCGTCGAGCTTCTTGAAGAGGGCCTGCGGCTCTCGGAGCTTCTGGCCGGCTCGCAGCTGTGTCGGCTTCCACACCGGGTCGTGCGGATACTCCCCGGCCAGCACCGTGTGCGACCGACCATCTTCCGAATAGTCGCGCTGCTCCGGTTGCGGCGCGATCACGCCTTCGTGCCCGAGCATCTCGTGCAGCTTCTGCCCCGTGAACGGGAGCACTGGCGTGAGCAGGACCTTGAGGTTGTCCACGCTTCGGAGCGCCACGTGCAGCACCGTGCCGGCTCGAGCGCGGTCCGTCTTGATCGAGTGCCACGGCTGCTCCTCGCCGAGGTACTGATTCACTCGTCCTGCCAGTCGCATCGCCTCGGTGACGGCGGCCTTGAAGCGCGCGGCGGCGTAAAGCTCCCCCACCGAGTCGAATCCAGCCTCGACCACGGCAAGCACCTCGCGGTCACGCTCGGTCAGCTCGCCGGTCGCCGGCACCTCGCCGAAATTGCGATGGGCGTTGACCAGCGTGCGGTGCACGAGGTTGCCCCACGTCCCCACCAGCTCGTCATTGTTGCGCCGAAGAAACTCGGCCCAGGTGAAGTCGGTGTCCTGCGTCTCCGGCCCGGCGATGGTGAGGTAGTAACGCAGCGGATCGGGGTCATACCGTGAAAGAAAGTCGCCGACGTAGATCCCCACTCCCCGGCTGTGGCTGAACTTGCTGCCCTCCATCGTCAGGAACTCGCTTGCTACGACGTCGTATGGGAGGTTGAGGCCACCGACCCCGAGCAGAATCGCAGGCCAGATGACGGTGTGAAACGTGATGTTGTCCTTGCCCATGAAGTAGTAGCCACGCGCCGCCGAGTCCTGCCACCACTTCTTCCACGCGTCGGGTTCATCGCGAACCTGCGCCCATTCGATGCTTGCGGATAGGTATCCGATCACCGCGTCGAACCACACGTAAAGCCGCTTCATGTTCTGCGCTTCCCACTCCGGGAGCGGAATTGGGATGCCCCAGTCGATATCGCGCGTGATCGCGCGGGGCTTGAGATCCGCGACGAAGTTCGTCGAGAACGCTCTCACGTTGGGCCGCCAATGATCCTGCTTGGAGATCCACTCGCGCAGCTGCTCGGCGAACATCGGCAGCTCGAGGAAGAAGTGCTCCGTCTCGCGAAACTCGGGCACCTCGCCGTTGATGATCGAGCGCGGGTTGATCAGGTCTGTCGGGTCGAGCTGGTTGCCGCAGTTGTCGCACTGGTCGCCCCGCGCTTCCTTGAAGCCACAGATCGGACAGGTGCCCACCAGGTAGCGGTCCGGCAAAGTGCGTCCGGTGCTCGGAGAGAACGCGCCGAGCTGCTTGCGGGCGACGACGTAGCCCTTGTCGTACAGCGACTTGAACACGTCCTGGACGACGCGATGGTGGTTCGCCGTCTCCGTCTGGGTGAAAAGGTCGTAAGCCAGGCCGAGCTGCTTCAGGTCGTTGACGATGACCGCGTGATATCGGCGGACGATCTCCTCCGGCGACACGCCTTCGCGATCCGCTTCTGTTGTGATCGGTGTGCCGTGGTCGTCCGTGCCACTGACCATGAGCACGTCGTTTCCACGCAGGCGGTGGTAACGCGCGAAGACATCGGAGGGCACGCCGAATCCGGCCACGTGGCCCAGGTGGCGCGGACCGCTTGCGTAAGGCCACGCGACTGCGACGAGGATTCGCTCAGGCTCGTGCTTTCTTTCGTTCACCGGAGATCACCAGCGTAATCTCCCCCCGGACGTTGTCGCCCAGAGCGGAGGCGATCTCCGCCGCGGTGCCACGCAGCACCTGTTCGTGGAGCTTCGTGAGCTCGCGCGCCAGCGTCACGTGGCGCTCGGGCAGGGTCTCGGCGATTAGAGCGAGCGATTTTTGCGCGCGATAGGGCGAATCGAAGGCGACCGCTGGACGCGGATCCTCGGCGAGCGAAGCCAGCAGACGCCGCATCTCTCCCGGCTTGCGCGGCAGGTAGCCGAGGAACGTGAAGCCGGGTCCCCCATACCCCGCCACGGAGAGCGCCGCGGTGATTGCGCTGGCGCCAGGGATCGGGACCACCGTGTGCCCCGCTTTCCATGCCGCCTCGACCAGCGCCTGGCCGGGGTCGGAGAGCGTAGGCGAGCCGGCATCGCTGACGAGCGCGACGTCGCCCTGTTCGAGGGCGGCCATCACGCGCGGCAAGCCGCGGCGCTCGACTGGTGCCCGGTAGCTGATCAACGGCTTGCGGATGGCGTGGCGCGCGAGCAGCCGCGACGTGACCCGCGTGTCCTCCGCGGCAATCGCGCCCACCTCGCTCAGGACGCGCACTGCACGCGCCGTAACGTCCTCGAGGTTGCCGATCGGGGTGGCAACCACGAACAGGCGGCTCAATCCGCTTCCAGCCAGGCACCAACCCGATCCGAGATCTCCGCCGACGGGCCCACGAATCGCGATGCAGGTGGCAGCACGTCGAGGAACGCCTTCCCGTAGTCACGCCCGAGGATCCGGTTGTCGAGGATGACCACGGCGCCGCGGTCGCTCGATCGGCGAATCAGCCTCCCGAATCCTTGCTTGAGCCGCAGCGCAGCCTGCGGGAGCGCGAGCTGCGTGAACGCGTCGCGCACGCGCTCCGCTCGAGCCGCGTAGACGGGATCGGTCGGCACGGGAAATGGAAGGCGGACCATAACCACACAGCTGAGGCGCTCGCCTGGCACGTCGATTCCCTCCCAGAAGCTGGAGGTCCCGAGCAACAGCGGGCGCTCTGCTTCCTCGAATGCTTTCAGCAGCTGTCGGCGCTGGCCGTCGATGCCTTGAGCGAGAATCAGCACGTCGTCGAGGTCTACACGCTGCTTGAGCGCCGTGTGAACGTCGCGCAGCTGGCGGTGCGACGTGAAGAGCACGAGCGTCCTGCCGCCGACCCGGCGCGCGAGCTCGGCCACTATCTGCTCCACGCCGAGGTCGAAGTCCTGGTGCTCGGGACCGGGGAGGTCGGTCGGCAGGCAGACCAACGCCTGGTGGAGAAAATCGAACGGCGACGGCAGGATCAGCTCCTCCGCTTGCGGGCCTAGGCCGATGCGGGACCGAAAGTAGTCAAAGCTTCCGCCCACCGCCAGCGTCGCCGACGTGAACACAGTCGAGCGGCGTTCGGAGTAGACGCGGTCGCGCAGCAGCGAGCCCACATTGATGGGGGCCGCTCGCAGCATCAGGTGATCGCTGCGTGCCGCGAGGCTGAACCAATAGACGCGGTTGGGATCCGGCTCCAACAGCGCTTCGCCGAGCAGGTGACCAGCCGCCTGCAGGCGGCCGCGGATGATCTCCAGCTCACGTACGCTCTGGTCCGGCTCTGTCCCGCCCAGCCACTCCCGCGAGCCGCCCACCGCACGCCGCAGGGTGCCGTCGAGCGCAGCCAGCGACGTAGTCGCGTTTTCTCCAGCCAGCCGCACCGTTTCCCAACCCTCGTCATCGCGAAGCACTGGCGTAATGCGGAGTGACTCTTCGCGCCGCTCCGAATCGACAAGGCGGCCCGCGACCCAGCCCACGGCCAGGCTGAAGAGCACCCGCACGCGCTCGGTAGCGGCCAGCGTCAGCGGCGCTGCTTCTTCGAATGCTTCTTCGGATGCGCCGAGGTGCGGCTGGCGGCGTAGCTCGGCGAGCAATCCCTGGCTCTCCCCGCCCCCGCCCAGCCTTTCGAGCAATGCCGAAAGACCGGGGCCGTCTACCTCCTGTCGGAGTCCACGCGTCGCCGCCTCCTCGAGGTGGTGTGCTTCGTCGATGACCAGATGGTCGAACTCAGGCAGCAACCCGCCGCCGATCTCTGCGTCGGCAAGCAGTAGCGCGTGGTTGACCACCACGAGGTCCGAAGCCTCCGCCTCGGCTCGCGCCCTGTGCACATAGCAGTCTTCCTTAGTGCAATGGATGCCGACGCAGTCCAGCGGGTCGGATGCGATGCGCGCCCAGAACACCTCCTCGCGGCCGTGAAGGCGCAGCTCCGATCGGTCGCCGCTCTCGGTGTTGTGGAGCCAGACGAGGACCTTGAGCTTGAAGCGCAGCTCATCGGCGTCTTGGCACGGCTCGGCGAGGTAGCGGCGCCACCGACGCAGCGACACGTAGTTGGAGCGGCCCTTGAGCAAGCATGCTTTGAAGCTCCACGGCAGCCATTCGCGGAGGCCTGGCAGGTCCTTGCCCATGAGCTGCTCTTGCAGCGTGTGGGTGTCGGTCGACACGACAACCCGCTCACCGTGCCGCACGGCTCTCGCGATCGAAGGCACGAGATACGCCAGGCTCTTGCCCGTTCCGGTGCCGGCCTCCACGAGGAGGCTGCCGCTGCGGCCCTGGATCTGGGCGACCGCGAGCAGCATCTGCAGCTGCGGTTCGCGGTGCTCGTAGCCCGGCAGGAGGCCTGCCAGCGGGCCCTCGGGACCGAGCAAGGCGGCCACCAGGTCAGGGTCATCGGGCGGCAGGCCGGCCGGCTTCGTTTCGTGCTGCCCGCGAGCGCGCGCCGCCGACGCCGGCATGGGGTCGGGGTTGGGCGCCGTCAGCGCGTCGGCGAAGAATCGGGCGATTGGCCACAAGTAGGGCGCGACCAACGCCAGCATCGACTCCTTCAGACCCTCTTCCAGCGCTACCGCCTCCTCGCGCAGGCGCAGCAGGAGCTGCCGCGTGGCGTCGGCATCATCGAGCGCGCGGTGCGGCCTGGGCTGCGCGAAACCGAGCTCAGTCGCCAGCAGCGGCAGGCTGTGGCTCCCGGCCGCGGGAAGCAGGATGCGAGCCACGTCCAGCGTATCGAGGATCTCAAGCGTCTCGTCCCAATGGCCCGCCGCCATCAGGAAATCCACGTCAAGGCGCGCGCCGTGTCCGACCGGCTGACGCCCGCGTAGGAAATCGCCCAGCTCAGCGAGCGCCGCCTGCTCCGATGCGGCTCCTCGCAATTCCTCAGGCTTGATGCCGGTCAGCCGAAGGACGGGCTCTGGTACGGACCGCCCGGGGTCCACCAAGCGCTCCATGGATGCGGTCACACCTTCGGGCGTGAAGGCCACGGCGCCGACCTCGATCACACGGTCGCGGGCCGGATCGAGACCGGTGGTCTCGAGGTCAAGAGCAGCGTATTCCGGCAACGGCGTATTCGATTTTACGGGCGGCGACGACTGGCTATCAGTGGCGTTGATCCGAGCGCCGGTTGGTATATTTGCGCGGCGATGCAGACAGGCGCGATCGCCGCCCCGAAGAAACTCGAGGACCTACACGTCAGAAGGGACCTTGTCGCCAGCCTGCTCCTCCGCACGCTTGCCTTCGCTGATCAATTGAGCGGGGCATCGATCGAGACCAGGCTCGGACTTCCATTCGAGACGCTACAGCCACTGGTCGAGGAATTCCAAAAGACCCAGCTCATGGACACCGTGGGCTTTTCAAACGAACCGGGACTGGAAGGCCGCCCGATACCTGTGCGCATGAGCTACACGGTTTCGAGCGCCGGCAGGCAGCGTGCGGCTGAGATGTCTGCGGTGCAGACGCGATATCTCGGGCCGTGCCCGATCAACTTCGAGGACTACCTCACCCTCATTCGCTCACAGTCCACAGGCAAGGCCAATGTTACCGACGCCTCCCTGAAGAAGGCGCTCGGAACGCTGGAGCTCGAGCAGCACGTCATCGACCAGATCGGTGGCGCCATGGTCTCCCGCGCCTCGCTCTTCATTTTCGGAGCGCCCGGCAACGGCAAGAGCACGATCACCGAGCGCATGGCGCTGCTGATGGGCGCGGCGGTCGAGATCCCGCACGCCGTCGCCGTCGGCGACGAGATCATCCGCGTGATCGACCCCGTGTATCACAAGATCGCCGACGGCCCGCAGCCGATCGACCGGCGGCTGGTCAAAGTCGAGCGCCCTGTTGTGGTCGCCGGAGGCGAGCTCAAGCTCGTGCAGCTGGACCTCACCTATGACGCATCCAACCGCTACTACGAAGCACCCTTGCAGTGGAAGGCCAACGCCGGCGTCTTCGTCATCGATGACTTCGGCCGCCAGGAGGTGCCACCGATGCGGCTCCTCAACCGCTTCATCGTTCCGATGGAGAAGAAAGTCGACTACCTCGACCTCTCCGCCTCAGGTCGCAAGATCGAGCTACCGTTCCTCTGCCAGATCGTCTTCTCCACCAACCTGTCCCCGACCGAGCTTGTTGATGAAGCCTTCCTCCGACGCATGGCCTATAAGATCGGCGTGAGCAACCCGTCGCCCGAGGCGTTCGGCCGCATTCTGCGCTACGAATGCGACCGCCAGGGTGTTGCGTTCGACGAGAAGGCGATTGGGTACCTCCTCAACAACCTCTACGGGAAGAAGCCGCTCCGCGGCTCGCACCCGCGGGCTCTGATCGCCCGGCTGGTCGACCTCGCCAACTACCGCCAGGAACCGCCACGGCTCACGCCGCAAACGTTGAAGGAGGCATTCGACGCCTGCTTCAACCCCGCTCTCGGCAGCCTCACCGAAGAGGACTGGGCCCGCCCCGCGATCACATAATCGCTAGCGTGGCAGGGGTGGCCGGGTTTACCCGGCCACGACTTTGTGATCCACGGCTCCTAGCGTTGTTAGGAGAGACTCTCAGAAAATCCCAACAGCGGGAAAGAGAGCAGCCGCGCGCGAAGCGCCCGGCGATGAGAGGGAACCGGCAGGTTCCCTCTCATAAACGAGCGGTCGCCCCACGCAATTTCTTTCGCCACGCAGCCAGGTCTCGGAACGCGCCTCGCTGACTTTCGGGCAGCAGCTCGGCGATTTCGAGCATGATCGCGTCGGCTGCTTCTTCGCGCGTGATCTTTGTGCCATCGGCACGCTTCTTCAGGACGATGAACGGCTTGCCGAACGTGATGCTCACCCGCGTTCGGCGCGGCCACCGCGCTCCTTTCGGCAGGCACTCGCGCGTTCCGGTCAGCCCGACCGGCATCACCGGGCACGCGGCCCTCTGCGCGATGAAGCCTGCGCCCGGCTCCGGCCTGGCGAGAACCCCCGATTCGACGCGAGTGCCCTCCGGGTAAATGATCAGCGCCTGCCCCGATTTGACGATGTCGAACGCCCTGTTCAGAGCGGCGCGGTCGGCTGTGTGCCGCACGACCGGGAAGGCGTGGTACGCGCGAAACACCCACGTGATGAATCCGCCGCCCTTGAAATACTCGGACTTCGCCATGCTCCACGTGTCGCCGCGCGGCACGAACGCCGGGACCATCGGCGGATCGAGGTTCGCGGAGTGATTGGGGCAGATGATGACCGGGCCGCGGCGCGGTACGTTCTCGGCTCCGACCACGGTAAATAGACCGATCAGGAAAGTGCGGGTCATGGCGCGCATGAGCCAGCGCATGAACGCGTAGGTCATCGCGCGCTGCGTCCTTGTTCGATGTGACGGACGATGAGGTCCACCACCTGATCCACGTCGAGGTTGTCGGTGTCGATCACCACGGCGTCTGGTGCGGGCCGAAGCGGCGCCACCGTCCGCTCCGTGTCGACGCGATCGCGGGCCTCCACCTCCTGGCGCATCGCCTCGGGATCGACGCGCTCGCCGCGCCGCTCGTACTGTGCGGCACGCCGGCGCACCTTCTCGTCAAGGCTGGCCGTCAGGAAGAACTTGTATTCGGCATTCGGAAACACGACGGTGCCGATGTCGCGACCAGCCATCACGACGCCGTTCTGTCCTAGCCGCCTCTGCTGTGCGACCAGGGCTTCGCGGACGGCAGGGATGGCGGATATCCGAGGCAGGGCTTCGGCGAAGTCGGCGTCGTAGATCCCCTCTGTCAGCTCGACCCCGTCCGCCCACACACGCTCGCCCTCTACGCGCAAGTCGACCGACTCGGCGAGCCTGGTCACCGCCTCGGCATCGCCCGGATCGACGCCACGCTCGGCAGCAAGCCTCGTGATGGCCCGGTACATGAGCCCGCTGTCAATGAATGGCAGACCGAGCCGTTCCGCGACCCGCTTGCCGACCGCAGACTTGCCGGTTGCCACGCCACCGTCGATGGCGATGATCATCGGGGCTCGATTCGAACCGCGCGCTGAAGGGCTTCGACCTCAGGCTCGCCCAGGACGCGCCAGTCACCGGTCTTCAGCCTCCCAAGCTTTAAGGGGCCGAACCCGGTACGCCGCAGCGACTGGACTTTGTGTCCGACGGCGTGGAGCATCCGGCGCACCTGGCGGTGCCGGCCTTCGCGGATGACCACGCGGACCTCTGTTCGGCCCGCACCCGCACCTGGAACGGGGTCGAAGCGGATGACCTCCACCTCCGCCGGCGCCGTCTTGCCGTCATCGAGGTCGACCCCCTTCGCCAGGGATTCGATGTCGGTCGGGCTCACGCTGCCCGCGACGACAGCCACGTACTCCTTGGCGACCTTGTAGCGCGGATGCGTGAGCCCGAAGGCGAGCTCACCATCGTCGGTGAGGAGGAGAAGACCGGTCGTGTCAGCGTCGAGCCGGCCGACTGGAAAGAGGCGGTGGCCGGCCTGTCCCTCGTCACCGACCGTGTCGAGAACTGTTGTGCGCGACGCCTCGTCCTTCGCGGTCGTGATCACCCCCAACGGCTTGTTGAGCATGAGGTAGCGATGCTTCGTGCGCGGCTTGACGACGCGGCCTTCGACGGTGACGGTGTCTTTCTCGGGATCGATGAGCACGCCGGAAGGTGGCGGGCGCTCGCCGTTCACGAGCACCGACCCAGCGGAGATCAGCTCATCGGCGCCTCGCCTGCTGGCCACGCCGGACCGCGCCAGAAAGCGATTCAGCCGTTCCAATCACGCCGAGTCCGGGTCACCTGTTACCGGCGGTGGGTTTGGGCAGATGGTCGAGCGATTCCAGGCCGATGACCTGGAGGAATCGCATCGTCGTGCCGTAGAGCTTGGGCTGCCCAGGACCGCTGCCGCGTCCGACCTCGGTGATCAGGTCGCGCAGCTCGAGGTTGGTAAGGACGCTCTCGCAGTTGACGCCGCGGACCTCTTCGATCCGCGAGCGCGGTACCGGCTGCTGGTACGCGACTATCGCGAGCGTTTCGTATGCCGCTGCTGAGAGCTTGCCCGAGACCTCGGGTCGAAGCGCCCTGCGGACCACTGCAGCAAAGGCCGGGCGCGTGGCGAGGTGGAGCTCGTCCTGGTGCCGCATCAGCATCACGCCGCGATCGTCGAGTGCTTCGCGTAGCTCGCCCAAGGCGCGCTCGACGGCTGTGCGATCGCTGTCTGTCGCCTGCTGCAGCTCGCGGAGCGATAGAGGACGGTTGGAGCTGAAGAGGATCGCTTCGATGGCCGCCGGCAGATTGCTCAAAGCACTCAACTCTTTGACGGTCTGGGCTCGATATGGATCGGACCGAAGCGTTCTTTCTGGCGCACGCTGATCAGCGACCGGCGCAACAGCTCGAGCACTGCGACGAACGTGACCACGGCTTCGAGCCGGTCCTCAGATTCCAGGATGAGCTCGAGCAGCTCGATCGGTCCTTCGCGGAGGCGCTGCGTGATGAGGTCGAGCTTTTCCTCAAGCGTCCAGGTGCGGCCCGTGACCACGACCGGCCGCGGCGGAATGCGCGCGAGGACGCTGTTGAAGGCCACGACGAGCAGGCCGATCTCCAGCGGTTCCTCCTGACCAGCCGCCTCGACCGGGCGCGCAGGCGGCGGGAACGATATCGAGTCCTGCTCCGCGCGCTCCATGAGGCCTTCTGCCATCTGCTTGTACGCGCGGTACTCCTCGAGGCGCTTGCGCACCTCCTCCTCCCACCCAAGCAGGTCTGTCTCGTCTTCGGTCGGCGGCTCGCCGGGAAGCAGGCGGATCGACTTCAACAGGAGAAGTCGCGCCGCCATCCAGAGGAACTCCGCCATCTCCTGGGGATCGGCCACGTCGCGTGCCGCGATCTCGACCAGATATGCGTCCGTTACTCGCGCCAGCGAGACCTGGAAGATGTCGACCTCCTCGCGCTCGGCCAACGCCAGGAGCAATTCCAACGGTCCTTCAAAGACGGGGGTTTTGACGTCCAACCGAACGTCCGCTTGCGCGAAGCGCGGACCAGCGACTGGCGGTTCCACGAGGCCTAACTCTATCGAAGGTCTACTTGGTGGAACTTCTCGACCCTCGCGCTGTAGCGCCAGCGGCGTCTCAGCCCGGTCGGGCTTGGGGTCTGGCTCGCGTGTGCCAGTCGAGCCTCGATCTTGTCCTCCAGCACATCACTCACGTCGACCTCGAGCGTCGGTTGCTGTGCGGCGAAGCACCACGCCTCCTTGGTCTCGTGCGGCTCGCCCGCCTTCGGATACGTGAGCGGATCGCGAGCGCACGGCCACGCAGCATCCAGCGCCACCCGGCCCACAACGCGGTGGTCGGGGTGGTACCGATAGAGGACGTTGGGATCGAACGTGAGCAGAACGTCGGGTTTCGAAGCGCGTATCTCGTGCACGAATTCCTCGCGCAGCTCTAGGTCCTCGATCAGCTCCGCGTCGGGGTGGCGGAGGAAAGCGACGCGCTTGACGCCCATCACGTATGCGGCCGCTTCCTGCTCACGCTCGCGGATGCGGGCTACTTTCGCTCGTGACTTCGACACATCTCGAGCGCCCTTGTCCCCCGACGTGCCGAGGACGAAGTCGACGACCACACCTCGAGTGGTCATCTTCAACACAGTGCCGCCGCAGTAGAACTCGATGTCGTCGGGGTGCGCGACTATGCAGAGCGCGCGCTTGATCCGGCGATCGTCGGGTCCGCTGAAGAGCTTGCGCGCGGCCACTTAGTGTCCGGCTCCGGGAGTTCCTTGCATCTTCATCGGCCCGGGCGGCCGGGCGCCGTCTCACCCCACGGAATCTTGCGATTCCGCGGGGACCCCGAGAAGGGCGCTGAAGCCGGCGTCAAGGGGCTCGGCGCTGCGTCGTCACGCATCATTAGATGCGCTCCTCCTTGCGCCACCCTTTCCTTGGCTCCGGCCGCCAGTGCCGCGAATATGCGTCGGACCTCCGGTGCCAGACACTCTATTTCTGGCGGGCCTCGTGCAGCAGCTCGCGTGCTCGTGCGAGCGCCTTGGCAGTGACACCACCGCTCATCATCCGGGCCAGCTCCGCCGCACGCTCGTCGTCGGACCCCAGCTCACGCACGGAAACGACGTTCCGCCCATCAGAGCCGGAGGACTTCTCCACTACCAGGTGGTGGTCGGCGAACGAAGCGATCTGAGCGAGGTGCGTGACCACCAGGACCTGGTGCTTGACGCCGAGAGCCTTCAGGCGAAGCCCCACCTGCGTCGCGGCCGCACCACCGATGCCGGCGTCGACCTCGTCGAAGACCAGCGTGGGCAGCCGATCCGCGTCCGCGCCGACCGTCTTGATAGCGAGCATCAGCCGCGCCAGCTCGCCGCCCGACGCCACCCGCGCGAGCGGCGCCAGCGGCTCACCAGGATTGGCCGAGAACATCATCTCGGCCGCCTCGGCGCCGGCGGGACCAATCTCGGCGCGCGGCCGGAGCTCGATCTCGAAGCGGGCGCCTTCGAGGCGCAGGCCTTCGAGCTCCGTGGCGACAGCTTTTTGCATGCGTCGCGCCCCTTCTGTCCGCGCCTTCGTCAAACGAACAGCTGCAGCCTCGAGTGCAGCACGAGCCCGATCGCGCTCACGTTCCGCCGCTGCGATTGCGCCGTCCAGGTCTTCGGTGGCGCCGAGCTGACGCTCCAATCGCTCCTTCTCGGCGATCGCGCTTTCCACGCTGCCGCCGTGCTTACGCTTGAGTGCGTCGAGCACCGCAAGCCGGGTCTCGATCGCCTCCAATCTCCCGGGGTCGGAGTCCAGCGCCTCGGCGTAACGGCGAAGCTCCGCCGCGACATCGGCGACCTCTTCCTCGGCAATGGCAAGGCGCGCCGCATGCGGCGCCAATCGTGGATCCAGGTCGGCAGCCGATCGCAGCGCCGCGGAGGCTCGCGCAATTCCGTCTTCGTGCAGGGCGCTCATCGATTCGTGGCCGAGCTCCGCGAGCTTTGCGGCATGACGAACGGCTGCGCGCTCCGCGGTCAGCTCCGCGTCTTCGCCTGGGCGCAGGTTCGCATTCTTCAGCTCTTCGAGCTGCCAGCGCAAGTACTCCTGCTCGCGATTGCCGCGCGAGCGCATCGCCTCAAGCTCCTCCAACGCAGCGGTGCCGGCCACCCACGTCGAGTGTGCAGCTGCGACCGCCGCCCGCAACTCGCCGGCGCCCACATATCCGTCGACGAGCTCGGTCTGCGTATCGGTATCGAGCAGCGCGTGATGCTCGTGCTGTCCATGCACTGCGACCAGGTTGCGGCCGAGCTCACGCAGCTGCGCCGGGTTGGCTGGGCGGCCGTCGATCCGCGCGGTGCTCCGCTTTCCCAGCTCGCGTTCGAGCACGAGGGCAGCGCCTCCCGACTCGAACACTCCCTCCACGGTGGCACGCTGAGCCCCGTGCCGAACCTGGTCGGCGCCACCGCGCGCTCCGAGGGTCAGGCCCAGAGCATCGACGATGAGCGACTTCCCGCTCCCGGTCTCTCCGGTGAGCAGGTTGAGGCCCGGCCCAAATCGAACGCGTGACTCGGCGACCAGGGCGAGGTCGCGGACCTTGAGCTCCTTCAGCAATGTGTCTTCATTTCATGGGGACGAGCGGCCGCCCCCAGCCAAGCTTTTCGCCGAGCCTCCGGTAAAAGCTCTCAGGAGGGCTGAACCGAACGACCTTGAGACGGCGTGGATACGAGCCGCAGCGCAACGTGTCGCCGGCCTGAATCCCGCGGCTGCGGCGGCCCCCGTCGATGCGCAGGTCCGCCGGCCCACGCACCACCGACAGGCTGATGTCCTGCCCCGGCGGGAAAACGATCGGGCGCACAGTGAGCGCGAACGGGTTTATCGGCACAAGGACAAGGTCGCGCAGAGTCGGTTCGAGGATCGGGCCGCCGCTCGCGAGCGCGTAGGCGGTGGACCCGGTTGCGGTCGCGACCATCACGCCATCAGCGTCGAGGACGCCCACCGCCTGACCTTCAACATCGATCTCAATCCTCAGCAGCCGTGCGTCTTCCGCCCGATTGATGACGGCCTCGTTGAGCCCGATCGCCCGCGCGATGTTCGTGCCACCGCGGGTCAGGGTGGACTGCAGCACGTTGCGCTCCTCTGTGCGGTACTCGCCTTTGAAAAAGCGCGTCAGGCCGTCCTCCAGCTCGTCCGCGTCGATCTCGGTCAAGAAGCCCAGCCGGCCGAGGTTGACACCCAGCACCGGTATGCCGCGGGGCGCGGCGAGGCGGCCGCCGGCCAGGAAAGTGCCGTCGCCTCCCAGCGTGATGATGAGGGTCGTGTCCTTGAGGCGACTGGTGATCGCATTCAGCGGGCCGTCCCGATCCGCCTCCCATCCCGCCACCTTGTGGGCTTCGAGCGCTTTGAATGTGCGCTCGATCACCGATTTCTCAGCGCCGGGCCCGTGGAGGATGCCGACGTTCACTGCGACAAGAGGTGAAAAAAGATCTCTTGATTGCCGTCGGCGCCAGTGATAGCCGACGGAGATTCGGCGCGAACTGCATACCCGTTGCTCGCGCACCACTCACGAAATCGTGTCAGCGACGATTCAAGGGCGCTCTTGTCGCGCACGATGCCCCCCTTCCCCACCTCCGCGCGAGCCACCTGGAATTGGGGCTTGAAAAGAGCCACGACCTCGGCGGCCGGAGCGGCTCGCCGAATCGCGGGCAGAACCTTCTCGAGCCCGATGAACGAGACGTCGACGACCACCAGCGACACCGGCTCCGCGAACCCTTCCAGCTCTCGCGCGTTGCGGCGCTCGATCACGACCACGCGAGGGTCCTGACGCAGGCGCCAGTGCAGGAGGCCGCGGCCGACGTCGATCGCGTACACGCGTGCCGCACCGCGGCGTAGTAACACGTCGGTGAAGCCGCCGGTGGAGGCGCCGATGTCGGCGCACACTCGTCCTTCGGGATCGACGCCGAACCGATCGAGGGCCGGTCCGAGCTTCAGCGCACCGCGGCTCGCGTAGTCGGGCACCGACTCGACAGAGATGGGCGCGTTTTCGCTCACAGATCGGTCGGGCCGGCGGACGGTCTCGCCAGCCACGCGCACCTTGCCGGCGAGGATCAAGGCCTGCGCCCGCTCGCGCGACTCGGCGAGCCCGCTTCTCGTCACGAGCACATCCAATCGCGTCACGTCTAGAGAATCAGCCCTACCGCGATGCCGATCACGGCTCCCACGAGCACCTCCACGGGCGTGTGACCGAGCAGCTCTCGCAGCACCGGCTCCTGGACACCACGCATGTGAACCAGGTCTTCGACCAGGCGATTGAGAACCGCGGCCTGGCGGCCGGCCGCGCGGCGCAGGCCGGCGGCGTCGTACATGACCACGAACGAGAAGATAAGGGCGATCGCGAAGTCGGGGGAAGTGACGCCGGCATATTTACCGACCGCCGTCGCCAGGCCCGCCACTATCGCGCTGTGGCTGCTGGGCATCCCACCCGTTTCGGCGAGGACCCGCAGGTTCAGCCTGCGCTGGCGCATCGAGGTCAGCGTGACCTTGGCGACCTGGCAGATCGTCCAGGCTACGATCGGGGCTAAGAGGTACCTCACCAGTGGACTGTAGCGGCCGGACTGGCCTGAGCCGATGAGATGCGGTCTGGCTGGCCCGCTGCAGTCCACCTACCGCAATTGTGCGGAGAGGGCCTCGGCCTGGGCTCTCAACGAGTCGAGCCTGGTTTCGGCTTCGACCAGCAGCCGTGCAGCGCGCTCATGGGCGGCCACGAGCTCATCGAGCGGGGCCGTCCCATCGGCCAGCCGGCCAATCGTCTGCTCGAGGCTCGACACCAGCTCCTCGAACGTCGGCTCGGGCTTGGAGCTCAAGTCACCGTCGCGGCGACACGACCGAGAATGCCGTTGACGAATCGACCAGCTTCGTCGCCGGAGAACGTCTTGGCGAGCTCGATCGACTCGTTGATCGCGGCCTTGGTCGGCACTTTGCGGTCGATGGTGATCTCGTACACCGCGATCCGCAGCACGATGCGGTCCACCTTGGCCATCTGCTCGAGCTTCCAGTTGTCCGAGGCTTCGCTGAGGATCGCATCCAGCTTCTCGCGGTTGGCGATGACGCCGCGCACGAGCTGGCCCGCAAAGGCAGTGACATCCGGGGTGGCCGCGCCCTCCGCGGCGTGATAGCTCAGGACCTCTTCGGGGTCGTCCTCGGAAGCCTCGAGCTGGAACAAGACCTTGAGCGCCAACTCCCTGGCCTGGTGACGTTTCCCCAACCGCGGACCCTAACTTGCGAAGGCGATGCTGGAGACGAAGACGTTGACCTCGCCAACCTCGAGTCCGAGCATCCGCTCGGTCGCCTCGACGACGTTGCCCTGGACCGCGCTCGCCACCTCAGCCAGCTTCGCCTCGGAGTCGACAGTGATGAAGACCTCGAGATGGATGGATCGATCGGCTTCGACCTGCACGCGAACCCCTCGGTGGGCGGTTTGGCGGCGAACCCAGTCTCCGAAGTGTCGCGCCGCCGCCTCGTCCATGCCCGAGACGCCCTCCATCTCGCAGGCAGCGAGAGCCGCAATGCTGGCGATGACTTCGTTGGCCACACGCACTGCACCAAGACTTCCGTTGCTACCCATAGGGCCGCATCCTACGCCCAAGCGTCACCGTTCCGCTCTCGTCTACGCCCGCTCCATATAGCTCTGGGTTATGAGAGGGAACCGGCTCGGTTCCCTCTCATCGGGGCGCTCAACGGCCGAGCACGCGCCCTTCCAAGCCCAAGTTCGTCACGGGCCGGATTCGCGCCCCTGCTCTCCCTCCCGGGATCGGATTATCGAAATGCACTCCTAGCCACGCAGGGAGGCAAATGGAATGTACGGGGGCGGCCGGAATAAATCCGGCCTGCACGCCGCGATTTCCAGCTAGGCCCTTTCCATGTAGGTCTGGGTGCGGGTATCGACGCGGATCACGTCGCCTGTTTGTATGAAGAGTGGGACCTGGATCACCGCACCCGTCTCCACCTTGGCCGGCTTCGTGGCTCCCGAAACAGTGTCGCCACGGAACCCGGGGTCGGTCTCGACGACTCGCAGCTCGACGTTGATCGGCAGCTCGACACCGATGAGCTTGCCCTGGTAAGTCAGTAGGTACGCAGGGCTGCCTTCCTTGAGGAGCGGCAGCACGGACTCCAGCAGCTCCTCGTCGACCGGCACCTGGTCGTACGTGCGGGTGTCCATGAAGTAGTGATGGGTGCCGTCGGAATAGAGATAGGTCGCCTCGGTCTTGTCGATGCGCACGGTCCGGTATTTGTCGCCGCTGCGGAAGCTCTGCTCGAAGATCGACCCGGTCAGCAAATTGCGCAGCTTGGCCTTGATGACCGCGCCTGCACGGGCGAGCTTGATGTGCTCGACGCTGACCACCTCGAGAAGCTGCCCATCCATCTCGAACATGGTCCCGTTGCGAAAGTCGTTGGACGAGATCATTCCTGGGTGAAGGCTGCCAAATATTCCATCGCGAGCAGATACCCGCTGAATCCCAGCCCGGTGATCACACCTTTCGCCGCGCGGGCGGTGACGCTCTTCGAACGAAACTCCTCCCGCGCATGCAGGTTGGAGATGTGAACCTCAACCGCGGGCACCGATAGCGCCTGCAGGCAATCGAACAGTGCAAGCGAGTAGTGCGAGAAGGCGCCAGGGTTGATCACGATGCCCAGCGTGCCTGGAGCTGCCTTCTGCAGGAAGTCGATCAGCTCGCCTTCATGGTTGCTCTGGAAGAAGCTCACCTGGACGCCGAGCTCGCGCGCTTTGGCACGAACGATCTTGGTGAGGTCGGCCAGAGACCGCGTCCCATAGATGTGTGGCTCCCGCTTGCCGAGAAGGTTCAGGTTGGGGCCGTTGACGATGAGGATTCGCTTCATGCGAGGGCCTTGCGCACGTACCTGCGAACGACGGCGGAGGGCACCGCATGTCCAGGCTCAGCATGGCCGAGGCGTCGCGGCATCACCCACGCAACCGTTCCGCGGCGTGCCTTTTTGTCTCGTGTGATCGCCGCCATGACGCGGGCCGGGTCCGCGGCCGGCGCGCGATCGGGCAACCCGTACTCTGTCAGCAACGCGTCCTGCGCTTCTACCAGGCGGGGTCCGCACAGTTCGAGCGAGAGCGCGATTCGCGCCGCCACGCGCATGCCAAACGCCACAGCGCGGCCGTGGGAGATGCGGAATCCCGTCGCTGCCTCGAGGGCGTGGCCCGCCGTGTGGCCGTAGTTGAGGATTGCGCGCGGGCCACGCTCGCGCTCGTCCCTCGCCACCACCAGCGCCTTGGCGGTGACACACCGGAAGACGACGCGCTCGAGCATGCGCTGGTCGCCGGCCAGGAGGCGTCCGCTTTCCTCTTGCAGGAGCTCGAAAATGCCGCGATCCATAGCGACGCCGTACTTTACAACCTCGGCGAAAGCGTCCCGGTAGTGCACAGGCGGCAGCGTTGCGAGGCATGTCATGTCGGCCACCACCGCCGACGGCGGCCAGAACGTCCCAATCGCATTCTTCGAGCGCGTCCCGTTGACGCCGGTCTTGCCTCCGATGCTCGAGTCGACCATCGCAAGCAAGGTTGTCGGCACCGCGACGAGGCGGATCCCGCGCAGCCAGATCGAGGCCGCGAACCCGGCCAGGTCGCCCACCGTTCCACCTCCCACGGCGATCACGAGGCCTCCACGATCGACCTTCTGTCTCTCGAAGAAGGCCAGCACGTCGCGCAGCTCGGTCATCGACTTCGATCGCTCGCCGGCCCGCACCACGTGTATCGATGGCTTCACGCCGGCGGGCTTGATGGCCTTCGCGACCCTGCGCGCCCAGGGCCGGACGTTGGAGTCGGTCACGATCACAGCGGACGATGGATCCAACCTGCGGACGACGTTGCGCAGCTCACGGTGGACATCGGTGCCGATGATCACGGGGTAGCTGCCCCGTGCCGCATCGACGATCAGCCGGACCATAGGCGCAAGACCTCCGCGGCGACCACATCCGGCTCAGCGTTGGCATCGACCGTGTGGTCGGCCTCCTCGTAGCGCGGCCGCCGTTGCTCTAGGAGCGCTTCGAGCTTTGCACGAGGCCTGCCTGCAGCAAGGGGTCTCGTTATCACCAGACCGCTGATGCGCGTCCACAGAGTCTCGAACGATGCCCGCAGATAGACCGTCATCGCCCGTTCTCGGATCAGGTTCCAGTTGCGGTCGTCGACCGTAGTGCCACCTCCAAGAGCGACGACTGAGCCCGGCTGCAGCGCCTTGGGCAGAAGATCCGACTCGATGGCTCTGAATGCGGCCTCGCTTCGCGTCGCGAAGATGTCGGAGATCGCCATACCCGCCACGTCTTCGATCATCAGGTCGAGGTCGTGGAACTCGGCGGCCGCTCGCTCTGCCACGAGGGCGCCAACGAGCGTCTTACCCGCACCCATGAAGCCGACTAGCGCCAGTGTCCGGGGTCCCCGCGAACTCACGGCGTAGCCTCTGAGTTCGTGGGGATGATCCGCAGGACGCTAAACGCCGCTCGGGTTCGCCGGCGCGGGAGAGCTGGGAGAACCACCCCGGCGCCGCTCTGACTGTACGAAGACCTGGTCGCGAAACTGCCCCGGGTTCGGCAGGTGTTCGAGGATCTCGGCCCCCTGTGCGCCGGCGGCGTCCACCTCGACCCGTCCGTAGCCGAGCATCCGTCCGATCAGCGTCTGCTTTGTGGTGCAGTCCTGAATCCGGTCGATCGGGATGATCTTCGAGGAGCGGCCGAAGACGCCTGTTTCGATTTTGATGCGCTGGTCGGTGAGCGTGTAGGCCGTCGCCTGCCAGCGGATCCACACCACGATGAGCCAAAGGCCGGCAATCGCGATTGCGACCAGCGTGACTATGGTGCGGAAATGCGGGATGTTGGTGCCCGACTTCACTGTGAAGTCCACGATCGCGGCGATCACGAGTAGCACGACCGGTATCACCAACGCCTTCACCAGCACGATCCAGTGCTGGTGGGCCTTGAGGATGAGATTCTCGCCAGCCAGGAGTTCGGACGGCACTGCGGCGCCTACGCTATCGCATTTGGAAGAGGACGATCAGCGACCCGGCCGCCAGGTATGGGCCGTACGCGATCGTCCCTTTCAATGATCGCCTCCAGATGATGATGCCGATCGCTGCCAGTCCGGCCAGGAACACGCCGTAGAGCAGCGCTTGAGCCGTTGGCAAGGGGCCGAGGAGCAGACCCATGAACGCCGCGAACTTCACGTCGCCGAAACCGAGCGCGTCGGCTTTGAAGATCGCGGCGCCGACGAGAGCGAGCAGGAGAAACGCACCGCCGGCTACGAGGCCTGTTGCCAGGTTCGCCCACCACGGGTGATTGAACAGGCTCACCACAAGCGCCAGCGCCATAGAGGGAAAGATGACGCGGTCGAGGATTAGCCTGTGCTCGAGGTCGAAGAAGATCACCTGCACCAGGACGAGCCCGAAGACGCTGCGCAGCAGCAGAGGCCACGCGGCGCCGAGCTCGTAACCGAAGACTGCGAAGACCAGCGCGCAAGCGATGGGCGGTCCCCACACCTGCCAGGGCTTGCTGCCCGGGTCGAGCTCCTCCAGCTTGGCCAACCGGACCGAGCCCCATCGGACGAGCCAGCCGCCGCCGAAGCCAACCACGGCCCAGACGATCGCAACGAGCACGTGGTTCAAATCCGCCACCTGATTCATTGCGGGAGAGTTTGGCGCATGGCGTCGAGGGGAGCGGGCTTTCCGGTCCAGATTTCGAATGAGCGCGCTCCCTGGGCCAGGAGGATTCCCCAGCCGTCAGCGGTGCGCAGCCCCACGGACCGTGCTTTTCGCACGAGCGGCGTGCCGCCACGTAGGTAGACGAGGTCGATGACAGCGCCGTCGCGCGGGAGGGCGTTGGGGCGGAGCGGCATCTCGTCGCGCCTGCCGAGCGGGGTCGCGTTGAGCAGTAGGTCGGCAGATCGGGCCTCGCGTGTCCACGCAGCATCGCTCCACGCCACGACCCGCCCAGGCAGATCGACGTCGCCTGGGCGCCTTACCACGAAGGTTACGTGCGCGCCTTCCAGCGCCACCGCGGCCGCCCGCGCCGACCCACCCGCGCCGAGGATGACGACTTCGGCGCCTCGCGGCTCGAGGCCGACCTCCTTGATCGCCACCCGGATACCGTGCACGTCGGTGTTCGACCCCACCAGGCGAGGCCCTTCCTTGGCGATCGTGTTGACTGCACGCGCACGCAGCGCTTCGGGATCGATGACATCGAGGTGGTCCATGACGGCGAGCTTGTGGGGGATGGTCACATTGGCGCCGCCCGCATCTGCTGAGCGCACTTTGCGAATGGCATCGGGCAGCTGTTCCGGTCTGACGTCGAGGAGCTCGTAGACCCAGTCAAGACCCAACGCCTCAAACGCTGCGTTGTGCATGGCTGGGCTCGCCGAATACGAGATCCGGTTTCCGACCAGGTAAACCTTCAGCAGCTCATGCCGTGCTGTTGTAACTCGCGGCAGAAGTCACTCTGATTCGTCTCGAAATGCGTGACTCCCTGCGGGTCTGTGAAGTAATAGAGGAACTTGGTCTCTGGCGGGTTGATGCACGCCAGCAGCGCCGCCTTGCCCGGGTTGCTGATCGGCCCTGGCGGAAGCCCCGCGTGCTTGCGCGTGTTGAACGGACCGTTCGACTGAAGCTCCGCAAATGTCGGCTCGGGGGTTAGCCTGCCCAGCCCATACAGCAGGGTGGCGTCCACCCCGAGCGGCATGCCGATGTTCAGGCGGTTGTAGTAGACGCTGCAGACGTTGCCACGGTCGGAGTCCTTGTTGGCTTCCCGCTCGACCATCGACGCAAGGATGACGATCGCCTCGACAGACTCTTCGGGACGACCCGCGACGGGCTGTTTGATCTGGTCGCGCAGCGCCGGCGAAAACACCACTCCAAACTGCGTGAGCTGAGCCTTGATGAGCTCCTTGACACCCACGGTGCGGTCGATGAGGTACGTGTCCGGGAACAGGTAACCCTCTAGGAGCGGATCGGCATTGGACGGACGCGACCCGAGGAAGTCGTAGCTTGCCGACAGCGCCGGATCTTGCGCCGCGTTGATGTAGTCGGCTGCCGTGCCGATGCCGGACTTCTCGACGTAGGGGGCCTGGAACTTGAGCGGGAAGCCTTCGGGGATGGTCACGACCAGCTGGTCCGGCCGGCCGTGTTGGAGAGCGTCGACGATCTGCACGAGGTTCATGTTGCGGTTGAGGAGGAACGTGCCCGCCTCGAACTTCGGCGCGGCGTTCGTGAGCCTGATGTAGAGGTCGAAGGCGTTGCGGTCGCGGATGAGGCGCTGGACGTAGAGGTCTTCGCTGATCTGCGATGCCAGCTCGCCCTTGTCGACGCGAAAGACGACCTGCTGGCTCGTCGTCGATATTGGCGTGTTCACGCTGTAGTTCCACCAGTCGAGCCCGCGCGACGTCCCGAAGCCGAGAACGGCGATGACAACCAGAGCGACGGCAAGCCTCTTCACTCGACCTCGTCCTTTTCCAGGGCCGCGATGACGCGTTGGAACTCTTCGCCGTCGACCGTCTCGAGCCCGGCGCCTGCCTCACGCAGGAGCAGGACTTGCGTCGGGTCGTCGACGTTCTCGACGAGGTAGTACACGCCGCCATCGTGGTCGAATGCGTCGTGGAGCTGAAACTGCCGCTCGCGGCCCGCCTCGTCGATCAGCGTGATGTGCTGTGGATGTTCTTGGTCTTCAGCCAGACTTTTGTCTCCGCCGTTGGTCGAGATGGCCTTGTAGCAACATCGTAGCCGCGACCCGATCGACGCCTTGACGCCGCTGCTTGCGCTTGACGCCGCCGGCGATGAGGGCGCGCTCCGCAGCTGCGGTGGTCATGCGCTCGTCGACGAGCTCCACCGGCAGGCGTGATTGGCAGCGAATCGCCTCGGCAAGCTTCCTCGCGGCGACAGCCTCCGGACCGTGCGTGCCATCGAGGCGCAAAGGCAGGCCGACGATGATGCGTTCAACTTCGTGCGTGCGGGCAATATCCGCCAGCCGCGTGGGGAGACTGTCCTCAGGCTCGGCCGGCATGGTCCGCAGCGCCTGGGCGATGGTCTCGGTGGGGTCGCTCAGAGCGACGCCGACTCGCTTTGATCCGGGATCGACCGCCAGGATCCTCAACTCAGTGATGCGTCCGGGAAGCCGATCGCCAATGCATCGGCCTAGTCGGCCGGGCTTCGCTGATGCCGGCGTCGCCTCCTGCGCGCGCTCGGTCACGCATCCACGGGATGCGCTCCCTCGCGTGCTCGTCGTCTCTTTGGCACCGTCCGCCGAGGCCGCGCCTTGTCGAGCTTATTCCCGAACACATCACTAATGCGCTGGGGATGACGTGAGTGCCGATGGATTGGTCAATGGCGGCACGGCACCCTGCTCGACCACGTAGTGAATCGCGATGCGCTTGGACAGCACGGGCATGAGCGGCAATGTCATCGGCGACTCCTTGATGACCACAGACTTGACGCCGAGCGACTGGAGGTAGATCTTCGCGGTCGTCACCGGTCTGCCGACGATCTGCTCGCGGATCTTGGCCTCGTCGAGCTTTGCGGCCATGTAGGCGGTGGCGCTGCCGACGAAAGTCAGGTTGCCGCCCTTGTTCGCGCTGAGCAAACGGTAGGTGACTGCGGTGCCGCTCTCGGTCAGCAGCTCCTGGTCGTTCGGCACTCGCTGCGCGAGATACGCCTGATACGCCTTGACGACGTCAGTATCGAAGTAATAGTCGCCCTCACCGACGACGGTCATCGTCCCGGTGAAGCTGGGTGCGGTGTCACCTGGCTGATGGTCGGTGTTGAAGAGCGGCGCGTTGTACACGATGGCCTCGCTCAGCTTCTCGCCGTTCTGCACGCCGGCCTGGAGCTGCTGGGCGATGGCCTGGTGAAACTGCTGCTCCATCTGGGCCCGAGCGGCGTCGAAATCGGTGACGGTCATCTCAGGGGTCGAGGACGCGTCCGCGCCGCCGCCTGTCGCTTGCGGGTTGGTGACGCTGAAGCAGTCATAGGGATTCGGATCAGACGGAGCCCACGAATTGATCGTGTGGTCGCCGACATTGCCGGCTGAGCCGGGATTGACGGCCTGGATGTTCGCCGGCGCGGTTTTGCGCCAGGGGACGAGTACGTTCCCAGAAGTCTGCGCAAAAAGGAGCCCGTTGGAGTTCACGAAACGGGTGCCCTGCTTGCTCACTAATCCAGGAGAGTTATTGAGCGGCTGGCTGCAGCTGTTCGTAAACAGGACCGAACCGGTTGCAGGGGAGAGCTGCACCTGCCTGACCCCGGTGGTCTTGAAGCCCTGCGAGTCCGACCGCGTGACGACGCTCGCGCGCACACGAATCGGCGCCTTGGCCGGCTGCGCCTGAATCTCGACGTCCCGCTGCGAGAAGGGCTGCGCCTGGGCAATCAGGGTCACCGAGGCCGAGGGGACGAAGATCCCGAGCCCGGTAAGGCCGACCAGCAACACCGTCGCCGCCACGATGTAGAGCAGGAACTTGCCAGGTTTGATCTCAGTGGCGCTCTTGGTCAGCAGCTTGGTGGGCACGACGACACCAACGTGCGTGACGGGCGCCACCATGCGGCGCTGCCACCAGCGGTGCGGTGGCGGCGGCGCCTCCTCTTCGGAGGCGATGCCCTCCCCCAGCGGTCCGACGGCGCCGAAGACCTGGAAGCCGCTTTCTGAAGCCATCTTCTGGACCGCCGGGTCGTCGCATACGACGGTGACCCGCTTGCCCATGCGCGCGGCGTAGTTCCGAAGGAGCTGGAAGTTGAACCGGCTCTGCCCGATGCGCGAACGTATGGGCAGCACGATCATTGTGTCGTCGCCGCGATAACGGCGAAGCCGCTCGACGACCTCGGGGATCTCCTCCTCGGTCTCGACGTAGATGGGATTGGTTGCCATGGCGTTTACAGGTCTCCTGGCGAGGGGGAATTCATACCTTTATACCGGTTAGGACCCGGCGCATGACCGTGTTCATCCGAGCGCGGTCCTCCGCTTCGGTCCTCAAGGCATGGTTGGCGAGTCCCATCGGAGCGATGTCCTGCGGACTGGAAAGCTGGCCGGTCGAGTCGGTGAGATTGCGAACGTCGGGCGGCACCAGGTGCCGGATGCGCGGTTCGCGCGGGAATGGCAGACCGGCGGCCCAATGGTTCTTGACCATCTCCAGTGTGAGCTCGGGCAGCAGGCTGCCACCGCCGCACAGGTAGATGTTGGTCGGCAGCCGCTCACCACGCGAGAGCTCTTTGATGCTCAGCGCCAGGCCCTGAAGCAGCACCTCCGCATCGGCGCCCAGCAGTTCGGAAACCTGGCGGTGCTGCTCGGCGGAGAGGAGTCCTTCGGAGTGTCGGAGCTTGCGCGCCTCGGCCTCCTCATAGCTGAGGCCGAACGCCAGCGCGAGGCGGCGTGTGAACGCGCGGCCACCGAGGTTGAACATCCGCGTGCCCTCGACGCCGCCGTCCCGGACCAACGCCACGTCTGTGGTGCCGCCGCCGACGTCGACGAAGATGCCGCCCTCTGCCCAGGTCTCCTCACTTGCGCAGGCGCGGGCGAGCGCGTATGGCTGCGCGACGGCGGCCGCCAGCTCGAGGTCGAGCTCACGCACCACGCTGTCGATCGCGTCGATGTGGGTCATCGGCGCGAAGGTGTTGAAGACCGTGATCTCGAGGTTCTTGCCTGTGAACCCGACCGGATTGGTGACCGGATAGCCGTCGACCCTGACGTTGGTGATCGCCGAGTGGACGAGCCGAGCCTCGAGCTGGCCGTAGCTCCGTTCGAGCTCCAGAAGGTGCTGCGCCTCGCGCAACGCACGGCGCTGGACCATCTGCAGCATCGCGGACACCTCGCCCGATCGCACGCGGCCCTTGGAGTCCTCCCGCGGGTACGCGATGGTCGACGAGAAGCCCTTGATCAGCTCGCCCGCAATCCCGACGACGACCTGGCCGGGGACGGTCTTCGCCATGTCCTCGGCTGCTTCGAGCGCCCGGTTGCAAGACTGGATCACCGACTCGAGGTCGGCGATTGCGCCCCCTGACATCGCGGCGGGGGCCTGCGGCTCGCGGCCGACCCCGAGCACCTCTCCGTCGAGCCCGTCACGCCGCACCACCAAGACCTTGATGAGGTCGGTCCCGATGTCGAGCACGGTGAAGTGCCGGTAGTAGTCGCTCCGCTTGCGGAGGAACTTGAATTTGCTCACTTGGAGTCGGGCACGACTCCCAGCGCCTGTTCGAGACGCTTGAAGGCCTCAATTGCGGGCACAGTGAGCGTCCCGCGCGCCAGGTGCGGCCGGCCTCCGCCTTTGCCCAGAAGGGCCGCCAGGCGGGCAGCGTCGTATTCAGGCGTCAGGTCCTTAGACACCTTGATCACAAACTTGTCGCCGGCCACAACGGTTACGACGCCGGACTTCATCATCTCGAGGTAGCGGTCGGCGTAGGCCGCCAGCTCCTCCTCGTTCGAGGCTTCCACGGTCTCGGTCACGAACGGTACTTTGCCGCTCTTGACGGCCAGGCCGTTGCCACCCTTCCCCTTCACCTTTACCGTACGCAGCTGCTCGGAAAGCACCTTCAGGCGCCGTTCCGCGTCCTTCAGCTGGGCGCGGACGGCAGCCACGCGCTCGGGCAGCTGCTCGGGCGCGGCGTTGAACGATCGCGCCAGGTCCGACAGCAGCCTTCGATCCAGCCAGATCAGCTCGTCGGCGGCCTCGCTGACCACCATGTCGATGCGGCGCAGGCCGGAGCCGATGCTCGACTCGGAAACGATCACTGCAGGACCGATGTCCGCTGTGTTCGCGACGTGCGTCCCTCCGCAGAGCTCGCACGTCCAGTCGCCGAAGCACACCACCCTGACGACGTCGCCGTACGTCTCCTCGAACAGGTGCATCGCGCCCTGAGCGACAGCCTCCTTGTAAGGCTTGTGGCTTTCGTGGAACGGCAGCGACTCGCGAATTTTGTCCATCACGCGTCGGTTGATGCGCTTGAGCTCGTCCTCGGTAAGGGCGCGGTTGAGCGGGATGTCGAATGTCGTGTGGTCCGGTCCAACCCAGGAACCCCTCTGCTGGACCTGTTCGCCGAGCGTCTCACGCAGTGCCTTGTGCAGCAGATGGGTGGCGGAGTGATGACGCGCGATCTGCCGGCGCCGCCCGGCGTCGACCGCCGCCGCCACGGTCTGGCCCACCTTCAGCTCGCCCGTGACGACCGCGCCGAGATGGGCGATGGCCCCAGCGGCAGGCTTTTGCGTGTCCTCGACTCGCATGCGGCCGCTCTCGGTTGTGATCGTGCCGGTGTCGCCGATCTGCCCGCCCGACTCGGCGTAGAAAGGTGTTCGCTCGAGGAAGACCTCGACCTCTTCGCCCTCCATTGCGCGATCAGCGGGCTGTCCGTCTTTGCGGATGGCGAGGATCGACGTTTGCGTCGTGAGCTCTTCGTATCCGGTGAACTCCGATTTCGGAAACTCCTTGACCGCGAGCCAGCCTTTTGGCACCTCGCGTCGCGAACGTTCCTTCTGCGCAGCCATCGCCGCCTTGAAGACTTCCTCGTCAACCTGCATCCCGCGCTCGGCCGCCAGCTCCTGCGTCAGCTCGAGCGGGAAGCCGAACGTGTCGTGCAGCTTGAACGCGTCATCGCCTGGAATCGTCTTGCCGTGCTTCGCAGCGACCTTCTCGAACTGCTCCATCCCCTGCTCCAGGGTGCGCGCGAATCTCTCCGTTTCCGCAGCCACGACCTCCTTGATGGTGCGCTCGCGCTGAACCAGCTCCGGGTAATGGTCACGGAACATCGTCACCGCGATGGCAACGCCGTCGGTCAGCGGCGCTGACATTGCGATGCGGCGAGAATGCAGCGAAGCACGTCGAATCAGGCGCCGCAGGACATACCCTCTGCCCTCATTTGAGGGGATCACGCCGTCCGCGATCACAACGGTCGCCGCGCGGATGTGGTCGGCGATGATGCGCTCGGACAGCGTCGTCGGCTTCGCGCTTGAAGAATGTGCGAACGCGACGAGTGGCTCCAGTACGTCCGCCTCGAAGATGTTGGTCTTACCCTGCAGGATGTACGAGATACGCTCCAGCCCCATCCCGGTGTCGATGGCAGGCTTCTTGAGCGGCACGAGGCTGCCGTCCTCGACACCTCGACGCACCGCCTCGCCCGACGTGCCGGCAATCGGGCCGCGCTGGTCGTACTGGGGGAAAACGAGGTTCCAGAACTCGGTGAAGCGATCGCAATGATCGGGCTCGCAGTCTTCCTGCCCGCATCCGGCCCCGCGACCGCGATCCCACCAGATCTCGGAATCAGGTCCGCACGGCCCCGCACCCAAGCCCCACCAGTTGTCCTCGAGCCGCGTGATGTGAGCGGCGGTGATGCCGCGCTGCTGCACCCAGATCTCATGAGCCTGGTCGTCGGTCGGGTGGATGGTGACGCGCAAGCGCTCCGCCGGCATGTGGAATCCCTGCGTGACGAGCTCCCAAGCGAGCGGGATCGCCGTTTCCTTGAAGTAATCGCCAGTGGGCGTGAAGTTGCCCAGCATCTCGAAGAAGGTGTTATGCCTGTCGGTCCTCCCCACCTCGTCGATGTCACCGGTACGTAAGCACTTCTGGCAGCTCGCGAGCCTGGGCGCGGGCGGACGGCTCAAGCCCAGGTAGTAGGGCTGGAGTGGCTGCATTCCGGCCGAGATGAAGAGCGTACTCGGGTCTCCCCGCGGCACCAGCGGCGCGCTGGGGAGGACCAGATGCTCCCGACTCGCGAAATGCTCTAGAAAACGTGTGCGGATCTCGTTCCCGGTCATACGGGGCGAGTTCAGTTTAGGGGGCGAGGCGTTCGAGCCGCCAACTGCCGTCCGGCCCCCTAACGTACCTGAGGCGGTCGTGCAGGCGATCCTCGCGGTTCTCCCAGAACTCGATCGCGACCGCTTTTAATGCATAGCCACCCCAGTCAGCGGGAAGGGG
>WNEZ01000404.1_pt1 | contig 43933 bp, 41 predicted proteins | sample 5400521 | NCBI WGS metagenome assembly WNEZ01 (sample SAMN13153339, study PRJNA577476) | soil metagenome | isolation source: 120 cm saprolite under Douglas fir tree site 2 hole 1 replicate 1 | place: USA:California | collected 2015-04-18
GACGGTGTTGTTCATGAACGTGGTGCCGCTCGAGTGGTTCGCGCTGATGGCATCGTTCGCGCGGGACACGGTGTTGTGCACCATGGAGCCCGAGCCGCCGAAGTTGAACATCGCGACCGAGGCCGGATCCGCCTGCACGTTGTCGACCGTGTTGTCGTGGAAGTCGAACGACCCGCCGCTCGAGGCGTACATGCCGCGCAGGTAGACGTCCTTCACGGTGACGTCGTGCACGACCAGGTTGTTGAACGTGCCGACCGCGTGGTTCGTGATGATGCCGTTGCGCGCGTCGAGGTCCGCGCCGCCGGCGACGACTCCGCTGGTCAGGCCGGGGTTGTCGCCCTCGCAGGTCAGCGCCTGGATGGTGACGTCGTCGGCCTGGACGAGGAAGATGTTGCTCGCCGCGCCGCCGCCGCTACAGAGAGAGCCGGCACCACCGGCGTTGCAGTTGGGGTTCGAGAGCGCCGGCTCGACGATGGTGCTGCCCTGCCCCGCGCCCATCACGATCACCGACTTCGTGACGGTCACGTTCTCGACGTAGGTGCCGGCGGCGACGGACACCGTGTCACCCGGCGCGGCCTGGCCGATGGCGTACTGGATCGTGGCGCAGGGAAGTACGGTGCAGTCCCCGGTGTCCGAGCCGAGGGTCGAGACATTGCGGGTGGCCGCCCGAGCCGGGGCACCCCCCATGAGCACGGCGGTCACGAGCAGCGTTGCGGCGAGCGGCCAGCGCGATCGGCGATCGGTCATCTCAAACCTCCGGAAGTGATTGGGCCCCCCGCCCGTGTATACAGGGCTGGTATCACTGTCAGAGAATTGACGTCAACGAAAAAGGACGGGGGATAGGTCGGGTTTCGGGCGCTAGCCGGGTCGGGTATGTGTGCCGCCATGGTCGAAGGGCGCGCCAGGCGCGTCTCCCCCGACGAGGCGGCGGCGCTGGTCAAGTCCGGCGACTGGGTCGACTACGGCATCGGGATCGGTCAGCCGGATCTGTTCGATCAGGCGCTGGCGCGGCGCAAGGACGAGCTACGCGGCGTGCGCATCCGGTCGGGCGCCAACTTCGCGCCCAGGGCCGTTCTCCAGGCGGACCCGACGGGCGAGCACTTCCTCTGGTTCAGCTGGCACTTCTCCGCCCACGAGCGGGAACACAACGCCGACGGGCGCTGCAACTACATCCCGATGAACTTCGGCGAGGCGCCCGGCTACTACCGGCGGTTCATCGCGCCCATCGACGTGGTCTGCATCAAGACCTGCCCGATGGACGCGCACGGCTACTTCAACTTCGGCGGCGCCGTCAGCTACCACAAGGCGCTCACGGAGCGCGCCAGGATCCTCGTCGTCGAGACCTGCGCGGCGATGCCCTACGTGTACGGCCAGGAGGAGGCGGTGCACGCGAGCGAGGTGGACTACGTGATCGACGGCGGCGCGGGCTCCATCCCCCAGCTCCCCAACCCGCCGGTCACGGACGTGGACCGCAAGGTGGCGAACCTGATCGCCGGTGAGATCGAGGACGGGGCGTGCCTGCAGATCGGCATCGGCGGGATGCCGAACGCCGTCTGCACCGTGCTGAAGGACGCGGGCGTGCGCGACCTCGGCATCCACACCGAGATGTTCGTCGACGCGATGGTCGACCTGGTCGAGGCCGGCGTGGTCACCGGCGCGCGCAAGACGCTCAACCCCTACCAGATCGTCTTCACCTTCGCCGCCGGCTCGCGCCGCCAGTACGATTTCATCGACCGCAACCCGCGCGCCCAGAGCTACCCGGTCGACTACACGAACCTGCCCGAGAACATCGTGCGTAACGATCGCGTCGCGGCCATCAACAACACGACCCAGGTCGACCTCCAGGGCCAGGCGGCGTCCGAGTCGGACGGCCACCGCCATCTCACGGGCACCGGCGGGCAGCTCCAGTTCGTGCGCGGCGCCTACGCGTCGCGGGGCGGCAAGGCGTTCATCTGCCTCGCGTCCACCTACGAGAAGCGGGGCGAACGGCGGAGCCGCATCGTGAGCACGCTCACGCCGGGCAACATCGTGACCACGCCGCGCACCGACGTGATGTACGTGGTCAGCGAGTACGGGATCGTGAACCTGAAGGGCAAGTCGGTCGCCGAGCGCGCCACGGCGCTGATCGGGCTCGCGCACCCGGACTTCCGCGAGCAGCTCGAGCGCGAGGCGCGCGAGAAGCACCTCGTCCCCCGGCACTTCGTGTAGCCGGCGGCGGCGGGATCCTCAGCGGCAGAGCAGCTTGGCGCCCAGGTTGGTCGCCACGCAGGCGGGCCGCGCCTCGCCGCACTGCCCGGTCGAGTCGTGACCGGCGGTCGACGGGAGACTCGGCTCCCCGATCCGGGCGGCGGCGCTCCCCTCTTCGGGCGTGGCGACCTAACCCAAGATGCCGCTTGACCGCGGGCCCCTGTCGGGACCTAATGACCGCAACGCCGACGCTGCCGCTCTGAACGGCAAAAGGAGAACGCCATGCGGCTCTTCCTCCGTGGGATTCTTCTCGCGTGGCTGATCCTCGGAGCGGCGCACCTCGGGTGGGCGAGCTGCGCCAGCGACGACCCCGACGGGTCGAAGGTCGCCGCCGCGCGGGCGACGGCCGATCAGACGTGCAGCGGCCTGGGCGCGGGCTGTGACGCCGGCAACCACGGCGCCTACGTGAGCTGCGTCGCCCACGTCGCTAGCGACCTGGTCAACGCCAACATGCTGCCGAAGAGCTGCAAGGGCGCGGTGAAGAAGTGCGCCGCGCACTCGACCTGCGGCAAGCCGGGGGCGGTCACCTGCTGCCTCACGACCGCGAAGGGCACGAAGTGCAAGATCAAGAAGGACGCGGCGTCGTGCAGCGCGAAGAGCGGGACCGCGGGCAGCTGCGCGAGCTGCTGCGATGCGTGTCCCCCGCCGGGGAGCGGGCCGAGCTGCCCGGCGTCCGCGACCACGACCACCACCCCGGGCGCGACGACGACCACCACGACGACGCCGCCCCCGACATCACTCAAGTTCACCACCGTCGCGGGCACCACGGGCTGCGGCTCGAACGGCTTCAGCAACCCCGCGCTCGCGCCGTTCTCCGGCGAGATCGACTCCGACACGGGCGGCACGACGAAGCTCGACGACCTCGGCCTCGGCTGCCTCTACCTGGGCGGGGGCAACACGACCATCTATGCCGGGGCCACCGTGCCCGCGGGCGCGACCTCCTACTTCGGGATCGGTTCGGGTGGCAGCCTGATCGCGAGCTACGGGACCGGCCCGGCCGACTGCACGCGGGGCGCCGGACCCGGCAAGCACTGCGTCAACAACGACGCCCTGCCGGCCTGCACGAGCGATGCGGATTGCGGCGGCAACTCGGATGCGTGCGTTCGCGACGCCAACTGCTTCTTCGGCCCGCCGCTCGAGCTCCCGGTCCAGACGATCTCGGCCCAGACCACGTGCCTGATCAACGTCGTGGAGACGGACGCGTCGGGGACGCTGGATCCGACGCCCGGCGACGCCACCCTGACGGTCCCCGTGTCGTCGCGCATCTACATCACCGGGAACCTCGGGTCGCCGTGCCCGCACTGCGCGAGCGGGAGCTGCACCTACGGGGCGCGGGCCAGCCTGGGCTGCGCCACGACGAGCAGCAGCGGCACGAGCATCGATTGCCCGCCGGAGATGGGTGGGGGCGCGTACCAGGACTTGATGGTCGCCAACCTGACTCCCCTCACCACCGGCACGTCGACCCTGACCGATGCGGCGGGGAACTTCTGCGCGAGCCAGCGAACGGCAGGGGCCTTCAGCGTCGCCGCTGCACGGCGGATATCCGAGCACGGCACCGCTGCCGGTGACCTGACGGGCGGCGCGGCGAAGCCCGTCAGCCTCGCCTCGGCGTTCTGCATCCCGGCGACCGCCTCCGAGACGGACAACTATTTCATCGACCTCCCCGGGCCGGGAGGCCTGGGCCTCGACGGAACGGCGCAGATCGTTCCCACGCCGTAGGGCGCCTCGCGCGCCGGGGCGGTGCCGTGGCCCCCCGGACCGCCACCCCCGGACCTTGCAATCCCGCAGGCCCGCCGCTACATACGCCGGTCGAATTTCTCCGCCCCGGCGGGCGTCGAAAATCGCTCCATGATCGAGGTCGCGAACCTGAGCAAGCGTTACGGCGAGCTGGCCGCGGTGCGCGACGCCTCGTTCACCGCACCCGCCGGGCAGATCCTGGGCTTCCTCGGCCCGAACGGCGCCGGCAAAACCACCACCATGCGCATCATCACCGGCTTCCTGCCGGCGACCGGCGGCACGGTCCGGGTCGAGGGCTTCGACGTCTTCACCCAGTCGCACGAGGTGCGCCGGCGGATCGGCTACCTGCCCGAGAACCCGCCCCTCTACAACGACATGACCGTGACCGGGTTCCTCCGCTTCGTCGCCCGCCTGAAGGGCATGGCGCGGGCGGACATCGGCCCGGCGCTCGACCGGGTGATCGAGACCTGCGGGCTCGCCGGCGTGCGCGAGCGGCTCCTCGGCCATCTCTCCAAGGGCTTCCGGCAGCGCGTCGGGCTCGCCCAGGCGCTCGTCCACGACCCGCCGGTCCTCATCCTCGACGAGCCCACCATCGGCCTCGACCCGAAGCAGAGGGAAGACCTCCTGGGCACGGTCAAGGCGCTGGGTACCAAGCGAACCGTCGTCCTGTCGACTCACATCCTCCCGGATGTGGAGGATGTCTGTCAGAAGGTCGTCATCATCAACGATGGGCGGATCGCCGTCGAGGACACGCTGGCAAACCTGAAACAGGGCGGGCGCAGCCTGCGCGACGTCTACAGCGACGCCATCGCGGCGCGTGACGATCAACCGACGAGCGCCGAACACGCGGAGGCGTAGCATGCGCAACGTCCTCACCATCGCCGGGCGGGAGCTGCGCTCCTACTTCTCCTCCCCGGTCGCCTACGTGCTCCTCGCGGTGTACCTGGCCCTCGCCGGCTACTTCTTCTTCGCGCTCCTTTCCGCCTTCAACCAGACGCTGCAGATCTACAGCATGATGCGCAATCCGGAGATGCTCACCCGCTTCAACCTGAACCAGATGGTGGTGGTCCCCCTCCTCCACAACATGTCGGTGCTCCTCATCTTCATCGTGTGCTGCTCATGGTGGCGCTCTCGGGGCTCTTCGGCGTCCTCCTCCAGTGGTACGGCAACCCCGAGGTGCCGATGATGCTCTCCGGCTACCTCGGCCTGGCGCTCATGGCGACCGTCTTCCTCGCCATCGGGACGCTCATCTCGTCGTTCACCGACAACGTGGTGATCGCCTACGTCGGCAGCCTGTTCGCGCTGCTCGTCCTCTACACCATCGGCTGGCTCGGCGAGACGATGCAGGGTGCGGCGGGCGGCATGGTGCGCTACGTCTCGATCACCGAGCACTTCGGCGAGATGACCAAGGGAATCCTCGACACCAAGGACCTCGCCTACTTCGCCACCCTGCTGCTGGTCGGCCTCTTCCTCACCCTGCGCTCGGTCGAATCGGTGCGCTGGAGGTAGCCGTGCGGCGGTCCGGCTCGCTCTTCGGCCTCCTCGGCCTCCTCTTCCTGGTCTTCGGCTTCGCCGGCACGCTGGTCATCGAGCAGCCCTTCAACGACTGGTACGTGGTCGGCAACCTCATCCTCGGCGCCGGGCTCCTGATCGCGTACGTGTCGTTCGGCTTCGAAGAATTCCGCGGGCTCCTCGGCCAGCGCTCGACGCGCTACGGGGCCAGCGCGCTCGTCTACACGCTGCTCTTCGTCCTCCTGGTGGTGGGCGGCAACTATCTCTCCGCGCGCCATCACCATCGCTGGGACCTGACCGAGGCCGGCGTCTACACGCTCGCGCCGCAGTCGAAGAAGATCGCCGAGGCGCTCAAGGAAGACCTCGAGATGACCGCCTTCGTCGAGGCCGGGCAGGACGCGGCGCTCCAGACGCTGCTCGAGAGCTACCAGTACGCCGCGCCGAAGCGCGTGAAGTTCCGGGTGGTCGACCCCGACAAGGAGCCCGCGCTGGTCGAGCAGATGAAGATCACGGCGCTGCGCAGCGTGCACCTCCAGTACGGCAAGGAGTCCTTCGTCGTCACCAACCCGAGCGAGGAGAGCGTCACCAACGGCATCATCCGCGTCTCGGGCACGACCCGGAAGATCGTCTACTTCGCCGAGGGCGACGGCGAGGCCGACATCGCGAGCCAGGAGGATCCCAAGGGCTACGCCAGCGCCAAGCTCGCCCTCGAGCAGGAGAACTACGAGGTGAAACCTCTCGTGCTGCCGTCGGTGGAGCAGATCCCCGACGACGCGAGCGTGCTGGTGATCGCGGGCGTGCAGCGGCCGCTGAGCGAGCACGAGGTGCAGATCCTGGACGCCTACCTGAAGCGCGGTGGGCACCTCCTGGCGCTCATCGGCCCCCGCCAGGGCGACGAGCGGCTGCCCAAGCTGTTCGCGGACTGGGGCGTCAAGCTGGGGAACGACATCGTGATCGACCAGGTGGTGCGCCTCTTCCAGGGCCCGTCGCTCGGCGTGCAACCGCTCACCAAGACCTACGGCACGCACCCCATCACGCAGAATTTCCGCGACTACACCATCTACCCGCAGACGCGCACCGTCGAGCCCGACGCGGCCGGCAAGAAGGGGCTCACGGCAACGGCGCTGGTGAAGACCAGCGCGTCGAGCTGGGCGGAGACGAAGGTGGACGAGGTCTTCAGCAAGAGCCCCAGCGCGTCGCTCGACCCCGAGGACCGCAAGGGCCCGCTCTCGATCGCGGTCGCGGTCGAGGCCAAGCTGCGCGACATGGGCGTCACGCCGCCGCCGGCGCCGGAGGGGCAGAAGGCCGCCGAGGAGGCCCGGCTGGTCGTCTTCGGCACGCCGATGTTCGCCGATAACCAGCAGCTGGTCGAGGCACGCCTCAATGGCGACCTCTTTCTCAACGCCGTCGGCTGGCTGGTCGGGCAGGAGGAGCTGGTCTCGATCCGCAGCCGCACCGTGCGCGCCTCGCGCGCCGAGCTGACCGCGGCACAGGTCGTCCAGGTCTTCTACCTCTCGGTGCTCATCGTACCGCAGCTCATGATCGCGATCGGCATCGCCGTGTGGTGGCGCCGGAAGTCCCGGTGAAGCTCGGCCGGATCCTCGTCCTCCTCGTCCTCCTCGCGGGCCTGGGGGTCTACCTCTACGAGTGGGAGCTGCCGCGGGCCGCGCGCGAGGGCAAGAAGGAGAAGCTGGTCGGCCTCGACAAGGACGCCGTCACCGGGGTCGTGCTCACCTATCCCGACCGCGAGCTGGAGCTCCGCAAGGACGACAAGGGCTGGCGGCTCGTCCGGCCCGCTGACGCACCCGCCGACGAGGCGGCGGTGAAGGGTGTCGTCTCCACGCTGGCCGACGCCGAGGTGCAGAAGACGCTCGACCAGCTACCGCCGAACCTGGCCGACTTCGGCCTCGACAAGCCCACCGTCACCATCAAGCTGGCGCTCAAGGACGGCTCGCAGCCGCCGCCCATCGTGGTCGGCAAGAACACCGCGATCGGCGGCAAGGTCTACGTGCGCAAGGACGACGAGCCGAAGCTCTATCTCACCACCTCGTCGCTCGGCTTCGGTCTCAACAAGCAGGCCAAGGACCTGCGCGACAAGACCCTCCTCTCCTACAACGACGACGACGTGAGCCGGGTCGAGATCAGGGCCGAGAACGGCGACACGGTGGCGCTCGTGCGAAAGGACAAGGAGGCGTGGACGGTCGAGCCCGGCGACCACCCCGCCGACCCGACCGAGGTGCGCTCCTACCTGTCCTCCCTGCGCTCGACGCGCGCCGTCGACTTCCCCGACGATCACCCGGACGACCTGGGCAAGTACGGGCTCGGCCAGCCGCGGCTCACGGTGACGGTGTCGCTCGGCAAGGACGGCGGCGCGGCCCAGGCGCTCCTCCTCGGCGCCGAGGCCACGCTGGGCTCGCAGAAACAGGTCTACGCCAAGCGCGCCGACCAGCCGGTCGTGTACGCGCTCGGCGACTGGACGTTCCGCACCCTCGCCAAGCCGCCGAGCCAGTTCCGCGACAAGACGGTGCTCGGCTTCGACCCGGCGCGCGTCGGTAAGCTCGCCTACGTGCGGAAGGACGGCGGCGCGGTCGCGCTCGCGCGCGTCGAGGGGAAGTGGACGGTCGAAGGCGCGGAGGGGAAGAAGCCCAACGACTCGGCGATCGCCACGCTCCTCGCCGACCTGCGCGACCTGCGCGGCGCGGACATCGCGGCCGAGCCGGCGAAGGACCTGGGCGCCTGGGGCCTCGACCATCCCGACCTGCGCATCACGTTGACCGACAAGGAAGGGCAGCCGATCGGCACCGTGCTGACCGCCAAGCACGAGGGCAAGCCGTACGTGATGCGCGCCGGGAGCGAGACCGTCTTCGAGGCGCGCGACTACATGTACGCGCGTCTCGACAAGCAGCCGAAGGACCTGGTCGAGGAGCCGGGGGCGCCCGGCAGGTCGACGACGACGGCGCCGGCCGCGGGCGCGAGTCCCGAGGCCGCAGACGAAGACCAGGGGGACGAGCCCGAGGAGGGCGATTGCTTCATGATGCTCCCCGCGCCAGTACGGCACCCCATGGGGCTGGTGTACGTCGACATGGAGGTCCGTCGCGAGGGCGGCAGAGCGACGGCCGTCCGTTTCCTGGTCGATAGCGGGGCGTCTCTCTCCGTTCTCCCCCAGGCCGTGTGGCGCGGCCTCGGGCTCGCGCCGCGGCGGACGATGCGCTTCAGCCTCGCCGACGGCACCGTTGTCCACCGCCGGCTGTCCGACTGTCGCTTCCGCTTCGAGGGTAGCGACGTCCCGAGCCCGGTGGTCCTCGGCCAGCGAAGGGACGCGGCGCTGCTCGGGACGCTGACCCTCGAGGCGCTCGGCCTCGTGCTGAACCCCTTCGAGCGCACCCTGAAGCCCGTGCGCATGATGCTCGCCGCCGCGGTCTAGCGCCGCGAGGTCGGAGGGTGAAGGCTACGCCTGGGCCCGCTCGCCCAGCGCCGCCAGCAGGGCGTCCGTCTCCAAGTCGGTCCCCACCGTGATGCGGAGCGCATCGGCGAGCCCCGGCGCCACGAAGTGCCGCACCAGGATGTCGCGCTCCGCGAGCGCGCGCGCCACCGGTCCCTGATCCGCCCCTTGATGCGCGCGACGTTGGCCTCCATCGCCGGCAGATCGCCGAGCGCCGCCTCGGCCGCCGCCTGCGAGAGCCGGTTGAGATTGTAGTGGTCCTTCACCACGCGCAGCCCCGCGAGCAGCTCGGGATGCCCGAAAGCGAGCCCGACGCGCAGCCCGGCCATCGAGAACGACTTGGAGAGCGTGCGCAGCACGAGCACGTTCGCCAGCCGGCCGACCAGCCCGAGCGAGTGCTCGCGCGCGAAGTCGACGTACGCCTCGTCGACCACCAGGATGCCCGGCAGCGCGCGCGCCAGCGCCTCGACTGCCCGCGTCGGCACCAGCGTCCCGGAGGGCGAGTTCGGGTTGCAGAGGAAGGTGACGCGCGCGCGCGCCGCGGCGAGCGCCGGTGGGAGCGAGAAGTCCTCGGGGAAGGGCACGCGTACGGCCTCGCCGCCCTGCGCGGCGACCAGCGTGTCGTAGTAACTGTAGGTAGGCACCGGGTAGGCGACGCGCGCGCCCGGGTCGATCGTGGCGCGCAGGAGGAGCGCGATCAGCTCGTCCGAGCCGTTGCCGGCCATGATGTGGTCGGCCGGCACGCCGTAGACCTCGGCCGCCCGCGCGCGCAGCGCGCGCGCCTCGGGGTCGGGATAGAGCCGCACGCTCGCGGTCGCCTCGCGCGCGATCGCCTCCAGCACGCGGGGCGAGGGCGGGTACGGGTTCTCGTTGCTGTTCAGCTTGATCACCCGGCGGCCGGGGCCGGGCTGCTCGCCGGGGACGTAGGGGGCGACGCTCCGCACGGCGGGGCGGAGCCAGTCGCCGGGGCCGGCCAGGCTACTTCACCGCCTTGATCTGGCGGGGCACCTTGGTCGAGGCTTCACGCACCGGCGGCTCGGGCGGCGCGCCGCCCAGATGGCGGCCGACGATCTCGATCGCCTGCCGCTCACGGTCCGGCAGCATCGTCATCAGGTCGACGAGCTTCGCCCAGCGCTCGCGGTCGGCGCCGGCCAGCTCGTAGAGGCGCATCGCACCGTCCACGTCCTTGCGCTTCAAGCACGCATCCGCGGCCGCGAGCATGCGCTCCCGCGGCAGGGGCACACCGCCCAGCTCGCACACGCGCACGGCGTCGGGGATGCGGTTCCGCTCGAGCAGCCGGTCCGCGAGGCTGGTCCAGTCTGTCGCCGTGACCAGCTCGGGGTTCCGGACGAAGAGCCTCATGGCAGCGTCGAGGAAGCCCCGCTCGAGATAGCGGCGCCCGACGAGAACCTCGGAATCACTGGCAGGCATCGGTGCGGCACCCTCCTCGCCGCGACCACAAGACCTTAACCGACGCTCCCGCCCCATTGCAAGGCGTATCCGCCGCCGGAGGGGACAAAGCACTTGCATTGCCGACCGTTGCAGGGGTGACGCTGCGCGCCGTCCTCAAGAACGCCCGGCCCGCTGCCGATAACCCCCACGCGACGTGATGGCCACCCGGCTCAACATCACCTACAGCGCCTACCGGGAGCTGGAGACCATCCCGCAGACGCCGCTGCGCGACATCGGGGAGGCCATCATCGCGCTCGCCGATGATCCCCACCCGCCCGGCTCCTCGCTGCTGAAGGGCATCGGCGGCTGCTATTACATCGCGATCGACGACTACTACATTCTCTACCACATGGACGAGGAGGACGGGCTCACGGTGCTCGGCGTCCTCCACGGCCCGTACCACCCGCTGCACTGAAGTTTTAGGCTTCCCGTAGCGCGAGCGGACGCGGTAGAGTCCGGCGCCCCATGCGAGGCGTCGCCCTCCCGCTCCTCATCGCGCTCGCCGCGCCCGCGGCGGCCGCGCCCGTGCGCATGTTCGCCGTCGGCCACAAGGTGCGCATCGACGACGCGGTCACGTACCAGAGCTTCCACGACAAGATGGCCGCGCTCATGGACGCGGCCTTCCCGGGCCGGGCGACGCTGGTGCAGGCGGGCGTCGACGACGTCGCGAGCCACCTCTTCCCGGTCGATCCCGGCGCGCCGGCGAACGCCCTCGTCGTCTTCCCCGAGGACGTGGGCCTGGCCGCCGCACTGATCGGCAGCCGCGGCGCGGGTGCCCGGGGGCAGAGCACCTCGACCGCCGCGATCCTCGGCCTGATCGGTCCGTACAACGCGCAGTACAACTACTACAGCACCAAGTATCCCGGCCAACCGTTCGTGCGCACGCTCGTCCTGGCGGTCACCGACACCCTGTACCGCGGCTTCTACGAGACCTTCCGCGAGCTGGCGATGACGCACGCGGTGTACCTGGCGGCGTCGTTCGACGGCGCCCCGGCGCGTCGGGTGGAGGAGCCGGACCCCCTGGTGGCTCTCCTGCGCGACCCCGACGAGCCCTCGCGCACCTACGCCTACGAGGCGATGTCGCCCTTTCCCTACAACACGACGCTCGTCTTCGCCCCCGACGGGGAGGTGCTGGTCCCGGACGGCAACGGCGGCACGCTCGAGAGCCCGTCCGCGACCGGCGGCGTCATCCGCGGCTCGACCAACAAGGCGTACCTGACGCCCATCGAGGAGCCGCCGCCGGGGAACGACACCGGGCTCTCGCTCGCCTTCGGCCCCGTGCGCGACATGGAAGTGCTCGACACGCCCGTCGGCCGGCTCGCGATCGTCATCTCGAAGGACGCCTGGATGATCGACGTGAACGACCGCTTCCTTGCGAAGGGCGCGAACGTCGTCCTCCAGCCCGAGGCGTTCAGCGAGTGGGCGTACGCCGACACGCCCTGGCAGCCCGACATCTTCAAGGAGGGCGGCTTCGCGAACCTGCAGAAGAACGTGCCCTGGGTGGCGAACGTCGACGCCAGCATGACCGGCAACTTCTTCGACGTCACCTTCGACGGACAGAGCGCGGTGCTCGGCCGGAAACAGAAGGTGAGCCCCGGCCCGCTCGGTCCCGGGAACGCGTGGGTCGGGCAGAACCCCGACACCGGCTTTCGCGTCGTGGGGCCCTGGATCGAGCCCGACCCCGGGATCGCGAACCCCTCGCTCACGCTGGCGGAGCGCCGCGCCCTGCTCGCCGCCGACGGCGCGAAGCTGCTCCCCGGCTCGGGGACCGCGTGCGGCGGGCCGCTCGACGCGGGCGCTTGCGAGAACGGCTACCGCGAGGCGATCGTGTTCGCCGACGTGGACGTGCCGGAGGGCGCCACGACCGCGCCCGTCGACGCGACCCGCGCCCCGCCGCCACGCTTCTCCGCCGCCGTGCGCGTGAACGGCCCCGAGCCGCTCCCCGTGGCGCAGCACGCGCCGCGCGTCGCCGCGCGCGGGGCGCGCGTCTACGTCGTCTGGCACGAGGCCAGCGCCGGGCTGGACAACGTCTACCTCGCGGTGAGCCGCGACCGCGGCGAGACCTTCGCGCCGCCCGTCCGCGTGAGCGACCACCCGCCCGGCACCGTCGCGGAGATGAACCCGGCGATCGCGGCGCGCGGCCGGCGCGTGCTGGTCACCTGGCAGGAGTTCGCCGCGGGCCGCAACGACGATGCGGGGCGGATCGAGCTCGCCCGCTTCGACACGCGCGGCACCAAGCTCGGCCCGGACGTGCGCGTCGACGACCACGACGGCGTGGGCAAGTGGGTGCCGGCCATCGCGCTGGTCGGCAACGACCCGCTGGTCACCTGGGTCGACGAGCGCGACACTGGCTTCGCGGGCGAGCCCGTCGAGCACATCTACGTCGCGCGCGGCCACGGCGGGGGCGCGACCTTCGACCCCGCGGTGCGGATCGACGCGGGCGCGACGGACCCGCTCGCGGCGCACCTCGACAACAAGTGGGGCCCGGCCCTCGCCACCCTGGGCAACACGGCCTACGCCGCGTGGGCCGACTTCCGGAACTACAACTGGGACATCTTCCTCGCGCGCAGCGACGACGGCGGTGCCACCTGGGGCACGAACGTCCGGGTGGACGACTTCCCCGACCTCGAGCGCCTGGACGAGCGGCCGTCGCTCGCGGTCGACCGCCGTGGCCCGCTGCACGTCGTGTGGACCGACCTCCGCGCGCGCGAGGCCGACACGAACATCTTCTACGCGCGCAGTGACGACCGGGGCGCGAGCTTCACGGCCGACCGCCAGCTCGACGACTCCAAGGTAGGATTCGACGCTGACCACGACACGCCCACGAACCAGTGGCACCCGAGCCTGGCTGCCGACCACGGCGCGCTCTTCGTCGCCTGGCAGGACGACCGCTTCGGCAACGACGACATCTTCTTCACCGCCAGCTTCGACGGCGGCGCGAGCTTCGCGCCCGCCGAACGCGTGGACGACACGGGACCCGGCCCGAGCGAGCAGAGCCGGCCGAGCCTGGCGCTGGCGCGGCGGGGAAAGCGCCGGCTCTGCTACGTGGTGTGGGAGGACGACCGCGACGGCACGAGCGACGTCTACCTGGCGCGGAGGGGATGCGGCGGGCCGTGAGCCCGGTTTGCGCCCGCATCGGGACCGGCGTAGGGTTGGTTTACTCCCTGCTACGCCCGCGCACGGCTCCCACGAGCGCACCATAAGAGCAGCGTATACGGCGCTCTCCGCCCCCCCGAGCCAGAGCGAGGGCAGGGCATGATCGACGGCTCTCAGCGGGTGGAGTTCGAGGACGTGCAAGTTCTCGGCATGAGCGATCTGTTCATGATGTGTCAGGTGGGGGACCAGATCGTCAAGGTGCCCTCGCTGCAGATACTCCCTGGCACGGCGATTTCGCGCCATGGCGACCACGGGCGTCTCGTTCTCCCGCGGCGAGTGGCGATCGGTCTGGGGCTCGTTCCCAGATCCGAACTCAAGCCCACTCGCCCAGCGATCCTAGCCCACTCGAGCCCAAACTAGACCAGCACCCTCCGCCCTTGCTCGCGGAAGCGCCCACGCGGCGGAGGCTCCGTCTACCTCGCGTGACGGTCCGGCGGGACGGACGGCGCTGCCGCTCCCTGCGCCCCGTCGAGGAATGCGTAGCGGACCTCGATCGGCCCGACCCGCCCCTCGCTCCGCATCACCGCAGCACCCTTGGTGTAACTGATCGTCAGCCTGGTGGGTCCCGACCACGCCGCCGACACCACCGGGCGGCCGTACAGGGACTTTTGTCCGGCTCCGATGACGAACACGTTCCCGGGCTCGTTCGTGACGGAGGTGTCCGCGGGGACGAGGGACACCTGGATGGTGGAGCCGGTCATGCAGTCCCGCTCGAAGGTCACCGCCTTCGTGCTGCCCCCGGGCGCGAGCAACTCGTGCAGCACGTGGTTCACGCACGGCTTGCGGCCGACGCTCTTGGTCGAGCAGCCCGCGAGGAGTACCAGGCAGGCGGCCGCGGCGGCGGCGGGTCTCACTGCGCCGCGACCTTTCGCACACGGGACGCAGCCGCGCAAGTTCCGCCCATCCCGGCGCACCGCGCGGTCAGCGGCACAGCCGCCGCGGGTAGCAGTTGTAGACGTCGCTCCCGAAGGGGACCAGCCCCGCCTGCCCGGCATACCCCAGGTGGTCGAGCCGGAAGAGATCCTCGACGCTGCGCAGGAGCGAATAGTGATTGTACGGCGTGTCGTTGACCGAGCCGGGGCGGATGAACTTGGAGATCAGGACCGCTCCCACGCGGCCGCCCCCGGGTCCGGAGATGCCGGGCGCGGGCGTGTTGGGGCCGGAGGGCTCGTTGCAGCAGGCGGAGCTGTCGGCGCCGCTCCCGGAGTCCTTGTTCTCCAGGATGATGACGAAGACGTGACGGATGCGCGGCAGTCGCTGGACGGCCGCCGCGCTCGGGGAGAGCTGGGCCGAGGCCACGAGCAAGGCGAGCGCGACCGCGATGGTCCTCATCGGCGCATCTCGAGACCACGCCGGCCCGAGCGCCGGCGCTCCTGCCGCTCGCGCGCGCGCTCGCGCACCAGCGGCTGCAGCTCCGCGATCGCCCGCTCCACCTCGGTCTGCCGGGCGCTGCCCGGGGTGATCCGGCGGTCGGTCTGCTGGAACTGGCTGAGCGCCTGCTCGAGCTCGCCGCGCAGCCGCGAGGCGAGCGCCAGGTGGTAGAAGCCCTCGGCCTCGTCGCCCCTGCGCCCGAGCGTGATGCCGGTCAGGCGCTGCGCCTCCTCGGAATCGGGGTCGAGCGCCAGCGCGCGCTGGAACTCGGTGAGCGCCGCGCCCGTGTCACCCGCGTCGGTGAGCGCCTTCCCGAGCTGGGTGTGCGCGAAGGCGTCGTCGGGATGCCGGGCGAGGTGGCGCCCGAGCGCCTCGCGCGCCTTGGCCGGCTCCTTGAGCGCCGCGTAGACGCTCCCCAGCGGGCGGTCGACACGGCCGCCGAGGCCGCCCAGGTCGCGGCACCTCTCGAGCGCCGCGCGCGCCGCCTCGAGCTGGCCGACGGTCTGGTAGACGCGTCCGAGGAGGAGCTGCCGCTCGGCGTCGTCGGGCTTCTCCTCCGCTTGCCGCCGGTAGCGGGCGATGACGAGGTCGGCGGGATCCGCGATCGCGTGCGAGATCGCCTGCACCTCGGGCAGCTCGGCCGATCCCGCGGGCCGGTCGGCGGGCGTCTTCAGCTTCTGCGCCGCGATCATGGTCTCGACGTGCGCCACGCGGTCCTCGGTCAGGGGGTGCGTCAGCATGTAGGCCGGCGCACCGGCGGGATTGATGCGCTGCTCGATCAGGAGCATCTTGAAGAACGAGGCCATCGCGTGGGGGTCGTAGCCCGCCTGGCTCGAGTAGCCGAGCCCCAGGTAGTCGGCCTCCTGCTCGAACCCGCGCGAGTACTTGAGCTGCGCGGTCTGCGCCGCGGCGATGCCTGCGGCGCCGGCGACCGGGTTCACCGCGGAGAGGAGGACGCCGAGCAGCGCGGCGGCCGTCCACACCTGCCCCTGCTCCTGCTGACGGATGATGTGGTGGCCGCTCACGTGGCCCATCTCGTGTCCGAGCACGCCCGCCAGCTCGTCGTCGTTGCTCACGCGCGCCAGGAGGCCCGAGAAGATGAACACGTAGCCGCCCGGCACCGCGAAGGCATTCAGCACGGGCGACTCCACGACGTAGAAGTGGTAGTCGAACTCCTGCGCCCCGAGCGTCTTCACCAGTCGGGCGCCGATGCGCCCGACGTACTCGGTGACGGCCGGGTCCTCGACCAGTGGCAGCTCGGAGCGCGCGGCGAGGAAGAATTGCCGCCCGAGGTCGCGCTCGCCGCCCTCGCCGGTCGCTGCCGCCGGCCCCGCCAGCGCGAGCGCGGCCGCGAGCACCGCTGCGAGCGTCGGCCGCCAGCGCGTCATCGCCGCCCGAGCCCCCGCGCCACGTCCGCGGCGAAGTAGGTGATGATGACGTCGGCACCCGCGCGCCGGATGGCCACCAGGCTCTCCTCGACGACGCGTGCCTCGTCGATCCAGCCACGCGCCGCCGCCGCCTTGACCATCGCGTACTCGCCGCTCACGTGGTAGGCCGCCACCGGGTAGCCGAAGCGCTGCTTCACGCGGCGCACGATGTCCAGGTAGGGGAGCGCCGGCTTCACCATCACCAGGTCGGCGCCCTCGGCGATGTCGAGCGCGACTTCCCGCAACGCCTCGTCCCCGTTGGCCGGGTCCATCTGGTACGAGCGCCGGTCGCCGAACCGGGGCGCCGACTCGGCCGCGTCGCGGAAGGGACCGTAGAAGGCGGAGGCGAACTTGGCCGCGTAGGCCATGATCGGGAGTTGCGCGAAGCCGGCGCCGTCGAGGGCCTGGCGGATGGCGCCCACCCGCCCGTCCATCATGTCGGAGGGCGCGACGATGTCCGCGCCCGCGCGCGCGTGCGCCAGCGCCTCGGCCGCGAGCAGCTCGAGCGTCGGGTCGTTGTCGACGTCGCCGTCCTTCACCACCCCGCAGTGGCCGTGGTCGGTGTACTCGCAGAGGCAGACGTCGGTCACCAGGACGAGGCCCGGCGCGGCCTCGCGGATGGCGCCGAGCGCGCGCGGGACGATGCCGTCGAGGTCGGTGGCGCCGCTCCCCCGCGCATCCTTCTTGTCCGGCACGCCGAAGAGGAGGACCGCGGGCACGCCCAGGTCGCGGAGCCGCCGGCACTCCTCGGCCGTGCGGTCGACCGAGCGCTGCGCGATGCCGGGCATCGATTCGATCGGCCGCTCGACCCCGCGTCCGGGCACGACGAAGAGCGGCTGCACGAGCTGCGCGGCGTCGACGCGCGTCTCGCGGACCAGGCGGCGGAGGGCCTCGCTGCGGCGGAGCCGGCGCGGGCGGTAGGCGGGGAAGCGGCTCATGCCTCTCCCCTCGCATAGAGGATCGGCGCCGCCTTTGCAAAAATGCTCTGCCCGGGTCAGCCCGGCGGGCCCGCCGACGCGCGCGCACACAGGGCGGCCAGGTCGCTCAGCTCGGCGCGTGCGCCCTCCGCGTCGTCCGCGCGACGCACCAGCGCCTCCAGGCGCTTGGCGGCGTCGGTGATGGTCGGGAAGCCGTAGCCACCTGCCGCTCCCTTGAGCTGGTGCGCCAGCGCCGCCGTGCGCCCGAAGTCCCCTGCCGCCAGGCTCGCCTCCATCGCCGCCACGCGCTCCCCGAGCGTCGCCACGAACTGCGCCAGGAGCTCCGCCAGATCCGCATCCCCCGCCAGCTCGCTCACCAGCGCCGGCCCGCGCTTCTGCGACTCGTCCATTCGGGGCCTCTAGCCCCCCACCATGCATGGGTGCACTCCAGGGTATCGGCGACCCGGACTGCGAACTTGAGATTCGGGGGCGCGCGCGATCAAGACTGCGCTCCGGGGTGCCGATACCGCCTGCATGGTAGCCCGCATCCTGGTCGTGGACGACGATCCCAGCGTGTGCCGGCTGCTCGAGACCGAGCTCGCCCGCTGCGGGTTCCAGGCCTGGGCGGTCGGCTCCGCCGCCGAGGCGCTTCGCCAGCTCGACCTGCTCGAGCCCGACGTGCTCCTCACCGACGTGCTCATGGAGGGCATGGACGGGATGCAGCTCTGCGGGCAGATCGCCAGCCATCGGCCCGACGTGCCCGTCGTCGTCATGACCGCCGCGGATCGCCTCGAAACGGCGATCGGCGCCATCCGCGCCGGCGCGTACGACTTCATCACCAAGCCGATCGACTTCGAGGTGCTCGGTGCCGCGCTCCGCCGGGCCGCGCAGCATCGCGGCCTGGTCGCCACCGTCGATCGACTGCGCCGCGCGGTCGGGGACACCGCGCGCTTCGACGAGATCGTCGGCACGAGCACGGCGATGCGCCGGGTGTACACGCTCCTCGAGCGCGCGGCCGAGTCGGACGTCTCGGTCCTGATCACGGGCGAGAGCGGGACCGGTAAGGAGCTGGTCGCGCGCGCCCTCCATCGCAAGGGGCGGCGCGCGAAAGGGCCGTTGGTGGCCGTCGACTGCTCGGCCATCCCCGAGGGGCTGCTCGAGAGCGAGCTCTTCGGACACACGCGCGGCGCCTTCACCGACGCGCGCGCCGACCGCGTCGGTCTGTTCGTGCAGGCGAGCGGCGGGACCCTCTTCCTCGACGAGATCGGCAACCTGCCGGTCGGGCTGCAGCCGAAGCTGCTGCGCGCCCTCAAGGAATGCACGGTGCGCCCGGTCGGGGGCCAGGCCGAGGTACCGTTCGACGTGCGCATCATCGCGGCCACCAACCGCGACCTCCGGGCCGGCGAGGAGGGGCGATTCCGTCAGGACCTGCTCTTCCGCATCGCGGTGATTCACGTACAGGTGCCCCCTCTGCGTGAGCGCGAGGACGACGTGCTCCTGCTCGCCCAGTGCTTCGTGGAGCGCGCGGCGCTGCGCGCGGGGAAGCAGATACGAGGCCTCTCCCCGGGCGCCGTGGCGCGCCTCCAGGCGCACGCCTGGCCGGGAAACGTGCGCGAGCTGCAGAGCTCCATCGAGCGTGCCGTGGCGCTCACCACGCGCGACGAGATCGCTGCGGCGGATCTGCCCGAGCACCTGCGGCCCGCCCTGCGCCCGCCGGCCGAGGAGGCGCTCGCGCCGCTCGCCGAGGTCGAGCGCCTGCACATCCTCGGCGTCCTGGACGCGGTGCGCGGCAACCGCAGCCGCGCGGCCAGCATCCTCGGCATCGATCGCAAGACGCTGCAGCGCAAGCTCGGGCGCTTCGCGTCCGAGCCCAACGACTGACGTCCTCCTTTGTCCCTGCGGCAGGATGCCGCGGGGGCGGGGCCGCCCGCAGCACCGGGGTCGGGCGCGGGCCGGGGCGGCACATCATCCGCGGCCTGATGCGGTCAGTCCGCGACGGGGGACCGTTCCGGGCTCTCGTCCTCGCCCGCCGTGGCGTCGAGCGGGATGCCGACCCGGATGCGCACTCCCGCGTTCGGGCGCGAGCGGATGTCGAGCTCGCCCTGATAGTAGGTCACCCGCTCGCGCATGCCGAGCAGGCCCACGCCGGCGAGCGAGGGCGTGCGCCGGAAGCGGTCGACCTCGAAGCCGACCCCGTCGTCCGCGACGGTGAGGGTGACACGCGAGTCCTGCACCACGAGCTCGACCTCCACGTGCCGCGCCCCGGCGTGCTTGGCGACGTTGGTGAGCGCCTCCTGCGCCACGCGGTAGAGCACCAGCTCGATCGGCGGCGGCAGCCGCGTCTCCTCCGGCGGCGTGCGCATCGAGACCTTGATCTGGGTGCGCTGCGTGAACTTCTCGACGAACCAGTGCAGCGTCGGCACGAGACCGAAGTCGAGCATGGGCGGGCGGAGGACCTGCGACATGGTGCGCACCTCCTGCAGGAGGTGCGCCAGCTGGTCGCGCGCCTCGTGCAGGCGGGCGCGGAGCGCGGCCGCGTCCAGGTCGGTGGCACGCTCGAGCATGCCGAGGTCCATCTGGATGACGGTCAGCACCTGGCCGAAGCCGTCGTGCAGCTCGCGCGACATGGCGCGCAGGCTCTCCTCCTGGGCCTGGGCACGCAGCTCGGAGAGCTTGCGCAGCTCGAGCTCCTTGCGACGGACGGTCTCGAACAGGCCCGCGTTGGCGAGGGCGGCGGCGGCCTGGCTCGCGAGCGCGCCCGCCAGCTCCAGGTCGGGCAGAGGCTGGTCGGCGGCGAGCCCGGCCAGGATCACGCCGAGGGGTCGCTCCTTGAAGACGAGAGGCAGGCAGAGCACGCGCGCCGAGTCGAGCCGGGCCGCGATCGCGCGCGGCAGCCGCGCCGGCGCCGTCAGCGTGGGGCGCGCCCCCGGGCAGAGGCCGGCCAGGTCGACCGGCTCCGCGATCTCGGCGCGCTCCCCCGGCCCCCCGGCCACCGCCGCGTACGCATCGAGCACGTCGCCCAGCTCGGGCGGACGCCAGAGCACGAGCAGGCGCTCCAGGCCGAGCGCGGTGAGGGTCTTCTCGGCGACCAGCTCGAGCACGTCCCCGACCTCGAGCGTGGCGGTGGTGGTGCGCGTCACCTCGTAGAGGGTGGAGATGTTGCGCGTCGCCTCGTCGACGCGGCGCTCGAGCTCGGTGCGCGCTTCCTCCAGGCGGGCGATCATCCGGTTGAAGGCCGTCGCCAGCTCGCCGACCTCGTCGTTGGTGCGCACCGGCACCGCCTCCCACGGCCCGCCCGGCGCGCGCGCGATCGCGCCCGCCAGGCGGGTCACCTCCTCGATCGGACGGGTGAGCCGCCGCGAGAAGAGGATGCCCTGGGCGAGGGCCAGGAGCAGGCTCGCCACGAACACGACCCCCCCGCGACGGAGCATGGTGTCCAGCTCGGCCTCGAAGTCACGACGGTACGCCACCGCGACGATCCGCTCGTCCGCTCCGGCGGGCGTGAAGGCAACCACGCGTGGCGCGTACACCCGGTCCACCAGGGTCCCTTCGCGTGCGGAGAGGATCGCGGCCGTCACCGAAGGCCGGAAGCCCTCGGCGTCGAGCCGCTGTATCCCGCCCGTCCCCGCGATCACCGCGCCCTCGCGGTCGACCAGGTGGGCGTAGCCCGAGCGGCCGAGCCGCATGTGGGCGACCTGCTCGCGCCACCAGGCCGCCTCGCGCGCGTGTGCGACGCCCTGCTCCCGCAGGTCGGCCGCGACGTGCTGCGCCTCGGCGAGGATGCGCTGGCCGATCTGCTCCTCGAGCACGCGCTCGCCGCGGCTGTAGAAGATGGTGCCGAGCAGCACGAGCGCCGTGAGCGTGATGATCACCGAGCAGGCGAAGACCTTCTCGTACAGCGGGACGCGGCGTCCCGCGGGCGGCACCACCGCCCACAGCGCGCCGAAACGCCGCAGCAGCGGGGCGAGCAGCGACTCGAGATAGAGGAAGGCGAACAGGCCGCCCACCAGCCCGGTGGCGAGCCCGAGCGCCAGGATCTTGTAGACCTCGGTGGCCGGCGTCTGCGCGAAGAGGCGGAGCTGCACGGCGCCGACGCCGTAGCCGACGAGCGACGTGATCACGAGCACGAAGGCGACCCACATCGGGAAGTCGAGGATCTCGCGCTCGAGCGCGGCGGCGCGCGCGGGATCGACCCCGCCCGGGCCGTGGAAGGTCTCCTCCCAGTGGCGCTCGACGTCGCGGAACCAGAGGAGCGGGAAGAACACCGGCCCCAAGCAGCCGGCGGCCGGCACCTCCCAGAGGTAGCAGACGAGCACCCAGCGGAGCTGCAGCGGATCGAGCAGCCAGCTGAACAGCGAGTACGGCAGCCCGAAGCCCCACCAGGTGACCATCGCCACCAGCGCCGTGCCCAGGATCGAGCGCCGGAAGTCGCGCGGGTGGGAGAGCGCCTGGGGCTCGCTCACCGCGCCTCCGCGCCGCCGCCGTCCCTGCCGAGGTGGCGGGCGAGGGCCGCGGCCAGCGCGACCGCCGTGTAGGTGGGCGGCACCACGTCGACGCGCAGACCGAGCTCGCGCGCCGTCTCCGCCGTCACCGGGCCGATGCAGGCGATCGCCGCGCGGCCGCCGGCGAGGAGCCGCGCGGTCGCGCGCCGGCCGAGGAGCGCGACGAAGTTCCGCACCGTGGAGCTGCTCGTGAAGGTGATCGCGTCGACCGCCCCGGCCTCGAGAGCGGCGCTGAGACCGGCCACGTCCGCCTCGCCCGGTGGCACGGCGCGGTAGGCGATCACCTCGTCGACCACGGCGCCCCGCGCGCGCAGCGCCTCGGGCAGCACCGGGCGCGCCCCCGCGGCGCGCGGCAGGAGCATGCGCCGGCCGCGCACGTCTTCCCGGGCGAACGCCGTCACCAGGCCCTCGGCCCGGTAGTCCTCGGCCGCCACCGCGACGCGCAGCAGGCGCCGCTCGAGCCGGGCGGCGGTCTCGGGCCCGATGACGGCCAGGCGCACCGAAGCCAGCTCGCGCACGTCGCGCCGCGCCGCCGCGAAGCACGTGAAGAAGGCCTCCACGCCGTTGGCGCTGGTGAACACGAGCCAGTCGTAGCCGCCCGCGGCGGAGACCGCGCGCGCCAGGGGCGCGGGATCGACGGGCGGCGCGATCTCGATGGTCGGGAAAGGAATCACCTCGGCGCCCTGCGCCTCGAGCAGGTCCGCGAGCGCGCCCGCCTGCGCGCGCGGGCGCGTCACCACGACGCGCCGGCCGAAGAGCGGGCGCTCCTCGAACCAGGCGATGCGCTCGCGGAGCCTCACCACGCTGCCGACCACGACCACGCCCGGCGCCTCGAGGCGTGCCACGCGCACCCGTTCGGTGAGCGTCCCCACCGTCGCCACCACCGTGGCCTGTGCGCCCGTCGCGCCGCTGCGGATGGCCGCCGCGGGGGTCTCGGCGGGAAGCCCGTGCGCGATCAGCGCCGCCATGATCGCCGGCATCTGCCGCATCCCCATGAGGAAGACCAGCGTCCCCCCCTGGCGCGCGAGCGCCTCCCAGGGTAGCGCGGGCGGCGCCGCCTGATCGCCCGCGCGCGCCTGGTGTCCGGTCGCGATGGTGACCAGGGAGGCATGGTCGCGGTGCGTGAGCGGGATACCGGCGTAGGCCGGCACCGCGAAGGCCGACGATACGCCGGGCACGATCTCGAACGGCACGCCGGCGCGGCGGAGCGCCTCCGCCTCCTCCGCGCCGCGGCCGAGCAGGAAGGGATCGCCGTTCTTGAGGCGCACGACGGTCTGCCCGGCGCGCGCGCGCTCGACCAGGAGCACCTCGATCGCGTCCTGGCTCGGCCGGTCGGGGTCGTCGTGCGAGCGCCCGAGGGCGATCAGCTCCGCGCCGGGGCGCGCCAGATCCAGCACCCGTGCACCGACCAGGTAGTCGTGCACCACCACGTCGGCCGCAGCGAGGCAGCGCTCGCCGCGCCGGGTGAGCAGGCCCGGGTCGCCCGGACCCGCGCCCACCAGGAAGACGCGTCCGGTCATGGGGCGAGGATCTCGCGCGCACCGGCCGCGAGCAAGCGCTCCGCGAGGGCCCGTCCGAGCTCCTCGGCATGCGCGGCGGGCGCGCTGCCGGCCTCCTCGAGCCAGCGCCGGCCGTCCAGATCCGTCACCAGGACGCGGAGCGCGACGCGCCCGCCGGCGGCCGTGGCGTGCGCCGCGAGCGGCGTGTTGCAGTCGCCGCCCACGGCCAGCAGGAAGGCGCGCTCCGCCCTGACCGCGGTCGCCGCCGCTCCGTCCTCGATGGCGGCGAGGAGCGCGCGCGTGCCCGTGTCGTCGGACCGGCACTCGAGCGCCAGCGCGCCCTGCCCGACCGGAGGCAGGAACTCCTCCGGGGGAAGCGGATGCGCCGCCGGCTCGGCGATGCCGAGGCGCTCGAGCCCGGCGGCGGCCAGGACGAGGGCGTCGACCGCGCCCTCGTGCCAGCGGCGGAGCCGCGTGTCGACGTTGCCGCGGAGCGGCGTCACGGCGAGGTCGGGGCGGCGCGCGAGAAGCTGCGCGCGCCGGCGGACGCTGGAGGTCCCGACGCGAGCGCCCGGGGGAAGCTCGCGCAAGCCGCCGGCCCCGATGAGCACGTCGTGCGCCGCGGCCCGCGCGGGCACGGCGCCGACCAGGAGGCCCGCGGGCAAGCGCGCGGGCAGGTCTTTCATCGAATGGACGCCGACGTCGACCGCGCCCGCCAGGAGCGCCTCCTCGATCTCCTTCACGAAGAGGCCCTTCAAGCCCGCGGGTGCGGCCGGCCCCCGCTCGCCCCGGTCCCCGCTGGTGCGGATGTAAACCGTCTCCACGCTGAGCCCGGGATGCCGCCGCGCGAGCGCGTCGCGGACCAGCGCCGCCTGCGCGCGTGCGAGCGCGCTCGCGCGCGAGCCGAGGCGGAGCGCGCGGCTAGGTTTTGTCAAGATCTCCCGGGGGCGCGTCCGGTGCTCGCGCGCCGCGCGCGCTCCGCTCCTCCACTGCCCCGGGCTCGACGTCCGCGCGGCTCCCGGTGCCCAGGCGGAAGAGCTTGCGCGCGGCGTCGACGTAGAACGCGGCGGCGGGATCGGCGCGGTGGCGGTGGAGCATGGCCAGCGGGGCGTGCAGCAGCTTGTTGACGATCGCCTGCGTGACGCGCTCGATCACCTCGCGCTGCCGCGCGTCGAGCGGGCCGAGCGCCGCCAGGCTGCGCTCGACCTCGCGCTGCCGGATGGTCTCCAGCCGTTCGCGCAGCGCGACGATGGTGGGTATGACGTCGAGGCTGGTGAACCAGCGCCAGAACGCCTCGACCTCCGCGTCGACGATGGTCTCGGCCTTGGCCGCCTCGCGCGCGCGGGCGCCGCGGTTCTCGGCGACCACGTGCTCCAGGTCGTCGATGTCGTAGAGGTAGACGTCGTCGAGCTGGTTCACGCTCGGATCGAGCGCGCGCGGCACCGCCAGGTCGATGAGGAACATCGGGCGGTGACGCCGCTCGCGCATGGCGTCCCCGACTGCGTCGCGACGGAGCAGGAATTCCTCCCCGCTCGCCGCCGCGATCACCAGGTCGGCGAACGGGAGATAGCGCCCCAGCCGCTCCCACGGCACGGGCATGCCGCCCAGCGTGCGCGCGACGTCGATGGCGCGGTCGAAGGTGCGGTTGGCGACCATGACCGAGCCCACGCCCTGGGCGAGGAGCTGGCGCGCCGTGACCTCGCCCATCGTCCCCGCCCCCAGGAGCAGAGCGCTCTTGTCGCCGAGCCGGTCGAAGATGCCGCGCGCCAGCTCGACGGCCGCCGAGCCGATCGAGACGGCACGCTCCGCGATGCCGGTCTCGCGGCGGACGCGCTTGGCGACGGAGAACGAGCGGTGGAAGCAGCGGTGGAGGATCTGCCCCGAGGCGCCGGCCGCGCTCGCCGCGGCGTACTGCTCCTTCATCTGCCCCAGGATCTGCGGCTCGCCCACCACCATCGAGTCGAGGCTGGCGGCGACGCGGAAGAGGTGACGCACGGCCTCCCGCCCGGCGTGCGTGTAGAGGTGCGCGGCGAGCGCCGGCTCGGGGACGTCGTGCTCGCGCGCCAGGAAGCCGGGGAGCACCGCGCCCACGGCCGCCGGATCGTTCCCGCACGCCACCACCTCGACCCGGTTGCAGGTGGAGAGGATGGCGCCCTCGTCCACCCCCTCGACCGCCATCAGGCGCCGCAGCGACGGCTCGAGGTGCCCGTTCGCGAACGCCACTCGCTCGCGCACCTCGACCGGCGCGGTGCGGTGGTTGAGCCCGACCAGGACGATGCCGCGCTCCATGTCTAGAACGCCTTGCCGTGGTTGCCGAGCGCCAGCACGTTCACGCCGACCAGCGAGAACACGATGACGGCGAAGCCGGCGATGGTGAGCGTCGCGGCCCAGCGCCCGCGCCAGCCCGCGGTCATGCGCCCCTGCAGGAGCACCACGTAGATCGCCCAGGTGACGAGCGAGAAGACGAGTTTCGGATCCCTGGACCAGAACCGCCCCCATGCCGTGTGCGCCCACACGATACCGCTCACGATACCGAGGGTGAGCAGGATGAGCCCCCACACCAGACAGCGGTAGTTGACCCGGTCGAGGGTCTCGAGCGAGGGAAGGTAGCGGAGCACGCCCGGCGTCCGGCGCGCCTTGAGACGCCGCTCCTGCACCAGGTAGAGGAGGCTCGCGCTGAAGGCGAGCGCGAACACCGCATCGCCGAGGACCGAGAGCACCACGTGGACCGGTAGCCAGGCGCTGTCGAGCACGGGGGGGAGCGGGCGCACGCCGCGGTAGACGGCGTCGGCGGCGAGCGTCAGCCCGAAGGCGAGCGGGCTCACCACCGCGCCGAGCGCCACCAGCGGGCGGCGGAGTTGCACCAGGAGGAACATGCCGACCAAGACGAGCGCCAGGAAGGAGAGCGCCTCCTCGAAGGTGGTGACGGCCATGTGCCCGACCATCCACGAGCGGAAGGCAATCGAGGCGCCGTGAGCGAAGCAGCCCGCCCAGAGGAGCCGCGGCAGGAGCGTGCGCGGCAGCTCCTGGCGGACCGCGATGCCGACCAGGGCCGCCACCGTGCCGGCCAGGTAGAGGGCGATGGCGAGGCGGAGGAGCGCGAGCTCCACGTCTAGGCCCCCCCGGCGAGCACGACGCCGAGCCGTGCGAGCGTGCAGCGGTCGCCGGCGACCCGCGCGAGGAGCGCGTCGACCTCCTCGCGCTGCCCTCGGCGCACCAGTTCGAGGAGCGGCGAGGCGAGGAGCCTGCTCACCACCTCGCCGCGTGCCGGCTCGCCTTCGAGCGCGGCGCGGACCCCGCCCAGGATGGCGACGAAGGGCGCCCACTCCGGCCCGAGCTGCGCCTCGAGCTCGCGGCGGAGACGCGCGGCGAGCGCCGGGCTCGCTCCGCCGGTCCCGATGGCGACCTGGAGCGGACCGCGCCGCACCACCGCGGGCGCCAGGAAAGTGCACGCTTCGGGGACGTCGATCACGTTCAGCAGGACGCGCTCGCGTTCGGCCTCCCGCGCGAGGCGCTGGATCTGCTCGGGGTCGCGGCTCGAGGCGTAGGCCAGGAAGGCCCCGGCCAGGTCCCCCGGCCGGTAGTCGCGCGCCACGCGACGGACGCCCGCCACGTCGGCCCCGACCTCGGGGGCGACCACCGTGACCTCGGCCCCGGCGTCGAGGCAAGCCTTCGCCTTGGCGATCGCCGCGGCGTCACCGCCCACGATCACGCAGCGCTGGCCCTCGAGCCGAAGGAACACCGGGTGGGTCCGCATCCGCCCGTGGATCGTACCAGATGGCCGGTGCCGCGGGAACGCGCCCATCCGGGGCGTGCTCCGAGGTGGGTGCGGGCGCGCTACGCCGCGCTCTGGCTGCGGGCCCTGAGCATCTGGCCGGGGCGGTGCTTGGCCTTCTTGCCGGCGTGGCGGCTCGTGGCGCTCACCCGGTGCCTCTTGGCCGCATGCGTCGGGGCGCGGCGAACGCGGTAGGTGAGCACCGCGGAGCGGACCCGGGCCTTTGCCGAGCCGGCGACCCGCACCGGACGCGGCGCCGCGCTGCCCGTCACCCGCTGCTCGGCCGAGAGCTCCGCCAGCCGGCTCTGGAAGCCTGCCACCGCCGACTCCGGGAGGCGGAGCTGGTAGCCCGCCGGGATGGGCCGGCGGCCGCTCACCACGAGCGTCGAGAGGGCCGGGTTCAGGCTCACCAGCTCCTCGCGATCGGTACGCGCGAGCCGGGCCGCCACCGTGATGCCGAGCGGCCGGTCGAGCCGCCGCTCGTGCACGCGCAGCGGCTCGTCGACGGACAGGTCGCCGAAGTAGGTCTCGGCGTCGCGCTCGACGTCGAGCGCGGCCAGGAACTCGACGTAGAAGTTCCGCGAGGCGAAGCCGAAGGCCTTGCCGTGGTAGTCGCGCACGATGGTCGCGATGTCGGTCGTACCGAGCTCGGCGACGGCGAGCGCCATGCCCTGCGGGCCGTGGTTGTAGGCGGTGATGGCGAGCGGCCAGGTGTCGAGCATGTCGTGCACGCGGGCGAGGAACTGCGCCGCGGCCCGCGTCGAGGAGATCGGGTCGCGCCGCTCGTCGACCAGGTTGTCGACGCGCATGAAGTGCCGCCCGGTCTTGGGCATGAACTGCCAGATGCCGGCCGCGCCCACCTTGGAGTAGGCCTGGAGGTTGAAGCACGACTCGATGAGCGGGAGGCGAACGAGCTCGACCGGGAGGCCCTCCTCGCGGAAGATGCGCTCCATCTGCGGGGAGTACCGGCGCGAGATGCGGACGCCCTCGGCGAAGCGCTCGCGCAGGCCGCGCTGGCTGTGCAGCCGCTTGTCGTCCGCGGCGGCGCGGAAGCGGTCCGGCGATGCGTCGTCGGCCCACAGGTCGTAGATCGCGCGCTCCTCCGCGGTGAGCGACTCGGGATTCGGGCCGAGGACCTGGAGGCGGAGCAGCGCGGCGCGCACCCGGTCCAGCTCGAGGTCCGTCTCCGCGCGCTCGAGGCTCGCGAGCTCGCCGTTGCCGAGGTCGTCGTCCAGGCGGGAGCGGAAGTCGAGGACCTTGTATACCTTGTCGAGGTGGACCGCGTCGTGCAGAACCACCTGGTGAGTCGAGTAGTGGGTGAAGATGGAACGCCAGAAGTGTATCTGCGGCTCGAGCTCCGCGGGGCGCGGGAAGAGCGCGTGACGCACGTCGACGGCGGCCTCCGCCCCCGCGGCGCGAGCGCCGGGGGCCGGGACCAAGGCGGCGATCAACGTTGCTAGAAAAAGAACACGTATCGACATCGACTCCCCTGCCTCCTCCGCAGCCCGTCCCTGGGTCGACCCAACACTCCGCGACCGGATGGTACCAGTCGACTCGGAAGAGAGTCAATCGACGGTGGCCTCTCGCGGCCCTCGGCGCCCTCGCCGCGGCCCTCGGCGGTGGCTGCGGCGAGGCTCCTCCACCGCCTTCGGGGCTCGTCCTCGCGCTCCCCAGCGAACCGCAAAGCGCGGATCCGCGTTTCGGGACGGACGCCAACGCCGCCCGCCTCTCCGATCTGCTCCACGTCGCCCTCACCCGGCCCGATCCGGCCGCCCGGCGGCGGCCGGAGCTGGCCCGCGCCTGGGAAAGGCCGGATCCACTGACGGTCGTCTTCCATCTGTGGCCGAACTTCCGCTTCGCCGACGGCGCGCCGGTCACCGCGGCCGACGTCCGCGCGACCTACGAGGCCGTGCTCGACCCCGCACTCGCCTCCCCGAAGCGCGCAGCGCTTGCGCTGCTGTCGTCGATCGAGGCTCCGGACGCGACGACGGTGGTCATGCGCACGCGCGCGCCCTTCGCCCCCCTCCTCGACGCGACCGGCCTCGGCGTCCTCCCGGCCGCACGCGCGCGCGACCCGGGCGAGGTGACGGTCGGGGCCGGTCCCTTCCGGCTGGTCCGGCAGGAGCGGGGCGAACGAATGGTGCTCGAGCCGAACCCCGGCTATCCCGGCGGCCCGCCGCGGCTCGACCCGCTGGTCGTACGCATCGTGCCGGACACGGTGGTGCGGGTGCTGGAGCTCAGGCGCGGCGGCGTTCAGCTGGTCGAGGACGCGCCGGAGCCGGAGATGGTCGACTGGCTGGCGCGCTTCTCTCACCTGGCCGTGCGGCGCAGTCCCGGAACCAGCTTCGACTACGTGGCCCTCAACCTGCGCGACCCGCGACTCGCCCAGCGCCGGGTGCGGCAGGCGATCGCGCTCGCCCTCGATCGGGAGGGACTCGTGCGCTTCATCCTGGGCGGGGCGGCGCGGACGGCCAGCGGGCTCCTGGCGCCCGAGCACTGGGCGTACGCGCCGGCGCCCGCCCGCCCCCACGATCCGGCCCGGGCGCGGCGGCTCCTCGATCGCGCCGGCTATCCGGATCCCGACGGCCCCGGCCCCCTGCCCCGCTTCCGCGTCGTCTACAAGACCTCCAACCAGCCCGACCGGCGCCGGCTGGCCGAGGCCATCCAGGCTGCGCTGGCCCCGGTGGGCATCGCCATCGACATCCGCACCTACGAGTGGGGAACGCTCTTCGCCGATGTCCGCAGCGGCAACTTCCAGCTCTGCGCCCTCGCCTGGGTCGGCATCGGTGACCCCGACATTTACTACCTGGCCTTCCATTCGACCATGCGCCCCCCCGCTGGCTACAACCGCGGGGGCTACGCGAGTGCGGTCATGGATCGACTGACGGAGCGCGGGCGGCAAACCCTCGACCCCGACCGACGGCGTGCCATCTACGCGCGCGTCCAGCGCCGCGCGGCGCACGACCTGCCCGTCGTACCACTCTGGTGGGAGGACCGCGTCGTCGTGCAGAGCCGCCGCCTGCACGGCTTCGAGCCCTCCCCCGACGGCGACCTGCACAGCCTCGCCCACGCATGGATGGAACCCGCCGACGGGGGAACCGCACGACAAAGTGAGGGGGAGGCCGAGCGCGAGAGCGCTCGGGGTCTGGGGGCATCGGAGGAGCGAAGCCCGCGGAGCGGGCGAGCACCGGACGGGCCCCCAGGATAGTTGATCAATGCCCGCGCTCGTCGTGCGCCGCGTCCTCCTCCTCGTGCCGACGCTCCTCGGCGTGGCGACCCTGGTCTTCGCCTTCCTCCACCTCGTCCCCGGCGACCCAGTGGAGATCATGCTCGGCGAGTCGGCAGCGCCGGCGGACGTGGTCGCGCTGCGTCGCGACCTCGGGCTCGACCGCCCGCTCCCGGCGCAGTACGCCCGCTTCCTCGCGCGCGCAGCACGCGGAGATCTCGGGGAATCGATCGCGCTGCACATGCCGGTCGCGCGCGCGATCGCCGGGCGCTATCCCGCCACGCTCGAGCTGGCGGGCGCGGCGCTCGTCCTCGCGCTCGGCCTGGCCCTTCCCCTCGGCGTGATCGCCTCGCTCCGCCCGGGCTCGGCCGTCGATCGCGCCGCGCGCCTCGCGAGCCTCGCCGGCGTCTGCGTGCCCGGCTTCTGGCTCGGCCCGCTGCTGATCCTGGTCTTCTCGCTCCGGCTCGGATGGTTGCCGGTCTCCGCCCGCGGCGGACTCGCCCATCTCGTGCTCCCCGCGACGACCCTCGCGCTCGGCATGGCGGCCGTCCTCGTCCGCCTGGTGCGGACGAGCATGATCGAGGCGCTGGGCGAGGACTACGTGCGCAGCGCGCGCGCGAAGGGCGCGCCAGAGTGGCGGGTGGTCGTGCTGCACGCGCTCGGGAACGCGCTCCTGCCCGTCACCACCGTGGCCGGGCTCCAGGCCGGCGCGCTGCTCGCCGGCGCAATCATCGTCGAGACCATCTTCGCCTGGCCCGGGCTCGGCCGCCTCCTGGTGCAGGCGATCGACGCGCGCGACCATCCGCTCGTGCAGGGCTGCGTCCTGGCCATCGGCGTCACCTACCTGGCGATCAACACGGCGACGGATCTGCTCCACCGCGCCCTCGACCCGCGGCTCCGCGATGCGGCCTAGACGGGGCCGCGGCGCGCTCGCCACCGGGGCGGCGGTGCTCCTCGCCCTGGCGCTCGCGGGCGCCGCGGCCCCGCTCCTCGCTCCCGATCCGTACGCGACCGACCTCGGCGCCCGCCTCGCACCGCCGCGCTCCGCCCATGCGCTCGGCCAGGACAGCCTCGGCCGGGACGTGCTGGCGCGCGTGCTCCACGGGGCGCGGAACTCGCTCGCCGTGGGCGCCACCGTGGTGGCGCTCTCGCTGCTCGTCGGCGTGGCGATCGGTGCTGCCGCGGGCTATTTCGGCGGCTGGTTCGACGAGGCCGCGGCGCGGGTCATCGACGTGCTCCTCGCCTTCCCCGGGCTGCTGCTCGCCATCGCGCTCGCCGCCGTCCTCGGGCCGAGCCTCGGGAACGTCGTCCTGGCGCTCAGCCTGCTCGGCTGGACGGGCTACGCGCGCCTGGCGCGCGCCGAGGTGGCGGCGCTCCGGCAGCGCGAGTTCGTGCAGGCGGCGCAGGCGTTGGGTGCCGGGCCGGGCCGCATCGTGGTTTGCCACCTGCTGCCGCTCGCGGCGCCCGTGCTGATCGTGCAGGCGACCTTCGGCATGGCGGGCGCGATCGTCGCCGAGGCGAGCCTCTCGTTCCTCGGCCTCGGCACGCCCCCGCCCCTCGCCTCGTGGGGCGCGATGATCGACGAGGGGCGACCGTTCCTGCTCGTGGCGCCGCACGTGGTGGTCTGGCCCGGCCTGGCGCTCGCGGCGACGGTGCTCGCGCTGCAGCTGGCGGGCGACGGTCTGCTCGACCTGCTCGACGTCCGCTCGCGCGAGCGCGTGCAGGCGTAGCGGCGGCCCCGGGGGCTCAAGCCGCGGCCGGGATCGGCCGAAACGACGACCATGACCCGTCTGGCCAGGACCGTCGTGCTGGGGGGCTGGATCCTGCTCGTGAACGCGCCGTCGGGCGGCTGGCGGCCGCTCGGCACATACGGGCAGGAGTGGCTCTGCGTCCACATGCGCGCCGACGCGATCGACCGCGCGGCGGTGGCGGAGATGGGCGGCGCGCTCGCGAGCCAGCCCGCCGACAACCCGCTCCGCCAGGACGCGTACCGCCGGGCCGAGGCGCACGTCCGCAACCGCTACCGCTGCGAGCCGGAGTAGCGCGCGCCCCCTACGCCTGGCAGCGCGGGCAGTAGAAGCTCGAGCGGCCCGCGATGACGCGCGCCCGGATGGGCGCGGCGCAGCGGCGGCACGGCGCGCGCGCGCGGTCGTACACGCGGTGGCGGAGCTGGAACCAGCCCGGGCGGCCGAGCCCGTCGCGGTAGTCGGAGATCGACGAGCCGCCGCGGCGTATCGCCTCGGCGAGCACGGCGCGGGTCGCACCCACCAGGCGCGCGCAGTCGGCGCGCCCGAGGCGCGCGGCCCGGCGGCCCGGGCGGATGCCGGCGCGGAAGAGTAGCTCGTTCACGTAGATGTTGCCGAGGCCGGCGACCCGCCGCTGGTCCATGAGCAGCGCCTTGATCGACGTGCGCCGTCGCCGGGTGAGCGTGAACAGCGCGCCGGCCGTGAACCCGGGCGCGAGCGGATCGACCCCCTCGCCGGTCTCGGCGGCGAGGGCCGCGCCTTCGATCACCGCCACGCGGCCGAAGCGCCGTGCGTCGTTGAAGGTGAGCACGCGCCCGTCGTCGAGCCAGACGACGACGTGGTCGTGGCGCTGGTCCGCGCGCCCGCGGGCGGCCAGCGTGAGGCGCCCCGTCATGCCGAGGTGCACGAGCCAGAGGCGGCCGTCGTCGAGCGCGGCGAGGAGGTACTTGCCGCGCCGGGTGACGCCCTCGATGCGCCGGCCGGACAGCCGCTCGGCGAAGTCGAGCGCCACGCCGCCACGCAGGCGCGTCTCGCGCACCGCCACACTGACCACCCGCCGTCCGACCAGCTCGGGCGCGAGGCAGCGGACGACGGTCTCGACCTCGGGCAGCTCGGGCACGGCTATGCGAACGCGCGCGCGAGGCGCGCGAAGGCCGCCAGGTCGAGCGTCTCGGCGCGCGCGGCGGGGGCAATGCCGGCGCGCGCCAGGGCCCCCGTGGCCGTCACGCCGCGGCGCGCGGCGAGCGCGGCCAGCGCGTTGCGTAGCATCTTCCGCCGCTGCCCGAAGGCCGAGCGTACGACCTCGCGGAAGAGCTCCGGGTCGCCCACCTCCGCGCGCGGCGCGACGCTCCAGCGGATGTCCACGACCGCCGAGTCCACGTCGGGGCATGGAAGGAAGCTCCGGCGGGACACGCCGAAGGCGACCCGCAACTCGGCGAAGGCCTGGAGCAGCACCGAGGTGATGCCGTAGTCGGCGCTCCCCGCACGCGCGGCGAGCCGCGCCGCCATCTCGCGCTGGAGCATGACCACGGCGCGCGGGAAGCGAGCGCGCAGGTCGAGCAAGCGGAAGAGGACCGGCAGCGCGATGTTGTAGGGCAGATTCGCCACCACCGTGGCCGACGGCTCGCTCACCAGCTCGCCGAGCGGGAGCGAGAGAACGTCGCCCGCGACGACGCGCACCCGCGGGTCGTTGGCGTACTGCGCCGCCAGGCGCGTCGCGAGGCCGGGGTCGATCTCGACCAGGTAGAGCCGCCCGGCGCGTGCCGCGAGGTCGTCGGTGAGCGCGCCCAGCCCGGGACCGATCTCGAGCACCACCGAGCGTGGCCCGAGCTCCGCCGTCTCGACGATCCGTCGCGCGACCGCGGGGTCGCAGAGGAAGTGCTGGCCCCAGCGCTTGCGTGGGCGGAGCCCGGCGGCGGCCAGCGCCTCGCGCGCCTCCCGGCGCGCTCCCATCAGGTACTCCAGCGGCTGCCGAAGGCGAGGTCGGCGTCGGCGCCGAGGTCGAGCCCGTCGTGCGCGCCAGCGGCGAGCCGCGGCGCGCCGGCGAGCGCGATCATGGCGGCATTGTCGGTGCAGAACGCGGGGCGCGGGAAGAAGACCTCGACGCCCAGCGCGGCCGCCGCCGCGCCCATGCGCGTGCGCAGGCGGCGGTTCGCGGCCACGCCGCCCGAGACCACGAGCCGCTCCACGCCCGTCGTGGCGAGCGCCTCCGTCGTGGTGTCGACCAGCATGTCGACCAGCGCCTCCTGCAGGCTCGCCGCCACGTCGGGCAGCGCGCCGGCCGACGCGGGGTGCTGGCCCAGGTACTCGCGCAGCGCGGTCTTGAAGCCGCTGAAGCTGAAATCGAAGCGCGCACGCTTGAGCGTCGCGCGCGGGAAGCGGATCGCCTTCGGGTCGCCGTCACGCGCCAGGCGGTCGATCACCGGCCCGCCCGGGTAGCCGAGACCGAGCAGCTTCGCCGCCTTGTCGAAGGCTTCGCCCACGGCGTCGTCGCGCGTCCGTCCGAGGCAGGCATAGTCCCCGGCGCCGCGCGCCAGGTAGAGGCCCGTGTGCCCGCCCGAGACGATGAGGCCGAGGAACGGGAAGGGGAGCGGATCGCCGGCCGGGCGCTCCAGGTTCACGGCGAGGAGGTGCCCCTCGAGATGGTTCACCCCGACCAGCGGCAGGCGGCGGCGCTGGGCGATGCCCTTGGCGAGAGTCAGCCCGACGAGGAGCGAGCCGACCAGCCCCGGCCCGCAGGTGACCGCGACGGCGTCGACCTGGCCGACGGCCACCCCGGCGCGGGCGAGGGCGGCGTCGATCACCGGCAGGAGGTTGCGGACGTGGTGCCGCGAGGCCAGCTCCGGGACGACGCCGCCGTAGGGCCCGTGCACGGCGTCCTGCGAGGAGACCACCGAGGCGGCGAGCCGGCCGTCGCGCAGCACGGCCGCGGCAGAGTCATCGCACGAGCTCTCGATCCCGAGGACGACCACCGAGGAGCCCGTCGCTCCTACGACGTCGGCTTCAGCGCGAGGAAGATCGTGTTGTCACCCCGCCGGACGAGGAAGAGGACGCTCTTGCCCTTGCCCCCCGCCTTGAGCGCCTTCTTGTAGGCGTCGACGTCCTTCACTGCCTGGCGATTCACCTCGAGGATGACGTCGCCGCGCCGCAGACCCGCGTCCGCCGCCGGTCCGCCCGGCTCGACCTGCGTGACGACCACGCCCTTGAGGCTCCGGTCGACGCCCAGGTTCTCGGCCAGCTCGGAGGTGAGCGTCTGCACGGCGAGGCCCAGATCCTCGGTCGCTCCCGTGGCGGCCTCCGCCGTCTCCTCTTCCTTCAGTTCCTGGATCTTGATGGTGAAGGTCTCGCTGCCCTTGCCCCGGACCACCTTCACCTTGACGCTCCTGCCGATCGGCGTGCGCGCCACCAGGAGCGGCAGCTCGGCCGAGTCGCTCACCGGCTTGCCGTCGTACTCGACGATCACGTCGCCCTGCTTGATGCCCGCGGCCTGGGCGGGCCCGTCCTTCACCACGTCGGCGACCAGCGCGCCCCTGGACTCCTCGAGGCCGAGGGACTCGGCGATGTCGGGCGTCACCTTCTGGATCATCACCCCGAGCCAGCCGCGCGTCACGTGTCCCTTCTGCTTCAACTGGGGCACGATCTCCTTGGCGAGGCCGATGGGGATGGCGAAGCCGATGCCGATGTTTCCCCCGCCGCGGCTGAAGATGGCGGTGTTGATGCCCACCACCTCGCCCTTGGTATTGAGCAGCGGGCCGCCCGAGTTGCCCGGATTGATGGCGGCGTCGGTCTGGATGAAGTTGTCGTACGGCCCCTGGTTGATGTGGCGTCCCACGGCGCTGACGATGCCGGCGGTCACCGTGTTCTCGAGGCCGAAGGGGTTGCCGATCGCGACCACCCACTGACCCACCTTGAGATCGTCCGACTCACCGAGGGTGACGGGCGTCAGGTCGCTCGCGCCGTGGATCTCGATGAGCGCGATGTCGGTCTTCGCGTCGCGGCCGACGACCTTGGCCTTGAACTCCTTGCCGGTGGGCAGCTTGACGACGATCTCCTCGGCGTTCTCGACCACGTGGTTGTTGGTGAGGATGTAGCCCGCCGGGTCGATGACGAAGCCGGAGCCGAGGCTCTTCGCCTTGTAGGGCAGGCGCCGCGGCGGGCCAAAGAAGCGCTCGAAGGGACCGAAGAAGTCGTGGAAGGGGTCGTCCTCGCCGCCTCCGGGTCCGCCCGGTCCGCCCTGCCCGCCGGGCCCACCCGGCGAGAGGTTCTGCCCTCCCTTCACCTCCTGGGTGCTCGAGATGTTCACCACCGAGGGCGCCACGTGCTCGGCGAGCCCGGAGAAGTCGGGCAAGTTGACGGACGGGGCGGGCGTGGGGGCGTTGCCGGCCGGCTTCTCCGCGCCGCCGAAGATGCTGAGCGCCTCGCTGCGCGGGAACCAATCGAGGCGCGCGCTGAGGACCACTCCGACCGCGAAGCCCATCACCGCCACCAGTGCCAGGCGGCCCGTACGCGGAGTCATCTCCCCTCCTTCATGCCCCCTCGCACCAGCTCCACGTAGCGCATGCGCAGATCGTAGAGCACCGAGTCGAGAAGTGATTCTTCACCGGGTTCGAGGTTGCCGCGACTCTTCTCCCGCAGAATGCCGAGGATGTCGATCACCTGCTTCGCCGCTTCCAGGTCGCGCTCGAGGGCCCGCGTCACCGGGTTGGGGATCTCCCCCAGGTGGAGGAGCGCCTGCGTGCTGAGCCCGAGGACGAAGGTCGAGAACGTGACCGGCTCGTCGGTCGCCTGCGGCCCGGGCGCGCTGCTCTCGGTGGCGGGCGCCGGCGACGGCGCGGGCGGCTCCTCGGCGACATCGGCGCGTGCCTCCCCGCTCTCGGAGAAGCGGCGGCGGTCCTTCACCTGGAATCCGCGGCGCTCCTCCTTGTCGTCGGCCATGCAATCGCTCCCGCTGCCGGAGCGGGTCAGTACGCCATCGCGCGCAGCCGCCGGATGCGCTCGTCGATGGGGGGATGGGTGCTGAACAAGCCGGCCAGCCAGTTGCCGCGCAGCGGGTTGACGATCCAGAGGTGCGCCGTGGCGGGCCCGGCGGCGAGCGGGATGCGCCCCGAGGCGGCCCCGATCTTCTCCAGCGCCGCGGCGAGCGACTGCGGTGCGTGCGACAGCTGGGCGCCACTCGCGTCGGCCTGGTACTCGCGGGCGCGCGAGATGGCGAGCTGGATCAGCATGGCGGCGAGCGGCGCGAGGATGACCATCGCGAGCGCTTCGAGCCCGCCGGGGCCGTCCTCCCGCTCATCCCGTCGCAGGCCCCCGAAGATCATCCCCCAGCGCACCATCTGCGCCACCCACATCACCACGCCAGCGAGCGTGGCCGCGATCGTGCTGGTCAGCGTATCGCGGTTGCGCACGTGGGAGAGCTCGTGGGCGAGCACGCCGCGCAGCTCGTCCAGGGAGAGCAGCCGAAGGATGCCCTCGGTCACGGCCACCGCCGCGTGCTCGGGACTGCGGCCGGTGGCGAACGCATTCGGCGACTCGCTCGGGATGAGGTAGACGCGCGGCATCGGCATGTGCGCACCCGCCGCCAGCTCACGCACGACACGGAACAGGTCCGGAGCATCCTGTTCGGAAAGCGCGCGGGCGCCGTACCCTGCGAGCACGATCTTGTCGGAGAACCAGTAGCTGCCGGCGTTGATCGCGATCGAGACGACGAGCATGAGGGTCATTCCCTGCATGCCGCCGACGAACTGACCGACCCACATCAGGAGTCCGGTCAGCAGGCCGAGCAGGAGCGTCGTCTTGAGGGCGTTCGACATTACGGCTACGCCTGCATTGGACGGGGGGGACGGGGGTTTATTTGAGGCCCGTCAGGAGCGTCCGGTGAGGTCGTATGTGGGGACGTTAGTGTCGGGGTCCCCCCTTGTCAAGGTGAAGCGCCGCGCGCACGCGGCGATCACCCGCGCCGCGGGCAGGGCGCTGAGCGGGATGCCGTCGGGGCCGCCGCCGCGGGCGGCGAGCGCCACCAGGCGCGCGCCGAGCGGCCGCCAGCGCCGCGGGTCGGTCGGGCCGAAGAGGACGACCCCCGCCGCGCCGACCGCGCCGGCCAGGTGGCTGACGCCGCTGTCGTTCCCGAGGTAGAGCGCCGCGCCCGCCAGCACGGCGGCCAGATCCTCGAGCGGCCAGTCGCGCGCCTCGGGCGCGCCGAGGGCCGGCGGCTCGCCGGCCTCGGCCGGTCCCGCGATCGCGATCACCGATCCGCCGCGTGATCGCCACCAGTGCGCCACCTGCACGAAGCCGGCGACGTCCCAGCGCTTGGCGCGCCCGCCGGCACCGGGATGCAGCGCGAGGAGCGGACCCGGAAGCCGCGCGAGCAGCGCGCCGGCTGCGCTCGACGACGGGGGCCGGAGCCGTGCCGCCGTGGCGAGCACTCCGGGGCCCCCCGGCGCGCGCACGGCGCGGGCATAGGCCACGGCCGCGTGCGTCGGCGAGGGCCCGCGCTCGACGGCGAAGAAACGCGCCCCTCCCGCCGCCGCCCCGACGCGCGCTCGCATCTCGTCGTCCCCGCCGCCGAGCCAGCTGTAGACGAAGGGACGGCCCGCGAGCCACGGCGGGAGCTCCTCGCCGCCGAAGAGCAGCGCCGCGGCGGCACCGTCGAGCGGGGCGGTCACGTCCGCGACCCCCGCGACCTCGACCAACCCGCGCAACGGCTGGTTCACGACCGCGGTCACGCGCGCGCCGGCGTGACGCGCGCGCAGCGCGCGCAGCGCCGGCAGCGCGAGCAGCAGATCACCGAGCGCTCCGGGGAAGACGACGACGACACATTCAATTGACTCCCCGCGCACGCCATCTATATGATCCCGCGCTCTCGCATCCGCAACGCGCCCCCATGCCGCTCCCCTCCTACGTCGCCCGCTCGCCTCTCGACCTGATCGGGTCGACGCCGGTGGTGCGCCTCTCGCGCCTCCCCCAGCTCGACGGCGTCGGCGCGGAGGTGTGGGCGAAGCTCGAGAGCTTCAGCCCGGGCGGGAGCGTGAAGGACCGCATCTGCCTGGCGATGATCAAGGCGGCCGAGCGCACCGGGCACATCCGGCCGGGAGGGACGATCATCGAGCCGACCAGCGGCAACACCGGGATCGGGCTCGCGCTGGTCGCGTCGGTCAAGGGCTACCGGCTGGTGCTCACCATGCCGGACACCATGAGCGAGGAGCGGCGTGCGCTCCTCGTCGCTTACGGCGCGAGGCTCGTGCTCACACCGGACACGAAGGGCATGCACGGCGCCATCCGCAAGGCCGAGGAGATGCTGGCCGAGCACCCCGACTGGTACATGCCACAGCAGTTCACGAATCCCGCCAATCCGGAGATCCATCGCCGCACGACCGCGCCCGAGATCCTCGCCCAGCTGCCGCAGGTCGACGCCTTCGTGGCCGGGGTCGGTACGGGCGGCACCATCACCGGGGTGGGCCAGGTACTGCGCGGGGAGCGCCCCGGGGTGCGCATCTACGCGGTCGAGCCGGCCGCCTCGCCGGTGCTCGCGGGCGGCGAGCCCGGCTTCCATCACATCCAGGGGATCGGCGCCGGGTTCGTGCCCGACATCCTCGACACCACCGTGTACGACGAGGTGATCGCGGTCGCGGACGAGGAGGCGGTGAAGCTCGCGCGCGCGCTGGCGCGCTACGAGGGCCTCCTGGTCGGCATCTCCTCCGGCGCCGCGTGCGCGGCCGCCATCCGCGTGGCGCGGAAGCTCGGGCGCGGCGCAATCGTGCTCACCATCTTCCCCGACACCGGCGAGCGCTACCTGACCACCGACCTGTTCCACGCCGAGGGCATCTGATGGAGCTCGCGGCCAAGCTCGAGCGGTTGCACGGACTCCTCGCCGACCTGCCCTCCGCGCTGATCGCCTTCTCGGGCGGCGTCGACTCGAGCTTCCTCCTGCGCGCCGCGCACGACGCGCTCGGCGCGCGCTGCACCGCGCTCACCACCGTCTCGCCGACCATGCCGGCGGAGGACCTCGCGGCGGCGAAGGAGCTGGCGGCGCGGCTCGGCGTCACCCACCTCCTCGTCGACGCGAACGAGCTCGACATTCCGGGCTACGCGGCGAACCCGACCAACCGCTGCTACTTCTGCAAGGACAGTCTGTTCGCCATCTGCCTGGCCGAGGCGGAGCGACGCGGGCTCGCGGTGGTGCTCGACGGCGCCAACCTGGACGACCTCGGCGATCACCGGCCGGGACTCCAGGCCGCGGCCGAGCGCGGCGTCCGCCACCCGCTGGTCGAGACCGAGCTCACCAAGGCGGACATCCGGTCCGCGAGCCGCGCACTCGGCCTCCCCACCTGGGACCGCCCCGCCAGCCCCTGCCTCTCCTCGCGCTTCCCGTACGGCACGCGCATCACGCGCGAAAGGCTCACGCAGGTGGAGGCCGCGGAACGCTTCCTCCACGCGCGCGGCTTCCGCGAGCTGCGCGTCCGCTTCCACGAGCAGGTGGCGCGCCTGGAAGTTCCCGTCGCCGAGATGCCGAGGCTGCTCGACCCAACGATGCGCGAAGAGGTCGTTCGGGAGCTCAAGCGTCTCGGCTTTGCGTACGTGGCGCTCGACCTCCAGGGCTTCCGCAGCGGCAGCCTAAACGAAACCCTGCGGTCATAGGCGCGCCGAGACGCGCCGGCGTCGAAGGCGGGGTGCCATATACACGAGGGGCCGGGGGGATCGACCCCCCGGCCCCTCGCATCCGCTAGGCACGCGGGACGGACCTGAGTCAGTTGGCGAAGATGCCCCGGAGCTCCTCCATGATCCTCTCCTCGCTGTGCGACTTCGCGATCGCGAGCTCCTTCACGAGGAGGTTGCGGGCCGTGTCGAGCATCTTGCGCTCGCCGAAGGAGAGCTCCTTGTCCCCCTTCAGCACGAAGAGGTCGCGCAGCACCTTGGCGATTTCGAGCACGCTGCCGGTCTTGATCTTCTCGGTGTATTCCCGGTAGCGGCGGTTCCAGGTCTGCTGGTCGATCTCGACCTTCTTGTCGCGCAGGATCTTGTAGACCTTCGCGACCATGTCCTTGCCGATGATGCGCCGGAGCCCGACCGACTGGACGTTCTCGGTCGGGATCATGATTGTCATGTCGCTGTCGATGATGCGCAGCATGTAGAACTTGCGCTCGGAGCCGGAGATGACCTTGGTCTGGACTCCCTCGATCACGCCGACGCCATGCGCCGGGTAAACCACCTTCTCACCAACCTTGAACGTGCTCACCATTCGAGGGCCTCCGACCCTTTAGCCGATTCATTGTAGGGGGAGCTTCCGGCTCCGTCAACGATCTTCGGAGCGCACGATGTCCTGCCAGAAGCGGGGTTGCAAGGTCGCGAACAAACAGGAGATTTCCCGCGTCAGGCGGTCGATCTCGAATCCCCAGCGCCAGCCCGCCCATATCACGTGGCGACGCCTGCGGCCAGCCCACCTCGGAGCCCTTGGCGGCCACAACCCCGGTGCTAAAAGGGGACTCCACGCACATCTCGGAACCTGGGGGAGGAAGAGCGATGCCAGCCAAGCTCGTGCTGCTTCACGCGAGGGCCCGTGAGGGCATCCTGACCGGGGTGAACCTGCTCGCCGATGCGGCCCGGGTGACCCTCGGGCCCCGGGGGCGCAACGTGATGATCCAGAAGAGCTGGGGTGCCCCCACGGTCACCAAAGACGGGGTCACCGTGGTCAAGGAGATCGACCTCGACGACAAGTTCGAGAACATGGGCGCCCGCATGGTCCGCGAGGTGGCACAGAAGACCTCCGACGTCGCGGGGGACGGGACCACCACGGCGACCATCCTCGCGCGCGCCATCTTCCGCGAGGGCCTCCGCCTCCTAGCCGCGGGCTTCGACGCCATGGAGCTCAAGCGCGGCGTCGACGCCGCGGTCGAGAAGGCGGTCGAGGCGGTGAAGGCGCAGGCGCGGCCGGTCAAGGATCGCGAGCGCATCGCCCAGGTCGGCACCGTCTCCGCCAATGGCGACGCCGCCATCGGAGCGTTGTTCGCCGAGGCCATGGACAAGGTGGGCCAGGATGGCGTGATCACCGTCGAGGACGCGAAGGGGCTCGACACCACCCTCGAGGTGGTCGAGGGCATGCGCTTCGACCGCGGCTACCTCTCGCCTTACTTCGTCACCAATCCGGACAAGATGGCGGTCGAGATCGAGGACGTCCTCCTCCTCTTCTTCGAGAAGAAGATCTCGAACATGCGCGACCTCTTGCCGCTGCTCGAGCGCGTGGCGCAGGCCGGTAAGCCGATCGTGATCATCGCCGAGGAGGTCGAGGGCGAGGCGCTGGCGACGCTGGTCGTGAACAAGCTGCGCGGCACGCTGCGCTGCGCCGCCGCCAAGGCTCCCGGCTTCGGCGACCGGCGGAAGGCCATGCTCGAGGACATGGCCATTCTTTGCGGCGGCCGGCTGATCGCCGAGGAGATCGGCGCCAAGCTCGAGAACATCACGCTCCAGGACCTGGGACGCGCGACCCGCGTCGTCATGGACAAGGACAACACCACGATCGTCGGCGGCGGGGGGAAGAAGGCGGACATCCAGAGCCGCATCAAGCAGATCAAGGCGCAGATCGAGGAGACCACCTCCGACTACGATCGCGAGAAGCTGCAGGAGCGGCTGGCGAAGCTCGCGGGCGGCGTGGCGGTCATCAAGGTGGGCGCGGCCACCGAGGTGGCGATGAAGGAGAAGAAGGCGCGCGTCGAGGACGCCATGCACGCCACGCGCGCGGCGGCGGAGGAAGGCATCGTCGCGGGCGGGGGCGTGGCCCTGCTGCGCGCGCAGAAGGCACTGGACGGTCTGAAGCTCGAGGGCGATCGCGCGCAGGGCGTGGCGGTGGTGCGCGCCGCCATGGAGGAACCCCTGCGGCAGATCGCCGCCAACGCCGGGCACGAGCCCTCGGTGGTGCTGGCGCGGGTGCGCGAGGGCAAGGACGACTTCGGCTTCAACGCGGTGAGCGAGGCCTACGAGCCCCTCCTGCAGGCGGGCGTGATCGATCCCGCCAAGGTGGTGCGCAGCGCGCTGCAGAACGCGGCCAGCGTCGCCGGCCTGCTGCTCACCACCGAGGCTGCGATCGCCGAGAAGCCGGAGAGGAAGAAGGGCGCCGCCGCGCCAGCGGGCGGCGAGGACATGGACGACGATTACTAGCTGGATGGGAGAGCGGGGATTGCCCGGCTGCCCCTTTTGTGACAAGAGAATGGCGATTTTTCTAGCCACCCCCACGCGGGGTGGCGCAACCACAGCAGGGAGGTGAGCGGATGCGCTTACGGTCGATCGGTGCCAGCGTGGCAGGGCTGATGCTCGTGACGATGGTTGGCGTGGGATGTACACAGCACGATGGGTCGGCTACCCGCGCCGAGCAGGCAGCGACCCGGGCCGAGGATGCGGCCAAGCGGGCGGAAGCGGCTGCAAGCCGCGTCGAGGCAGCAGCGCAGCGGGCCGAGGCCGCGGCGGACAAGGCCGAGCGGGCCTTCATGAAGCACACGCACAAGTAGTCGGCTGGCCGTCACACTGAGCCAAAAAGGGCGATGGCGCCGCGCCGTCGCCCTTTTTCGTCTGCGCTGCTCGCGTGCCCGCGGTGACGGCTAGTGGAGCGCCGCCAGCGCGTCCCGGATGCGCGTCAGCCCCTCCGCGAGCAGCGCGCGCGAGGCAGCGTACGAGATGCGGATGTGCGCCGGCGCGCCGAAGCCCTCGCCCGGCACGCTGGCGACACCCGCGAGGCGCAGCAGGTACATGGACAGGTCGGTCGCGGTCGCGATCGGGCCGTCGGGTCCGCGGCGGCCGAAGTACGCGCTCACGTCGGGGAAGACGTAGAAGGCGCCCTGCGGCGGCGCGAGGCGCACGTCCGGCATCGCCCCGAGGCCCGCGACCATGAGCTGGAGGCGCTCCGTGAACTCGCGCGCCATGGCCGCGACGCTCTCCTGC
>WNEZ01000446.1_pt1 | contig 43862 bp, 47 predicted proteins | sample 5400521 | NCBI WGS metagenome assembly WNEZ01 (sample SAMN13153339, study PRJNA577476) | soil metagenome | isolation source: 120 cm saprolite under Douglas fir tree site 2 hole 1 replicate 1 | place: USA:California | collected 2015-04-18
AGGGACAGTTTTTCGCCGTAGCAGAGTTTTGTTAGAGACTCTAAGGAAGCTTTCGCAGCGCCCCCAGCACCTGCTCAATCTCCGGCAGCTGGTCAATCGGATAAACCTTCGCAAACGCGATCTTCCCCGCTTTATCCACCACAAACACGGCGCGCTCGCTGATGCCCGCAACCGGCGCACCTTCGCGCAGTACGCCAAACTTGCGCGTCACCTCGGCATGCGGATAAAAATCGGAACACAGAGGAACCTCGACCGGCCCCACTTCCTCCCGCCGCCATGCGATGTGGCTCGGGATCGAATCTACGCTGATGTCCATGACCTGGGCACTAAGCGCCGCGAACTCTTTCTTTCTGGCGTCGAGTTCCGGCACCTGCGCCGCTCAAGTCGGCGTCCAGTCTAAAGGATGAAACGCTACTACAAGGTTTTGCCGGCCAAGATAGTCCCGTGAGCGCACCGTAATCTGGCGTTCGCCGGCAATCGCGGGAAGTTCAAAATCCGGCGCCACATCGCCGACCTTCAGGGCCATGTCATTCTCCAATCCGACCAATTGTAATTGAGTCTGTGGAGGCGAAGATCTCTCATCGTCCGTGGCAGTGTTCGTCACAAAAATCCATCGTGATCTCGAAAGGCGAATCTTCGCAGATACAGTGTTCTCTGTAGGAACACATTTCCATGACAACCTCCCGAATGTTCTCGGCGTCGAAACTGCATAATTTCGTATCAGGCTGAAAAATAAGGCCACCGCCTTTGGCCCAGCCCTTGCTCTACCGATAAGCAGTGGGAGAGTTCCATGTTCGCCATACGTGTTGAGAACTTGAGCGACCTCGCAATAATAGAATGTAAGGGCAGGATCGTCCGCAGCGAATCTGTTTTCAAGCTTCGCGATGTTGTACAAGCGCAAGCCGAGGCCAGCGTCATCGCGCTCGATCTTTCCGCAGTGGAAGCGATCGGCGGTGGGGGCCTGGGAATGCTGGCGTTTCTCTATCGCTGGGCACGCGACCACGATATTCAACTCAAGCTGTTCAGTCCTTCGAGATCGGTAGTCGACGGGCTAGTGTCTAACCGCTCAATCCTGAATTTCGAGATTGCGACCTTCCACGAAATGATGGACATGCTGGCCCAGGCTGACAGCCGGTACAGCCTCGCCGCTTAAGCTTTCGCGTCTTTAGACCAATGTGGTATTCGCATCGGCGTGCGAAGGCGCACGCTGCGGCAGAACTCCGCCTCGTATCAGGGTATCGCTTTAGCGATACCAAAAGTTCTTCGAAGTCAGATGCCCCTTTAGGGGCTGGCTGCGCGCGTCCGGCGTTTGCAACTTTCCAGTACCTCATTCATCATCAGGTTATGCGTATTCGAATGGGGAAGTGGCCGCTCGTTTTCGCCGGGACTCTTCTCTGGGTTCCTCTCATCCATGCCCAAGCCGACCTGATCGGCGACGTCCGCGCCCAACTGGCGCAGAATTCTTTTTCCGCGGCCGAGTCGGAACTGAAGAACTATAAGAGTCAGCATGGCGTCACTCCGGAATATCTCGAAGCCCTGTCGTGGATGGCGCGCGCTGCCGCCTCGACAAAGCAGTGGGACCAAGCCGCTGCCTACGCCAGCGAGACGCGCCGTCTCTGCGAACAACGAAATGGCGGAAAAAGGACAGCATGCGCAAGCCGTCAACCTGGTGCGCTCCGCTTTGGCGCGCTATGGAAATACATCCATTCGAGCGCGCCTCCAGAAGAACCTCAACCTGCTGGCTCTGGTCGGCCAACCCGCGCCGCCCTTACAAGTAACCCAGTATCTCGGACCGAAGCCTCCAACTCCCGCCGCGCTGAAAGGTTCGCCAGTTCTATTGTTTTTCTGGGCGCATTGGTGTGTGGACTGCAAAGCAGAGGTCCCCATCATCGCCCGCTTGCAGAAGGAGTTCGCTCCCGCGGGCCTCGTCGTCATCGGTCCGACCCAACTCTACGGCTACGCGGCCCAAGGAGCCGATGCCTCGCCCGAACAGGAGCGCGCATATATCGAGTCCGTCCGCGCCAGATATTACGCCAGCCTGCAGGACATGCCTGTACCATTGAGCAAACAGAACTTCAATGCCTACGGAGCAAGCACGACGCCGACTCTGGTCGTCCTGAATCGCGCCGGCCAAGTGGCGATGTATCATCCCGGAGCGATTTCATATGACGAACTGCGCAACGCTGTGCAGAAAGCGGTAGCTCGCTAAGTTCGTGGAGAGACGGGCGCCCTCGCCCGTCAATGGTTGCGTAAAGACAGCCGCCCTCGGCTGTCCAAGCCGAGCGCAGCTCGGCTACGTTCCAACCGCCCGAAAGCTAAAGCGCCGCAGCCTGCTCTCGCCGTCGCCCCTGAATCTCAATATAAACGTTGATCAGCGAGACCGCAGCCGGAGTCACGCCCGGAATACGCGAAGCCTGTCCTATCGTCTGCGGGACGACTTTTCCAAGCTTCTCCTGCATTTCGCGCGACAACCCGCTCACTGAACGGTAATCGAACCAATCCGGAATCCGCCGCTGCTCAGCCTTCTTCAGCCGATCGATGGCACGCTGCTGCTGGTCAAGATATCCGGCATACTTAATTTCAGTTTCGACAGACTTAAGCTCGTTGCGAATTTCAGACGACGAGTCCCTTTCAAAAAAACGCGGCATAAGCTCCCGAAGAACCGCCGCCAGGAACTCGACAGTAATCTCCGGCCGCCGAAGCAGTTGCGCCAAGGGCTGCCCCACCGCAGAAGCAAGATCGATTGCCACAGAACACGTAGGGACAGCCGCCCCCGGCTGTCCGGTCGAGCGAAGCTCGACAGCGATCTCCTCCGCCATCGCCCCCGTCACCTTCGTCCTCTCCAGCACCAACTTCACTTCCTCCAGCCGCCGCTGCTTCGCCTCAAACTCCGCCCACGCTTCATCCGAAATCAGCCCCACCCGCCGTCCATGCGGAGTAAGCCGCCGGTCGGCATTATCTATCCGCAGGTGCAACCGAAACTCCGCCCGCGAAGTAAACATCCGATAAGGCTCGTTCGTTCCTTTCGAAATCAGGTCGTCAATAAGAATGGCCGTGTACGCTTCCGTGCGATCAAGCACCAGCGGAGCCTCTTTCTTCACCTTCAACGCCGCGTTAATCCCCGCCATAATTCCCTGGCAAGCCGCCTCTTCGTACCCCGACGTCCCATTAATCTGCCCGGCGAGAAACAGTCCCGCAATCTTTTTCGTTTCCAGCGTGCGATTAAGTTCCATGGGATCGATCGAGTCGTACTCAATCGCGTACCCAGGCCGCATCATCTCCGCGCTCTCAAGCCCCGGAATCGACTTGAGGATCGCCAGCTGCACATCAATCGGCAGCGAAGTGCTCATGCCATTGACGTAGATCTCGTGCGTGTTCAGTCCCTCGGGTTCCAAAAAGAGTTGGTGCGTCAGCTTGTCGGGGAACTTGACGATCTTGTCTTCAATCGATGGACAATAACGCGGCCCCGTCGATTGAATCTGCCCGCTGTACATCGGCGAGCGATGGACGTTCTCGCGAATGATGCGATGAGTCTCTTCCGTAGTAAACGCGATGTAGCACGGAACCTGCGAGTCGTGATGCGCCACGCGCCGCGTCCGAAAGCTGAACGGAGTCGGATCCACATCGCCCGGCTGCCGCTCAAAGCGCGACCAGTCAATCGTCCGCCCGTCAAGCCGCGGAGGCGTTCCCGTCTTAAGCCGGCATCCCCGCAGCCCCAGCTTCTTGAGCGCTTCGCCAAGCAAAACCGCCGCCGCTTCTCCCGAACGTCCCGCCGGATACTGCTGCTCCCCACAATGAATCAGCCCGTTAAGAAAAGTCCCAGTAGTAATGATGACCGCATCCGCCGAAACGCGCCGCCCATCGCGAAGCAGCACACCGCGGATGCAGTTCTCATTTTTCAGTCCTCGGTTCTCAGGAGTTGGGGGTATAGCTGATGGCTGACGGCTGACGGCTGACGGCTGCTCCAAAATCACATCCGACACTTCCGCCTGCTTGATCTTCAAATTCGCCTGCGACTCGAGCACTTCGCGCATCTTCAGGCGATAGGCCTGCTTGTCGCACTGCGCCCGCGGCGACCAGACGGCGGGTCCACGCGAAGTGTTGAGCAGGCGAAATTGGATTCCGACCGCATCCGTGATTTCGCCCATGATGCCGCCAAGCGCATCCACTTCGCGCACCAGGTGCCCCTTAGCGATACCGCCAATCGCAGGATTACACGACATCTGCGCGATCAAATCGACATTCAACGTATAGAGCGCGGTCTTCAGCCCCATGCGAGCAGCCGCCATCGCGGCTTCGCATCCGGCATGGCCAGCCCCCACCACCACTACCTCGAAATGTTCGTCAAACGTCTGCATGTGCGCGTGTTCGGGACCCACAGTAAAAGAAGAGCGGAATACTGCCACCTCAGATTGTAACAACGTTCTTCGCTCGGATGACCTTTGTGGTCTTTGCGAAAAAAAATCTAACTGCACCAGCGAGCCTGACAGCCGCTGAAGAACTCGGGCTTCGTATCAGGACATCGCTTTAGCGATGTCGCAAGATCCTCGACATCAACCGCCCCTTTAGGGGCCGGGCGTAAAAAACCGACTTTTCCCCACCCCATGCCCGGGGATAAAATGTCGCGTGGGAGGACCCGAACATGGCCAGCTTACCCCGCCCCGAAGCCCAAAACCCCTATACCCTGATTCGCAGCCTGAAGTGGTCGGGTGCAGAAAAAGTCGTTGCAAGGAAGGCATTCGAATACGCGCTACAGCAGGATCTGGGAGCGATCATCCGGCAAGCAAAGAAAATGGCAGGAAGCATCGAGCAACCGTCCGACCTGTGGGAGTTGGAACGTTATCTAACCGAGAGCCGCAAAGAAATCGACCGCCAGTACGACTACCGCTATTCTGTCCTCATCAGCGTCTTCGCCGACCTAATCCAGAAAGGCGGCCTACGCGAACAAGACTTACAAGGCCTGTCGGAGGAAAAGCTCCGACACATTCGCCAGATGGCCCAGGCTTGGCATCCATCCGAACTCTAAAGGGTGCCGCTGCCCGGAGCTACCCCACATAAGCGCTAACTTAAGGCAGAATTCCTTCCGGGTAGCCCGTCACCCACCCAGAATCATCTACGGACGGCTTGCTGGCGGAATCGGTTGGCCGCGCCCTTGGCTAGTTGCCGCGGCGCCGCCTAGAGGGGCGACGAATCAGCGCCCAGCCTTTCGGGCCGGGCGGGAACTTTTCTCTTCATATTACGTACGTTGACAGAGGAGGCTAGGCATGTTCCTGCTGTCTGCTGTCGCTCTACTCTCCCTAGCCTTTCGACCTCCCCCCACGGTCGCCCGGCACAAGAGTTTCAATCTGAAGGGTCGGCCAGAAATCCAAATCGCCAGCAACAATGTCAATGTTCGTGTCTACGCCTCGGATCGGAAAGATAGCCAGGGGTTTCTGAATTGGAGAACATCGCGATGGGTTTGGTGCGTCACCACGGCAGCCATCTCGCAGAACTGCGAGTAGCCGATCTAACATTGACGCAGGTGCGCTACGCGGCTGGAACAAGGCATTCTGAACATGCCCATGAACGTGCCTGTTTCTGTCTGACTATATCTGGCGGGTTCGACGAAAGTTTTGGAAGGCGCACAATACGGTGCAAGCCTTTGAGCGTGCTCTTCTGTCCACCGTACCAACTTCACCGGGATACTTTCGAAGGCGATAATGCGCAGTGCCTCCTGATCGAGGCTGAACCGCGTTGGTTGGAACGTGTTCGTGAATACACAACGCTGCTGACTGAACCCGCAAAACAGGACGGGGGGGTATCCGCCAAGCTCGCCCTGAGTGTCTTTCGACAATGCACAGACGCAGATGATCTGTCCTTACTTTCCATAGAAGGTCTTGCTCTGGAACTCGCGGCGGAATTTGCTAGAACTCTAGGCAGGATGACAACTGCTAGTGCTCCTCGATGGCTCCGTCAGGCGCGTGAAATGATCGACTCTTACTACATGACACAATTGACGCTCAATCACATTAGTGGAGAAGTGGGAGTACATCCAGTGCATTTGGCGCGTGAATTCCGCCGACATTTTGGGCGCACCGTCGGGGGGTATATTAGGCAACAACGGATTGACCAGGCTTGCCGGGAGCTAAAAAAAGATGGAGCGCCGCTCGCCGAAATAGCCCTTTCCGTAGGGTTCTCAAGCCAGTCTCACTTTACACGAGCATTTAAGAGCCTCACCGGAACCACACCATCTTCTTTTCGCAACTCTGCCCTTGATTGAGGTTAAGCTCGGGCAAAAAGGCTTCAAACAGGAAAGACGGCGCTTTGCGGAGTTTAGTAGCCTACTTTGCAAAGAAAGGAATCAGGTGTGAATGTAAGCAGCGCGCTCTAAATCGGCGCGAATCTGACCTGAGAACTCGCTATGAATTCTCCTCGGACATCGCGGGCTACACTTGTCTTTCTGTTGATCGCCTTTGGCGCGCCATGGACCGGCTGGACTGTTTTGAATGTGCTTCATCCACATCGCGGGACAGCACTGTGGTGGTCTCTGTTTCTGACTGGGTGCTGCTGTAGTGTGGCTGGATTTGTCGCGAGCTATGTAGAGAGCGGCCGGGCTGGCCTAAAAATGCTCATCGAACGAACGCTGCATGTCCGTTTTCCGATCACTTGGTGGCTCTATGCGTTCTTTCTATTCGCTCTTGGCGGAATCATCAGTACAGCGATCTACGGCTATGCTCACGGGGGCATCGGCCCTCTGAAGCCTCTCCTGCTCTTCACCTTGTTCGCACCTTCGTCACTTTTTTGGCTGGTCACAGGTCCGCTCGGAGAGGAGTTTGGCTGGCGTGGTTATCTGTTACCCCGGTTATTGCAGAGATATTCGCCGCTTACGTCAGCGTTGGTTTTGGGCGTGATTTGGGAAGTATGGCATTTCCCTCTTTACTACCGCACGTTTCTGCATGATTTTCATGAGACGGCAAGCTTTACTATCGGGATCATGGGTCTCAGCCTGTTGATCACCGTTTTATTTATCCACACGGGCCAAAGTCTCGCACCAGCGATCGCTCTCCACTGGACCGCGAACGTAACGATGTCCGCCGTTCACAAAATGTTTCCGGGAGTTCGGCCCGCGCCGCCGAACGCGCAGGACCCGTATGACATGGTCACCATGGCGGCCATTACGCTTCTTGTTGTCATTCTTTTCATGCCCGGTCTTCGACGGCACCGCCGGCAACTGAGAGAAGCGTCACCCTCGTAGCGTGTGGGTTCTAGGCCTGATGTTGGTCAGGTGACCAGTAGAAGGAGAACAGATGAAGACTCAAATTCAAAATGCTGCCCACCAAATGACTTTATTGTGCTTCTCAGCACTCTTGGTCCCTGCAGTGATGGGTCAACGAACTGATTCTACGTCTCCAACACCTCACTATGACTTTTCTCCGGTCCGGGCCTACGTTCAAAAGACTATCGCTGACAAGCAACTGCCTTCAGTCAGTGTTGCCGTGGCGAAGAATGGCAAGATCATTTGGGAAGAAGCGTTTGGTTGGGCAGACCGGGAGAAGATGATTCCTGCCACGCCCGACACAATCTATGCGCTTGCCTCTCTAACGAAACCGTACACCTCGACCGGTTTGATGGAACTAGTGGAACAGCACAAGATCGACCTCGATCATCCGATTAACGAGTACCTCGGGTCTGCACCTCTCACCGCTATATCCGGCGACGCTTCTGGCGCAACGGTGAGGCGGGTTCTGTCTCATACATCTGGCCTGTCCATTCACTCGGTTAATCTCTTCGGTAGCGGGGACCAAATCCCACCGATTGCGGACACAGTTCGTCGCTACGGCGTCGTGGTAAATCCCCCAGGCCAGTACTTCAATTACTCAAATCTCGGTTATGGCGCTATCGGCTACATCACATCGCTTGTTTCACAGCTCGATTGGAAGGATTACATGCGGGACAAAGTCTTTCTTCCCCTAGGCCTGCTTCATACGAGCGTCGGTATCGGACCTGGCTTGGAGGCTTACGCCGCCGCGAGATATGACAATGGGAACCACAGGCTCCCTGCGTTCGCAGCCGACACTCCTGGTTCTTCAGCGATCTGGGCCAGCGCGCGCGATGTAATTCGATTCGGTATGTTTCAACTCAAAGACCATCTAGCAGACCAGCAGCGCATCCTCTCGGACGCAACGCTGGACCTAATGAAAGAACCCGCTACCGGAGGCGTTCCATCAGTAGGCACCATGCTCGGCAAGAAATCTTATGGCCTGGGTTGGTTCATTGCACCTAAGGATCATGGATATACGGTTTTCAGCCATGAGGGCACCACGCTCGGAGCCACAACCACGTTGGAACTTTTCCCCTCGGAAGACTTGGCAATCGTAGTCCTCATCAACCGGGGCGTCGTCGAAGACGACCTTGTAGACATTGTGCAGCACATAGCTGCTAGCATACTGCCGAAGTACGCTGCCGTTCTCAATGCAGGCGCCCTGGCCCCACCCCAATCGGGCTCGCGTCCTGAAGCGCAATTACCGCTACTAACTGAACTCGTGGGAACGTGGACCGGAACTGCGCGTACATGGCAGGGGTCCGTTCCGCTCGTGCTCACGATCCAAGCGGATGGCGATGTTCACGTGAGACTGGGGGACCAGCTTGAAACTCTGCTGACTACTGTGCCTCCTTTCATCAAGGAACACCGTCTGGTTGGAATGTTCACCGGCACTATGCCCACGCCCGATGTCAAGAATTATGCCGATAAGGTGGGTTTGACGCTTTCTTTGCGGAACGGCCATCTGATCGGTGAAGCACTCGCCTTCAACGACATGGACTTCGATCCTTACGCCGGCAAACCCAATTTCACGGTTTCTTCATACGTAGAGCTCGTAAGAACGAACCCAGCCAAATGATGCTGACCGATTCCGGGCGTGTCGTCAGCAAGCCGGAAACTAACCCGTCTTACAAACCTGCCGCACGTCCACCATCACTTGTTGAGGTCGACCTCTGGCCCCGACCGACTTGGCGCGTATCGACCTACGCCGTGCCACTCCGGACCTGCGTCTCCGGTGTACGCACGTGCTCCGGTCGAAATCCCAAGCCGAGCATGCGCGCCGGAATCCGGCGCAACACTGGAAATCGCCGCAAAAGTTTAAAAGGCAGTGGAAGCTGACGAATCTGGGTTGTCTGGCTCAGAGCAGGACGAAGCAGGTGCTTGTGCGCGAAGACCTGGAACCGCTGGGTCATACGCGTCGGATATTCGCGACGCTCTTGGACTTCGCGCAGCTGCTCGTCCCTGACCGCACCACGTAACAACGGCTGCACCAGAATATTGGCGGCGGCAACGGCGTCCTGGATGGCCAGGTTAATGCCCACCCCTCCGACCGGAGACATCGCATGAGCGGAATCTCCCAGGCACAAAAGGCCGCTCCGCCACCACTGTCGCAAGCGATCGACGGCAACCGTCAGCAGCTTGATATCGTTCCAATCTTTCAATTCGTCCGTGCGCCCCCGCAGGAACGGAGCGACAGTTACAATGTCTTCGCGAAACGCCGCCAGCCCTCTTGGCCGGATCGCTGCGAGGTCCCCCTTCGGGATCACGTATGCGCATTGCCAGTAGTCGGCGCGGTTAAGCATCACCAGGATCTTCCCCCGGCGGAAGCGCCCCAGCGTTTGATACGGGTCACTCGGCTCACGCGTAAGACGCATCCAAAGCACATCGATCGGAGCGCCCAGATCGATCACCTCGAGTCCAGCTTTGGCGCGAACAATGGAATGCCGGCCATCTGTCCCCAGAGTCAAATCCGCGCGCACTTCGAGAACGCCCTGCGATGTCTTGGCCCGAACTCCCGCTATGCGGCCGTTTTCCTCGATCAATTCCGTGACCTCGGACTCCATGCGCAAATGGAATTCCGGGTAAGCCTTCGCCTTTTCGGCGATGAAGTTCAGGAAGTCCCACTGCGGCATCAGCGCGATGAATTTGCAATGCGTAGGCAGGTGAGAAAAATCAGCGACGATCACCGTGATGTCTTCGATTTGGCCGCCGAATTGAGGCAGTTCCTGATGCGGCCGGCGCAGGAACTCATCGAGAATTCCAAGCTCGTACATCAGTTCCAGAGTCGACGGATGAATCGTGTCCCCGCGAAAATCACGCAAAAAATCAGCATGCTTCTCCAGGACCACCACATCCACCCCGGCCCGCGCGAGCAGTAATCCCGCAATCATTCCCGCCGGTCCCCCGCCCACCACGCAACAGCGAGTATTTACCTTTTCTATGGGAAGGGTTGCTTGTTCCATCAGGAGTCTAGCCTAACCGGGTCCCGGACTTCGCGTCCATCTCTACTCGAAAGGGTGCCCCGCCCAAGCTCTGCTTGGACGGGGATGTTCCTCGGACCGCCACACTGGCATTGTCGAAAGATCTCCGTTGCCTCGGATCCAAGCCCGTCTTATCTATGTCTCTCCCTTTCTCTCTCCTCGCGCTCTTCCCCTTCCCACCTTCCGCTCCAGCGGTCGTTGCCATTGCCCCATTCGCCGCGGCCCCAGCCTCGGAACTGTGCGCCGTCAACCACGCTGCCATCCCGATACTCAAACATGCGCTCTCGCCCGTTCGGACCCCGCGCAAAAATCCGCAGCTCCTTCGCATGTCCCTCATCCGGGTCCACGCCGAACGTCCGGTAGTCCAACCGGAACGTAAGATCCTGACGCGCCATCTCCCGCAGTCGGTCTGTAACCTCCACATGCCGACGCTCGCTCCCATATTGCGCGCTCAGAATCACGTATTCGCCAGCGTCGTTATCGCGTCCGCCATTCCAGCCACCGTTCCAATGTTCGTCGCCCCAGTCGCCCCGTCCCCAGCTGCGAAACATCGCTCCGTCAACCACACTGCCGTCGCGAAACTCAAACATTCGTTCCCGCCCGTTTGGACTCCGCGCAAAAATCCGCAGCTCCTTAGTCCTCCCATGGTCCGGATCTGCGTTCATCGAGTCGTGGCTGATCCGAAAGGGACGGTCACGACGCGCCAATTCCTTCAGTCGCCCAGTAACATCCACGTGGCTGCGCTCCGAGCCATATTGCGCGTTGAGAATGACGTACTCGCCGGCGTCAGCGCCCCTTGGACCCTGGGCCGTGAGCCTTCCCGGCAGGAATGACAACGCCAGCAGCAAATAGATCGTGAAACGAATTTGAAACATAAATCTCCTATCAATCCGAAATCAGTCGGGTCGAAGGCCCGACAACACGCCCATATCTTACCCCCCTTGAGAGATGAGAACCGACAACTCAGGACTGAGAAACTGCACTTCCGTAATCGCTCCCGCTAGAATCTCTCTAGGTTCTCCATGGACACTGCCCGCATCGCCGCCCTTCTCGAACCTTTCCTCGAGCCAGCGCTTCCGTTATCCACTCTCGATCAAATATCGACATACATCGATCTATTACTCCGCTGGAACGCCCGCATCAACCTGACCGGCATCCGCCGTCCAGAGGAAATCGTAACCCGCCACTTCGGTGAGTCCTTTTTCTTAGCCCGCCACCTCTTCCCAAAAAGCGGTACTGACCACCGACCACTGACCACTGACCACCGTCCTCCCCGCGTCCTCGACATCGGCTCCGGCGCCGGATTCCCCGCCCTCCCGTTGAAACTCTGGGCCCCGCATATCTATTTGACGCTAGTCGAATCAAATCACAAGAAAGCCGCCTTCCTCAGCGAAGTGGCCCGCGCACTTACATTGACCAACATCACAGTAATCACCGACCGAGCCGAAGCCCTGGCCGCCCGTCCCGACTTCCCCCGTACCGAAGTAGTAACCCTCCGAGCCGTAGAACACTTCAACACCGTCCTCCCCCAAGCCGTGACTCTCCTGGCTCCCCACGCCACCCTAGCGCTACTAATAGGAGCCACCCAAATCCCCCACCTAACAACCCTAAGCACCATGAAATGGCACCCGCCAATACCAATCCCGCAGTCAAATACAAGAGTGTTGTCGATTGGTATACATCTGTAAAAGTGGGAAGCAATCACAGAGAAATGCTTCAATTCCAATATTCAGAACGAATTTAACGTCCAAAAATTGATGATAAGTGGTGGCAACCTTATTTTATCGTCTCATTATGAGACGAAGTAAAAACGTTCCACGTGAAACACTTCTCGAATTGCACGCCATTTTTCTTCATCTCCCTCCCTGTCACTGCGTACAACGGGTCACGAAGTGTTTCACGTGAAACACTTCGCATGGCGATGAAGTTCCGCGCCGCCGTAAAGTCGAGCAAACGAGGCCTGAGTGTTTCACGTGAAACATTCCGCGATTTGCACAGAATCTGGCATTGATTTCGTAAACTAGTTCGCATATCCTGCGCGCAACAACAAAAAGAATAAAATCATGGGACGTGTCATCGCAGTTGCCAACCAGAAGGGTGGCGTCGGCAAGACTACGACCGCCATCAACCTTGCCGCCTCACTCGCCGCTGCCGAGGTCAACACGCTGCTGGTGGACTGCGATCCGCAGTCGAACTCCACTAGCGGTCTGGGCCTGGTGAAAAATCCCGATCGCATCAACATCTACGATGTCATGATGGGGGTGGCCTCCGCTGAGGAGGCGCTGCAGCTTACGGAACTCGAACAGCTGTGGCTGATTCCATCGCACAAAAATCTGATCGGCGCGAACATCGAACTGGTCTCGGCGGAGCGGCGCGAGTATCGTCTGCGCGATGCGCTTGCCAGTTTGCTCGAGCGCTTTCGCTTCATCGTGCTGGACTGTCCGCCGGCGCTCGATCTCCTTACGCTGAACGCGCTGGTCGCCGCCGATGGAGTGTTGATCCCGATGCAGGCGGAATACTTCGCTCTCGAAGGTGTGTCGGAGTTGCTCGACACCATCGAAAGGATACGAGTGGACCTGAATCCTGCGCTGGCGATTGAGGGCGTAGTGCTCACGATGTTCGATGACCGAACGAACCTGGCGCAGCAGGTGGCGGCGGAGCTGAAGAAATATTTCGGAGAGAAGCTGTGCACGACGACGATTCCGCGGAACATACGGCTGGCGGAAGCTCCGAGCCACGGGAAGGCGGCGCTGGTGTATGACGTGCGGTCGCGCGGGGCGGAGAGTTACATACGGCTGGCGAAGGAACTCCTGGATCGGCAGGCGGGAATGGTTAGCGGGTCAGGGGAAGCGGCTTAGATTGATTGATATAAATATTTATGTTCGTCGATATATGTCGAGGTGAGGTCGCAGGTGCCAGGTGTCAGGTCTCAGGAAAACCATAAAAGGAAGGAATCGACGGATGCAGAGCACATCGAATGCGGCGGCGGTCGATAAGACGACCGACAAGACGGCGGAGAAGACGGGGCCGGCTAAGCTTAGCGAGAAGCTGGCGGAGAAGCGGCGTGCCTTGGGGAGAGGGCTGGAGTCTCTGCTGCCGGGGCCACGGGTGGTGCCGACGCCGGCGTCCCCCCCCCTTCCGCAAAGTGCGCGGAAGGATGGGGCACCCGCACCCGACTCCTCGGGGTCTTCTTCATCCTCTTCTTCTTCTCTTTCTTCCTCTTCTGCTGAATTCGGGAGTGGACGGCCGGGGGCGGCCGTCGCTACGCAAGCGGGGGAGGGTGGACGGGCGGGGACGCCCGTCGCTCTACTAAAAGCGACGACGGTTTTGGATCAGTTGCAGGCGGTGGCTTCGGGACAGACTGCGGACGGGGAGACGGTCTTTCTTGTGGAGATTGATCTGATTGATCCCAATCCTTATCAGACTCGGAGAGAGTTCAACGAACAAGCGCTCGCGGAACTGAGGGATTCGATCGCGGTGCAGGGAGTGTTGCAGCCGATTGTGGTGCGTCCGGCTGCGGAGGGACGGTTCATCCTGATTTTGGGTGAGCGGCGGTTGCGGGCTTCGAAGATGGCGGGGAAGACCGCGACCCCGGTAATCGTGAGGCGGGTTTCCGAGCAGCAAGCGGCAGAGATGACGCTGGTCGAGAACCTGCAGCGGCAGGACTTGAATTGCGTGGAGCAGGCGGAGGCGTTCGCGAACCTGAGCACGGAGTTCAAGCTTACGCAGGAGCAGATTGGCGCCCGGGCGGGCATCTCGCGGGAGAGTGTGTCGAATTACATGCGGCTGCTGACGCTTCCGGAAGGCGTGATCGGGGCGCTGCAAAAGGGAAGGTTAACGTATAGCCACGCGCGAACGCTGTTGCGCCTGACGGATAACGTCCAGATCTGGAAGTACGCGCAAAAGGCGATGGAAGAAAAGATGTCAGTGGCGAAGCTGGAGGATCTGGTGTTCGGGGTGAGTGCGCCGACCGACCGGGGAGAACCGAATAAGGGAACCGGAGCGCGGTGGGTGGATCCGAATGTAAAGGCGGCGCAGCGGTCGCTGGAGGAAGTGCTGGGGATGAGGGTGCGGATTCGGGATCGGAAGGGGAGAGGGAGGATTGTGATTGAGTATGGGACGCTGGAGGACTTTGACCGGGTGGTGGGGATGTTGAAGGGGAAGTGAGGTCGGTGGTCGGTGGTCAGTGGTCGGTGGTCGGTACCAAGAGGGACGGGACCGTGGAATCCCACCCTTCCGCAAAGTGCGCGGAAGGATGGGGCACCCGCGCCTTTGGTTTTTGGGGGAATCTGGGGAGTAACAAGTGGGACTATGGTGCTGTTTGGACTTATGGATTGCTGTTAGAGTGTTGTCATTCGCGGGATACCAGCCTTTAAGTGCCGGAGTTGTGCAAACCTTCAAACCTCCATCGGACCGCCCAAGCCCGATAACTAACTGGCAGCAAGGATCGTTTGCGGGTCCACTTTTTTGTTTACTTCGAAGCCGAGAGCAAGGGTCTGACGGAGCAAATCGGCGTTCACGTTCACCTTCCAATCCCAGCTAGCAATGCCCAGCTGATCAGCAACGAGTCTGCGTAGATGCTGCGACGGAACGTGCGATGCGTCCAGCATCATTCCGCGCACCATTTTTCGCTCCGGTACTAAGGAAAACGCGACAATATATTCCTGCAAGGGAGCCAGCGCATCAGAAATGTCCTGGAAATCGTCAACTTCAAACCCCCGACCTCCCACAGCGTTAAGCACAGCCACAGCGTCCTCGTTTGGAAGCGGCAGATGGTGTAGATGACCGTGGCCCGTGCTGCAAAGTGAATCCCGCAATTTGCACCGTGACCCGTGTTCGAAGCACAATAATTGGAGCCCGGGAGTCCCTTTGAGGAGAGCCTTCATGGATCTCTCGCAAATATTCCTGAGTTCGCGCAGCTCAGATTGCGATAGGCTCGCGATGATGTTGTTGCTGTGTTCGCGAGTCACAACAAGGCTGTGCCCCAACACCAAAGGGCCCACGCTAGGAATGACCGCGAAGTGATCCGATGCCATCAATGTTGCGTTTGATATCGTTTCATCGGTTAGAGCTCTCGAAAGCCTGGTTCCTTGTACACCACTCAACTCCGCGCAAATGGCACAGTCTTGATTTGAATCGGTTGTCATTTGTGCTCCGGTTTCTTTCCAGTTTCGGCTTGGGTGCGCTCCGGGTAGTTGGATGCCCCCACCTCCTCAATGCCAGTGTGTTCGCCAAACAATGTCTGCGCAGCCATTATGAGCCTCTTTGAAAACGATTCTGAAGCGAAACCGACCAAAAAAGCAAAGCCCATGATGAAAAATGTAAACTGAGGTTCTGCCGGATTGGGTGACTGGGCCAAGATCAGTATGCCACCCGCAAGTGCAATCACTCCCACCCATGCCAGCACTGCCGAGTAGATCGGCGTCAAGACCTGCCACAATACTCGTTTCGGGTCATAGGTGTTGTGGCGAACCGAGAGAACAACGTATCGGGACGCGGCAAACGTTCCTCCCAGGCCGCCAAATAACAATGCATATGTTTGCTTGATTCTTTCCTTGGAATCGATTCCAAACTTCCATTCCAAGATGAACGTTCCAAGCACGGCACCCAAGAGGATCACGAGGTGATAGACGGTGACCTTCAAAGCTGGAGATGGAGTACGGGTGCCCGACCCCGCAGGTTGGTCGTCCGTCCCGTTCCCCTTGTGTAAGGCCGATTCGTCGCCGTCGCCACTCACGCCATCTGACATCCTCTGCTCCGATCTTGCCCTCGGCGGGCTTGCTCAACCCGTAGCCTAAATCTGAAAGCTTGGAAAGACAAACAGTCGGTGTTCGGAGTATTCGGTGCTAGCTGCGGTCCGCACCTCGGTCGGTGCAAATCTTCTGATTGCCAAACAGTATCTCCAGAACGGCTCAGACGGATTCTTCGGTCGGACCGGAGGGCACATTCATGCGGGAAAAGTGCGCTAGACATCTTCGTAGAACGATCCGACACCAGGATGAAACAATCGCTTGTAATACGCATAGGCATATCGATCTGTCATTCCCGCAACGAAGTCGGCGACCAGCCGCTCTTTTGAGCCGAACTTCTCCGCCAGAATCAACTCTTGGAAATCAAGCGGCAATAGTCTTATGTCACGACAGAACTCGTCGAACAATCTACCGATGATATATTTCCCTTTGGCCTCAAGCGTGGTCACACGCGGGTCACTGAAAACTAGCAAATTGGCCGTTGATTTAAGCACAGCGGCCAAGGCTTGGGCTTCAGGGCCGACCCTCAGTCCGTAACGGTACCGTACCGAGCGTTCGGCGTTTCCCAAATTAATAATTTTGCAGTCCTTCTTGAGCAGTTTGATCGTTTTGGACGTCCACTCTTTCAGATTCGCCTTGCGCTGTCTCAGTTCGGCTGGTTTGGCATATCTTTCTTCTAGCTCATTCGCTAGTCCTATGATTGCGTCGGACCCAGTGAGCTGGGGAACATAATTAGGCTTTTGAGCTGCTTTGTTGGCAATGCTTTTCAGTTTTGCACAGACGCGTTCAGAAATCTCTTTTGCTCGTGTTCTCATCTCCGTGAAGTAAAGCAAACCTGCGCGGACTACATCCTCGATGTCGTTTACCGAGTAGGCCATTTGGTCGGCCCAATCAGCGAGCTGTGTCTCGAGAGGAGTGGCTCTGGGGTTGTTGATTCCCTTTTTGATCCAAGAGAGCAATTCACGATCACTCTCGTATGTGAATTTGCTATCACTGTGTCGCTTCGGATCGTAGATCGCGGGATATTTCACTAGACCATCAAGAGCCCCCCGCGTGAGGTCAAGACCCGAGTCCAGATATTTTGTCTCAAGGAAAGTGACGATCCTCAGGTTCTGGGGATTTGCGCCGAAGCCGCCATTTTTGCCTTTCATCTTGGCATGTAGAAAATCTTCCCCGGAATGTCCGAATGGTGGATGACCGATATCGTGTGCAAGACAAATGGTTTCAACAAGGTCTTGATCCGCATCGAACTCTCTGTCGAGTTCCCGGCAGAGGCCACGTCCCAATTGGGCGACCTCGATCGAATGCGTCAAGCGGGTTCGATAAAAATCGCGCTCACCAACCCCTAGCACCTGCGTTTTTCCCTGAAGTCGCCTGAAGGCAGCGCTGTGAATGATCCTGCCCTTATCAATTTCAAACACGGTCCGGTCTTTTGCGGCAGAACCGTGTTTGCCGCGTCTCTCGAAATCGACCTCATCATAGCTGGGCTCAGCAGTTTTCATGCGCGCACCTGCAAATCGAAACACGTTTTCGGCTATGCTACTGTTTACTCTATCGTGAAGTCGGGGAATCCGATAATGACAAAAACTGAGACCATGCAGCATTTCAAGGATGCGCGTCTCGATCAACTATCGACTTTAGGCAACGTAGCCCAGTTTGTCAGTTTCGGACCTGAACTGCAGCAACGATTTTCGCGCATTATTGGATTTGAGCCCAATCATCGCTTCCCAACGGCGCGTCAAGCTGTCGTAACGCTTTTGAATCGTTCTCCAGAACGAAGAGTTAACGTCCGAACCTTCAGACCTGATGATCCGCAAGGTCACGAGTTCATCTACGGTATCGAGTCTGCCGATACTGCCAAGCAAGAGATTAGCCGTTTGGCATCTTCAGGATTGTTTGTCATCGTTAATGAGACAGTGGATGTAAATGACGGCGGTGTATCGGGAGTCGTTCACGACGACGCGATGGAGTTTGCACCTGGGGAAACTCCCCGAGTGGTGGAAACCGGAAGAATTGTCAGCGTAAGTCGGGATGTCGGTGAACATCTGCTCCGGAGTGTGTACGGATTTGTTCCTTTATTGCCCAGAGAGTCCGAACTGCGTACGGAGTTCAGCATACATCCAATCCGTAGGGGGTATGCTCGCGAGCACACTATTATCTGGGAGCTTCAAGAGGTTCCTGTTGACCATCTGGTTGCTATTCCGAAATGGCCGAATGCCTTCAGCGAGTTTGTCGGTGACAAGGTGTTTGGTCTCCTTCTGGCTGACGCTGTCGGGCTCAAGGTACCTCGAATGACGGTGTTGTGCCGTAACGTGGCGCCATTTACGTTCGGAGACTCAACAGGGTCCGATGTAAAGTGGCTTCGCACTTCGCCGAGAATACCGGAGCCGGGATTTTTCCCGACTGTGAGGGGTTGGACTGACCCCTTCACGTTGATGCAGGGTGTTGCGGGCCGGGAGCGCCTTTCGTCGATTATCATCCAGGATGAGGTGGTAGCCCGCTTTTCTGGAGCATTGCTCACTGACCGACATCAAAACCCGATCATAGAAGGTGTGACGGGATTTGGAGATGATTTCATGCTTGGCCGGGTCGGGCCTTCTCAGTTGGATAAGCATCTGATAAAACGCCTTGAAGAGCTACACGATACTCTCGTGCGTTATGTCGGCAGTATCAGAGCAGAATGGGTGTTCGACGGTGAAAGAATTTGGGTCATTCAACTTCAGCAAGAGGCCGCGGTCTCCCTAGGACAAACGATCGTGTCGGGGGAAGTTGAGTCGGAACAGGAGTTTGACGTTTCTCATGGGCTGGCAGGACTACGTCAGCTCGTGGATCTGGTGGAAGGCACGACAGTCGGAATCAAGATCATCGGGAACGTTGGGATGACGAGTCACATTGCGGATGTGCTCAGACGTCATAAAGTACCGTCACGAATAGTCCCAAGGGTCGGCTGACTCCGCCTGGCTGAGGCCCACAAAACTTCGTGATCAGATCATGTGAACTTATTGCACAGATCTTGATCGGCCGTTTCCAGAACTGACGGAGGAAGCCTGGATAGTTTCGTTCTTCCCATGGTCCGCCGTCTTGCGGCGGTGCTTGTCCTGCGCCGTCGCAGCCTGTAGCAGGTCGCCTTCGTTCACGATATGCTACCGGCCAAGGATTATTCGTTGGTGAGAACTGGGTCGTCCCTCTGGGGACTTTGAGTCCAGTGCACCCCAAAATCACGCGCGACATCGAAATCTGGGGCGTGTCAGCTAAATCCCTAGAGGGACGGGACCGTGCAATGCCACCGTTCCGCAAAGTGCGCGGAAGGATGGGACACCCGACAGCTTTTTCGGCACAATTTGGGCCAGGTTGAGGTATATTGTCATGGGTCCAACCCCCGGACCCGGGCCCCTGCCCCTCTGGATGTCGCCATGACCCTTCGTAGATTCGTGACAGTCGTCAGCGTGTCTTTGTGGCTCATTTCCGCAGCGTCTGCTGCCGCATGGGGGCAGGGCGTTCAGCCTTATCCGAATGCGTTCACCGACCGGCAGTTACACTCAAAGACTGCCATGGCCCCGCCAGCCGTCAATACCGTGTTTCAGGATCCTGATTTCGGAGCGCTCATGGTCCGGGTAACCGATGGCAACACGAACCCAAAACAGCTCAACGGCTACTTTCGAAATCCCAAGACCGAGGCCAACGCCTGGAGCGCCGACGGCGGAAAGTTCTTCGTGGTCGGCCAGCAGAAAAACACCCTCGCCTTTGGTTTTGACCCGTCCACCATGCTCATCAGCCCCCTGCCCGGTGCCGGAAGCGGAGGCGGGTTTGCGATTCCTCTGTATATGGGACCAACATTCAGCTTTGTCGACCCCGATCTGATGTATGGAGTCATGAAAAGCGCGCCGCTGACGATTGCCAACTATCGGTATTCCACTAGAGCGGTAACCCCGCTGTTCGACACCACGACATGCGGAATGCAACCGCCGTTGGTGGCGGGTCCTCACATAACCAGTAGTGACATCTCGATTTCAGCCGACGACAATCGCATAGAGATCAACGCGGGCGGAAATCAGTTTGGCAACCGCACGTTCGTGATCGTGTACGACCAGAAACTTGGCTGCCGTTGGTACAACACTTACACCGGACAAATCGGAGGCGCTTGGGGACCGGCAGGCCAGGCAGTGGTTCCTCAAACTTTCCTGATCGACCATGCCTATATCTCGGGCAGCGGGCAGTATGTAAAGATCGAGCAGGGCCACGTAGGCTATTATGTCTGGGATCTGACATCGCTCAATGTCCAGGCGTGTTATGACAAAGGCGGCCCGGGTTGCGGCGGCTATGACTCCCTGGGCTACGACACTTACGTCAACGCTCCCGGCGTCACCGACGAGATGAACATCTACCGGCGGACGCTCAGCGACGTTACAAACATCACGCACCTCGTCTACCCGTTGCCACTGCCTCACCTCTGGGGGATGGAAAAGCATTTCACGTGGAGCGGAGGGCACCTCAATAACAACGTTCCGGTGTGCGGTACGACCTATGCTGCCAATGGCAGCGACACGGTAACGCAGCCCTACGACGGCGAGGTCTTCTGCGTCGAAACCGATCTTAATGCCTCTACCATCTGGCGATTTGCTCACAACCGCGCCATATGGGATCCCGAGTATTACTGGTCTGACCCGTTCGGCAGTGTTTCTCTCGATGGACGGTTCTTCATGTTCTCGTCGGGCTGGGACGGGCAAGTCGGCTTGAACAAGAATGGCGATCCGCGTTCCGATGTTTGGATCGTTAAACTCGACTAATGGGCCTCGGGCGGAGGCTCGCTTGTTTAGGGTTCGGCAAGCCGACTTTGGATGATAGTCGGGATCGAGATAGAAGGATAAGCAATGAGGCGTTACTGGAGCGTGTTAGCCGCGGCTATCTCGCTGCTCACCCCAACCTATGGGCATGGCGCTCTCGTTCCCCGCTTTGCCTATGTCGCCAACAACCAAGATGACACGGTGTCGATATTCGCGATCCGAGGATATCGCCTGCAGGCGGTCGGGTATGTCTACACGGGCGCAGGGAGCAATCCGCGCGCGGTTGTGGTTACTCCCGCGCAAGCCTTTTTGTACGTTGCTGAAGGCAATGTCGGGATCGCCGGTTACGCTATCAACAATATCAATGGGGGCCTGACTCAAGTACCGGGATCACCGTTCTTGACTGGCAGCATGTTCAGTTTGGCCATGCATCCTGGTGGAAAATTTCTGGTTGCCGTGAGCGGCAGCGGCGTTGGCGTTTATGCGATCGATCCCAGTTCGGGTTCGCTGACGTCGATTCAAACGGTGTCTGGGGGCAGTCCGGTATCGGCGGCGATTGATCCCACAGGGTCCTTTCTATTTACAGCTAATGTGAATTCGAACAGTGTCTCTGCCTTCACCATCAACCAAAACACCGGCATTCTGACGGCGGTGTCTGGTTCTCCCTTTCCTGCTGGGGCGAGTCCGCAGAGCGTGGCGATTCAGCATGGTAAATTTCTCTACGTTCCAAATGGAAACGGCGCCAGCGTTTCGGCCTACGCAATCAACTTAACAACTGGAGCATTGGTCGAGGTGGCGGGATCACCATTTTCTACAGGCTCAGTTCCGGTGGCTGCTGTTACTAAGAACTCGTTCCTTTTCGTCGGGAACTCCGCTGATAAAACCGTCTCGCAATATTCCATCGACCCGACGACTGGTGTTCTAACCCAAATCGCGGCACCTTTCCCCACCGGAAAGTCCGGGCCGCTGGGGCTGACTGTAAGCCCAATGGAGCCTCTGCTCTATGTGGCGGACCACGACTCTGATGAAGTTGTAGTTCTCGGCATAACTAAGGCTGGAGTGCTTTACAACGAGAGCAGTATGCGCAGCCGGGGAAGTGCGTTGTCAATTGCCCTTGCGTCCGGCAGCACTAAGGTGACTTACTCAGCAAAGGCTGTCTATGAGTGTAATGGGACCTCGAATGACATTTTGGGTTATGGGGTCACGGTCGGGACAGGCTCGCTGGAAGCGCTCGGCGGCTCTCCGTTCGCGACGGGAACGTCGCCCCAAGGTGTGGTGTCTGACTTGAGGGGAGCATTCCTCTTCACAGCGAATGCGGGCAGCAACAATGTTTCTGCCTTTACCATTAACTCGCAGACGGGGGCTTTGACACCTACTCCGGGTTCGCCGTATCCCGCGGGCTCGCAGCCGTCCGCAATTGCGGTGGACAATGGCGTCCACTACGTTTACGTCGCGAATGGTGCCTCGAATACAATCTCCGGATATTCTGTCAGCCCAAGTGGGGCGCTGACGGCTGTTCCTGGCTCACCGTTTGCGAACTCTGGGGCGGGGCCGCGATCTATTGCCATAGATCCGCGGGGCAAGTTTGCTTATGTGGCAAATGCGCAGTCGAATACGGTTTCAACTTATGAGATTGATGCCGGCACCGGCAGTTTGCGGTTCGTCGGGGACATTGGCGCAGGTACTCTCCCCGTGGGCGTGACAGCTAACTTTGATGGGAAGTATTTGTACGTGTTAAACCAATCCTCGGAGAACATCTCCGCTTATGGAATCGACACGGTCACGGGGCTGCTGGTGTCACTTCCGCGCTCTCCATTTGCCGGAGCGGGCTCGTCAAATTCGATTGTTGCGGATTCTTTAGGAGAACGACTCTATGCCGGAGACGTCACGGCAATCATCGGGTATAGAAGTTTTGACAACCGAGGAAGTTTAGGAATGCTGCCGGGGTCACCTTTTGGCGGAGTTTCGGGAGCTTACGGACTTAGCATTGATCTTTCCGAGAGCTTTTTGTACGCGGCGAACAATACAGGCAGTACCGTTTCTGGATTTCAAGTCTACAGGACGAGTGGCGCTCTGACCCAGTTACCGGATTCTCCTTACCCGGCGGGCACGAGTCCTACTTCCATTACAGTCGTTAACAATTTTCAGTAGGCCCCTCGCAGCACTCCGCGTCTCTGCGGCGTGCGGCGCGATTGAGCTTCCTGCCTGCATTTTGAATCCGCCCAAGGTGGGAGTGCGCTTCACCATTCATCGAGTGGGGTGAGAACTCCCTCCGGCGCGGGGCCGGGTGGGAACCGAAGCTACCCTGGATCGATAAGAATGCAGGGGGTCCTTCGACTCCGCGGGGATGACATGGGCGAGGAGTTGGGGGGTGAAACGCGGTGGGCTAGGGGCGCAAAACAAATGCGGCCTGGGCCAGCCACCCGGGCCGCATTGTTATCGCGGACGTTTCTGACTGCCGTCTTTCGCCAGGGCGAAAGAGCATCGCGCAACTGCACCGGTAAAGGTGCTATGCATCGATGTTCCCCTGAAACTTGCGCTTCAGGGTTAGGATTCGGCGTTTCCATCCTCCTTGGAAGAAGGATTTCTGAGGAGGCCGCAAAGCCCGGCACCGGCACACTGGACATGCACCGAATTTCCCCCGGTGATTCACTCTCAGGAAATCACCGGCAACGCCGAACCCTGGTCAACAGATTCAGAACATCTCACGCTTTTGACTGCAAGCACTCTGCGGCAGGGGGGAAGATAACGCAACGGCAAAGTGCGGGTGTGCTGTGTAAAAACTGTGGAGCGGAGAAACTTCCTGTGGAAAGGCAAGGAAAAGTATAGTTTTATTTGCGCGGCGCTGGTTCTTCACATCTTCTTGAGGAGCGCGATCTGTCCGGCATGATACAGTTCGTGCTGCGCGACGCCGTGAAGCATGTAGTAGAAAGTGTAGTGCGCTCCCTCCTTGCCCGGAACCATCTCGTCAAGCTGCGAGTCCGGGAGAACAGAAACGGCCTTGACCAGTTCCTCGTGGACGCGCCGCACCTCGGCCAGCGCCTTGCGCCATGCAGTCTCGCTCGCGTCGGTGACCGGCGGAAAATTCTGCGTAGCCGAGAGCTCCACCGCGACCCCACCCAACCGCCGCAGCACAGCGTTATCCCATGCCGCAATATGCAGCACCAGTTCCCAGATGGTGTGGGCGTTCTTAATCGGACGCGCCGCCGCCTGCTTCGCCGTGACGCCCTCCAGAATTTCGAACAACGAATCACCGTGCCAGGCTTCTCCGGCAAACGTGCGGGTAAGTTGGTCGGCTATGCGGGTTGCGTCGGACATAAGCTAGGTTCCCTTCGTGTTCCTTCGTGCCCTTGGTGGTTATCGCTTTGCTGACCGAACCAGAGACCAATCATTCCGCGCACACCGCGATTCCCGAATGATCCGCTGCGCGCGTCATCGCTTCGCCGTCCAGCAACAGACATCGCCCTGCATCCACCGCCAGACAGGTCGCGCCGGCACGCGCCATCGTTTCGATCGTCTTCAGCCCAATCACCGGAACGTCGAAGCGCATGTCTTGCGTAGGCTTCGCGACCTTCACAACCGTAAGCGCGCGGCTCAGCGTCGAAGGCTCGCTGTCCGAATGCGATTTCGATTCTAATTCTAACGACCGCATCAGTTGGCCCGCGCGCTCGATCGTCGCATCGGTGCCTTCCATCGCTTCGACCGCCACGCACGCGGCTTCCGCGATCACTACCGTTTGTCCAATGTCGTACTCCGTCAGGCGCCGAGCTACCACGCGTCCGTACTCGATGTTCTTGCGCTCCTGCGCGCTCGGAGCCCGATTGGTGAGCACGCCGGTTTTCGCCAGCAGCGGTTCGAGCAATGCGGTCGAGTTCTCGAGCATGATGCCCTCATCCGCCAGAACCTTCGCGACCGCACCCAGCAACGAATCCGTGTTGCGCGTGCCGAGCGAGAGCAGCAGCTTCGCCAGCCGCCAGTCCGGCTTGATGCTGGAGAAAATCTGCTTGTGCTTGACCTGGCCAGCCATTACGGCGCGGGTAACGCCCTCGGCTTTGAACGTATCGATGAGTTTCGACAACTCTCCCAGAGAAAGCCAGTGAACGGAAGCGGCGCCTTTCGATTCGATCTTGGGGGAAGCCTCCTCTTTGATGGCCGCGACAACGACTTCGTACCCTTGCGCGCGCGCCGCATCCAGCACGAGGAAGGGGAACTTGCCATTGCCGGCGATGAGACCGAGTTTCATAGTCAGTGGTCGGTGGTCAGTGGTCGGTGGCCAGTTCTTAACGACGCGATTTTTCCAGGGAGTTCATCAATCCATTTAGTATCCGACCCACTTCAGCCGCTTGCCCGAGAAGCATCTCCGTTGTTTTGTGGTCTAAATACTCTAGTCGCTCGGATAGCAGGATTTGCGTTTCCGTGTCAAGCAGGGATCCGCGAGCATGTCCCAGAAATTGGCGGAACTCTCCGGTGGTCTGCCGTCCTTGACCTTCTGCAATGTTGCTGGGAATAGAAACCGCCGCGCGGCGGAGTTGACTCGTCACCCCGTACATCTCCTCTTTCGGAAACGTGCGCGTAACCCGGTACACCTCCGCAACAAAGTCCATCGCCTTCTGCCATACGATGAGTTGCCGATATGACTGCACAGGCATAACATGTCAACAATCTTGGGATTTAACTGGCCACTGCCCACCGGCCACTGACCACTTCACTTAATCACTCCTCGTTCCGATGCTTCAATGAATCGGATGAGCATCTTTACGTCTTCGCCGAGATCGGCTTCGGACTTCAACTTTTCGATCGCTTGCGACGTATTCAGTTTGGAAGCGAGCAAGACTCGATATGCATGATGAATTTTCCTGATGCGCGCTTTGGTGAATCCCCGCCGTTCCAAACCTACCGCATTCAATCCATACGCGTGGGTTCCGCGTTCGGCGGACGTCCTCGAAAATGGCAGCACATCCCGCGTTACGGTTGTTCCCCCGCCGATAAAGGAATGCGTCCCAATCCGAACGAAGTGGTGTACCGGGCACAGTGCGCCGACGCTTGCCCAGTCTTCCACGGTTACGTGCCCGCCGAGCGTGGCCGCGTTTGCCATGATGATGTGATTGCCAATCTGGCAATCGTGCGCAATGTGGGTATAGGCCATGATCAGGTTGTGATCGCCGACGCGGGTGCATCCCCCGCCCTTTACCGTGCCGCGGTTGATGGTGACAAACTCGCGGATCGCGTTATGGTCGCCGATCTCCAGGCGTGTCGGTTCGCCCGCGTAGGTGATGTCCTGCGGCGCCAGGCCAATCGAAGCGAAAGGGAAAAAGCTATTGTCCGCGCCAATCTTCGTGGGGCCTTCGATCGCGACGTGCGAAACGAGACGGCAGCCCTCGCCAAGCTCGACCTCGGGCCCAACCACGCAATACGGCCCAATCTTGCAGGACGGATGTATCTTGCTTTTCGGAGCAATGATCGCCGTAGCATGGATCGCCGTAGGATGGATCGTCGTAGGATGGATGGACATTTGTAATTTGGTAATTGGTAATTTGTAATTTGGGTGGCGACTCCGGGTTCGAATCGCTAAATTACCAATTACAAATTAGAAATTACAAATTCTCTCCCGCCGTTTCCGGTGCTCCCGGACCCATCGCACGCGGCACCAGGCGGCAAGTCACCGTGGCCTCGCATGCCACTTTGCCGTCTACATACGCCTTGCCTTCGAGACGCGCCGCGGTGATCCGCCAGGCCTTCACCACGACTTCAATCCGCAACTGATCTCCCGGCACCACGGGACGTCGGAATCGCGCCTTCTCGATCCCCGTGAACACCATCAGCATTTCGTCGCGGTTCGGAACCTCGGTCAGGAGCAGCAGGCCGCCCGCCTGCGCGATGGCTTCCACGATCAGCACGCCCGGCATGATTGGCTTGTCGGGAAAGTGTCCCTGAAAAAAAGGCTCGGTGATGGTCACGTTTTTCAACGCGATAATGCTCTTCATCCGCTCCAGTTCGATCACCCGGTCGATCAAGAGAAAGGGATAGCGATGGGGCAGGATCTTGAGAATATCGCCAATATCCATCCCAGTTTTCACCGGCTCTGGTTCTTCACCCGAAGTGTGTGTGGTGTCAGTCATGCGGTTTCGTTCATGCCGTTTCGTTCAAGGCGAAGATTATACTGTAGCGCACGAGAACAGGTCAGAGGTGAGAGGTTAGATTGCAGAGGTAAGAGGTCAGATTGCATAGAATCCAAGAGGTTTTTACTTCTGCAATCTGACCTCTAACCTCTGCAATTCTCCTCATCTCACCTCTGGCTCCGCTTCCAGAAAGGGTCACCATGAACAAGACATTCATCTTCATGCTGCCGATCTTTCTCGGCTCTATCCTCTGGTCGCAGCAGCCGCCCCAGCAGTCCGCCGTCCCCGCCCTACCGGCCGATATTCCTTCCACTGCCGAACGCTATTCCTTCCTCATGATGGGGAATCCCGCCGGACAACAAGCGGTGTGGACTGCCTCCGACGGCACGATCCACATCTTCTTTCAGTTTAATGATCGCGGCCGGGGTCCAAAGACCATCAGTATCCTCAAGCTCGATCCGAATGGTGTCCCGATCTCGGAAGCGATCACCGGCAACGATTATCTGAAATCGTCCGTCACCGAAAATTATTCACTCGAAGCAGGCACCGCGCGCTGGAAAAATGATGACGAACAAGGCGAAAAGAAAATCTCGGGCCCGGCCTACTACGCCCCTCTCAACGGCGGACCCGCCGAGATTGCACTTCTGGCCCACGCCGCTCTTCAGAATGGCGGAAAAACGAACGCCGGCAAGATCGCTTTGCTTCCCGAAGGCGAGGCTCGCGTCCAGCGCATGAACGAACTTGACATCGAAGCCGCCGGACACAAGAAACACGTCGCCCTCTATGCCGTAACCGGGCTCGATTTCTCACCCTCCTATTTCTGGGCCGAAGCCTCGGACAAATTCTTCGCTTCCGTGGACGACTGGGGCACTGTTATTCCCGAAGGATGGGAATCGTCAGCGCCAACCTTGCTCGCCGCCCAAAATAAAGTCAAGGAGTCCCGTGCCGCCGATCTTGCCGCCAGACTCGCCCATCGCGTTCCGAACGGAATTCTGTTTACTCACGCCAACGTATTCGACGCCGAGTCCGCGAAAATTATCCCCGACCAGGAAGTCTTCATCAGCGGCAATCGCGTTGTCAGCGTTGGACCGGCCCCGATTTGGTCTGAGAGAGTTCCAATCTTCAAGACCATCGACGCCACCGGCAAAACCCTGCTCCCCGGCCTCTGGGACATGCATGCTCACGTAGGCGATAACGATGGCCTCCTAAATCTGGCCGCCGGTGTCACCAGCGTCCGCGACCTGGCCAACGACACCGACTCGGTGCTAGCCCGCCGCCGGCGCATCGCCGACGGAAAAGAAGTCGGCACTCGCATCGTCCTCGCCGGCATCATCGACGGCCGCGGCCCATTCCAAGGTCCAACCAAAGTCCTGGTCTCGACCGAAGCCGAAGCTCGCGCCGCCGTCGACAACTACAAGCGCCTCGGCTACGTGCAGATCAAAATCTACAGCTCAGTCAAACCCGAGCTTGTTCCCGCCATCATTGATGAAGCCCACAAGAACGGCCTTCGCGTCAGCGGACACATCCCCGCCGAGATGACTGCCGCCCAATGCGTCGAGCTGGGGTACGACGAAATTCAGCACGTCAACTTCCTCGTCCTCAACTTTTTCCCTGAAATCAAAGACACCAACACCATTGCACGCCTCACCAAGCCGGGCGAAGTCGCCGCCGGCCTCGACCTCACCTCGCCTCAAGTCCAATCCTTCATTAAATTGCTACAGGGTCACCACACCAAATTGGATCTGACGTTGAGCATTTTTGAAGATCAATACATGGCCCGCCCCGGCCAGATTCCTCCCGGCTTTCAACCCATCGCCAAACGACTACCGGCCCAGGTTCGCCGGGGCCTGCTTAGCGCCGGAATGACTCCGCCCCCCGGCATGGACGACACCTACAAAAAATCCTTCGCCAAAATGATCGAGCTCACTGGGCTTCTCTATCGCAGCGGCCTCTCCATTGAAGACGGCACCGACTCCATGGCTGGATTCGCCCTCCATCGCGAACTGGAACTCGATGTGCAGGCCGGCATACCTGCGGCACTGGTTCTGCAAAATGCCACTTTGAACGCCGCCCGCATCATGAGCCTCGATAAAGATCTGGGCTCGATTTCCCCCGGCAAGCTGGCCGACCTCATCCTGGTCGACGGCAATCCCGTCGCGAACATCAGCGACATTCGAAAGACAGTCTTGGTAGTAAAGGATGGAGTGCTGTATAACTCTGCCGAACTTTACGCCGAACTAGGTGTAACCCAATAAGCGGCGCCCGGAAAGCGCCTGCTAACCCGGGACACTCCCCTCCGTGCCCGCTAATCGCAAACCCCGCCTAAGCTCACGCACCCGACTGCCGATAACCACTCCAGGGGCTCTGTAAAGCACCCTTCCACGGAGCCGATTCATGGATTCGCCCAACGCACTGCCCGCTACGGCGGCTCTAACCGAGCGCGATCGCCGCTTTCATCGCCGCTACACCGTCCAGGTCCAAATCGAACTCCGCCAGGAGGGCAGCGACGTCCCCATCCGCCTCGCCACCACCGACCTCAGTCGCGGCGGCTGCTACATCGAGCTGATGATGCCCCTCTCCATCGGCACTCATATTCAAGCCACACTCTGGCTCAACGATCATCCCATCGTCGTACAGGGACGCGTCGTAACCTGTCATGCACAATATGGCAACGGCGTGATGTTCGAGAAATTCGAAGGTCAGGGAGAACAACTTCTGCACCAATACCTGGACGCCATCGTCACCACTACTTAGGCTCGGGTCACAGTTCTAACGTAGACTTCCCCATCCGCACGATCGGCAGCGTCCGGCTTTCGATGTTCGGCCCCTAAAGGGGCTTCTGATTTGGAAGAACTTACGGCATCGCTAAAAGCGATGCCCTGATACGAAACGTGAGTTTTTCAGCAAACGGTTTAGCCGCTGCGGCAGCCGCGTCATAGAGAGCACTTCTTCGGCAACCGCCCCACCACCTTCCGCAACCACCCATCACTTGCGCGCCTCCGCGCACTCCGCGCAGGGACATACTTCCCGCAGATAGAACCAGGAATAAATTCCCAAATCGTGTTTATCGTTCCACGAAAACTTCAGCGCATACTTGCCTACTGCCTCCGCCGCCAGCGCTTTCACGGCCGGCTTGAACATTGGCAAAGCCCCTGGGGCCAGCTTCGCCGCCTCGCCGGGCTTTCGTCCCGACTTTGTTCGCTCATCCTCGCAGAGCGCGCAAGGACACGCCTCCCGCAAGAACGCAAACGTATAGACGGACCGGTGCCCGTCTTTCCACTCAATCTCCATCCCTGTCCCAGTCGTCAAATGGATCAATACCGACTTAGGATCGTTCCCTATCCGAGGCGAGTAATCAGGCAGCGCCATAAATTTCAGTATCGCATGTGCACCAAACTCTTGTTTTCCGTCACACCGTCCCCCACAATGACGTGACTTCGAGAGACACTATGCTCAACACACTACCCACTCCCATTCTGCTCGACATCGCGATCTTCTTCACTGCGCTATCGTGGGGACTCGGTTTCTACCTGGTTGACAAAAAGGTGTACATCTTTGCTTCGCTTGCAGTCGGCTGTTTTGTCTGCCTATTCGGATATAGTGTCGAGAGCCTGGGGGCGCCCGCATGGGCGGTGGTTGCCGCTCCGGTTCCCTTGGATATTCTGCTTCTCTGGTATGTCTTAAGAAAGCCACGCAAAATGGCGATGGCCTAAGTGTTGATCTGGGCAATCTACATCGCGATCCACATTTTGCTCAGCGCATTGCTTCATTATGACTCGTTGATTCCCGCGTGGAGATTGCATTCCTGAGTGTTAATGGAGTGTCTTGCGATCTGCCCGTCCCGACCGTATAGTGAAAGGTCTCGAACTGATCACTGATCGTCGAAAGATGGAAAGGAAGATCATGGAAACGAATACATTTGTGTCGCTGCTGGAAGAACGCGTTCATCAATATGACTTGCTCTGCCATCCCTTTTATAAAGCCTGGTCGGCGGGCGAACTGACCCGCGACGATCTGCGCGCTTACGCTGAGGATTATTATCCTCACGTCGAGGCGTTCCCGGGCTACCTGGCTCAGTTTGGCGTCCGGCTGGAAGAGGGAGAGCTGCGCCGTGCCGTTCTTGCCAACATGACCGATGAGAAGGGCGGGGAGGATTCCTTCGGCGAGCCGGAACGTTCGCACGCGGAACTGTGGCTCGACTTTGTGGAAGGCGTGGGCGGAAGCCGCGTTCCGAAACGGCAGCCGGTTGGTGAAGTTCGCAAGCTCATCTCCTGGTTCCAATGGGTCGCCGGCGAGGGCACTCCGGAAGAGGCGCTGGCGGCTTTCTATGCCTACGAATCGCAGGTGCCGCGCCTGGCACAAGAGAAAGATCGCGGATTGCGTGAACTCTACGGCGCCGATGAGAGGACCCGCGGGTATTTTACTTTGCACACCACCGCCGACGTGCACCACGCGGAAGTGTGGCGCAAGCAGTTGGAGAAGCGGGTCCAAGCCAATCCGGAGACTGCCGAAAAAGCCTTGGCTGCCGCTGAGAGTGCGGCCAAAGCTTTATGGACCGTGCTGGATGGCGTCGAGGCGCGGCGGATGGAACGAGCGGCAGCGTAGTTTCCTGTAGAGACTCGGCTTGCGGCGTCTTTAGCCCGTTTCCAGAGCAGACGGGGCAAGCCCCGTCTCTACACATCCCATGGCTCGACCCATCCCCATCGGTACACGCGGTGAAGCCTCTGAAACTGTCGAGTTGAAGCACACGCTTTCCGCTCATCACGCGGAGTTGCCCCCGGTGTATTCGACTCCGGACATGATTCGGTTGATGGAAACCGCCAGCTTCCATGCGCTGCAGCCATATTGCGATGAGGGTGAAATCACGGTGGGGATCTCGATTCACGTCGAACACCGCGCGGCCAGCGGCATTGGAATGCGAATTCACGCCGAGGCGGAACTGGAATCGTTTGATGGGCGCTTCTATATCATCCGCGTCCGAGCCCATGACGGCGCTCAGGAGATCGGGAGCGGTACGGTGGGGCGCGCCGTGGTGCACGCACCGAGTTTCCTAGAGCGGATGCGCGAAAAAGCTCGCGGCAGCTGACCCCAGCTTAAACAAACCGTCGGGATAGAAGAGTGAGAAACGTTATGGAATCCCAAACCAACAAAGCGGTCCAGTTCCGGCAGCTTCATCGCGGACCGCGTGCACTCATCCTACCGAACGCGTGGGATGTGGCCAGCGCCCGCGTCTTCGAGGATGCGGGCTTCTCCGCGATTGCAACCACCTCTGCGGGTATCGCTTTTTCGCTGGGTTATCCCGACGGTCAGCGCATTCCACGGGAGGAAATGCTAGCTCGTATCGGCCGCATCGCGCGCGCCGTTCATGTACCTGTAACCGCTGACATCGAAGCGGGATATGGTTCCAGCGCCGAAGCTGCCGCGGCGACGACGCTCGAATTGATTCAGGCGGGCGCCGTCGGGATGAATTTGGAGGATGCGAGCGGCAATCCGGATGAGCCCTTGATCGACTTGCAGTTAGCGGTCGAGAAGATCAAGGCGGCGCGCGCGGCTGCCGTGCAGCTGCATGTGGAAATTGTGGTCAACGCTCGCACCGATGTGTACCTGCTGCCGGGAGGCAATCCGGACGCCGACTATCCCGAAGCTTTGCGGCGGCTGGTTGCGTATCGCGAAGCTGGCGCCGATTGCGTCTTCGCTCCCGGGCTCAAAGATGCGGACACGATTGGGCGGCTGGTGAAAGCGGTCAAGTGTCCACTCAACATTCTGGCCGGCCCGGGAACACCCTCGATTCCGGAACTCGAAAAACTTGGCGTGGCTCGCGTGAGCCTGGGATCGGGCCCCATGCGTGCAACGCTTGGGCTGCTGCGAAGAACGGCGGCGGAGCTGAAGACCTCCGGAACTTACAGCGGGATGGAGGGGGCTGTGCCGTATGCCGAGGTGAACAAGCTGCTGGGCGGCTGAGGTGGGGCCTTGGCTGAGCTTGTGGTGACGCCGACACTGCGGAGCTTCGCTCCGCGTGACAGCCGAGGGCGGCTGTCCCTACGTGAACCTTTTACGCGTTGACCAGATTCATCATGTGTTCGGGGTAGCGCAATCCCGACGCGGCACCGGAGGGAAAGACTTCATTCAGGCGACGCAGGTCGTTTTGCGTCAGTTTCAAATCCACTGCGGCGGCGTTTTCCTCAAGATACTTGCGGCGCTTCGTGCCGGGGATGGGGACAATGTCGTCACCCTGCGCCAGCACCCACGCGAGCGCCAATTGGGATGGCTGGCATCTTTTTTCGCGCGCGATCTCTTCGACTTTTTTCACGAGATTGAGATTCTTCTGAAAGTTTTTGCCCTGGAAGCGTGGCGAGGAACGGCGATAGTCATCGGCTGCCAGGTCTTCGAATTTCTTGAATTGGCCGGTAAGAAAGCCTCGTCCAAGCGGGCTGTAGGCGACGAAGCCGATGCCGAGTTCGCGGCAGGTTGCGAGGATTTCCTCTTCCGGATCGCGCGTCCAAAGCGAATACTCTGTCTGCAGCGCAGCTATGGGATGCACCTTCGCGGCGCGGCGCAGAGTGTTGACCCCGGCTTCCGACAAGCCGATATGTCGAATCTTGCCTTGCTTGACCAGTTCTGCCAGGGCGCCAACCGTCTCTTCAATCGGCGTATCGGGATCGACGCGATGCTGGTAATAGAGGTCGATGTGCTCGACGCCCAGCCGCTTCAAACTTCCTTCGCAGGACTTCTTCACGTAGTCGGGCTTGCCGCTGACACCGCGGACGTTGGGATTGCTCGGATCGCGGACAATTCCGAACTTTGTGGCCAGCACGACCTGGTCGCGCTTGCCCTTGATCGCTCGTCCGACGAGCTCTTCGTTCTTGTAGGGCCCGTAGATGTCGGCGGTATCGAGGAAGGTGATGCCGAGTTCGAGGGCGCGATGAATGGTCGCGATCGATTCGGCGTCATCGCGTCCGGAGTAGAACTCCGACATGCCCATGCAGCCGAGGCCGAGGGCGGAAACTTTGAGACCGGAACGTCCAAGAGTGCGGATTTTCATACGAGTACTCCTTTCGCGGAAGTCACGATTTGGGTGTATAGATGCGACGGCCGCGAAGAAGGTTACGAGAAGCGGAAGCGTTCCACAAATTACGTCGCTTCCGCTTGCTTTGGCATCTTGTAGGGAGACATAATTTACGGGAATTATATAGTTAACTCCCTTTCAGGAGACGAAGCGGGGGAACGAATCTTCACGGTGCGCCCAAAAAGTCAACAGCATAAAACTGATGAACTTGCAGACTTGGTACATCCGAGAGATGGACATCGTAAAATCCTGGTAATGATTGATGCGTATCTAGACGAAAGCGGTATCCATGACGGGGCGGCTGTCTGCGTCATCTCAGGATATTTCGGCGGCAGGGGACAGTGGAAGAAGTTTGAAGTTCTCTGGCGTCAAATCCTAAAGAAAGCGGGGTACGCACTAGAGGATTTTCACGCGAACAAATGGGCAAAGAACGAAGCAAAGTACGGTAGTATTCTTGATGATCTTGCCCGCGCGAACACTCAATACAAAATCTATCCCGTGAGTGTCGGGGTGGTTGTCGCTGACTTCCTTTCATTCAGTGAGGAGGACCGGCGCTTTCTAACTGGCGCTACCCTAATGCCAAGCGGAAAGCTAAAAGGGACAGGTTCGCCAAATCAGGCGTACTTCCTACCGTTCACGCATGTCATCAAGACCGTTACCAGCTATGCTCCGGTCGGAGGGAAAGCCCATTTCTTCTTTGGTATGGACAAGCAGCTTTACGGCTATGCGAACGAACTGTTCAAGAAACTTTGGAATGATCCTCTGGCCCCATTCCGTGAGCGGATCGGAACGGTTGCCGCACCTCTAGCAAGGGAGACGCCGCCGCTCCAAGCCGCCGATCTCCTAGCGCATCTGACTTACATTGATTTTCAAGATAGGCTTGCCAACAACAGCTACCCCGACGATTGGCTACTTGTCTTGGCCGGGCGCGGACGCGGGAGGATTTCGTCTACTACAACAAGACGTGCATCGACCTCACTCTCCGCAATCCGCAGCTAGACCCAGACATCGGAAAACGATGAAACACTTTGCTAGCGTCCTATCACGGCTCCGGTAGCATACTTGATGTGACGGGATACTTGCCAAGTAATAAGACGCCATTCGCCACAGAAAGTAGGAGTTATGGAGTTATATATATAGTTCCCTAATTTTCGTGCAACCATGAATTCACCGCCGATCTGGTTTGAAAGAAAGTTTGACTTCACCTTTCCCGTGGAGCAGCATCCGAACCTGTGCGCGCGTTTGCGAGGCGCACCGGCCCGCCTGGAAGAAATCGTCCGCGGGGCTGATCACGATGCGCTGATTTGGAAACCCGGCGAAAAGTGGTCGGCCCAGGAACACGCCGGGCACTTGGCGGACCTCGAACCTCTATGGATGGCGCGGGTCGATGATTACATATCGGGAGCATCACAGCTTGCCGTGGCTGACCTGAGCAATCGGAAGACCTCCGCAGCGCAGCACAACCGGCGCGCAATCGACGAGATCCTGGGCGAATTCCGAAGCGCACGGTCACGATTAGTGAGCCGAGCGGAGAAGATCAACCCCGCAATTTTCGGTCGCGCCTCTCTCCATCCGCGGCTGAAAACACCCATGCGGCTGGTGGACCATCTGTACTTTGTGGCGGAGCACGATGACCATCACCTGGCTTGCATTTGGGAATTACTGAACGGCGGAGGCAGTTGAGGGCCACAATGTCACTCGAAGCACGGCTCGTTATTCGGAGCACTCAAAGGAGAAGTCGTGAATCGACGGGAATTTTTGGCCCGTGTTTCCGCGGCCGTGGCAGTGGCCGCACTTCCGCGCTCCGCATCCGGCGGGACGACCACCGCGACTCTTAAGGTCGCGCTCGACCGAACTCTCAGCACTATGCCGCTCGACTTCGCGGGTTTCAGTTATGAGAGCGCGCAACTGGCGGATTCGACGTATTTTTCCGGCGCCAACACGGCGCTCGTTCAGCAGTTCCGCAAGCTCTCCAACCGGGGAGTGTTGCGACTGGGTGGAAATCTGAGCGACCTCACATTGTGGAGTGGTGGTTCGAAGCCGGCGCCTTTTCCAAGTTCGGCGCAACGGAACCTTCAGACGCGCTTCGAGTGGATGCTGGTCGGTCGGCGCGCCCGTGAAAACCGCCCAGCCACAATTACTCCGGAGTCCATCCGCGCCCTGGGTTCCTTTCTCAAGGCAACCGGGTGGAAGCTGATCTACGGATTCAATCTCGGCACAGGGACTCCGGAGCGCGCCGCCGAAGAAGCGGCCTGCGTGGTGGAGAACGTGGGCGACTCTCTTCTCGCTTTTCAGGTCGGGAACGAGGCGGATTTTTTCGGCCGCTCGTTCCGGCGACACGGCTGGGACTTCGACCACTGCTGGGATGAATATAAAAATTACGTAAAAGCCGTTCGTGTCCGGGTTCCGCGCGCGCCTTTCGCGGGGCCGGACGTAGCCGCCAACACGGACTGGGCCCGACAGTTCGCAGAACGCGCCAAAGGCGATGCCATTCTACTGGCGTCGCACTACTACGCGATGGGGCCGCCGGAGGACACCAAGATGAACGCAAATCGGCTTCTGCGCCGTGATCCACGGTTGGTACGCGATGTCCCCTTGCTGGTGGCGGCTGCGAAAGCGGCGGGAATGAGGTATCGCATGGCCGAGGGTAATTCCTGCTTTCATGGAGGCAAGTCAGGAGTCAGCGACGCTTTCGCCTCCGCATTGTGGGGCGCTGACTACATGCTCTTTCTGGCGCAAGCTGGTTGTGCCGGCGTGAATCTTCACACCGGCGGAGAAGGATTTTACTCCGCTTTTGTCGGAGAACGGCAACAGATCGAGGAGCGTCCGCTGTTTTTCGGGATGGAGTTCGCGCAGAGATTTGCGGGTGCTACCTTTTTGGACGCCCGACTCGACGCCAATAGCAATGTTGCGGCCTACGCCGCACTGCGAGGCCATGAGATCCTGCTGGCGGTGATCAACAAGGACTCGGCGCCGGCCTCCATCGACGTAAGAGGGTTTCCTTGGGATGTCGGTCGCGCGAAAGAAAACTGGTCCCTCACCGCTCCCAGCCTGGGAGCAACAAGCGACGTCAAGTTTCAACCAAGCGACGCGCAGGATGTGCTGACGAGGCTTGAGGTCCCGCAATATTCGGGAAAGCTGGTGGCGCTGAAGGGGTTTTCCTGAGGGCCTTGTTGAACAGCCGTCGAATCCGCAGTCTCGCCGCGGTTGTCAGCGCACCATAATTAGAGGCTTGGACGGGTGGAGCGCTTCGCCAATTTCGATGGCGGGGACGGCGGCGTCTTGGAGAGCGCGGGTGAGAGGGCCGGCGTCATCGGCAGAAACCGAGATCAGCAGGCCTCCGGCGGTTTGCGGGTCGAAGAGAAGCGTGCGGACGTCGGCGGGAACCGACGGATCGTATTCGACCAGGCATTCGGCAAAGTCACGATTGGCTATGAGTCCACCGGGAATATGGCCGGCGTGGATGCAATCGAGCGCGCCTTCGAGTACGGGAATCTTGGCGGATTGGAATACGAGGCTGACGTTCGAGGCGATGGCCATCTCGCGAGCGTGGCCGATCAGGCCGAAGCCGGTGATGTCGGTTAGGGCGTGGATGGCAAAGGCGCTTCGCGAAGTGCGAGGTTCCGAGTGGGCGGGCGAGACGCCCGTCGCTCCACTAAGTTCGGCGGTGGTGATTACCTCGGCTGCAGGTTTGTTTAGCGTTGTCATCGACTTCACGGCGGCGTCTATCCACTCCTGTTTCGCTACGCCTTTTTTTATTGCTGTCGAAATGACGCCTGTGCCCAGCGCCTTGGTGAACAGCAACCGATCGCCGGGTTGGGCACCCTGATTGGCCAGCACGCGCTGGGGATGGACTACTCCCGTAACCGAATAGCCGAATTTTGTTTCTTCATCGCGGATGCTGTGGCCGCCCACCACCGTGCATCCGGCTTCGATCATTTTTGATAAGCCGCCGGCAAGAATGCGCTCCAGAATTTCCAGATCGCCTTTTTCGGGAAAGCAGACGAGGGCCAGCGAGGTCAGCGGCTTTCCTCCCATGGCGTAGACGTCGCTGAGCGCGTTGGTGGCGGCGATCTGGCCGAAGGTGTAGGGATCGTCCACGATAGGCGTGAAAAAATCGACGGTCTGAACCAGCGCCGTCTCGGGCGTGAGCAGATACACTCCGGCGTCGTCGGCGCGATCGAAGCCGACTAGCACATTCGGGTCCTGTTGCCGGGCTAATTTCCCAAGCACTGTGTCCAGCGCCGCCGGACTCAGCTTGGACGCTCAACCCGCGGCTTTTACGGACTCGGTTAGACGGAATGGTTTTACGTCAGGCACGAGGCCATTGTAACGGAGTGGCCATTGCAGAGGTCAGAGGTCAGATTGCAGAGGTGAAAACCAGGAACATTGCAGAGGTCAGAGGTCAGATTGCAGAGGTGAAAAGCAACGCCAAGGCTCTTTACCTCTGCAATCTGACCTCTAACCTCTGACCTTACTTTGTGCTGACCTGAGTGATCTGCAGATCTGGATACGCATGGTTCCACTGGGCGGAGATGTTCTCAAAGGTCAGGCGAAAAGGTTTGCTTTGGCCGGGCTCTAGCGGCGACAGGTTGAGGTCGACGGCTTCGTCGTAGGGTCCGCCGGTGCGTAGAACACGGATGGCAAGTTCGTCGCGCTGCGCGGTTTGGCCCAGTTCGTCCTTGAAGGTGATCTGCACCATTGCGTGGATGACGGTCTTATCGCCGGTGTTGGTGATGGCGCCATCGACGTAGCTGACGGTTTGGCCGGCAAAATTCTGTGCGGCACTCGTCGTCAGGTCCGAGAATTTCAGGTTCGCGGCATAGGCTGGAGGCGCGGCGGGCTTTTTCTGCTCGGCGCGAAAAATCAGCGCCAGAATGCCGACCACAATCCCTACGATGACGATCCCGACGAGGATCGGGCGCAGGCTGGTCTCTTGCGGCTCTGTGGTGGGATTTACGTTCGGCTGGATCAGGCCATCCATGGCGGGATTGTACTACCGGGTCAGGTCTCAGGTGTCAGGTCTCAGGTGTCAGGAAAACTTAGCTCTGAGAGCTGAGGACATCTTAGAGCTGAAGGGCGGCTGTCCCTACGCGTGCTAGCGGGCGCCCACGTCGGAATTGGAAGAAGATGCTTTCGTGGAATTCCTCGATTCCCGCGAGTCGATGACACGGTACTTGTCGTATTCAATCGTCAGCGTGGCGCGGCCTCCGAGGCGGATGTAGCTCACCGACTCGTTGCGCCGGGGAAGCCAGAAATCCTGGACCTTCATGTATTCGTGATGAATTTCACTCTTCTTCGTCCAGAATGAAGGATTCTGAGCGGGCTCGGCGTCTATCCGGGTCACGGCGAAATCGGTTGCGTCGACCCAGACTTTGCCGCGGTAGAGATACTTGCTTTTCGTTTTCGGGGAGACGGCGAGCACGTATTGGCTGCCCTTGTCCGAGGACTCGTAGCCAATCAACGCGATGTCGTAATTGGCGCGATTCAGCAGCGTGCGGGCGTGCATTTCCGGCTCCACAGCTTCCCTTTCGCTCTCCAGCAACCGTTTGAACACGCGGTCGACGATCAGCTTCGATCCAGTTTGGGAAATGACTTTAAAGTTCTTGGTTGAAGGACTGTCATAAGTAGCCTGTACGGTCATTTCGGCGTCGCGATCGCCCGGGAATCCATGATACGAAAGGCGGTACACGCGGATGGATTCGTAGTGACGCAGAGCCTGTGCCCGCTCTTTATCTTTGCGGACGAGATAGTTGACGACCTGGTCGACTGAGAGCGGCGCGCTCGTGATGGAAGGCGGAAGCGGGCCGGAATCAGCGCCGGCCCCGGAGACGCCAACCAGTGCGGCCGCCAGCAGAAAGAAAAGTCTGGTCGAGCTTTGGAACGGGCCCGGGATCGTAATCTGGATTGAACTAAAAATTGCGTGCATGCAGCGTCCGTCGAAGAGCTTAGATTACCACCATCGCGGTGCGTCCCCGAGGATGAACGGGGTGGGCGCCGGGCGTTCCCATGTCAAGATTTCGGCACGTGCTTTCGGCAGCGACCGCGTAAATTTCTCGCATAAATGGCGATTTCACCCACTTTGAGGAAGCGGGCAGCGAAGCCAAGGGAATACTTTCAATTACTTGCGGAGCAAGAACAAACGGACAGATAATTGCTGCCGGATTGCATCAAGGAGCCCTCCCCCCATGTGGATCCGTGAAAATGAAAAGTGCATTGGTGTGCAGTGGAACTGGATTGCGATCATCTCATACGCCGGGTCGCTGGCTGTCAGTCTCGCGATTTGGACGGGGCTTTTCCGAGCCGTACAACACCTAGTCAAGTAGGACGTCAAGCAATCAGTAATTTAAGATGAGAAGCTAAGCGGCAACCGCGGAGCTTCGCTCCGCCGGACAGCCGGGGGCGGCTGTCCCTACGCAAGAATTTACTGATCGTAGTGCAGCAGCGAGAAGACGTCGTAATTCCCCAGTTTCTCGCGACCCTTCAGGAAGTCGAGTTCTACCACAAACGCCAATCCCGCAATCTGCGCGCCCAGGCCGCTGGCCAGTTGAGCAGTCGCGACAGCCGTGCCGCCCGTGGCCAGCAGGTCGTCCACGATCAGAACGCGATCGCCTTTCTTGATGGCATCTTTGTGAACCTCCAGCGCGTTGCTGCCATATTCCAGGTCATAGCTAACCCTCACCGTTTCGGCGGGCAGCTTTCCCGGCTTGCGGACAGGAACGAATCCCGCATTTAGCCGGTAGGCGAGCGCTGGTCCAAAGATAAAGCCGCGGGCCTCCATGCCGAGCACGAGATCAATCTCTTTGCCGATATAGTGTTCCGAGAGCGCGTCAATCAGCAGGGCGAAGCCAAGTTTGTCCTTGAGCAGCGTGGTGATGTCGTAGAACAGAATGCCCTTTTTCGGGAAGTCAGGCACCTCCCGGATCAGCTTCTTCAACCCGTCGCAATCCACCGGCTTGGTCGGCATCTGGGTCGACATCTTGGTTTGCATTTTAAGGCTAAGCTCCTCGAACTTGAAATGAATTGAGTCCGGCGACCGGCTCGGCCTCGGATTCTTCTACGTCATCCACTCGCGCGGCACGCGGCCCTTCCTGCAGACGCGACCGCAACCCGGCCAACTGCTCGGGTGTTCCGATGGCTAGGACCTCTACGCTGCCGTCGGGATCGTTACGCACCCACCCGGCGATCTGCAAGATTTGGGCTTCGCGTTCGACGAACCAGCGGAAGCCGACGCCCTGGACGCGTCCGCGAACGTGAAAGCGACGAGCTTGAAGGCGAGATTGAGTGCGAGATTGACTGTTTGTTGAGGCCATCGTTCGATTGCAGAGGTCAGAGGTCAGATTGCAGAGGTAAAACCTTAGGCTTTTGGTTTCACCTCTGCAATCTGACCTCTAACCTCTGACCTGCCCTATGCTCTCGATAGATATGTGCCCTCGGCGGTGTCGACTTTGATTTTTTCGCCTTCGTTGATGAACGGCGGCACCTGCACGACTAGGCCGGTTTCGGTCTTTGCCGGCTTGGTTACACTCGATGCGGTGGCGCTCTTCAGGCCGGGCTCGACTTCCGTCACGGTCAACACGACGGTCTGCGGCAACTCGATACCGACGGCCTTGCCATCAAAAAACTCCACCTTGATCTGGAGGTTTGAGGTCAGGTAATCCACGGCGTCGCCGAGAGTGTCGCGAGTGAGGTGGGTCTGCTCGTAGTTTTCGGTGTCCATGAAGTAGTAGCTGTCGCCATCGGCGTAGAGGAATTCCATGTTGACCTCATCCACGTTGACCTTCTCGATGGGGTCGGGAGAGCGGAAACGGTGCTCGAACATGGCGCCGGTGCGGAGGTTGCGGAGCTTCGCCTGGATGAAGGCGCGGAGGTTGCCCGGGGTACGGTGCTCGACGCTGAATACGGAATGCAAGTCATTGTTGTGCTTGATGATCATGCCGGGACGGAGCTGGGTTGCTGGAATCGACATTGCTGGTTTACATCTCCTTACAGTCTGCTAGGAATTCTGGGCAGCGGGGCAGGTCGCCGGGGCTTCCGCCGCACATGGATCAAACAATGATTCTACACAGCGCAGAGCAGTTCTGGGAACCTAGCCGCTATTCTGTGTATTGGCATCTAGTAGAGCGGAGAATCCGCCTGCGGTTGTCGGCCTGGAATTTGTGGGTCTAGAATAGAAATGGAATAGAGATGATCAGGAGGTCTATATGCGCAGTGGAAAATATGAGAGTTCGGAAGGTACGGCGGGCACAGCAATCACTTTTCTGCTAATCGGGCTTGGCGTCGGCGCCGCCCTCGGTCTGTTACTCGCTCCGAAGCCTGGGCGACAACTGCGGAGAGACCTGCGGCGGTCCTACGATGACGCCCTGGAAACAGCCTCCGAGTGGACGGACGAAGCGAAAGACCGTTTCGAAGAAGTGGTCGAAAAGGGCTCCGATTTAGCCGATGAACTGCGGTCCAAAGCCAAGCCGATTGGCGATTTGTTGCGGCGGTCGTAAGTTGTGGCTGGCGGCGCTGGTCGATAGTCGTTAGTCGTTGGCAAACCCGGTTCGCCCCGTTTATGGTTCGGGCTGAGTTTCGTCCTCCAGCGTGCGCTTCTTCTTGTGCACACTGCGGATGACTATGCCCACCGAGAAGCGGAAGTTGTCCTGCTTTTTCTTGCCGAGAAGGGGGAACGAGGTGCCGGTCCCCAAATAGTCGGCCTTGAAGCGCAAGGCGAAGCGGGGACTGATTTTGTAGTCGAGACCGCCACCAGCCACAAACGCCCGGCCGGTGCCGACTTCCGTTTCGGTAACGCCTTTAGCGGTAGCCTTGCCGCGGACACCTTGGTGTCCGTACAGGAGCTCGCCAAACGGTGTCCAATGTTCATACTTGCGACGGGAAAATTGCGCGCCGAAAAGAACGTTGTATTCACGAGTCGTCGCGTCGAATGTGACACCCGAGGGGCAAAACTCCCCGCAGGTCGGAAATGGCGCCGGCACGGCTGTCGGGATCTTTGAAGTCCCGAAGTATTGGCCGCCTTCCACTACGAACCCCAGCCAACTGGTCGCGTTCAGGCCCAGTGAAGCGTCCCAACCAGGCAGCCCGGCCCAGTGTCCGGCGTTAAAAAGACCGGCTTCGGCGTACGAACCGCCGGCAAAGAGTTCGAAGCGCGGGAACTGGACCGGAGGCGCGGGATTGGCGGTTCGAGTTGGCGTTGGAATCGGAACCGTCTCGGGGGCGGGCGCTGGGGCCGGAGCTTGATCTGTAGGGGGAGCTGGAGTCGGGGCCTGCGTTGGGGCCTGCGCCCACGACATCGCACACAGCGCAGCCACGCCAACCAAAACTCCCAGGTATTTCCTCACGATTCCTCCTTGAAACTAATTTCGAAGCCTAGCCCCTAAAGGGGCGTCTGATTTTCGGCGCGCTTGCGGTATCGCTGAAGCGATACCCTGATACGAATCCCGTGAAGCGATGTCCTGATACGAATCCCGTGGCTCTGAAGCGACGTTCTGATACGAATCCCGTGGCGCTGAAGCGATTTCCTGATACAAATCCTGCGGCGCTGAAGCGATGCCTGATACGAATCCATCATCGCCACAGCGACGCCCTGTTACGAATCCCGCGGCGCTGGAGCGATGCCCTGATACGAATCCCGCGGCGCTGGAGCGATGCCCTAATACGAATCCATGGCGGGGCTCTGGAAACTTGGTACTGGCTACTGAGTACGGGGTACTGGTTTTCCGAAAGCCGTGTTGTAGTGAAGCCGGATATCCCCGCATGTTCCCTGCTCGGGCGAATAGACCACGCAGGTGTCAAAGGGCCGCGAATAGACGTGAAGCGTCACCGCGCGCTGGTTCGCTTCGCGCGGATTCACCACCCGGTG
>WNEZ01000792.1_pt2 | contig 43848 bp, 46 predicted proteins | sample 5400521 | NCBI WGS metagenome assembly WNEZ01 (sample SAMN13153339, study PRJNA577476) | soil metagenome | isolation source: 120 cm saprolite under Douglas fir tree site 2 hole 1 replicate 1 | place: USA:California | collected 2015-04-18
GAATCCATGAGTAAGCGCACCGTCGAGCTCGAGCTGGCGACCCCGGGCGTGGACGCCCAGGGGCGCGCGACCCGTGTCCCGCTCACGGAGGCCGCCGAGCCTGGTCTGGCCGAAGAGCACATGCTCGTCAACATCGGCCCGCAACATCCCGCCACGCACGGCGTGTTGCGGCTGGTGGTCGAGCTCGATGGCGAGACCGTCGTGCGTTGCATCCCGCACCTCGGCTACCTGCACTCCGGCTTCGAGAAGCTCGGCGAGTACCGGCACTACAACCAGATCATCCCGCTCACCGACCGGACCGACTATTTGTCGCCGATGGCGAACAACGTCGGCTTCGCGCTTGCCGCCGAGAAGTTGATGGGGATCGAGATCACGCCGCGCTGTACCGTGTTGCGCGTAATCGCCTGCGAGATGAGCCGCATCATTTCGCATATGGTGTGGCTGGGCACGACGTCCATCGACCTCGGCGCGTTCACGCCGTTCCTGTGGGCCTTCCAGGAGCGCGAGCGGATCTACGATCTCCAGGAGATGTGGACCGGCGCCCGGCTCACCACGACGCTCACGCGGGTCGGCGGGCTCATGGCCGACATTCCCGACAACTTCGTCGCCAAGCTGCGCGAATTCATCCGGACATTTCCGAAGACGCTGGGCGAAATCGATCGGGTGCTCACGCGCAACGCCGTGTGGGCGGGCCGCACGCAGGGCGTCGGCGCGCTCACCGCGGCCGAGGCGATCAATCATTCGCTCTCCGGCCCGATGCTGCGCGCCAGCGGCGTAGCGTACGACGTCCGCAAGGACAAGCCATATCTGGGCTACGAGACCTACGATTTCGATGTCGTGGTGGGCGAACACGGCGACGTGTTCGACCGCTATCTCGTGCGCCTCGAGGAGTGTCACCAGTCGAACCGGATTCTCCAGCAGGCGCTCGACCGGCTGCCGGACGGCCCGATCAACGTGGACGACCCCAGAGTCATTCTCCCGTCCAAGACGCGCGCCATGAGCGACATGGAAGCGATGATCTTCCACTTCAAGCAGGTCATGGAAGGCGTGAAGGCGCCGGTGGGCGAGGCGTACGTCGGCATCGAGAATCCCAAGGGCGAGCTCGGCACCTACCTCGTGTCCGACGGGACGGCAAAGCCGGTGCGCTGGCGCATCCGGCCGCCCTCCTTCATCAATCTGTCCGCGTTGCCCCGGATGGCCCAAGGCCATCTGCTGTCCGACCTGATCGCGATCAACGCGTCCGTGGACATCGTAATGGGTGAGGTCGATCGATGACGGTGCAGGAGGACTACCAACCGGTCTTCACCGGGAAAGTGCTGGAAGAGCTGCAGACGGTGCTCCAGCGCTACCCCAACAAGCAGGCCGCGCTGCTGCCCACGCTGTGGCTCGCGCAGCGCGAGCAGGGCTGGATCTCCGATCGCATCATGGCCGAGGTGGCGGAGGTGCTGGGCCTAACGCCGGCGTACGTGAAGGGCGTCGTGACCTTCTATACGATGTATCACCAGCATCCCGTCGGGAAAAACTTCGTGCAGGTGTGCACGACGTCGCCCTGTAACATCTGCGGCGCCGAGGAGGTGCTGAAGGCGCTGTTGGAGCACAGCGGTGCGGGCGACGCGGGAGCGACGAGTCCCGATGGCAAGTGGACCATCGTCGAGGTCGAATGTCTCGGCGCTTGCGGCTTTGCCACGCCGATCCTGATCAACGACGACTTTATTGAAAGCGTCACACCGGACAAGGTCGCCGAGCTCGTGAGGAAGTATCGCTGATGGGATACCCTCAGAAGTCTCACCCGAAAGAAACGGTCGTGCTGTCGCAGTATTTCGGCGACGCCGACGCGCGAACCATCAAGGGCTGGACCAAGCGTGGCGGCTATGAGGCCCTGGCCCAGGCTCTCAAGATGGATCCCGTCGCCGTCACCGATGTCGTCAAGGAATCGGGACTCCGGGGGCGGGGCGGGGCGGGGTTTCCGACCGGCCTGAAGTGGTCGTTCATGCCTAAGGAAAAAAACCGTCCTCACTATCTGTGTGTAAATGCAGATGAATCAGAACCGGGCACCTTCAAGGACCGGGAGATCATGCGGTGGACCCCGCACGCGCTGCTCGAGGGCAGCGCGATCGCGGCGCACGCGATCCGCGCCGAGGTCGCCTACATCTACATTCGCGGCGAGTTCACCGAGCCGTGGACGATCATGGAGCGGGCGCTCGCCGAGGCGAATGCGGCGGACGTGTTCGGTAAGATCAAGATCCATCTGCATCGCGGCGCGGGCGCCTACATCTGTGGCGAAGAGACCGCCCTGATGAATTCGATCGAGGGCAAGCGCGGCAACCCGCGGATCAAGCCGCCGTTCCCGGCGGCCGCCGGCTTGTTCGGGCTGCCGACGACGATCAACAACGTCGAGACGCTCGCCGCCGTGCCGCACATCATCAAGCGCGGCGCCGCCTGGTACAAAGGGCTGTGCCTGTCGAATCCCAAGAGCACCGGCACGAAGCTCTTCTCCGTGTGCGGGCACGTGCAGCGACCGGGCAACTACGAAGTCACGATGGGATTTCCGCTGAAGGACCTGCTCTACGACATGTGCGGCGGCCCGCCCGCGGGCCGCACGCTCAAGGCGTGCATCCCCGGCGGCTCCTCGGTCCCGATTCTGACGCGGGAAGAAACCGAAGCGACGCTCCTCGACTACGAAGGCGTCGTGGCACAGGGCTCGATGCTCGGCTCGGGCGGCGTGATCGTGTTCGACGACTCCGCCGACATGGTCTATCAAATCATGCGCCTCGCCCGTTTCTATGCGCATGAGTCGTGCGCGCAGTGCACGCAGTGTCGCGAGGGCACCGCGTGGACCACCAAGATCATGGAGCGGATCCTGGCGGGGCAGGGCAAGACCACAGACCTCGACTTACTCCTCGATCTCTCCGAGAACATGACGGGCAAGACCATTTGCGTGCTGTCGGATTCGTGCGCCGCTCCCATCGTGAGCGGCATCAAGAAATTCCGCGGCGAGTTCGAGGCCTATCTGGCGGGCAAGCGTCAACCGGTGATGGTGGGCTGATGGCTGATGGCATGATCAACCTGACGATCGACGGCGCGCCGGTGAGCGTTCCCCCCGGCACGCTCGTCATCGAAGCGGCGAAGCAGGCGGGCGTGCTGGTGCCGCACTACTGCTATCACCCGGGGTTGCCCGTCGCCGGCGTCTGCCGGATGTGTCTGGTCGAGATCGAAAAGGCGCCCAAGCTCCAGATCGCCTGCGCCACGACCGTCACCGAGGGGATGGTCGTCAAGACTCAAGCCCCGGCGGCGAAGGACGCGCGCCAGAGCGTGCTCGAATTCCTGCTCATCAATCATCCGCTCGATTGCCCGATTTGCGATCAAGCCGGCGAGTGCGAGCTCCAGGATTTCGTCTTCCAGGAAGGCCAGCCGGGCACGCGCTACGGGGAGTTTGCCAAGCGGTTCAATCCCGTCGAGGACTTCGGTCCCGACGTCCTGTACGTCCCCAATCGCTGCATCCTGTGCACGCGCTGCGTCCGTTTCATGGAGGACGTGGCGCAAGAGCCGGTGCTCAACGTGTCCGAGCGCGGCGACCGCGCCTTCATCGGCATTCATCCTGAGGCCCGGCTCGACCATCCCTGGGCCGGCAACGTCGTCGATCTCTGTCCCGTCGGCTCGCTGCTCTCCAAGGATTTCCTGCACAAGGCCCGTGTCTGGGAGCTCGACAAGACGGCATCGATCTGTACCGGCTGCTCGCAGGGGTGCAACATCACGCTCGACACACGCGACGAAGTCATCGTCCGCGTGCGCCCACGGCCGAACCTCGACATCAACCGCTATTTCATCTGCGACCACGGGCGCATGCACTATCGCTGGATGAACCGCGGCGACCGCATCGAGGCGCCGCTGGTCAAGAAGGACGGCGGGCTGCACGCGACGGACTGGGACGAAGCGTTCGCACGCGTCCTGGCGATTCTGCGCGGGGCGTCGGGCAGGGCGGTGGCATTGGTATCGCCGGGCGCCTCGAGTGAAGCGCTGGCGGCGGCCAAGCGGCTCCTTTCCGGCTTCACCTGGACGGGCGCGTTCCAGGTGGTGATGGGCGAGGAAGCGCCGCTCGCCGGGATTCCGAATCTCGCCCTCCGCGCCGAGCGCGCGCCCAATGCGAAGGGCGCCGAACAGCTCGGGTACACGCGCGACTATGCGCAGGCGCTCGCCACCGCGAAGTCGGCAGCCGTAGTACTCGTGCTCGATGAGCCCGACTGCGCCGTCGAAACGGACGGCGCGCTGATCTATGTCGGCAGCGTACTCGGCGAGGATGCGGCGTGCCGACGTGCCGACGTGATCTTGCCGATCGCCAACGTGGCGGAGGAGGAAGGCACGTTCGTGAACCGCGACGGGCGCGAGCAGCGCTACTTCCAGGCCAAGCCCGCGCCGGGGATGGCGCAGCCGGCGGCCTGGGTGCTCGAACAGCTGGCTCGGACGATGGGCCTCGCGCCAGTGCCATGACCTTCCCCCTGGTCGCATCGGCCATCAAGGTGTTCGTGGTCTTCAACCTGATCATGGTTGGGGTCGCGCTGCTCACCCTGGTCGAGCGGCGCGTGTGCGCGTGGATGCAGGATCGCCTCGGCCCGAACCGCGTCGGCCCCCAGGGGCTGTTCCAACCGGCCGCCGATGGGCTGAAGAACTTCCTGAAGGAAGAGACGTCGCCGGCGATGGCCGACAAGGCGCTCTTCACGCTAGCGCCCATCGTATCGTTCGTCCCGGCGTTGCTCACCTTCGGTGTGATTCCGTTCGCGGCACCGCTGCCGACCAAGTGGGGCCTCGTGCCGATGGTCGTCGCGGATCTGCCCGTGGGCTTCCTCTACATCCTCGCGATCAGCTCGCTGGGCGTATACGGCATCGTGCTGGCGGGATGGGCGTCCAACAACAAGTACGCGCTCCTGGGCGGGCTGCGCGCGTCGGCCCAAATGATCTCGTACGAGATCGCGCTGGGGATGAGCACCGTGGCCGTCATCCTGCTCGCGGGCAACGTGACGCTGTCGCAGGTGATCGCGCAGCAGCAGCGCGGCCTGCCGTTCGTCATTCCGCTGACGATCGCGTTCGTGATCTTCTTCATCAGCGCCTTCGCCGAGACCAACCGGCTGCCGTTCGATCTCCCGGAAGCCGAGGGTGAGCTGATCGCGGGTTATCACACCGAGTACAGCGCGATGAAGTTCTCGATGTTCTACATCGCCGAGTATTCCAACATGGTGACCGCCTCCGCGCTGATGGCGACGCTATTCTTCGGCGGGTGGGATATCCCCTTCACGAGCTGGGACTCGACCGGCGAGCCGAGCGTCCTGAAGACCGTGCTGACGCTGCTCTCATTCAGCGCGAAGACGTTCTTCTTCCTGTTCACCTACATCTGGGTGCGCTGGACCCTCCCGCGTTTCCGCTATGACCAGCTCATGGCGCTCGGCTGGAAAGTGCTACTCCCGCTCTCGCTGATCTATGTCACCCTGCTGGCCGTGGCGATTTGGTTCATCCGGATCCGGCTCGGCTGGGAGTACGGCCGCGGCATGGCCGCGGCATTGGGTGGTCTCAACCTTGTACTGCTGATCGCGCTGGTCTGGTGGCTCGACCGCGGCCGCATCGTGTCCGGCTCGGTCCAGGAGGAGACAGTCTGATGGCCATCGGGGTGAAAGTCATGAAGCGGCCGACGCAGCAGACCTCATACCTGCGCGCGACGCTCAAAGGGATGGCGCTGACGTTCAGCCACCTCCTGCGCCCCAAGGTCACGATGCAGTATCCCGAAGAGAAGTCGTCCAAGGACTGGACGCTGTCCTCCCGCTGGCGCGGCACGCACCGGATGCTCACGGACGAACAGGGCAGGGCCAAATGCGTGGCGTGCGGGCTCTGCCCCCAAATCTGCCCCGCCAACTGCATCAAGCTCGTGCCGGGTGAAGATGAAGACGGCCACCGCTATCCGCTGATCTACGAGATCGACGAGTTCCGCTGCATCTTTTGCGGCTATTGCCAGGAAGTATGTCCCGAAGAAGCGATCCACGTGGGCGTGCACTACGAGAACTCCGAATACTCCCGCGACCGCTTCGTCTACGACCTCGAGCGGCTGACGGCACAGACGCACCCGGTTTCGACTCTCTGGGATCCTTCGGATCCCAAAGGCGAGTAGTGATCCTCAAGTTCTTTTGGATCTTCGGCGTCATTGCCATGGCAAGCGCCCTGCTATGCATCTCTCGGAAAAACCCCGTGTCGAGCGCCCTGTGGCTCGTCGTGACGCTGTTCGCACTGGCCGCAATGTTCGTGCTGCTCGACGCGCAGTTCATCGCCGTCCTTCAAGTGCTGGTCTACGCCGGCGCGATCATGGTGCTGTTCCTGTTCGTCATCATGCTGCTGAACCTCGGCCGCCCTGGACCGACCGACATCAGGGGGCCGCTCGGACTCCTGACCGCGACGGTCCTGGCAGTCGCACTGCTGCTCCAGCTGCGCGTCCTCAGCGCGTCGCCGCTCCCCTCGTCGATCCAGCTGCTGCCGGGAGCCATCAACGCGCTGCAGCAGCAGCAGGGCATCGTCGGCTCCGTGGCCAATCCGTTGTTCGGTGCCTACCTCATCCCCTTCGAGCTCGCGAGCGTCCTGCTCCTCGCCGCGATCGTGGGGGCCGTCGTGCTCGCGAAGCGAAAGCTCTAGGATGCTCCTCAGCCCCGCGCTCTTTATCTCCGCCGTGCTGTTCACGCTGGGCGTCGCGGGGGTGCTGTTCCGGCGCAACGTGATCGTGATCTTCATGTGCGTCGAGCTCATGCTCAACGCGGTGAACCTTACCTTCGTGGCGCTGGCGCAGACCCTGGGCATGGGTGGGCAGGTCTTCGTCTTTTTCGTGATGGCGGTGGCGGCCGCTGAAGCGGCGGTCGGCCTCGCCATTATTCTCGCGGTCTATCGCCACAGGCAGTCGGTGAGCCTGCAGAACATGAATCTCCTCAAGGACGGATGACCGGCACCGCCGTCGACCTGATCTGGCTCGCGCCCGCCCTCGCGCTGCTCGGCTTTGTGCTGAACGGAACGCTGGCACTGACGCGTCCCAATTCGAAGACGCTCGTATCGGTCATTGGCGCCGGCGTGTTGCTGGCGGCGTTCGCCGTGTCCATCGCGATCTTCAGCGCCTTCGCGGGGCTCCATGCCGAAGAGCCGTTCGTGTTCCGGTATTGGTCGTGGATTCCGGTGGGGACCCTGCAGATCGACTTCGCGTTCCAGGTCGATCAGCTCTCGCTGGTCATGCTGCTCGTCGTCACCGGCGTTGGCTCGCTGATCCACCTGTTCAGCATCGGATACATGAAGGAGGATCCGGGCTACGCGCGTTACTTCGCGTATCTCAATCTCTTCGTCTTCTTCATGCTGGTGCTGGTGCTGGGGGCGAGCTTCCCGGTGATGTTCGTGGGGTGGGAAGGGGTCGGCCTCTGCAGCTATCTGCTGATCGGCTTCTGGTTCACCGAAGCACAGAACGCGAACGCGGGCCGCAAGGCGTTCATCATGAACCGCATCGGCGACTTCGGGTTCATGGTCGCGATGTTCATGCTCTTCTGGTCGACCGGCTCGCTGGATTTCGGCACCGTGTTCACCCACGCGCCGACTGCGCTCGCGGCGGGCGGGCGCACCATCACGGTGATCACGCTCTTCCTGTTCCTGGGTTGTACCGGCAAGTCGGCGCAGATCCCCCTGTACACCTGGTTGCCCGATGCGATGGCGGGACCGACGCCCGTCTCCGCACTCATCCACGCGGCCACGATGGTGACGGCCGGCGTGTATCTCGTGGCGCGCTGCAATCTGCTGTTCGCCATGGCGCCGGTGTCGAGCGCGGTGGTCGCGGGTGTAGGCGCGCTGACGGCCCTGTTCGCCGCGACGATCGCGCTCAAGCAATGGGACATCAAGAAGGTCCTGGCGTATTCCACGATCTCCCAGCTTGGGTACATGTTCCTGGGAGTCGGGACCGGGGCGATCAGCGCCGGCATGTTCCACCTCATCACCCACGCGTTCTTCAAGGCGCTGCTCTTCCTCGGCTCAGGCAGCGTGATCTTCGCGTTGCATCGCGCGTATCACCACACGCATTCCCATGAAGACGCGCAGGACATGCGCAACATGGGCGGGCTCGCGCGCTACATGCCGTGGACCACGGCCTTGATGTGGATCGCGACGCTCGCGATCGCCGGCGTTCCGCCCCTCTCGGGCTTCTTCTCAAAGGACGAGATCCTCACCGCGGCGCACGCGCGCGGGCATGCGGACCCGATCTGGCTCGTGTTTTGGGGGTTGGCCCTCGGCGCCGCGTTGCTCACGGCGTTCTACATGACGCGGCTGATGCTGTACACCTTCCACGGCCCGAACCGCACCGGCGAGAAGGAGCAGGCGCATCTGCACGAGGCGCCGTGGATCATGACCGGCCCGCTGCTCGTGCTGGGCGTGCTGTCCGCCGCGGGCGGACTCATCAACATCCCCGAGCTCTATCACGGCAACGCGTGGCTCCATCACTGGCTGGAGCCGATCACGCAGGCGAGCGCACCATTGCTTCCTGCCGTGCACTTGGCGCCCGCAACCGAGTGGTTGCTGGTTGGCGTCGCGGTCGCCGTGGCGCTGGTCGGCATCGTGGGTGCGTGGCGGCTCCTCAAGCCCGAGGCCCTAGTCCCGGCCCGCCAGGCCCCAGAAGAGCGCGGGTTTGCGCGCGTCCTCAAGAACAAGTGGTACGTGGACGAGATCTATGATGCGTTGATCGTCCGTCCGCTGGTGTGGCTGTCGCGGGAAGTGCTCTGGAAGCAGGTAGATCAGCGCATCATCGACGGCGCGGCGGTGAATGGCGCCGCCCGGGGCGCCCGGGCACTGGGCTGGGCGAATCGCTGGCTGCAGTCGGGCCAGGTCGGGATATACGTCGCAGTGTTCGTCGTCGGCGTGCTGCTGATCCTGTGGCGGGCGACGAGCTGATGTACGCGCGCTGGGTGCTCACCGCGCTGCTCGCGTGGCCGCTGCTCGCCGGCCTCATCGTCCTGCTCCTTCCCGCTCGGCTCGCGAAGTACGTCGCCCTGGCGGCGAGTCTCGTGGAGTTCGTGATCTCGGTACCGCTCTGGTGGACGTTCGTCCCGAGCGGCGGGATGCAGTTCCTGGTCGATCGCGCCTGGATTCCCGCGTGGGGCATTCACTTCACGGCCGGGGTGGATGGGATCTCGCTGTTCCTCGTGCTGCTCACGACGTTCCTGATGCCGCTCTCGATTCTCGGCAGCTGGAGCTACATCACCAAACGCGAGGCCGGCTTCTACGCGCTCTTGCTCGTGCTCACGACGGGCATGATCGGCGTCTTTGTCGCGCTCGATCTCTTCCTCTTCTATGTGATGTGGGAAGTGATGCTCATCCCCATGTATTTCATCATCGGGGTGTGGGGCGGCGACAACCGGCTGTACGCGGCGATCAAGTTCTTCATCTATACGTTCCTGGGCTCGCTGCTCATGCTGGTCGCGATCATCGTGTTGTATCTGCACGCGGGCCGCGCGACCGGGGTCTACGCGTTCGGCTACGCGCACCTCCTGAGCAACGCCAAGGATCTCGGACCCGTGGCCTGGTGGCTGTTCGGCGCCTTCTTCCTGGCATTCGCGATCAAGGTGCCGATGTTCCCGCTGCACACCTGGCTGCCCGACGCGCACGTCGAGGCTCCCACCGCAGGATCGGTGATCCTGGCGGGCATCCTCCTCAAAATGGGGACGTACGGCTTCCTGCGGTTCGCGCTGCCATTCTTCCCGGCGGTCGCGCTCAATCAGAGCGTGCAGCTCGTGATCGTCGTCCTGTCGCTGATCGGGATCATCTACGGCGGCCTGGTGGCGATGGTGCAGCCCGATTTCAAGAAGCTCGTCGCCTATTCGTCCGTCGCCCACCTCGGGTTCGTGACGCTCGGCATTTGGGCGCTGACGCTGCAAAGCGTGCAGGGCGCGCTGTTGATCATGATCAATCACGGGATCTCGACAGGTGCGCTGTTCTTCCTGGTCGGCATGCTGTACGAACGACGGCACAGCCGGCTGATCGAGGCGTACGGCGGCATCGCGCGGGTGGTGCCGCTGTTCGCCGCCATACTCACGATCGTGTCGCTCTCGTCCATCGCGCTTCCGGGCACCAACGGGTTCGTGGGCGAGTTCCTGGTGCTGCTGGGCTCCTTCCGCACCTATCCGATCGCGACGGCCCTCGCGACGAGCGGCGTGATCATCGCGGCCGCCTATCTGCTGACCGCGCTGCAGCGCGTGATCTACAATCCGCTGAAGAAGCCGGAGAATGAGCAGCTCAGGGACCTGACGCCGCGCGAGCTCGCCGTGCTGATCCCCCTGCTCGTCGGCATTCTGTGGCTGGGCATCTATCCCAAGCCGTTCCTGCAGCGCATGGAGCCGGCGGCGCGCTCCCTGATCGAGCAGGTGCGGCCGAGTGCGGCAAGCACCGCAGGTCAGCCGTGAGTCTCGACCCCGCGATCTATAGCGATCTCCTGCTGTCGCTCCTGCCCGAGGTCGTGCTGACCGGGTGGGCGCTCGTGCTGTTGCTCTTCGTCGCGTGGCATCATCGAACCGCGCGGGATTTGCGGATCGCGGGGTGGCTGACCCTCATAGCCCTTTTGTCGACCGCGATCGCCGTATGGTGGTTGTGGTGGAATCGCGCTGCGCTAAGGGGACCAGGCCTCGTGGCGATGGTCGCGCTGGACGACTTCCGCTGGGTGGCCGACTGGGTCTTCCTGGGCGCCGCCGCCCTCACCGTGCTGATCTCGTTCGCGTATCTGGAGCGGGAGCAGTTACTGATCCCCGAGTACTACGTGCTGTTGATCTTCGCCACGCTCGGCATGATGGTGATGGCCGCCGGCGCCGATCTCATGGTGATCTTCCTCGGACTCGAGCTGATGTCGGTCGCGGTCTACGTGCTCGCGGGTCTGGACCGGCGGCGCGCGCGGTCCGCCGAGGCCGCCCTCAAGTACTTCCTGCTCGGTGCGTTCGCCTCGGGATTCCTGTTGTATGGCATCGCGCTCGCGTATGGCGCCACCGGCACGACCAATCTCGGTCTGATCGGCGGGCAGGTCAGCATCATGGGCAAGCCGAGCATCATGTTGCTGGCCGGGCTGGCGCTTTTGATCGTGGGATTTGCATTCAAGATCGCGGCGGTGCCGTTCCACATGTGGGCACCGGACGTCTACGACGGCTCGCCCACACCGGTGACGGCGTTCATGGCGACGGGCGTAAAGGCGGCCGCGTTTGCGGCATTGTTCCGCGTCCTGAATCAAGCCTTCGCCCCGGTCACCGCCTGGCATGACATCCTGTGGTGGCTCGCCGTCGTCACGATGATCGGCGGTAACCTTTTCGCCCTCGGCCAGCGGTCGCTCAAGCGGATGCTCGCCTACTCGTCGGTCGCGCACGCGGGCTATCTGCTCGTCGCCGTGACCGCCGGCGGCGCGGCCGGCACGAGCGCATTCCTCGTCTACGTCATCGCGTACACGCTGATGTCGCTCGGGGCATTCGCCGTGCTGTCGGCGAAGGGCAGGGCTGGCGAGAGCGATGTGTTGATCGATGATCTCGCGGGGCTCGCCAGCCAGCGGCCCTGGCTCGCCTTCGCGCTCGCCGTGTGCATGTTGTCGTTACTCGGCTTTCCCGGAACGGCCGGCTTCATCGGCAAGTGGTACATCCTCATCGCCGCCACCAGCGCCGGCCAGAACACCCTGGCCGCCATTCTCGTGCTGACCAGCGTCGTCTCGGCGGGGTACTATCTTCCCGTCATCATGGCGATGTACATGAAACCGCCGCCGGTCGAGTCCGCCCACGTGGATGTGTATCTCGACCGCTGGGGACGGACCGCCGTCGCGGTCGTCGTCGTCGGCCTGCTGCTCTTTGGCGTCTGGCCCAACCGGCTGTTCGATCTCGCGAAATCGGCAGGAAACAGCGTTCACGCGACGGCCGAAACAGCCCCAACCCCACCCTAAGGGGTCCTTCAGATGGCCGTGAAGCTTCCCGCCACAATCTTCCGGCAGTACGACATTCGCGGCCTCGTGGACGAGCAGCTTACCCCCGCGGCCGCACGGGCCGTCGGCCAAGCGTACACCACGCTCGCCTGGGAGCGGCTCCGCACGGGGAAGCCGCCCCGCGTCGCCGTGGGGCGCGACAACCGACCGTCGGGCGCCGCACTCGCCCAGGGCGTGCGCGAAGGCATCGCCGCCGCAGGGGGCGCCGCGATCGACGTCGGCGAGCTGCCCACTCCCGCCCTCTACTTCGCGACCAAGACCCTGCCGGTGGATGGCGGCATTCAAGTCACCGGCTCCCATAATCCGCCCGAGTTCAACGGCTTCAAGATGGTGCTGGCCCACGACGCCGTCTTCGGCGAAGACATCCAGGTCCTGTATCGCCTCATCGACGGCGGCAAGCTCGTCGCCAAACCGGGCGGGACCATGACCACGCATCGCGATCTGCTCAAGGCGTATCGCGAGGCGATCGTCCAGCGCAACGCGCCACTCGCGCGCCGGCTCAAAGTCGTGGTGGACTGCGGCAACGGGGTCACGAGTCTCGTCGCGATCGAGACCCTCGAGCAGCTAGGCGCTGATGTCGTTGCGCTGTTCGCCGAATCGGACGGGACGTTCCCGCATCACCATCCGGATCCCACGGTGCTCGAGAACCTCCACGACCTGCAGGTCGCCGTCAAAAAGGAGAAGGCGGAGCTGGGGATCGCCTTCGACGGCGACGGCGATCGCATCGGCGCGGTGGATGAGAAGGGCGACCCGGTGCTCGGTGATCAGCTGCTGGTGTTGTTCGGGCGTGACCTGGTGCATCGCATGGGCAAGAACCATCCGGTGATTTTCGATGTGAAATGCTCGGAGGTCCTGCCGCAGATGCTGAAAAAGGCCGGTCTCGAGCCCGTCATGTGGAAGACGGGGCATTCGTTCATCAAGCAGAAGATGAAGGAGATCGGCGCCCCGCTCGCCGGCGAAATGAGCGGCCACATGTTCTTCGGCGGCGACTGGTACGGCTTCGATGACGCGCTCTTCGCCGCGGCCCGGCTCCTGGCGTATGTCGCACGCGAAGGGGGGGGGGGGCCGCTTTCGCGCCTCCTCGCCGACCTGCCGACGACCTACGCCACACCGGAACTGCGCGTCGCTTGTCCCGATGACCAGAAGTTCGACGTCGTCCAGCAAGCGGCGGAGGAATTCGCCGCGCAGTATCCCATCTCGACGCTCGACGGCGTGCGCATCACGTTCCCCGAAGGGTGGGGATTGCTACGCGCCTCGAACACGCAGCCGGTCCTGGTCATGCGGTTCGAAGCGACGAGCCCGAAGGCACTCGACGCGTATCGCGCCGAGGTCGAGGGCTGGCTGGCGGCGCGCGGCGTGACGGCGTGACACGCGCGAACCGGCGCACGCTGTATTTGATCGGCGCCGGTCTGCTGGTGGCTGCGTTGGTCGGCGGCCGCTGGCTGGCGGTGGAGACGGCGGAACGGGCCTGGGACCGCACCTTCGCGGGAGGCGAGGCATTGATTGCCGCCCGCGATCTCGCCCGGCTGCTGCAGGCGCTCGTCCTCCTCGTCGCGATCACCTGGATGGCCGGCAATCTGCTGATCGTCTACCGGGCGATCGGCTCGGTGCAGATGCCGCGCCGGCTCGGCGATCTGGAAATCGTCGAAGCCGTGCCGCGCCGCACGCTCCTGGCCGGCACTGTCCTGCTCGGCGTGATCCTGGGCTCGTTCTTGTCGCTGGGCGCGGGGGACTGGTGGCGTCACTTCATCCTTGCGACGTCGCCACCGCACTTCGGCGTTCCCGATTCGACAAAACTGGGCCACGACGCCGGGTACTATGTCAGCGTGCTCCCCTGGCTCGCGGGACTCCAGAACCGTACGCTCATTCTGGTCGTCGGCGCCCTCGGCATCGTGGCGCTGATGTATGGGGTGATCGGCTCGCTCCGGATTCGTCACGGCCGCATCCGTGCCAGCGACTACGCGCGCACCCACCTCGGCGTGTTGCTCGCGTGTCTCGCCTTCGTCATTGCGTGGGGCGCGGTGCTCGATCCCGCCGAAATCGTGGGCGGTCTGCACGGAGAGGTCGATCAGGCTGCCCTCAGCGCGCGCATGCCGGGAGCGAACGTCGTCGCCGCAGTCGCGATCGTGACGGCCATCATCTCGCTGACCTGGGCCTGGCGGGACCGGCCCACGCTGATTCTCGCCGGCTGGGCCGCGCTGCTCGTCTCGCTCACCGCGGGCTACTTCGTGATTCCCGGGGTCGTCCGCGCGTCGTCCGGCAGTGGGCCGGAGAACGCGGACCTGGTACGGCGCCGTGCGGCGCTCGAGCGCGTCGCGTTCGGGCTGGTCGACGTGGATCCCAGCTCGCCGCCGCCCTTCCCGTCGGGCGAAGCGGCGGTGCGGATGATCCCGATGTGGGATCCAGCCCATGTCGGCGCGGCGCTGGGCGCTCCCGCGCACGCCGTCGCGCTGCGGCCGCCCCGCCCGGAAGACCACGGAGGCGGGGCGGTCTGGATGGTCGCTCCGACCAGTGCTCCCGGTCCGGTGCGCCTCGCGGCCGAAACGGACACTGGTCTGGCGGTGTCGTCACTGCCGACCGAGAACGCCCCGTTGTTATTCGGTCCCGGATTGCCGGGAACGGTCGTGACCTCAGAGGACAGCGCACCGCTCGCGCCCACCGGCTCCGGAGCGGTGCCGCTCACCGGCGCCTGGCGTCGCTTCGCGATCGCGTGGACGATTCAGTCCTGGGGATTGGCGCGCGGCGAGTCCAACGGCAAGGTCCTCCTGTGGCGGCGCGACGTTGCCGAGCGACTCCAGCGGCTCGCGCCGTTTGCGCGGTTCGGCGCTCCGGCACCGGTGCTGCGGAACGGTGCGTTGTGGTGGGTAAGCTGGGGCTATGTGTCGCACGACGCGTTTCCGCTGGTGCGACCGCTTCCCTGGGGTGACGGTGAAGTGCGCTTCCTGCGCGCGGGTCTCGTCGGTGCGGTGCGCGTCACCACGGGCGAGACGCATCTCTGGCTGGCGCCGGGGTACGACTCGCTGACTGCTGCCTGGGCCAGACGGTTCGAGCCGTTGATCGAACCCGCGGACAGCCTGCCCAGGAATCTCCGCGCACAGCTGGCCTATCCCGTCGAGACGTTGAAGATCGCCGTTGCCGAATTGCTGCGCGCCAGCGCCGATTCCGCCGTTCAAGCCGGATGGGTCATGCGCCCACAAGAACCATATCAGCTGGGCGCACGCGACGGGACAATCTGGACCGGCGTTGCCCTCGAGACGGGGCTACTCGCGCCCAAGCGGTTCGTGGGTCTGGGCGCGGCCGCCATCACACCGCGCGGCGTCGAGCTTCATCTCTGGCAGCCGTCTGCAGACGAGGCCGGCGTCGAGCGACTGCCGGGCGACCTGGTCGGCTCGTCGTTGTTGCGACCCGGTGCACTACGTGTGTGGCCGGCCGGGAAGACTCTCATCACGGTGCAAGCGCAGATCTTCGACCCCGTCACTTCGCGCACACCACCCCCGCCGCGCGTCACGGAGGTCTACGTGACGTTCGACGGGCGCGCCGGACATGCCCTGACGGCCCGCGCGGCGCTGCGGGGCGGGGAACAGATCATCACCGACACGACGCTCGCGGCACGCTGGGAAAGGGCGCAGCGGCTGGCCGTCCGGGCCGATTCGGCGCTAGCCGCCGGAGACCTCGCGGAGTTCGGACGTCTCTGGCGATTGCTGATCGGTGAGCTTGCTCAGGTCCAGCGCGCCCGCTAGGTTGCGCCGCCGTGACGGTCCCCCCCCCTGGAACGATCGTTGTCGCGCTCGGAGGAAACGCCGTCGCGCCACCCGGTGAGCGGCCGACGATCAGCAATCAGTTCCGCCATACGCGCGCGAGTCTCGTGCCCATCGTCGACCTCGCGGCGGCGGGGTGGCACATCGTCCTCGTCCATGGCAACGGACCGCAGGTCGGCGACGAGCTGGCGCGCAACGAGATCGCGGCGGATCAGGTCGAGCCGCTGCCTCTGGGGGTGTTGGTCGCCGGAACAGCCGGGTGGATGGGATACATGATCCAGCAGTCGCTGCAAAATGCGCTCGCTCGCGCGGGCGTACGGCGATCCGTCGTCACCCTGATTACGCAGACCCTGTGTCGGGCGGACGATCCCGATTTGCGCACGCCGTCCAAACCGGTCGGCCACACACTCGATCCGGTGCGACAGGCGCGGCTCGTGGCTCGGGGGATTCCGGTTCGGGACGGGCGGCGGCTCGCGCCCAGTCCCAAGCCGGCCGGGATTGTCGAGCAGCAGATGGTGCGTGATCTGGCGGCCGCCGGCCACATCGTGATCGCCGGAGGGGGCGGGGGACCGCCTGTCTTTCAGGACCCCAAGCTGGGCCTCGAAGGCATCGACGCCGTCGCCGACAAGGATCGCGTCGCCGCGATCCTCGGCCGGGAAATCGGCGCGCAGGTGTTGTTGATCCTGACGAACGTGAGTGCTGTCTACCGCGGCTTCGGCACACCGCACCAGGAGGCCATTCGGCGGCTCACGCTGGCCCAGGCGGATCACCTGCTCGCCGGCAAGGAGCTGGGGACCGGCAGCATGCGGCCCAAGGTCGAAGCCGCCGCGGATTTCGTCCGCACCGGGGGCGAGCGGGCCATCATCGCCGAGCTGGCCCACGGGCTTGCCGCACTCCGCGGCGAAGCCGGAACGACGATCGCGAAGGAGCACGCGTGAATCTGCACGAGTATCAGGCGCGGGATATTTTGCGAAAGCACGGCGTCCCCGTGCCGCCGGGCGACATCGCGACGACGCCGGCCGAGGCGCGCGGGATCGCCGAGCGCTTCGGCGGCAAGGTCGTCGTCAAGGCGCAGGTGCACGCCGGCGGCCGCGGGAAAGCGGGTGGCGTCAAGCTGGCGGACGGCGCCGACGCCGCCAAGACGGCGGCGTCTGCCATCCTCGGGATGACGATCAAGGGTCTCACGGTGCAGAAGGTCCTCGTCGCGCCGGCGGCGGAGATCGCCACCGAGAGCTACGTCGGGATCATCGTGGATCGCGTGTCGCAACGGCCGGTGCTGATTGTCAGTTCCGCCGGCGGCATCGACATCGAAGAAGTCGCGGCCAAGACGCCAGAGAAAATTCATCGCATGGCGGTGGACCCGCGATATGGTCTGCTGCCCCATCAAGCACTGACGCTCGGCTTTGCGCTCTACAGCGACGTGAAGCAGGCGCGTGCCGCCGCGGACATCATGCAGAAGCTCTACCACGTGGTCTATGCCGTCGGTGCATCGCTCGCGGAGATCAACCCGCTCGTCACCACTCCCGACGGGAGTGTCCAGGCGCTCGACGCCAAGATCTCCATCGACGACAACGAGCTCGAGCGCCGGCCGGAGATCGCCGCCCTTCGCGACGTCTCGGCAGAGGCCCCCGAGGAGGTCGCCGCGCGAGAGGCGGGACTCACGTTCATCAAGCTCGACGGCGACGTCGGCTGCTGCGTCAACGGCGCGGGGCTCGCGATGGCGACGATGGATCTGGTGAAGTACTACGGAGGCCAACCCGCCAACTTCCTGGACATCGGCGGCAGCTCGAACCCACAGAAAGTCGTCGCCGCGCTGCGGATCATGACGTCGGACCCGCGAGTCAAGGTCATCCTCTTCAACATTTTCGGCGGGATCACCCGAGGCGACGACGTCGCGAACGGCATCGTTCAGGCCACCAAGGAGTTTCCGCTCAAGGTGCCGATCGTGATCCGACTGACAGGCACGAACGAGCGTGAAGGCATTGCGATTCTCGAGCGGGCGGGATTCTCGGCATTGACGGACATGGACGAAGCAGTGAAGCAGGCGGTGGCCCTGTCCAAAGGAAAGGCCACATGAGCGTCTTCATCGATCGATCCACCCGCCTCGTCGTACAGGGAATCACCGGCCGCGACGGATCGTTCCACGCGAAGCAGATGATGGAGTACGGCACGAAGGTCGTCGCCGGTGTGACGCCGGGGAAAGGCGGCCAGCGGTTCGAGGGCACGGTCCCCGTATTCAACACCGTCGCCGAGGCCGTGCACGCAACCCAGGCCAATACATCGGTCATCTACGTACCGGCCGCGGTCGCCGCCTCCGCCATCTTCGAAGCCGCGGACTCAGGCATTGGGTTGATCATCTGCATCACCGAAGGGATTCCCGTCCTGGACATGACGCGCGCGCTGCCGTTCGTCCATGAGCGAGGCGCGCGCCTGATCGGCCCGAACTGTCCTGGGCTGATCTCGCCGGGCCAGAGCAAGGTCGGAATCATCCCCGGCAACATCTGCACGCCTGGGAAGATCGGCGTCGTGTCGCGCAGCGGCACGCTGACCTACGAGATCGTGCACCAGCTCTCGACGCACGGAATGGGGCAATCGACGTGCGTCGGGATCGGCGGTGATCCCCTGATCGGCACGAACTTCATCCACTGCCTCTCGGCTTTCGAGGCAGACCCCGAGACCGCCGCGATCGTGATGATCGGCGAGATCGGCGGCACGGACGAGCAACAGGCGGCTGAATTCGTGAAAGAAAAGGTCAAGAAGCCGGTCGTTGGATTCATCGCCGGCCAGACCGCACCACCCGGCCGTCGCATGGGGCACGCCGGAGCGATCATTTCCGGTTCATCGGGCACGGCGGCCGAGAAGATGGCCGCGCTGGCGAAGGCGGGCATCAGCGTCATGAAGCGTCCCGCCGACGTCGTACCCCTACTGAAGGAGCGTCTCTAGCAGCATGCTGACCCTAGCCATCATCAAACCTGACGCCGTGGCGGCGAGACACACCGGCAAGATCATCGCACACCTCGAGGCCGAGGGCTTTCACATCCGCGAGGCCCAGATGGTGCGCCTGACTCAAGAACGCGCGGAATCGTTCTATGAAGTCCATCGGGAGCGGCCATTCTTTCGGCCGCTCGTCTCGTTCATGACGTCCGGACCGGCGTTGGCCCTGGTGCTGGAGCGTGACGCGGCGGTCGGGCATCTGCGGAAAGTCATCGGGGCCACCGATCCAGCGCAGGCCGAGGCCGGGACCATCCGGCGACTCTACGCCCAATCGAAGGAGCGCAACGCGATTCACGCCTCCGATTCGGCGGAGAATGCTGCACGCGAAGTGGCGTTTTTCTTCCCGGCGCGCGGTAGCGCTGACGCCGTTGACGCAAGTGCCACAAGGGTTTAGCTTCGCTCACCATGTTGCGAGTCGATCTGCGGGAGTTGGCCCGGGGTGGGGCCGTGGAAACCCAGGGCGAGCTAAAGCAGGACGATCCGGCGCTGGAGGGCGTCGGTCACGGGCAGGCTGCAATCCATCGGTGAGGGACGCTTCTACTGGCAGGGAACGGCTCGCACGGTTGTCGAGGGCGAGTGCCGGCGCTGCCTGACCCCCGTGGCGACACCGTTGCAGTTGGAAATCGGCGCGTTGTTTACACAGAACCCGGAAGCACTGGACGATCCTGATTCCTATCCGGTGGCGCCGGACGCGACGGAAATCGACGTGACGCCCGCGGTGCGCGAGGAGCTGGTACTCGCAGCGCCGCGGTACGTGCTGTGCCGTGAGGATTGCAAGGGATTCTGCCCGCAGTGCGGAAAGGATCTGAACGCCGGACCCTGCGGATGTGCACGCCCTGCCGACGCCCGCTGGCAGCCGTTGCAGGCGCTGAAGGACAAGCTCCGCTCTTAACCTAAGGACGATCGTAATGGCCGTACCGAAGCGCAGAACCTCCAAGCGCAAGAAGCGCGCGCGCCGCACCCACTACAAGGCGGTGCGTCCCACGCTGCAGCCCTGCCCGCGCTGCGGCGACAGCAAACAGCCCCATCGCGTTTGCCCGACGTGCGGGTATTACAACGGCGAACAGCGAGTGACCGTCGAGGACTGATGATCCGCATCGCGTTGGACGCGATGGGAAGTGACAACGCCCCTCAAGTCGAAGTGGAGGGCGCGGCGCAGGCGCTCAAAGAGCTGCCCGGCGAATTCCAGATCCAGCTCGTCGGACGGAAGGCGGACATCGAGGCCGCGCTGGGCCGCGTCGGCGGGGTGGACCGCACGCGCATCGAGGTCGTCGATGCACCCGAAGTCGTGGGCATGGGCGACAAGCCCCTCGCGGCGATCCGCGGCAAGCCACGCTCGTCGATCGCCGTCGGGCTCCGGCTCCAGCAAAAGGGCAAGTCGGACGCCTTCATCTCGGCGGGGAACACCGGGGCCGTGCTGGCCGCGGCGACGCTCTTGCTGCGCCTGCACCCCGGCGTGCAGCGGGCCGCGATCGGCGCGCTGTTTCCCAGCGCCGGTGAGCCCGTGCTCGTGGTCGACGGCGGCGCCAACGTCGACTGCGACGCGCGCGAGCTGGTCGGCTTCGCCCACCTCGGGTCCGTGTACGCGCGCGATGTGCTGGGCCGCACCAATCCCACCGTCGGGCTGCTGAACATCGGCGAGGAAGACGAGAAGGGAAACGCGGTCGTCAAGGAAGCCCACCAGCTCCTCAAGCAAACCCCCGGCATCCACTACATCGGCAACGTCGAAGGCCGCGACATCCCCGTCGCCGAAGCCCGCGGGCAGCGGCTCGACGTCGTGACGTGCGACGGCTTCGTCGGGAACGTCGTGCTCAAGTTCTACGAATCTGCGGGACGCGTCTTCGTCTCGCTCATCAAGCGCGAAGCTCCGGACGTGCTGCAGCGGCCCGAGATGGGGAACGTGCTGAACGTGCTGGATTACGCGACGTACGGTGGCGCACCGCTGCTGGGCGTCCAGGGCGTCGTGATCATCTGCCATGGCGCCTCTCCCGCCCAAGCCATCAAGAATGCGATTCGGGTCGCGGTCCAGGCCGTGCGGAGCCATCTCTCCGACGACATCGCGGCCGAGTTCTCCGAGGGGAAGGTGCCCGCGTGAAGCGTCCCTTCGCCGAGCTGTGGGGCACAGGCAGCTATGCGCCGGCGCGCGTCATGACGAACGACGAGTTCTCGAAATTCCTCGACACGTCGGACCAGTGGATTCAGGAGCGCACCGGTATTCGCGAGCGGCGCGTCTCGAGCAAGGACGAGACGAACGCCTGCATGGGCAAGGCCGCAGCGCTGCAGGTGCTCGAGCAGACCGGGCTCACTCCCCTCGACATCGACGCCATCGTCTATGCGACCGCGTCGCCCGACCGGCTGCTCCCGTCTCAGGCGTGCGACCTGCAGGCAATCCTCGGCGCGAAGAATGCGGCGGCATTCGACGTCGGCGCCGCCTGCTCCGGGTTCATTTACGCGCTCAGCACCGCCGAGGGCATCATCGCGGCCGAGCAGGCCGAGCACGTGCTGGTGATCGCCGCCGAGAAACTCACCAGCATCATGGACTGGAGTGACCGGACGACCGCGGTGTTGTTCGGCGACGGCGCCGGCGCAACCATCGTGCGGAAGAGCACGAACGGGCGGGGCATTCTCTCCGGCTATCTGAAGACCGACGGCACGCTGGCGGAACTGTTGTACCGGCCGGGCGGCGGGGCGACGCATCCACCCAGTGAAGAGCTGTTGAAGGATCACAGCTATTACATCAAGATGGCGGGCCGCGAAGTCTTCAAGGCCGCCGTCCTCTCGATGGTCGACGCCTGCGACCACGCGCTGCAACGCGCCGGTCTCGACGCCGGCGCCATCGATCTGCTGATTCCCCACCAGGCCAACATCCGCATCATCGAAGCCACGGCAAAGCACGCCGGCATGCCGATGGACAAGGTCTACGTCAACGTGGACCGCTTCGGCAACACATCGGCGGCGTCCATCGCGATCGCGCTCGACGAGGCCGTCAAGACCGGCCGCCTGAAGCCCGGCATGGTCGTCATGCTGTGCGCCTTCGGCGCAGGCTTCACCTGGGGCAGCTTGGTCGTGCGGTGGTAAGCACGATCTGGCTCTGCCCGGGGCAGGGCGCGCAAAAAGTCGGCATGGGTAAAGATCTGGCGGAGCGGTTTCCCGCGGCGCGCGACGTCTTCGGCGCAATCGACGAAGCGCTCGGCGCGGCCTTGTCGAAGCTCATGTTCGAAGGCCCCGAAGAGGAGCTCACCGCGACGCAGAACACGCAGCCGGCGATACTCGCGCACAGCGCCGCGGTGTTCGCGATCGTCGGAACGAAGGCGAGTGAACCCGTGGCCGCGGCGGGGCATTCGCTCGGCGAGTACTCGGCGTACGTCACGGCGGCCGCGCTGGCCGCGCCCGAAGCGGCCAAGCTGGTGCGGCGGCGCGGCGAGCTGATGCAAAAGGCGGGTGAGGAGCGGCCGGGGACGATGGCGGCCGTGCTCGGCCTCGCCACCAAGGAGGTCGAGGCGGCATGCGCGGAGGCGTCGCAACAGGCGAGCCTCGCGGTTGCCGCGAACATCAACGCGCCCGATCAGACGGTGATCTCGGGCGATCCCGAAGCCGTCACCCGCGCGGGCGAAGCGTGCAAGAAGCGAGGCGCCAAGCGCGTCATCGCGCTCAAAGTGAGCGGCGCGTTTCACTCGCCGTTGATGGCTCCGGCGCGGAATCACCTCCAGCTGGCTCTCGAGCGCGCCCAGTTCGCGGATCCAGCTTTCCCTGTGGTGGCCAACGCCACCGCGGAGGCGGTGAAAGACGCGGGCCGGGCGCGGCGCCTCCTCTCCGACCAACTCACGGCGGCGGTGCGTTGGGTAGAATGCATGCAGCGCGCGGCGCAGCTCGGCGGCGCAGATGCGCGCTTCGTGGAAATCGGCCCGGGCGCCGTACTCGCGGGCCTCTTGAAGCGAATCGTCCCTGAGGCGAACGTGGTCAGCCTTGGCACGGCGGATGAGGTGACCAAGTTCATGGAAGCAGCGTGACTATTATGACTACAGCTCGACGGGCGGAAATAGACCCTGGGGAGCAAAGCGGGAATCGGATGCAGCTCCATCTGACGGGGAAGGTTGCAGTCGTTACGGGTGGGACGCGCGGGATTGGGCACGACATCTGCCGCGCCTTCATCGACGCGGGAGCCAAGGTCGCGCTCTGCTCCCGCGACGGCGCGGCGGCGGAGCAGTCGGCAAGTGCCTTCGGCGAGGGCACGCGCGGCTACGTGTGCGATGTCGGCGTGAGCAGCCAGGTGGAAGCGTTCGCCAAGGCGGTCGAGAAGGACTTCGGTCAGATCGACGTCCTCGTCAACAATGCGGGCTTTACCAAGGACAATCTGCTCTTTCTGCTGAGTGAAGCGGATTGGGATTCGGTCGTGGACACGAACCTCAAGGGCACGTTCCTGATGACCAAGTACGCCGCGCGCGGCATGATCAAGCGGCGCTGGGGTCGCGTCATCAACATTACGAGCGTGGTGGGGCTGAACGGCAACAAGGGCCAGTCGAATTACTCCGCGTCAAAGGCAGGGATCATCGGGTTCACGAAGTCCGTCGCCAAGGAGCTGGCCTCCCGCAACGTATTGGTGAATGCCGTCGCTCCGGGCTTTGTCGAGACGGAGCTTACAGAGAGCGTCTCCCCAGAAGCCCGGAAGTACTTCCTGGACAACATTCCGCTGGGACGGCTGGGGCATAGCTCCGAAATCGCAGCCGCCGTCCTCTTTCTCGCCTCCGACTTAGCCAGCTACATTACGGGTCAGGTGCTGGTCGTCGACGGCGGGATGGTGATGTGAGCTTCCTTACCTTCGCTGAGGGTTACCCATGGCAATGGACATGAAGCAGCTCGAAGAGAAGGTCAAAGACATTATCGTCGAAGAGCTTGGGGTCGAGCGCGACAAGCTCACCAACGACGCGAGCTTCATGGAAGACCTCGGGGCCGACAGCCTCGACACGGTCGAGCTGGTCATGGCCTTCGAGAAGGAATTCGACATCGACATCCCGGACGAAGAGGCGGAGAAGCTGCGCACCGTCGGGGCCGCGATGAACTATCTCCACGACAAGATGGGGAAAGGCAAATAGTGACGCGCCGGGTGGCGGTCACGGGGATGGGGCTCGTGACGCCGGTGGGAAACGACGTCGCGAGCACCTGGGCCGCCCTTGTCGCCGGACAATCGGGCGCGGGTCCGATCACCCGGTTCGATTCCGAGAAACTGCCGGTGCACTTCGCCTGCGAAGTGAAGGGGTACGACCCCCTGCAGTACATCGACAAGAAGGAAGCCCGCCGGTACGACCTGTTCTCCCAGTTCGCCATGGGCGCCGCGGTGCAGGCCGTGCGCGATTCCTGCCTCGAAAAAAGTCCGCTCGATCCCAAACGGATCGGTGTGATCATCGGCACCGGCACGGGGGGTATCGCGACGTTCGAAGAGAACATGCGGATGTACATCGAGAAGGGGCCGGACCGCGTGTCGCCGTTCTTCGTGCCGATGTTCATGGCCAACGTGGCCTCCGCCATCGTCTCGATGCGCTTCGGCTTCCAGGGACCGAACTACTGCACGGTCTCGGCGTGCGCGTCCTCCGGGCATGCCCTCGGCGATGCGTTCGACCTGATCCGGGAAGGGAAGGCCGACGTCATGGTCGCCGGTGGGTCGGAAGCGGCGATTACCCCCTTGTCGATCGCCAGCTTCGCCAACATGAAAGCGTTGTCCACCCGGAACGACGACCCAAAGACCGCGAGCCGGCCGTTCGACAGGGACCGCGACGGGTTTGTGATGGGCGACGGAGCCGCGGTCGTGATCCTCGAGGAGTGGGAGCGTGCCAAGCGGCGCGGCGCGAACATCGTCGCCGAGATCGTCGGCTACGGCGCGACCGCCGACGCGTATCACATCACGGCGCCGGCGCCCGATGGCTCGGGGGCGCAGGAAGCGATGCGATTGGCGATGCAGAGCGGCGGCATTCGCCCCGAGCAAGTCGGCTACATCAACGCGCACGGTACGTCCACGCCGCATGGCGACGCGGCCGAGACGAACGCCGTGAAGGCCGTGTTCGGTGACCACGCGCGCAAGCTGATCTTCGGGTCGACCAAATCGATGAGCGGCCACCTGCTCGGCGCCGCCGGAGCGTTCGAGCTCGCCATCTGCGCGCTCGCGCTGCAGAACGGCGTGATCCCGCCGACGATCAATCAGTTCCATCCCGATCCCGCGTGCGATCTGGATTCGGCGCCGAATCATGCCGTCAAGCGCCAGGTCGACGTCGCGCTGTCGAACTCATTCGGGTTCGGAGGGCACAACGTGACGCTGGCGGTCAAGAGGGTCGCGTGAACCTCCGACCTATCGGCGACAAGGTCGAACGCGGCGAGCGATTGACGCGCGAGGATGGCCTCGCGCTTTTTGCATCTGCCGACTTGTTGACCATCGGCCGGCTCGCCGATCTCGCCAACCGACGGAAGAACGGCGACCGCGTCTACTTCGCCGCGAATCAGCACATCAATCCGACCAACGTCTGCATCCTGCGCAACACCTGCGTCTTTTGCTCCTTCGCGCGCATGCCGAAGGAGGACGGCGCCTACACGCGAAGCCTCGAGGAGGTCTTCGCCGAGGCCGACGCGGCACGGGAGAATCCGACGCGCGAGTTCCACATCGTGGGCGGCCTGCATCCCAAGCTGCGGCTCGAGTATTACGTCGACATGTTCCGCGGCCTCAAAGCACGCCATCCGCAGGTCATGATCAAGGCGCTGACCGCGGTCGAAGTCGCGCATCTGGCCCGGATCGAGGGCATGAGCACACGCGAGGTGTTGGTCGCGATGAAGGACGCGGGCGTCAGCACGCTTCCCGGCGGCGGCGCGGAAGTGTTCTCGCCGGCGGCGCGCGCGACGATCGCCGACCGCAAGCTCACCGGCGACGAGTGGCTCGCCGTCCATCGTGAAGCCCATCAGCTCGGCATGCCGTCGAACTGCACGATGCTCTACGGCCACGTCGAAACGCTGGCGGACCGCGTGGACCATCTGCTGGCGCTGCGCGCCCTACAGGACGAGACCGGCGGATTCCTCACGTATATCCCGCTCGCGTACCATCCCGACCACAACGAGCTCGGCGAGACGCTGGGACGCACCGGTACGGCCACCACCGGCTTTGACGACCTCAAGAACATCGCCGTCGGACGGCTGCTGCTCGACAACATCCCGCACGTGAAGACGCATTGGCCGATGGTGACGCCCTTTATCTCCCAGGTGGCGCTCACCTTCGGATGCGACGACCTCGAGGGGACGGTCGTGTTCGAGCGCGTCTATCACGAGGCGGGCGCGCCGACGCCGATGTGGCTGTCGTACGACGAGATCGTGACGCTGATCCGCGGGGCGGGGAAAGAGCCGGTCGAACGCGATTCGCTCTATCAGACGGTCAGGACGTTCGAGGGCTACGTGCCCAAGCCGAGAGGCCCGGCGGTGCGGCCCGATGGCCCGGCGCCCCAGGGCGCGCTGTTCCAGATCGAGCATCGCGCGCGGGCCGCGGCGAGGACCAAGCAGCCGGTGGCGACGGCTGTGGATGGGGCCGAATGAGAATTGGCCGCATCGGCTATATCAACTGCGCGCCGGTCTACGGCGCGATCGACCGTGGCGTCGTGGCGCTGCCGCCGGGCGCCGAGCTGGTCACGGGCACGCCTTCCGAGCTGAATGACTTGCTGGTTGCCGGCGAGTTGGACATGAGCGTGATCAGCGCGATCGAGTATGCACGGCACGGCAAGGACCTCCTGCTCCTGCCCGATCTGGCAATCTCTTGTGACGGGCCGGTGCGCAGTGTGGCTCTGTTCGCGAAGCATCCCGTGAGCGAGCTCAGCAACCGCACCGTGCTCCTCAGCGCCTCATCGCGCACGTCAGTGGCCCTGCTGGAGCTGCTGAGCCGGGATGTCTGGAAGATCTGTCCGAAGTTCGCCGAGGCGCGCGCCGAGGCCCCCGATTTGGAGGCGCTTGCGGCCCTGCCGCATGAAGCGGTCCTCGTGATCGGCGATGCGGCGCTCGCCCTCGCAGCCCGAGGGACCTATCCGCATCGCTACGATCTGGGTGAGGAGTGGAAGCGCTGGACCCGCCAGCCGTTTGTCTTCGCGGTCTGGGCCGCTCGGCGCTCGGCTGACCCCGGCGCGGTGCGCCGGGGTCACACAGCTCTCCTTGCCTCTCGGGCCTGGGGCCTCGCCCACCTCGACGATCTCGCCGCCGAGGCGTCGAACAAGACCGGCGTGCCCGTCGCGACCTGTCGTGAGTACCTCGGTGGCCTCGACTACGCGTTCAGCGACCGACACCGCACCGCGTTGACCGATTTCCTGCGCCGTGCCGGCGCGCCGCAGTTCGTGCAGGTGGCCTGATGGTCGACCGCACGTCGCCCGAATTCCGGTCTTACCTCGAGCTCTACGAGCGCGCCCCGCTCCTCGAGCTGGGCCGGCTCGCCGATGACGTCCGGTGGAAGCTGCATCCCGAGAACGTCGTCACGTACATCATCGACCGAAACATCAATTACACGAACGTCTGCGTCGCCGATTGCAAGTTCTGCGCGTTCTATCGGCGCCCCAAACATCCCGAGGGGTACCTGCTGTCGTTCGAGGAAATCGGCCGTAAGATCGACGAGCTCAAGGCGATCGGCGGCGTGCAGATCCTGATGCAGGGCGGACACAACCCGTACGTCCCGTTCGAGTGGTATCTCGATCTGCTGCGCTACATCAAACGCCATCACCCGATCCATATCCACGGCTTCTCGCCGTCGGAGGTCGATTTCTTCGCAGGCCGGTTCGGGATGTCGATCGAAGAGGTCGTCAGGGAGCTGATGGCGGCTGGTCTCGATTCGATTCCCGGCGGCGGCGGCGAGATTCTCGTGCAGAGCGTGCGGGACCAGGTCGCTCGCAAGAAGGCGGGGGCGGATCGTTGGCTCGAGGTGATGGAGATCGCACACCGGCTCGGGCTGCGGACGTCGGTCACCATGATGTATGGCCTCGGCGAAACCCTCGCCGATCGCATCGAGCACCTGTTCCGCGTGCGCGACGTGCAGCGCAGAACCCGTGGCTTCACGGCCTTCATCTGCTGGCCGCTGCAGCCGGAGAACTCCGAGCTCGCACACCTGCCGAAGACCGACGCGGTCACCTATCTCAAGACGCAGGCGATCGCGCGCATCGTGCTCCCGGACGTCCCCAACATCCAGGCATCGTGGGTCACCATGGGGATGAAGGTCGGCCAGGTGGCGCTCCGCTTCGGCGCGAACGATTTCGGCTCGCTCATGATGGAAGAGAACGTGGTCTCGGCGGCGGGCACGACGAATCGCACCACGCTGAGCGAGATGCAGCGGCTGATCGCGGATGCGGGGTACACGCCCAAGAAACGCAAGCAGGACTACACGATTCTCGAGGATGCCGCCTAGTGCCTGACGTCTTGATCCTCGTCGGCTCCGAGTCCGACAAACCGCGCATCGAGCCGGCCTTTGAGATTCTCACCAAGGCCGGCTTCTCGTACGAGTTCTACGCCTCCTCCGCACATCGCGAGCCGGAGCAGACCGGGGACCTAGTGAAGAACGCGCGGAAGAAGGGGTTCAAGGTCGTGATCGCCGGGGCAGGGTTATCTGCCGCGCTCCCAGGGTTTGCGGCTTCGCTCACAGATCTGCCCGTCATCGGCGTCCCGTTCGCCGTCGGGCCCCTCAATGGGCTCGACGCCTTGCTCGCGACGGTGCAGGTGCCGCCTGGTGTGCCCGTCGCGACTGTCGGAATCGACAACGCGAAGAACGCCGCACACCTCGCGATTCGCATCCTGAAGGGGTGACCTAGAAGAGTCCGACCCTCCCTCGCACCGAGTCGATCAACTTGCCCGGGTCATACCCTACGCCCTGTTTAAACACCAGAGTGACATGCGCGATATCGGCAATGCTGGCCGCGGGATTGCCGTCGATCACCACGAGGTCCGCCTGCTTCCCCACCGCAACGGAGCCGATGCGATCCGCCCGGCCGAGGTACGTCGCTCCGTTCAGGGTGCAGACCTTGATCGCCTCGAGCGGCGTCAGGCCGCTCTCGACGAGCAGCTCGGCCTGTCGTTGGTCGGAGTAGCCGGGGATCACGCCGCCGCCGCCCGTCGGGTCCGTCCCGGCCAGCAGCAGCCCGCCGGCGCGGAAGAACGCCACCTCCATCGCGCGGTCGAGCGCCAGGAGCTTGCCGAACGGCGACGTCGTGTTCTGCTGCACCCGCGCGTATTGCTGGTCGTACTGCGTCTTCAGGACGGGATCGAGCACGTCGAGCCCAGGAGGCACAGGCTGCCCGGGGGTGACGGTCTCGAACACGGTCTGCGTCGACGTGACCGCGACGTGATGCGCGATCAGGTATTGCACGAGTGAAGCGAACTCCGGCGATTTTGGATCGACGGCGCCGAGGGCCGTCATCCCCGCTTGCCCGGGACAGAGGTCCGGCTGCTTGTCCTTGACGAAGTCGGTGGCGACGAAGAAGCCGTGCTCCAGGTCGTCGATACCGAGATCGGCGGCTTCCCGGTAGGTCACCGAACAGAGGTGGCCCGTGATCTTGAGTCCCCGCCGGTGCGCTTCGTCCACCGCCGCAGCGAGCTCGGTGCGGGTGATGTTCATGTACGCTTTGAACGACGTCGCGCCCGCGTCTGCCCAGAATGCCACGAAGCGGCGCGCGTCGGCCGAGTCCTTCAAAGCGTACATCTGTGTGAACGGGGAAGGGCCGTTCACGTAAGGCGCGGTGGCGTCGATCCAGGGTCCCACCTGAGTCCCGGCCTTGATCGCCGCCGCGAGGTTCAGGTCGGCGTAGCCGCCGACGTTGCCGCCGGTCCGTATCGACGTGACGCCGCCCGCCAGGTACAGCCGCGAGAAGCTCACGTAATCTGCGCCGTAGACGCCCGGGCCGGTCGGGTAGTAGAGGTGCTCGTGCATCATCACGAGGCCCGGGATCACGGACTTCCCAGTCAGGTCCATCACCTGCGCGCCCTCAGGCACTCTGATCGAGCGGGCGGCGCCGAGCAAGACGATGTTGCCGTCACGGATGATCAGCGTCTGGTCTTCCTTGGGCGCGGCGCCGGTGCCATCGATGACGCGCACGTGGGTGAGGGCCACCACCGGCGTGTCGACCGCGACGTATTGCTTCACGGCGGGGGAGAGCGTCGGACGCTGGGCAGCAATGAACGTGGGAACCAGAAGCAGGGCGCCGAGGGCGCGGAGCGTAGTCGTAGACATGGGGTGAGACTAGCACAAAAGCAGGTCCTTCGCGCCTGCGGCGCTCAGGATGACATCCTGAGCGAAGCCCGCGCCAGCAGGCGTAGCGAAGGACCTGCTTCTAGTGTCACCTATCATCTGAACTGTTCAGGCTTCGAAATCAGTCGCGAACGGGCGTGCTGAACCGCAGCTTGTTGCCATCGGGATCCACCACAGTCATCTCCCGCGCATGCCATTCCGTGTCTCCTGGTGGCTCAGCGGGCTTGATACCGCGACCCCGAATCTCGTCATAAAACCCATCAACGTCGTCGAACACGAAATACGCAGCGCCCCCGACCTGGCAGTCGCCCGTGTGTTCAGTCACGAACAACGATAAGCCGTCACGCGTGAGCTGTGCGAAAACGGGTAACCCAGGCTCAAAGCGATGCTCCCAGTCGACGCTGAATCCGAGACCATCCACGTAGAACGCCCGAGTGCGCGCCCAATTGGTCATCCGAAGTTGGGGAAAGACTCGCTGAGTCATGAGCGATGAATGGCGCCTAACGGAGCGCGCTTAAGCTGCGGCGCGCTGAAAAAGGATTCATTCCTTAGTCTACGCGCGCCGCCAGCTTCAAGCGCTTGTTAGACAGCACTGTCACCGTTGCCACCCGTGTGGGGCACATGCTCGGCAATAACGGCGCGTGTGTTGTAGTCGCGGCCCGCACCGAAGCGCTTATAACACCAACCCAGATAGCTGTTATACAGAGTCCGAAATGGTACGACGCGACGCGCGAGCCGCTCAAGCGGGGCAAAAAAGATGCCGGCCAAGCGAGATGGGAATTTTCGCCCGATTCGATACATCGCCACGTAGGAGATGCCAGAGAGAACGAAGTAGAGAACGACAACCGTCAGGATGATCGCGAGCCAGAAAATCATGCCGTCCCCTGATCGAGTCTGAAGGTGCTGTCTAACGGGGATTCGACGGAACTGTGTAAACCGAATAGCGCTGATTCATTCGTTCTCCAATCTCACAATCCCAGCGCGCCAAAGCAATTTCGGGTTATTATGCTCTCCTCATGCGAGTTGGCATCGGCTACGACTCACACCCCTTCGCCGCGGGCCGCAAGTTGATCCTCGGTGGTGTAGAAATCCCCAATGCCAAAGGGCTTGCCGGTCATTCCGACGCCGACGCCGTCGCACACGCCGTCACCGACGCTATCCTCGGTGCCGCCGGCCTCGGCGACATCGGCCGGATGTTTCCCGACGACGATCCGCAGTGGAAGGGCGCCAACTCGATCGAGCTGCTCAATAAGGCCTTTCTGAAGGTCGTGGAAGCGGGATTCCAGTTTGTGCACGCCGACGTCACGGTCATCCTGGAGAAGCCAAGACTGGCCCCTCACCTCGACGCGATGAAAGACCGGCTGGCGGAGGCACTGCTGACTGGGCCGGCGCACGTGTCGGTGAAGGCCAAGACGAACGAAGGCATGGGGTGGATCGGACGGGGTGAGGGCATCGCCGTGATGGCGGTGGCAACGCTCGCCGGGCCGAGCGCCGCACGGCCGAGCGGAGGGCATTCGGTCACCTGACGGACTTTCTCGCGTTTCTCGAGCAGCTCCCCACCGGGCCTCTCTACGCGCTGATCACGGTTCTGGCCGCCGTCGAAAACATTTTCCCGCCGGTCCCCGCCGATGTATCCGTGGCACTCGGCGCATTCCTGGCGGGCAGGGGCTACATGAACGCGTGGCTCGTGTTCGGGCTGGCGTGGATCGCGAACGTGGGTTCCGCGGCCGGGGTCTACGCCTTGGCGCGACGCCATGGCGTGCTGGTCTCTCGCGGCTTTCTGGGCCGCCACATCTTCACACCGAGTACCGTCGCTCACATCGAGGAGCAGTATCGCCGGCACGGGGCCTACGGCATCTTTTTCTCCCGCCTGCTGCCGGTGTGGCGTGGCGTGGTGATGCCGTTTGCGGGGATTGCCCGCGTGTCCGTGTGGCGCGCGCTGATTCCCATGGCGCTCGCCTCGGCCATCTACTACGGAGCCCTGACGTACCTCGTGAGCCGGTTGGGCACAGACCTGGATGTCGTGCTGCGCATCGTCCGGGGCGTGAGCGCGGGGCTCGCCGTCGTCGCCGGAGTGCTCATTTTGGTGATCGCGCTATGGATCATTCGTCGCCGTCGACGCCGCTAGCCTGGAGCCTCGAGCGCTTCCGCGACTACCTCGCTCTCGAGGCGGGCAATAGCGGGAATACCGTCGAGAGCTACCTACGCGACATCACGCGGCTCGCCGAATACGCCACGAGTCGCGGCGCAAAGACGCCGGAGCAGCTATCCGCGGCTCAGCTGCGGGAATTCATTTACTTTCTCAAGGACCTCGGGCTCGCGCCCACCACGATTCGCCGCCAGATCTCAGCCATTCGGACGTACTTCAAGTTCCTGGTGGGGGAGGGAATCGCGGCCCGCGACCCCAGCGAGCGGATCGAGTCACCGAAGCGGTGGCGCACGCTGCCGGCGGTCCTGACCCTCCCGGAAATCGACAAGCTCCTCGCCGCCCCGAACACCGACGAGCCGCTCGCCATTCGCGACCGCGCGCTGCTCGAGTTCGCGTACGCCACCGGCGTACGCGTGTCAGAACTGGTCGCGCTGAAACTGCAGGATATCATGTTCGAGGACGGCGTCGCGCGCGTGTTCGGGAAGGGTGCGAAGGAGCGGCTGGTGCCGGTCGGCAGGCGAGCGCTGGGAGCCGTCGCGCTGTACGCGCGCGAGATCCGCCCCACCCTCGACCGGGGTAAGACGCATGGCTTTCTCTTTCTCAACGCGCGCGGCACCCCGCTCTCACGCGTGGGTGCCTGGGGCGTCATCAAGGCAACCGCCCGCCGAGCGGGGTTGGCGAAGCGTGTGACCCCGCATACCCTGCGGCACACCTTCGCCACACATCTCCTGGAGGGCGGCGCCGATCTCCGGGCCGTGCAGGAGATGCTGGGCCACGCCGACCTCTCGACGACGCAGCTCTACACCCATGTCGATCGGGACTATCTCCGTACCGTCCACAAGAGTTACCACCCTCGCGCCTAACGGCCGCTTGCCGCTCCTCGCTCGCCATTCAGGAACGCGGCGATCGCAGTGGCCTCCGCGTCACTCAAGCCAAGATCCGGCATGTTCTGCCCCGGGTTCTTCAACTTCTGAATGACGTATTCGCGCGCCAAAAGCCGCCCACCCAGCTCCGGGCCGACGGTGATCCCCTGATTCTCGGGGCGGTCGGTCAGGTCGATATTCGAATGGCAGGTGTTGCACCCCTTGGCAACGAAGAGCACTTGCCCGCGGTCGCGCGCCGCCATTGTGGGTCGCGAGCCCCCTGCAGCGAGCACCGGCTGCGGATAGAGACGCAGCTCGTTGTTGCCAAACCCGCTCCTAATCGTCAGACGCACATCACCGGCGCCGGGGGGCGCCGTAAACGTGACTGCATAACTCCCCGGGGCGGATCGTGCAGCCGCAGGGATGACGATTTCTCGAGCCGCCGGCGAGACAATCACCAACTCCGGCCGCAGCCCGCTCAACAGCGTGCGCCCGTGCTGTCGCACTTGAAACTCGATCGTGTATTGCTGTCCGGCGACGAAATACTCCGGTAGGTCTTTGACCGTTACGACCGCCCAGCCACCCATGGCGACCAACCCCGCCATTAGTGCCGATGCGAACTTCAGCATGAGGTGCCTCCTCGCCCTTGTGGTATGTGCTCAAACCGACCCTTTTAGGATGCCCGTTGCCGTCTGCTGGTTTAGACACCCCCACAAGGAAACGTCCATGTTCAAGGGTTTCCGCGACTTCATGATGCGGGGCAACGTGCTCGACCTGGCGGTCGCCGTCATCATTGGTGCCGCATTCACCAAAGTCGTGAATTCCCTCGTCGAGGACATCATCATGCCGCCGATCGGCCTGGTGCTCGGCAAGGTGGACTTCTCCAACCTCTTCGTCGTGCTGAGGGAGGGGGCGAAGAGCCCCGGGCCCTACGCCACGCTCGCCGATGCCAGAGCCGCGGGCGCGGCGACGTTCAACTACGGCCTGTTCCTCACGACCGTCGTGACGTTCCTGATCGTTGGGTTCGTCGTCTACTCGCTGGTGCGCTCGGCCACGCGGTTCACACCGAAGCCGGCTGAGGGTCCCGCGACGACGAAGGATTGTCCCTACTGCCTGTCCAAGATCCCGCTCAAGGCGACCAAGTGCGCCTTCTGCGGCTCGGACGTTACGGGAAGAGGTTAGAATTCCGCATGCTGTTCGTGCTCGACAACTACGACTCGTTCACCTACAACCTCGTGCAGTATCTCGGCGAGCTGGGGGAGGAGCCGGTCGTCTATCGGAACGACGCCCTCAGCGTCGCCGACGTGGAGGCGCTCAAACCCACCGCGGTCGTCCTGTCGCCCGGACCCAAGACCCCTGCGCAAGCGGGGATTCTCGTCCCCCTGGTTCGCGCGCTCGCCGGCCAGGTCCCGATCCTCGGCGTATGTCTTGGCCACCAGGCGATCGGTGAGGCGTTTGGCGGCAAGATCGTGCGGGCGCCCCGGCTGATGCACGGCAAGACCTGCCCGATCGTCCACAGTGACGATGAGTTGTTCGACGGCGTCCCAAGCCCGTTTACGGCGATGCGCTACCACTCCCTCGTCGTCGATCCCGCCTCGCTCCCGCCGGCGCTGGTCGTCACCGCCATGAGCGCCGATCGCCAGGGTGCGGGCGATGCGGCGGAGATCATGGCCATGAAGCATCGTGATCATCCGACCTACGGCGTGCAGTTCCATCCCGAGTCCATCGGGACGGAGCACGGGAAGCGCATCCTCGAGAACTTCCTGCGCGTCGTAAGATCCACGGGGACGCTCGTATAGCCGAGGGGTAGACTCACCGGCACGGATTTTGTATCTTCCCCCGTGCCCGTCCTTGGCGTGATTCCTGCACGGCTGGGCTCCAGCCGGCTCCCTCGCAAGCCACTCCTGCCACTGGGTGGCGAACCCCTCATCATCGTCGTCACTCGCCGCATCGCCGAACTCGGCGTTTGCGACCGCCTCGTCGTTGCCACCGACGCCAAAGAGATCGCGCACGTCGTCGAGGACGCAGGCTTTGAGCCGGTTATGACGTCGCCCGATCACGCGTCGGGGACCGAGCGAGTCGCGGAAGTCGTTGCCAAAGCAGCGTTTAGCGGCTTCAACTTTGTTCTCAACGTCCAGGGCGACGAGCCCTTTGTGGCGGCAGCCGCAGTCCGGGGCGCGCTGGCATGTCTCGAGGGCGGCGATCCGCTCGGCACTGCGGCCGGGTCGCTCGAGGCTGCGTTGGTCAACGATCCGAGTCGGGTCAAGGTGGTCGTAGATACACGCGGCCGGGCGGTGTACTTCTCCCGCGCGCCCATTCCGTTCGATCGGGAATCGACGGGCGACGTCGTCTACCATCAGCACGTCGGCGTGTACGCCTATACGCGTGAAGCGTTGGAGGCATGGGTTCGGTTGCCGCCCGTTCCGGAAGAGCAGTGGGAACGGCTGGAGCAGCTCCGACCCTTGCTGCACGGAATTCCGATGGGCGTGACGTTGTTCGACGGACCGGCAGCGTCAGGCATCGATACGCCGGCCGACCTCAAGTGGGCCGAAGCGGAGATCACCCGACACCTCAGAGAGGTGAGCTCGTGAATTCGACGAAGTACATCTTCGTGACTGGAGGCGTGGTGAGCTCCCTGGGCAAGGGAATCGCCGCGGCATCGCTCGGCCGACTGCTCGCCGAGCGCGGATTGAAAGTCACGATCCAGAAGTTCGATCCCTACATCAACGTCGATCCCGGCACCATGTCGCCGTTCCAGCACGGCGAGGTGTACGTGACCGACGACGGCGCCGAGACCGATCTCGATCTCGGCCATTACGAGCGGTTCATCGACCGTTCGCTGTCGCAAGTGAACAATGTGACGACCGGGCGGATCTATTTGTCCGTCATCACCAAAGAACGGCGCGGCGAATACCTCGGCTCGACAGTGCAGGTGATCCCACACATTACCGACGAGATCAAGGGCGCCATTCGCCGGCTCGCCCCCGATCACGACGTGGTGATCACGGAGATCGGCGGCACGGTCGGCGACATCGAGTCCCTGCCGTTCCTCGAGGCGATCCGTCAATTCCGCCAGGAAGTCGGCCGTGACAACGTACTCTTCATTCATCTCACGCTCGTCCCCTACATCGCGGCGACTGCCGAGCTCAAGACGAAGCCGACGCAGCACTCCGTGCGCGAGCTGATGCAGATCGGAATCCAGCCCGACATCCTGGTGTGCCGCACCGAGCGGCCGCTGTCCGAGGACCTGAAGCGCAAGATCGCGCAGTTCTGCAACGTGGACTTCGGCTGCGTGGTCGAAAGTCCCGACGTGAAGTCGATCTATGAAATCCCGCTCAAGCTGCACGACCAGGGACTCGATAAGGAAGTCTGCATGCGTCTCCACCTGGACACCAAAGAGCCCGATCTGCGCGCCTGGGCCGCGATGGTGGACAAGATCCTCAAGCCGCCGCATCACGTGCGGATCGCGGTGGTGGGCAAGTACACCGAGCTCGCCGACAGTTATAAGAGCATTCACGAAGCGCTCGTGCATGGCGGGATCGCCAATGAGGCGGGGGTGACGATCCAGTGGATCGCGTCCGATCGCTTCACCGATCAGGAGACCGCGGGCGAGCTGCTCGCCGGCTACGACGGGCTGCTGGTGCCCGGTGGGTTCGGCGTACGGGGCGTCGAAGGGATGCTCGAGGCGATTCGCTGGGCGCGCGAGCACAAGCTGCCGTTCTTCGGAATCTGCCTGGGTCTGCAGACCGCGATCATCGAGTTCGCCCGCAACGTCTGCAAGATTCCCGACACCAACTCGAGCGAGTTCGCCCCCGAGTGCGAGAATCCTGTGATCGCGCTGATGCGCTCGCAGGAAGGGATTCAGGAGATGGGCGGCACGATGCGGCTGGGTGCCTATCCCTGTCGGCTGCGCCCCGGTTCGCGCGTGGCGCAGGCGTACAACGCGACCGAAGTGAGCGAGCGGCATCGCCATCGCTACGAGGTCTCGAACGCGTATCGCGACGTGCTCGCCGAGTACGGCATGCGCTGCTCGGGGTTGTCTCCGGATGGCTCGCTGGTCGAAATGATCGAGCTGCCCGATCATCCCTGGTTCATCGGTTGCCAGTTCCATCCCGAGCTGAAGTCCCGTCCGATGCGCCCGCATCCGTTGTTCGCCGGATTCGTGGGCGCCGCACTCGATCACAAGCAACTGCACCTACGCGACCAAGCGTCGCGCGAATTCCATGGCCCAGCGGTTCGCGGCTGACAGCAGCCCGTTTCTCATCGCGGGCCCCTGCGTCGTCGAATCCGACGAGCTCAACGTCCGCGTGGGCGAAGCGCTGGCCGAGCTCGCGGTCAAGCTGGGCATCGGCGTCATCTACAAGGCGTCGTACGACAAAGCCAATCGCTCACGCCTGAACGCCCCGCGCGGGCCCGGCCTCGAGACTGGGCTCCGCGCGCTGGAGAAAGTCCGCAACGCCACCGGTCTGCCGATCCTCACCGACGTCCACGAACCCGCCCATGTCGCCCCGGCCGCACGCGTGGCCGACGTCCTTCAGATCCCCGCGTTCCTCTGTCGCCAGACGGATCTGTTGGTCGCCGCGGGCAAGGCGGGCCGGCCGGTGAACATCAAGAAAGGCCAGTGGATGGCGCCGGAAGAGATGCGCGGCGCCGTCGAGAAGGTGCGTGCCGGCGGCGCGCCGGAAGTCGCTGTCACCGAGCGCGGCACATTCTTCGGCTACGGCGACCTCGTCGTCGACATGCGAAGCTTTCCGCGGCTCCGCGCCGCGTGTAACGCGCCCGTGATCTTCGACGCCACGCACTCGGTCCAACAGCCGGGCCAGGGCAGAGACGGCTCGAGCGGAGGCGACCGCGGCTTCATTCCACCCCTGCTGTACGCCGCCGCCGCCGCGGGCGCCGACGGCTTCTTCCTCGAGACCCATCCCGATCCGGCGCGCGCACCGTCCGACGGACCGAACATGGTACCGCTCGACCAGCTCGCCGGGATCGTGGGGCTCGCCGTGGACGTCTGGCATCGTGTCCGGGGGGGGGAGACCGTCCGTGCATAAGCCGGCGCGTGCTGCGACGCCTCAAACCGGAGCGAAACAGCTCGTGGATCGCGGCAAACGGGTGCTCGCGCTCGAGGCCGCGGCCGTACAGCGCCTCGCCGATACGCTCGGGCCGGCGTTCGCCCGTGCCATCGAGATCCTCGCTGCTGCGCAAGGGCGCGTGATCGTGTCGGGCGTGGGCAAGTCTGGTCTGATCGCCCGCAAGATCGCCGCGACGTTCACGTCCACAGGCACTCCGGCCATGTTCCTGCATCCCGTCGATTCGCTGCACGGCGACCTCGGCATCGTGAGCCGGGATGATGTCGGCATCGTCCTGTCGAAGAGCGGCGCCTCCGACGAGCTGTTCGGCCTCGTCAATCAATTGAAGCGTCTCGGCGTAGCGATCATCGCGCTGACCGGTGATGCCGATTCCCCGCTGGGCCGGCAGGCGACCGTCGTGCTCGATGCCTCCGTCGCCGATGAAGCCTGCCCGGAAACCCTTGCGCCGACTGCGAGCACAACCGTCGCGCTCGCGTTGGGTGACGCACTCGCGGTGACGCTGCTCGAAGTCAAAGGCTTTCGCCGCGAGGATTTCGCAGCGCTGCATCCCGGCGGCGTCCTGGGACGCAAGCTGCTGCTGCGCGTCGCCGACGTGATGCTCACACTCGATCTGCCGATCCTCACCCCGGACCGCCCAATGCGGGAGTGCGTCGTGCTGCTCGCCGAGAAGCGCGGCACCGTCGCGGTGGTGGAGGCCAGCGGCAAGACGTTGGCCGGCGTCGTCACCGCAGGGGATCTGACTCGGCTCATGGAGAAGACGGACAAGTTCCTCGACATCCCTGTGCGCGACGTCATGACCCGGACGCCGAAGGCGACGACGGCGGAGGAGCTGGCGAGCGCGGCGGTAAGTCTCATGGAACGCCACGGCATCATGGCGCTGCCGGTACTCGATGGTGACAAGAACGTGGTGGGAATCGTGCACCTGCACGATTTGATGAAGGCCGGCGCAGTATGAAGCGGCTGGTGCTGCTCATCTTCGTATTGGCTGGAGCGTGTAAGAGCGGCACACCCGTCACCGCGACCCAGGCGGTGCTCGACAGCGCCGACCAGGTGCTGGTCGGGATGACCCACTACGTCACGGACGCCGGGGTATTACGGGCGCGAGTCCGCGCCGATACCGCGTACTTCTTCTCGAACACCCAGCGCGCCGAGCTGCGCAGCGTGCACGTGACTTTCTATGACGAGACGGGGAAACCGACGTCGATCCTGACCTCGCGCGAGGGCACGCATCAGTGGCGTACGGGTGACATGCAGGCCCGCGGTAACGTCATCGTCATCCGTGACAAAGATGGCGCGACGATGAAGACCGAGGTGATGAATTACAGCCAGGTGCGCAACGAAGTGAGCTCCGACAAGAGCTTCGTGTGGGATGAGCCTGGCCGTCACGTCGAAGGTGACGGGTTCACATCCGATCCAGAATTCAAGAAGATCACCGCCAAACGGCCGCACGGCACTGGCGGGCAGTTCCTCTTGCCCAACCAATGATGCCGCTCCTGGTCGTCGCGTTGGTGCTGCAGGGCGTCCCCGCATCGCAGGATACGACCACGGGACGTCCGTGTCGCGTGGCCGTCGATTCCATGGGCCATTACGCGGAAATCCCGAACGCCGATGGTACCAAGACATTGCACGGCGGCGGCGGCGTGCTCGCGCACTGCGACGGCACCAACACCACCATCTCCGCCGACAGCTTTGCGCATTACCCAGCGCTCGGCCGGATGGACCTGATTGGGCGGGTCGTTATTCGCGATACCGGGCTTGCGCTCGACGCGCGCACGGCCTCCTACTTCCTGAAAGACGAACGTCTCGAGGCGCACAACAACGTCGTCGCCGTCAATCGCCGCACAGGGTCCATCCTGCGGGGGCCCAATCTCCGGTATTGGCGCGCCGTCAAAGGCATCCGCGATACCGTCGAGATGTACGCCACGCAGCGGCCCACCGTCGAATACCGGCAGAACCAACCCGGCGACACGTTGTCCAAGGAGCCCTACATCATCGTCGCCGATCGGCTGCGCTTCAAAGGCGACGACCGCATGTGGGCCGGCGGGAAGGTCACCATCGACCGCAGCGACTTCGCGTCGCGGTCCGATTCGATGCAGCTCGACCAAACGACGGGGTTCGGCGTGCTGGTCGGGAAGCCGAGCGTCGAGGGGCGGGGACGCACGACGACCGGCGACGCCGGCAAGAGCTACACGCTCGTGGGCACGCGGATCGAGCTGGGCCTCGCCCAGCGCGACATTCGGCAGGTGAAGGCGCTCGGCCGCGGCAAGGCGACGGGCGCCGACTGGGTCCTCACAGCCGACACGATCGACCTTCGCATCGCCGACCGGTTGCTCCAGCAAACTTTCGCCTGGGGCGACAGCATGCGCCCCCATGCGATCTCGACGCTGTACACGATTCAGTCCGATTCGCTGGCGATCGATTCGCCCGGTGAGGTCCTCACCGAATCGCGGGCGTTCGGCAGCGCGTTCTCGACGGCAAAACGCGATTCCGTGACGCCGCCCAACGAGACCGACTGGATTACGGGTGACTCGCTCACGATCCGCTTTGCGCAGGAACAGGACTCGGCCACTAGTCGCCCGCGTTCCCGGTTGCGCCAGCTCGTGTCGCGCGGATCGCCGGCCCGAGCCCTGACGCACCATGCCAACGAGCGGGATACGACGCAGGTCGGCCCGTCAATCAACTACTCCCGTGGCCACCAGATCACGCTCGCGATGCTGAAGGATCGCATCGATCGCGTGGTCGTCGGCGGCAAAGCGGACGGGGTACACCTCGAGCCCAAGCCCGCGATCGTGGCCGACAGCCTCAAGCGCGCGCAGGCCGATAGCACGCGACCGGCTCGTGCGGCACCTCCAGCGCCTCCACCTCCTCCACGATCGGCCGTCCCGTGACCGGTCTCGAGCGGTTCGCCGATCTCTTCGCGCCGCGCGACTCGTCGCTGGCCCTCGCGGCCGGGGCGCTCGCGCGCATCGCCGACGATCAGGGCCGCGCGTCGTTCAGCGACCTCGCCGTCGCTTATCGGGAGGAATTCCTCAAGCTGCGGACCCATGCCAAGGGCGAGACGACGGACGCGGGCAGCCTGTCGGTGGACGACGCGCGCGCGTACCTGGCCAACTCGGTCTTGCCGCGACTCGCCATGCTGAAGGTGCTGGTGCTGCCCATGGGTGCGCTGTGGGGCGACGTGCCCGTCGCCTTCCATCCCGAGGTCTGGGCGAGTGTGGCGGCCGATCGTCCGGCCGCGGCGCAGTATTTCCTGGCGCAGGCCGAAGACACGGTGGCTCGCAGTGAGGCCGTCAGCGGAGAGCATCCGGTCGTGCGCGGCGGCAGCCGCCTCGAGGCCCAGCATCTCGTGAAGGCGTACAAGGGGCGGCGCGTCGTGAACAACGTGTCGCTCGATCTGGCGCAGGGAGAGATCGTCGGCCTGCTGGGGCCGAACGGGGCGGGGAAGACGACGTCGTTCTACATGATCACCGGGCTCATCCGGCCCGACGAGGGCCGGATCCTGCTGGACGGCCGCGAGATCACCGCGCTCCCCATGTATCTGCGGGCACGCGCCGGAATCGGCTATTTGGCGCAGGAGCCGTCGATCTTTCGCAAGCTATCGGTCGAAGAAAACGTCATGGCGATCCTCGAGACGCTGAACATCGATGCCGTGGAACGCCGGCGGCGGCTCGAGTCGCTGCTCGATGAGCTCGCGATCAAGCATCTCCGCCATCAGAAGGCCTACCAGCTTTCGGGCGGCGAGCGCCGCCGGCTCGAGATCACGCGCGCGCTCGTGACGGAGCCGAAGTTCCTGCTGCTCGACGAGCCGTTCGCGGGCGTTGACCCCATCGCCGTTCACGACATCCAGACGATCGTCGCGGGGCTCCGCCACCGCGGCATCGGCGTCCTGATCACCGACCACAACGTCGAGCAGACCCTCGACATCGTGGATCGCGCTTACATCATGTTCGAAGGACGGGTGCAGGTCGCCGGCACGGTGCGGCAGCTGGTCTTCGACGACCGCGTCGCAGAGCTCTACCTCGGTCCCACGCTCACGACGCGGCTGCGCTCTCGCCTGTCTCCCGTGCCCGTATGAAGACCGGCCTGCATCAGCACGCGTCGCTGCGGCAAGACCTGCGGATCAATCCGCGCCTGTACCAGGCGATGGATCTATTGTACATGCCGCTGCTCGACCTCGAGCAACATCTGAAGCAGGAGCTGCTCGGCAACCCCTTCCTCGAGATGATCGAGCCGGAGGAAGAAGTTCAGGCCACGGCGGCCGAGCAACAGAACAACAAGCCTGAAAAGGAAGCAAAAGCCGAGGACGGGCCCGACTGGGAAAACATCCTGCTCGAAGACCGGACGGAGCACGGTGTGCCGAGCGGCAGCTACAGCGACGCGCGGGAGTACGTCGAGCCCGTCACGGTCGAGAGCAAGGATCTGATCGACTATCTGCGCGACCAGACCCGGATGCTCGACCTGAACCCACGCCAGCAGCTCCTTGCCGAGGAATTCCTCGGCAACATCGGCGAGGATGGATATCTGCAACACAGTCTCGAAGAGATCCTCCGGGGCGCGAACCAGCTGCTCGAAGAGCACGAAGCCGAATCGGAGCTCGAGCTGAATGTGCCGGCGTTCACGATGGCGGAAGTCGAAGAGATGCTGCACGTCATTCAGCAACTCGACCCGCCCGGGATCGGCGCCCGCAACCTGCGCGAGTGCCTGCTGCTGCAGCTCGAAGACCAGAAACGCACGGACACGCTGGTCTATCGGCTCGTGAAGGAGGCGTTCGACGATCTGATCGCGCATCGGTGGAGCGATCTGGGCAAGCGCTTCGGCCTGGCGCCCGATGAGGTGCAGCGGGCCGCCGACGAGCTGGCTCGGCTCGACCCCAAGCCGGGGTTGCAGCATTCGGCCGCCAACGACGCCTATATCATTCCGGACTTGATTGTCGAGAAGATCGACGACAAGTACCATGTGTTCCTGAACGACAGCGGCCTGCCGCGGTTGCGCATTTCCAAGACGTACCAGGAGATTGCCCGCGACAAGAAGAAATACGACGGCGAAAGCAAGGAATTCATCAACCAGCGACTGAACAGCGCTCATTGGATGATTCAGGCCATCGAGCAGCGCCGCCAGACGATGCTCAAGGTGATGAATTTCATCGTGGACCGGCAGCGCGAGTTCTTCGAGAAGGGCATCGACCATCTCAAGCCGCTCACGCTGCGCGAAGTCGCCGACGTCATCAGCATGCACGAGAGCACGGTCAGCCGCGTGACCAACGAGAAATACGTGCAGACCCCGCGCGGCCTCTTGCCGCTCAAGTTCTTCTTCTCGAGCGGCCTCACGACCACGACCGGTGAAGACGCCAGCGCGCGGTCGATCAAGTCCCAGATTCAGAAGCTCGTGGACGACGAGCCGCCGAAGAATCCGCTCACCGATCAGCAGATCGTCGAGCTGTTCGATCGCAAAGGCGTCAAGATCGCCCGGCGTACCGTCGCCAAGTACCGCGATCAACTCGGGATCCTGCCCGCGCGGATGCGCAAGCGTCTGTGAGCCTCGCGACGAACTCGACGCCGCCCGACGTGAGCGTGCTGGTTCCGGCAAAAGACGAGGCCGAGAACCTCACCGAGTTCGTGCGCTTGACGCGGGAAGCCATGCTCCCGCTGCCCTATGCCGTCGAGCTCGTGATCATCAACGACGGCAGTCACGACGGCACGGCGCGGCTGCTCGAGGAGCTCACGGTCAAGCACCCGTTTGTCCGCGTGGTCACCCATC
>WNEZ01000245.1_pt1 | contig 43613 bp, 62 predicted proteins | sample 5400521 | NCBI WGS metagenome assembly WNEZ01 (sample SAMN13153339, study PRJNA577476) | soil metagenome | isolation source: 120 cm saprolite under Douglas fir tree site 2 hole 1 replicate 1 | place: USA:California | collected 2015-04-18
GAGAACCAGTAATAGCTAGAATATTGTGCGTGAACTAGCCGCCCTTACCCTTAAGACTGCCGAGACAAAAGAACAAAGATGACTGAACAATTTTGCCCAGAAGGCTTAAATCTTCCTAGTGGCCCTGGAGATGTTGTTCTTACTGGTATAGAGGCCAGGATCATTTCAGCAATGCTAGAGCAAGTGATAGCCGGCAATGATGTTTCAGGCTATGCCGAAGAAGCAGGAGTTATCTTAGGTGGCTTGCGAGGGCAAATTCATGACGAAAACAAAACTTGAATATGCGACAATAACAGCCCAGAATAACAATATAACTAAGTTAGGAAAATAAAATGGCTAAACGCTATGTAATTGTATCAGCAAATGTTACCGCTTCAGGTGACCTAGTGAAAAAGGTAAACGAATTACTCGATAAGGGATACCAATTACATGGTAGCCCCCAAGTAGCGACTACTGATAATGGGACAACCACTACTATTTACCAAGCGATGACTAAAGACTAGAGAATGAGCGATGACAATAACGATCCTTCAATTCATGTACGAACTGCTAAGACAGGATCCTTTATTAACGCTGATTTGGATTATTGGAATCATTAGTATATTTATAGGATTTGGCTGGCCTACTATAGACTACTTTTATTCCAGAAAGAAAAAAGCAGGACCGCATGTTGTCCATATCGAAGTCAAAGAAGCCCACTAAAAGAAAGAAGTAGAACGTTATCCTTGTATATGTTACATTACTGTCATGTATGAAACATGGAAAAAAATAGAAGATTTTGGGGGGAACTACCTAATTAGCGATAAAGGGCGGGTACTATCTAAGCACGGCTACAATGGAAGGGCTCCTAAGATACTGACTCCTACCCTGAACAAGCAACGTGCATATTATTATATAGCGTTACAGGATGGATCAAAACAAAATCGTAAAAATTTTATATTACATCGTCTAGTGGCCAAATACTTCGTGCCCAATATTGACAACAAACCTATAGTCAACCACATAGATTGTGACAAAACTAATAATGCAGCAACAAACCTTGAATGGTGTACTAATAAAGAAAACGCAATACATGCGATAAAGATGGGGAGACAAATAATAGTTAGAGGTGAAGAATGTGTACAGGCAAAACTAACTGAAGCAAACATAAGATACATATTATCCAAAAAAGGAAAAATATATTATAAAGATCTGGCTAAGACATTTAACGTTGGCTATTCTACAATTGCTCACGTCATGAGAGGAAGTCGGTGGTCTCATGTCAAAAGATCGTAAACTACTCATAAAGAAGTTAGACCTCCTTAGCAAAAACGTTGTGAGGCAACGTGATGGGAATATATGCCAGCATTGTTATAAATATGTCGAAGGGTCATTTAGGCATGTATCGCATGTTATCCCCGTATCCGCTGGGAATAAATTGCGATGGGAACCCCTAAATATGAAGGTGCTCTGTTATCACTGTCATATAAACTGGTGGCATAAAAATCCGGTAGAGGCTGGTCAATGGTTTAAAGACATCTTCCCCGAAAGATGGGAGTATATTAGTGAGCATAGAGGTACGTATAAGTTCTCTATTCAAGAACTAGAAGAATTAGTAAATAATCTAAAGAATCAACTTAATTAAAGGATCACATGCAGCGTGCTCACATCAACCCTTGAGCTGCTAATCATGAAACACTTTATTTCGTATCTTCTACATGCTAAAAGACCAACACAGCCCACATTAGATATAGTTAAACTACATTGGGAGGAAATTTTACCTCATGATTATCGGAATAGACTATCACCACACCATTACAAATGACCCCAAGCTATTCATAAAGCTCATTAATACTTTACTTGGCGCACAACATGTCGTATATATCATTACAGCAGTAAAGGCCACAAATGTAGCTAAGACCCGTCATGCGCTCCGCAAGATACCTTGTACGCACGTTGAATTCGTAGTGTTTGAGGACTATGAAGATATACCTAAACTAAAACTGGAAGCCTGCAAACGATTAGGAGTGAAGATGATGTTCGATGATATGCTAGCAGTTGTCGAACTACTTTCCAAACATCAGATCATGACTTTCCAGGTACGCTAGAGATAGCCGCTTTCTTCACATGAGTACGACTGATAATATATACAACTGTAGTAATCGTTATAACTGCAAGAGCAGATACTTTTACCCATCTTGAATTTGCCGGCAATACGCCACCGCTCAAAGAAGTAATATCGACGGCAATCGTCGTCCACCATTCGCTCGTGCGCCAACCAGGCTTTACGAGATCGTCTACTGTCTGAGAAATGATTGGTAAATTTTGGGTTACCCTTCCTTCAGTCGCTAAAGCATCATCAAGAAATGTATTCATAGAAGTTTCCTTCTTTTGCGTCGGTTTTACGACTACATCTATAGCTGTTCCGGTTTTAGGCGTTGCAGATTGATTCGGGATTAATCCGCTTTGGTTGGTCTCTGGCTGCATATCATCCTACTATCTGTTTAATTTGATCCAACTTACCTTGAGCCCCATTATCCGTTGCCAAGGCTTCGCCCTCTTTTCGTCCCTGATAATACAACTCGAGTGCCAATTTTACTAGTATGAGATGCGGATTTCCCCAATCAGGGTTACTTGTGCCGGTTGTCCAAAACGCAATAGCATTTGGATTTGTTTTGCCGTCTGGGTCTTTTTGCCAACCACATTGGTTGGTGATTGTCTGTAGATCATTCGCGTTCGGATACATAGAGTCTCCTTGTAGTTTTGCTGCCGCCATACTTATTATCTTATTTGTGTCTAATCCATCAGGACAAGCAGTGCCACCGGGATAGACTGAAGTATCAATAACATCCTTATGTAAAAAGATATGATCAGTATCGCAAGGGATTTGGTATCGTTTACAGATGTCTGCTACCAGATCTGAAGAGCTATCGTATTCTGCTTGAGTACGAACACTGTCATTAGGATTTGAATTGTCGGAATGTTCGATACCAATTGTAGTCTGATTAATGGTATAGTTACCGGCTTGGTAAGCAGTGTCGGCCTCCTCTACCCATTGGTGAATGCTACCATCAAGACTTATGCCATAGTGGACAGATACTTGGCTGGCAGGATCATTAAAACGTGCTTGTGATCCCGATGTGTTACCAACCATTGTATGTAACACGATACCAGTTACCATATGCCCTCCACGTCCAGAATCCCAGTTAGAATCTGTTACTATAAACTTTTGGATAGCATTCATTTCATCCCCTTTGCATACTTATGTATTCTATGAAAAAACTGTATCATTGCTTCTTCGTTATAAATGCATGAATTTTTTTCGTAAGTTCATTAACTTCTTTCGTGAGTTCAGTATTTAATGCAAGCTCTTTTTCTTGGTGTTCGGCTTGGTGTTCAGCCTGTACTTTGTCCCGGGCTGCTTGCCGGTTCTGACTAATCATGATGAGCGTGGCAAGCAAAATTGCTTCCAGTGACAATATCATAGTAAGAAGGTTATACGGATACTTATCAAAAGAAAGATGCAAGAGGTTGCTGTTGATAACAAACCATGCTATCCACCAGACAAAATGGACATAGATAAACCGCATCGTGCCGGCAAAGGCGGTTACCTTATCTGCTATTTTATCGCTAGTAGACATCTGATCTTGATGTTTCCTATACCAGTTCTTATGTGACTGCATATTATATCCGTACTATATCATTTTTATTAAAAGAGATTATTCTTTGATTCGTAATTTGTATATGATTAGCAAGACAATCGTAATCAGCATAGCCGATAGCACATTAACGGCCAAATATGATGTCAAAAATAATAAACCTTTATCTGAAAACCAATGGAATAGGCCTACCATATCGATAAATAGGGAAAAACTGTAAACAAAAGCATTCGCTAAGAATAATATGAATAATAAACGTTTAATAGGTTGATATGAAGTTTTCACATGAAGTTCCCGCCATTGTATGAAGGCTAAGTAGAGAATAATCATAATCTGAATCGGACGAATAACAAATCCCACTAGCAAAATAATCTTAAGGGCTTCCATGCTTATCTCCATGAGCACGATACACCTTTATAGCAAAACCATTTGTTAAAACAGAATTAACTTTACGAAGCGATTGACGAGCTTCCTGAGTCGTTTTACGATGTTTTCTCTTTATAGATTCTATCTCCGATTCATTCTTGTGCCGTAGTTTTGCGAACGGATTGAATAAATAGATCATGTCTTTTTACTCCCGCTTATACCATTTATTTTACGACGCAAATTATCTAGAGCAATTGTTGCACCTTTGATAATTTTTCGATCAACTTCACCGATCTCTTTAATATCCTGCAGTCGTTCTGCATTAAGTTTACGAATCTCCCGCCACTGCACAACATTAGCAGTCGCCAGCATACTAATTATAGTTCCGGCGACTGTCGCGCTAAGAGGAGACCAGGGGTCCATGCTCATACTTTATTTCTTTTTACGTCTTGGTTTGCGCGATCTAGCTTTATTAGGAAGTGAAGATTGATCAGTTTCGGCTGCCCATTGTTTGGCCTTAGATTTCATCTCTTTGCCAAGATAGCCGCCAAAAGCAGCTTTCTCTTGCTGTTGGCTACGGAATGGCATTAAAGCATCCCTTTACTACGCATCTTATTCATGGCCGCAGCTGCAACCCGTTTGCCTGCCTCAGCCGATCCATAGGCTTTTGCGGCCTTATTGGCAACAGTATCAAACCCAGTTTTGCCGGGGACATTCTTTTTCCCCATATCTACGCCCCTACTTGCCTTTTTTGCTACTGTCGACTTAGACATCACTACTTTTGGTGCTGGTACTCTTACTGATCGTGCCATATTGTTCTCCTTATCTTACATTATTGCAAAAGTGAATTACGTTGCCTCTTATTGGTCTTTACCGCATGATATTTAAAACCATTCTGCTTGAAAATATCTGATTGTATTTTACTCTTTTCTGCGGTAATAAGCGCTTGTTGGTCGACAGGGGACATACTATTGTATGTATCATTGCTTTTAATCTTATTAAGCCATGTTGAGTAACGACTATCATATTGTTGTGCGGCAGCCTTGAATTGAGTATCACTAACTTTAGTCTTAAATTGAGTAAGCGTTTTACTTGTAGCATAATCCCATGAAGTAGTGACCCCATACGTATTAGACATAAGTCCAAGTTGTTGCGCCATCATAACTAGGACACTATTAGCCGCATTAGGGTCTTTTTTAAGCTGTCCATATGTCTGGGCGGGTATCGGGGTAACGAGTGCGCCTATCTCACTCTTTAAAGTTGGCTTACCGCCGGAGAAGGTCTTTTGGTTAGCCATGTCCGATATAATCTGTTCTGTCGGCGAACCCCTACCAGTCAAGAAATCTCCTACTAAGGTACCGTAAGATGTCTGACCGATACCACTGCCCACCATAGACAGAGCACCAGTCGATGCACTTTTAATAGCAGGCTTTCCCTGCATCGCACTAGAAATCCTTGCCCCAAGCGCAATAATGCTTCCATAACCCCCCGCTATATCAAATCGGGTGTCACCTACCTTGATCTTACCGAAGTTAGAGCTACGCGGATCGAACTCGATTGTTCCAGGGCTTATAGCATTAGCGGTAGCCATCACTGCGCCAACTCCAGTGACTACTTTAGCCAATGTCTTTGCAGATTGTACCCTTGTAGCGGTAGTAGCAGTCTTATCAAACATGTGTATTGTAAGATTATTCGCTTGCGATTTAAGCAATCGTTGTGAAAACAAGAAAAAACCTAGGGCATTGTCGGGATTTTTCGTCTTACCGCCAGTTTGATCAATGGCTAGCTTCCCCCACGCTTTCGCAACTTCGGGATCCTTCGGATCTAACCCCATTTTTTTAACGATAGTAACGTAGTGATCAACCAAATCCATCCGCATTTTAAGGTTGAATCCATCGAACATCGTCTTGCTACCCTTATAGAGACGGCCACCAACCGGTATTTTAGAAGGAATATCTACATGGTACTCTTCGTTTGTCTTTGATAGCTCTCCGGGAATCCATTTATCATAAATACCATTGATTGAATTCTCTCTCGCATACCCCGACGCTCGAATAGCGCTCATTACGTCTTTACCAGCTACTTCTTTAACTGCATCCGAAAATTGAGTACCATAATTTTTCGCCCAATGTTTCGGATCTTCAAAAAGGGCCATGAACCCGTGTTTCAAGGGTGCATGCGAGGTCATAGAAGCGACAATACCTTTTGTTGCACCTATGAGCGATTTGGTAACATTTATCCAATTAGTTGGTTTGATACTCTGACCGAATGTCTTTTTACTGGCAGAACCCTTAAGATCGGTCACATACTTTTCCAACATCACTCTGTCTACGCCAGCCTTTATTCGGGCATCTTCGCTGGTTTTCGTATATCCATGTTGTGCAACAAGTTTATCCGCACTATCCTTAGAGATAGCAAGAGTTTTAGACATGTCGGCTATAGTCTTCGCTTCTTCCTGCGTAACATTTACCCCCAACTTCGTAGAAGCTAGATCGTGGAGGAATGCTTTTTTATCTTCGGGATCGAGAACTCTATCTAGCCGATTGATTTTAGAGATAAGATCTTGTTTGACTGCGGGCTTGAGCCCAGCTACTTTCTTCGCCCAAAGCAGAAAACCTTGGTTTTGATTCTTCAACAACAATTTACTCTCGAACAGGCTATTAACACCTTGAGCATTCGGCTTACCAACAAACTGTTCAAAAAACTTATTCCTATCTGCTGACGACATATCCGCCAACTTCGCAGGATTGATAGTACCGTTCTTTAGGCCAATCTTGAAGCGTTGAACCGCTTCGGGCATCAGACAAAATCCGCCAGCCATCTTATACCTCGTTCAATCTGGCAAAATCGCCGAATAATTGCTGTGCAACGGTATTATAAGCTTTAGCAGCCTCGATTTTATCTAAATGGTGACCAAGATTTTTAGTCGTACCCTTAAATCCAATCTGAGCTGTCCACTTATGTTTTTCTTTATTCCAAGTAACACCTCTAAAACCAGATGTATTGTCTTTTCGATCACTCATATTAAATTTGTTTTGTTCCTCGGTGCAAACTCGTAGATTTTGTCGTCTATTATCCAGTCTATTGTGATTTTTGTGATCTACCTGTAACTTCTTATCGGGATTCATAATCAATCGGTGCATGTACATTTTAGGGCTAGACTTCCTTGCATATCCGGTACTATGAAGATGCCACTTGTACTGCGAAAGCATCTCAAAGTCTTCATCATCTACCAAAACTTTTTGACCCTGCGTTAAGAGGATGTATCTCATACCTATAGTATACCTTTCATCAGCACTGAATTCCGCGAATAAATGAGTCCCAGGTCTCACGGGTTGGTCTAACAATATGCGAATCAATCTCCCTAGCTGACTTACTCAATGTCTTAGCCAATTGCTGCCCAGTCTTCTTCTCATACGCCGCCGCACGAGTAGCGTTCACCGTTCGCATATGTTCTATCGGATTGCTTGAGTCACTATGATAACCCTCGGCTCCAAGCCTCTGTGCTGCCTCAGACGTCACTGAATGCTGTTTAGAGGACGCCAAGCGCTGCATAGTAGCCACATCGCCTTCCTGTGCCGCTTTGTTCTCTACAGCATGTCTGACGGCCACCTCATGCAGCGCATTATTGCCTGGAGTCTTACCCATAGCAATGTCTAATGCTTTCTGCGGATCTTCATGAGTAAGTTTAACAGCCGCCGCCGCCTCAATCTTATGACTCCCCGTGCTGTATGTTGCCTTATTCTCAAACTCTTTAACCAGCCCCTGCTGGACAGCACGCTGTTCTTGCTTGAGGGCGCTACCAGATACCTTTACTTCACCAGGTTCATTCTGTGGAGTAATTCTATTGGATTCCGTTTTGCCTGTTACCTCTGTTTTATTAGAGATTCCCGGTGTTTCTATTGGAGTAGACTTAACGACCTTGCCATTAACCAGTTTTTGGGTACCGCCAGTAGTTTTTTCTGCCGGGAGTGTTTGGCTGGACAGCTTTTTAGGTGCAACAGTAGCGGATAGCTCCGGGTTATGGTAGCGATCTTGCAGGTCATTAAGTGCCTTTTCGTACTTAGCATCTAGCAAACGTGCTGCAACCTGCGTACGAGTATCTGTACTAGTCTTAGTAATCCTTACGGGAGTTGAATCAGTCTTTGGGTTATACGGATTAGTCTCCCTATCCTTAAGACCCTTATAGGTATCACTCATGCCAAATGGTGCTTTACCGCTTTGAAGCTCTTTTAACGCCTGTTCCTTATAGGCGGCCATACTCGGTACCCGGCCATGATTGGCATAGTACTGTCTGTAGAACTGGCTATGTTCTGAGGTACGAACGTACTGACCGTCAATATTCATAGTCGTTTGACCACCAGTTGCACCATCTTCAATACTCTTGAGCATGTCAGCGTGATCTTTTACCAATTCTGATGAATGATTGTAACCGTCTACTGTAGGTAATTTTGAGTTAGCTAATTTTGCGGCCGGGGTACTAGGAGCGTTTAGTGCCTTTGTTTCTGCTTGCTTCTGAAGGTTCGCGTTTTCTTTGTCGTAGCTATCATTCAACTTCTTAAACTCAGCATGGAATTGCTGATCTGACATCTTCTGTGGAGTGCGAACATTTATCTTATTCGTTTCAGATACTTGCTTAATACCGGGGCGCAATGGTGTCGTAACACCTACCTTTTCAGCAGCGTTCGGCGCTTGGTTGACGTTTATCTTCGTGTGAGCCACGACAGCGGCTTTATCTGCTTGTTTACCGGTCATTACGTCAGACATAACACCTGGAGACTCAGCGGCCTTGGGAGCGTTCTTGATCTTGTCCAGCGCGACTTTTGAACCGGCAGCGAATACTTTGCTTATGCCACCGGCCACTCCACCAACCAATGTACCTACGCCCACGCTTTTAGCCGTCTGCTTAAGGTCTACTTTCCCGTTCTGGGTTAGCTGTGCGCCAGCAGATGCTGCACCAGACGATCCCCCGCCTATCGCTGCCTGTTTACCAGCTTCTTTACCCGCCGTTTTGAGCAATGCTTTACCACCCTTTTCAGCGGTACTCGCAATCTTAGAGGCTTTAGATGCGTCCACTAATCCTTCGCCAGCCTTGTATATCTTGGCTGCTTTACCAATCTTAGCAACCGGCAGAACATCTCCTGCGACTTGTAGCATTCCACCGCCGACACGTTTACTAACTGTGCTTAATTTACCACTTTGTGCTTCCTGACCATTTTTAAAGAAGGTACCGCTATTAAGTATTCCGGCGTTTGGTTTATTGGCTTGTTTGTAGTTCGCCTGAGAAGCCGCATTAGCGTGACTAAATGCAACTGGGTTATGACTTGCGTTTGCAGCCTCCATTTCAGCGGTATATCCTACTTGTTTTCCAGCCATAACAGCAGTATTAACACCCTTTGCCACTCCGCCGCCGATAAAACGTCCAACAGCAGCGCCACCACGCGCCACTTCCTTTCCTGCGTTCATCATCTTGTTGAGAAGCGTTGTTTTCTGTGCACCCTGCTGAGCATAGCGTGCCCATGAGCTTGTCGGAGCACCAGAAGGAGACATAGCAAGCGCTTGAGCAGCGGGATTGTTAACGGAGAGCATTGGGTTTGCTCCTGCAACGTTTGTATCACCATACATTCCTGCCATGCTACATACCACTGAACAAGGAGGCGTACTCCTTTTTATTAGAAATTGCACCGATAACCTGATTAAAGTTCCCGTTGTACTTCTGCATTTGAGCATTAAAGTAGTTCAAAGCCTGTTTATCAGTACCGGTATTAGATGCTTGTAATTGATTCTGAATAATCTTTAAGGCATCAGTGCCATTGTTCGCAATAGACTTAGCATACATGCCAAGATTGAGCGCTTGTCCATTCGGACCGGTGTAAGCGAATCCTTGTCCTCCGGCCTTAGCACTAGCTTTATACATTCCTGATGCAGCATTAGCTTGAGATTGTGCAGACAGATTTAATCTCGCAACATCAAGACCATATGTCCGGTCAGCATTAGCCTGAGACTGTGCCATCTTTTGTTGTTCAAGTTGTTGGGCATTGTAATCTTTTAGAGCACTTGCATATCCACTGTTAGCATATTCAGCTTGGAGTCCTTGATATTTACTAGCAAGTGCTGATTCCCCGGCAATCTCTTGGTTCTGCACATTGGCCTCCTGAGTAGCTACGCTATTCAGAGCATTGACGCGAGTACTCTCAATAGTGGCCTGTTGTTGTCCAGCACGAGAGAACATCTCACCCATGTCATTCCCCTGAAGGCCGGAGATGTTACCGAGCAAACGACTTGTGTATAGCTGTCCTATCTTGCCTGCTTGGTCTTGTACGGAGTTCTGTAGATTCTGGATAGCCGCATTGTAGTTAGTACCAATCTGGCCTTTAGAAGACTCTAGATTTGCGACTTGAGCGGCGGAATTTGCTTTACTCGTAGTAATATCTGCTTGCAATTGCGGCTGATAGATTGCTTGAGCTGCTGATTGGTAGTCAGAGAGATTAGGTTGCACTATATGCCTCTGTTTTAACTTGCTTCATATATAAATGTCCCTGATATTGTAGAAGCCGCTGTCCAAGTACCAGGGACTGTGGCAGAAAGCTGATCTTCAGCTAGATAAGTACCAGAGGCAAGCTGGCTTTTAATATCAGCAGTAGTTGTGCTGGCCAATCTAACGATCCCAGGACTAGAAGTGGACGTGTTAAGACGAACTAGTCCTAAGTAACAAGACGAAACTAATGCAACCGCAGGAACTGGCAGAGTAAAGGTCGGCGTACCGGTCCCCATTGAACTTGTACTACCGAGAGTGAACTGTATTCTAGCAATGATTGTCTTACCAATTTTAATGTAAGAACTAGCGTTCACTCCATTACCTACCGTTAAAACTGTCCACGTCGGAGTCCAAGATGGCCAGCTATTATAGCCGTTCGGATTAGTAGGATAAATCTGATTATTTAATGAATCGACGCCAGTCTGCACAATGGAAGTAATAGCGGCACCGCTAGTTACGACTTTTGCTATTCGAATCGAGTTAGCCGTGATTGACGGAGAAGCAGCGCCATTCGACACTTCTTGGTAATACACGTTGCCGTTAACATCGATATCGATATAGGTATCTTTAGAAGCGGTAAATGTTTTCGATATCACACCGTTCACAACGGCCATGTTCCCATTAATGAACAATGTTCCACTGCTCATCGTCCCTGATAGCCCGGACACGGTACTCCAGACACAACCGGAAGATACAAAATTGGTAATGATCAGATTATCACGAGTAACAGGATTAATCACAGAGTTGAGAGCTGCAGCGACTACTGTGCCGACTGCTATCTGTGATCCGTCAAAGGCCTGAATTGCTTGAGCCAAAGCAGTAAAATTAGCATTTATCGGTACAGGATCTCCAGGCTGTCCAACTAGCGGAGTATTAGGATACGGTAATGAAAGGGCCATAGTATCTCTTTCTTTTATCTATCTGTATTATGCTGTCTTATCGAGTAAGTTTCAACCATCCTTAATTAGCAGTCTCTTGCTGGATATAATATCTGAAGTTATAGATCTCTGGAGAACCACCGCTTGAATAAATATCATGAACTCTTAAATATATATTGGTTGCGTCGGCCGATTGCACGCATTGCAGTACTGGTAACCCAACTCTATTCATATATACAGGCATGGGGACGAATTGACCATTCATGGGAGAAAAATTGGCGTCATTGGGAAGTTGTACATAGGCAGATACGATTGGTATTGTGAGCAACCCATGTGGTATGGTCAAAAATGTGTTCACATTACCGTCGTAAGATAAAGTTGCCGTATCGGACAACGCAATTTTAAATATATCCTGATTGCTGTTAAAGATGAGTTGATCAGCAGTAGCCTTTGTAACATCAATGCCAGGTTTGCTAACAAATAATCCCCATTGATCGAGCACACTCTGATAGCCATTCAATATGCGATTCGTCGTACCATCATTGATAATCGTAGCTAAATTTGTTTGTTGAATATGCCCCGTTTGGGTATCCTGAATCTTATTAATTTCTTCTATAATATTTGAAATGTCTTGAGCATTTAGCTCACTCTGAGACATTTTCCCAGTAAGGTCGCTAAAAGGATCTAATCTTCCCATTACGTTGTTACCACGTTAGCGCGCAACTTTTTGAGCTTGTAACTTACTGAGTAGTGCATCGTGCGCCACGGTTGGTTAGCAAGGTTGTTCCCCCACATTGCCTGGTAGTACCGGCCTGTCCCCCCGATGTTTGCCTGCCCGAATTCAGATACGGAGCTGCCCCAAGTAAACGCCCCCCAAACGAATGTTCCCCATATCGGCGAATTAGAAGACAGATTGAATGGCTTGTTAAAACTTAAGGGAGCAAAATCAATTGAGCTACCGAATAAAATATTGTACTTCTCAGTATCCACAAAAAGGTTTAGGAAGCGATACTTCTTAGAGTAGCCAGTCATCGCCATGTCTTTAATGTTCGTCTTCCAATACGAAGTGTAATAACCGATACTGTAGGGCGTTCCAGCTCCTGGAGAGGTTACGGTAGTCGTAAATGTTAGTGTTGTTGCGGTATTGCTTTGTACGATAGCAGTGGCATAGTTCCCGAGATTAGAGCCAATCATAACACGACAATCGACAAATTGATTTGTTGTCCAGGATTTTGTGGAGTCTACGAGTGTCGTAATACTGCCGCCTGTCGAGGTTCCGTTATCACCAGCGATATCAGCAGTACCCTGTAAAAGTTCGTAGATGTTCCCCTGACTTGGATCACCCATCACGATAACGTCGCTTAAACCTGAGAAACGGTAATTAACTGCACATCCCCCAGGGATGTGATCCCACATAGTAAAGCCTTTAACGAGATTGTCGTATACAATCGCCTGATCTGGCACAGTAGATGCCGAACTTGGATAGCCTAGAATGTACTTTTTTTCAGGCTGATTATACACCGCCCATGAAAGTTGGATAAATCCTGGGTTCATCCCGGTCTTAAATGTTGTATTCAAGTCCCCACTAAGAAGTGTTAATGAGTAGTTCTGCAAGGCGTAGATACCAGAGTAGTGCATCATGAACAAGGCGGTGCCAACTCTCTGTAGCGTTCTAAAGGCCGAACATCCCCCCGTACCTGTGGCTTGGCGAAGCTGCAAGTTTCCAATGGTCGTTAAGTTCCCTGCGCCTAACGGATCTCCAGTGAGAATCCATACTGAATCATCTTTTGTAATCACTAAGTTATCTAAAAGTTCATCAATCCCCGTTATGTTCTGGCCGTCGTTGGTATTGATCTGAATATAATTGTTGGCCGGAAAAGATGTTGGGTTTCCGGCATCAGAGAAGTACAGGATTGATGAATTAGCATTTGCGCAGAACGTTCGGTTCTTGTGAATCTTTACAAACTGAGGAGTAATGGCGGCATTAGCTACGCTATAGTTCGTACCGTTATAAGCAATTAAAGGATCGGTACCGTTGCCCCCATAAACCGTGTCCATGAACTCATCAAAATCAAATTGTTTATTAGCTGTAAAAGTGGTTGGTGTTCCCACAACTGTCGTAGAGCCACCGGCATTGTTATAGGTATACAAATTTGTGTTCGATGCATACAGCAACTTCTTTGTCCCCGTCGATTGATAATACGAATATATACCTCCGATAAACGAAGACAGCTTTGTGGTAAGAAGTTTCGTATATCCTTTGCGTGAACCTACAGCCTTGATTGAATCATAAACCGTATTCAACGTATCCGGGGAGTCAACTTCGTTAAGTGCCGTCGGATCATCAGTTGTGTTAAGCGTACCAAAATATGGTACGTCGTCCTCAAGCTTACGCCGGGGGGCGTTGAGCTGTGGCCGGGAAAGATGCGCGGGTATTTGCCTCATATGTTACCTAGATCGGGATAAACGGGTTATCGCCGTAATTAGTGCGAATGACGTGCTTGGGGTTCTGCTGTTGACGTTGCCGGGCAAGACTGCGCATCCGAGTGATCTTACGATTGTACTTACGCTCTAGGGCGCTGGTGTCGTCCTCGTCATTGATGTAACAGTCAATGGCCGCCTGGATAGCTAGAAGATCTGCCCACATGCGCGGAACTATTGTGGCATCGGCGTCACTCACCATGTCTTGAGCGATCGGTGCATACCAATATTGTACGACTACGCCCGGATCGGTCTGGAGCGGGTTGAACCCTACAAAGTTACCTAAAATGTAGGCCTGCGTCATGGTACCGAACGCCCCAACGTTGGAAAACGGTACAATGTTTTCGCCATAACTGTTCTTTTCCCGAAACGTAAAAAACGGGATACGTTGGCCAGTGGCTGCATACTCTATCCGCACCATCTTGTAAAAGTCGGCCGCTAGTGCAAACCGCTCATTGGTGCCATCCATCTGGATTGCGGTTGGGGTACCACTGATAAAGTAGTCTTCGTCTACTTGGACAATCTCGGTAATGATATCCTGCTGAGCTTCGTTGATTGAGGCGTTAATGTTGGAATCACTAAAGTTGGCCTGGAGTGGTTCGTCAATATAGAAGCGCGTCCGGGAGCGCAGATAGCCGAGATTTGGGGTTAGCAGAACAGACATTATTTATGGTTCTTTCTGATGTCGTCCTGGACTTTGAAATGTCTGATAGCATAGCGTAGGTTTTCGTCCTGGTGCTTCTTGTGTTTCTCAGTCTTAACACGTTCAGCCTCTAGCATCTGGTCATCAAGCCAGTTGGGATTGCTCTTTGATTTCTGTGCAATTATCTTAGCACGTTGAACCATTGCCATAACATCGTTAACATCCTGCTCACCCGGTGGACGGTAGCTACCTTTCGGGGTACGTATCCACCACAGAATCTGGGGTTGTATCTCAGATCCACTAGCGTTGTCTAGTATAATGATTGTCCGGGGAATCTGTTTAACTTGGCATAGCGCCCATAATTTGGTCTGGTGATCGTAAAAAAGCTGTATGTCCTTCACGCCTAAACGGCGGATCTGAGCAGTCACGTACTGAGCTTTCGCGTTATCTGGGAGCATACCCCTATTCTAGCACTAAATACTTGGCTAACGTCAGCTAGCAACGTCTACAATTTTACCGATAATATCTTCTTTGTTAACCATAAGATATGCTTCGTCATTCACCTTCACATCGATCACAGCGTAGGGCTTATATAGGATCTCGTCATCCAACTCATATTTGACGTTACTTCCTACGTTGATAACCGTGGCGATGTTAAGTTGTTCTTGGGCAGTTTCAGGGATGTACAGTAGCCCACTCTTGCTCTTGCCCTTGTTAGCTTGCTCTTTTTTCTTGATGAACGCGTAGTCTTCGGCTGGTTGGATTGTTTGCATTGGATTAGTATACCGTTATGTGGTAGAAGAAGCTAGTTTGGTATTTTTGTGTTTGAGGTAGTGAAGCCGACGTTTGTAATCTCGACAAGCTCGACATCGACGCTTACCAGTGGTGGGGTTCACGTAGATGTTATTGGGCGTAAGCGGATGTCCCTCAACACAACAGTTTTTTCTCCTATCCACCACTCCCCTCCAAACATTTTCTCCGGTTGTTACCGCCTCTAAATGACGAGGATTTACGCAACTATGGTGACGACACAGATGATCTATCACTAATTTACCGGGTATTTTTCCATGAACAAGTTCATAGGAAAAACGATGAGCGTACACACTTTTACCGTTAACACTAAGTATTCCATAGTCACCCGAAGTTTTAGAGCCTTTCCATATCCAACATCCATCTGTTTTTTCAACTTTATTCCAAAAAAATTCTAGATAATAACTGTCATCATGTTTTCTGAGATCATTGCGTAGACATCCGCATGATCTACTCTTCCCTTGTCTTAATCCCGCTGCCCCTACAATTTTTTCAGTACCACACTGACATTTACATAGCCATAGATACATCGTTTTTTGTCTTTCGACAAATTTAATCACAGTCCATCTCTCGTACTTTTCTCCTGGAAGTATACGATTATATGCCATTTGAAACCCCTTGAAACTCCACGGTTAACGTATAGTCAATATACCAAACAACCCAAATTAATACAACCCCTGCATTATAACAGGGGTTGTATGATGTTTGACTAGACAAGACTAAAATGTGTTAACAATCTTAAATCCCGAATTAGGTTTTTCATCGTAGACCTGGAAGTCATAGAACAGCGAGAACTCATACGCATCCGTGTTGTTGGCTGCCAACAACGGGTGCAGTACAGAATCACCGTTCATGATCCATTCGATGTCAGATTGCTGGTACAAGTGGAAACTCTTAGTATCCAGACCAAACATCTTAGCAGGCGGAGCCAAGCGAGACGGCAACACCATCGCACCGCTAAAGCTCAAACCTTCGCCAAGCTGGGTACGCAAGTCTTTGGAGACCTTAATACCACCAGCAAATTCGGGAGCATTAATGCCCTCAACCGGATAGCGCTTGTTCGAGGTGAGCAAGTTCGAGTACACCCGACGAGATGCGTAGTCTGTCGTGATGACGTCGATTATGCCACCACCGATCTGACGAGCAGCGTCAAAGGCGCGTTGCATCAGGTTCTCAGTTGTGGTGCCTGCCGCGTTAAAGCGGTTGCCATACAGAATCGGATAGGTCACACGGCTTACACCGAAATAGTTAGCGATACTGGAATAATCCGTACCGTCGTCTAGCATGAAGTCCAAGCCGACCGCTTCTTTAGTCGTCACCTGTGCGGTGTTGTTCCCAGCACGCGACACACCGGCACCAGAAGTAATAGTCTGAGCGGTAGTCACGGTAACCGTGTTAGTGGTGTTGTTCACAGCAGTAATTAACGTGCCAGTTTGGCCATTGGTCAAACCTGCATCATTCACCGTCTGGTTGCTTGCACCATTCCAGAACTCAACGTACATATTCGGAGCAAGATATTGAGTACTGTTTACCACAACACTCGTGCTTGCCACTACGTTACCGTTGACAGTCGTACGCTGACCCTGAAGGCCATACAACTGGAAACATACTTCGGTAGCCATATCAGTAAGGTCAAATTTAATTTCCTCACTAAGAGCATTCTCAAAGGCTGCTTGGTCATCGTAAGAACTACGAATAACACGACCGGTGATGCTCCCAACCAAGTAAGTACTAGACATGTTAATCTGCGCACGCTGCAAGGACTGGCGACCGCTAGCTGGCAACGAGTCGCCATCATTACGGGAACCGATACCCTGGTTACGACCAACACGGAAGGGGCGCACTAAGTGCTGACCTTCGGCTAGTTGTACCTTTTCAGAGTCGAGCAAAGCCCACAACGCACATTCGTTGTTAAACTCATCCTCGATCTCACCAGGATAAACTTCCTTAAGCATCGCAGATACACTCGAAAGATTAGCTTGAAAAGCCATGATTGTATCTCCAATAAATTAATAGTTTAACTAGATCTTCGATCTAAAGGGATACTACTTAGTTTCCAAACACCCTCTGGGCAGCCGCGTGGATACGCTCTTTACGAGTAAGGAGCTTTTCGTCAGCGGGTTTCTTCGCCCCACCTGGGCCTGGTTTTTCAGCAGTACTATCGCTACCTTTACGATATTCAGCAATAGCTTTCTTTCGTTCCGATTCTAGGATAGATTCGTGGTTGATGGCTCTATACATTGCCCGCCAACCTTCCTTAGAAGCAGGAACCGGTAATCCATTCTTTTTCGAATAGTCATAAATGGCTTTATCGTCAAAGGGAATATCGTTCTTAGCATATTCAGATTTCAGGTCTTGTACATCGCTACGAACTTGTAATTCGCTCTCGCTGACAAAACCTTTCTTCTTTACATAAGAATCAAGGAGCTTCTCGGTATCTGGGTCAATATCATCATCTGAAGGAGGATCATCTTTAGGTGTTTTCAGCGCCTCAAGTTCTTCCTCAGCTTTTAAAGCACGCTCTTCGGCCTGCTTCTTGGCTTCATTGACCTCATGAAACCTATCGTAAGGTACATTCTTGTCTTTCCCGTTCTCTGGGTTGATATCGACTTCACTGCCGGGAGATTTGGGTTCGACTGGTTGATCTTTTGGATCAATTGGTGCATCCGCACTTGGTTCCGTTGGCGGGACGGAAGGTTCGCCGGTTTCGTCATTTGCCATGAGTACTTCCTATTTCCAAAGCGTGTGCTTTGTACTTAACATTTTTTATAGAAGTTAAGTCTTCTCTATTGATATATATACACTACTAACCAGAGGTAGTAAACTATCGATTTTTTGTCATCGGGATACTAGTCGGGGAAACGACACCGCCGCTACGCTTGTAGTCAGACTTGCCATTGCCACCGGACGCTTTGCTGCGCTGGTATTCGCTTTTGCTGACCGGGCCAGTAGCGCCAGGGGTTGCCCGGTAGGTGGGAGTCAAAGTAGTGCCTTTGCGCGGGGGGAGTTTTGAGTTTGCCATATAATCTCTCTTTCTAATATGCTCCGTAGAGCTTAGATTTATCAAAACCACAAACAGGACAGGTGCCATCCTTATTGAGTTCACTACTGTCCTTACCGTGATTAACACAGTTTTGACAGTCACCTCCAAAGGAATCTACTTTATCAGCATCTTCGTCGATGGCGACATTTACAGTAGATGCTTTCGTTTCAGTATGAAGTACATTCTGATTCGCAGTCTCTTTAACCTTTTGTTCATCTGCAACTTCACTCATTTTATTCCTTTTTACCTTATTCTTGCTTCCTTTAGGACGGCTCATTTCTTCCCCCTCAATTTAACACTTCTTGGGGGTTTCCGCAAAATGTCCTGAGAAGCCGGTTTACTCCCTGGCATGGTAGCCATAGGCTTGGTGTTAACCGCTGGAGCCACCTTATCCTGTGCTTGTTGTAGGTTCTGAGGAAGTTGACCAGGTTGCGGCGGGTGCACTCGTGGCTGGTTCGGCATACCTACCTGATCATTCGGAACAAGCCCGGGGGCGCTCACAATGTCTTTCATAGCCTGTAAATGATCCTTAATATGCTGAGCAAAAAGATTCTGCACGACAAGTGGTTGTTTAGCAAAATTCGGGTGGTCAACAACTTGAGAATGTGTCTCGATATGCACCTGGTGATTATCTCCGAGTCCTACCTGCACCTGACGCATACCAAGCATTTCAATGTCCTCATTTTGCGCTTGCATCTCGGCTTGGGCTGGATCTTGAATGTACAGACCACCACGAAGTTGTACCTGGGCAGCATCAGACTGGACGCCCATCGGGCCGAAAAACTGCACCCGTTCTATTGGCGTTAACTCGTTAAGATTAGTCGGACGAATCATCGTTGTAATAGAACGTTTAATTGGCTCCATCTGCATAGCCTGGGCTATCTTTTGAAGTTGGATTGAGAAATCAATATGAGCAGCGCGGTGATCCATGATGTGCTGCTGAATCTCAGGGGACAGCTTTTTGAACTTCTCGCCCTTTACGAATTTGTCTATCGTCTGGATATGTACTGAATGGTTCTCAGCAATGAGTGGTGTAAGACCGTTTTTCGGGTCTGCCGGGTCTTTCCCTTGGATCATTGCCCGAATCTCATCTAATTGACGAGAGATGTCCTGTTCGTCGTCCCCGATAAGGTTATCGAGATCGGGCATTTGGATAAGTTTTAAGAGTACATTTGGATCAGTGATGACTTTCTCTTTCCAGAGATTCATGTACATCTGTTGCTTCTGAGGAATTGAGTAAGGCATCGCTGTACCAGTAGAAACAAGTACATCATCACTTGTAGAGATATCGTCAGGCCTAATCTCTTCAGAATTATATTCACCAAACTCATCGGCAGTAACAGAAGGCACGATACGAGTTCCCTTGTAGTTGACTTTAGCGGTTTTAAACATCAACTTGAAGCTACGACGCAGGAAGTCATCGTAGTTATCTCTGTAAATTGTAAGGTTGTTTTGGTCGCCAACACTTAACTCGTCAACTAAATCACCAGAAGCCTGAGCGAACGGAGCTTTACCGTTAAACCCGGCGTGCATACCACCAATGTCCTGCATAAAGTTCACATACATATTCGGGAGTTGCATAAGGTAACTCGGAAGGTTCCCAGGACTAACTGGCTCGGGAATGCCGCCAGGTGTTACGTCATACTCAAGAAGCTGGCCGGTAGAGTCGTCGATAACATTTAGGTTGGAACCACGCGGAACGCGCCAGTTCAGTTTCCCCATAATACGGGCGCTCTCCTGCAGTTGAGAAACAATCTGATTCAATGCGCGGTTTGGCTCACGAATATCATGAATAACTCCCTTGGAGTCCATGATAAACGGTGCCGGTTCAGTCTGAAAGTACTCAAACGGAAACTCATCCATCGGCCAGAGCTGGTGACGGAGCAGAACTCCGTGTTCAGTTCGGGTCGTCATCCATACTTCCCACTTATTCTTTTCTTTATTGAACACTTTTTGGTATAACTCAATGGCTAAAACAGTGTCCATTCCTTGTTTTTGTCCGGTTCCAAAAAACTGCGCTCCCGCAAGATTCTGACGAATTTGGAATTGTTTTAAGTATGAGGCGGCTAATCGTTGATCCGGTGACACCTTATCACGGTTACTGTAGTTCTCGTTATTTTCAATCTCAGCGACTGTCCTAACTACAGCATGCGCCATATAGCGTTGTTTGTTCTTGGAACGGGCCAACGGGTCAGGGTATACCTCAAATGGGTCGGTGCGCTCAAATGTCACCTCACCATATAAGTGATCCTGGGTATCTCCATTGTTCAGCGTGAACGGTTTTGTTGGATAAATAGCATCGTTATCCCAGGCAATCTTGGCCCAGCCAACGCCATATTTACAGCCATCAAGAGTAATAAGCTTACATTCCTCATTCATCCGTAGGACGTCGTACCAATAATCAGCCTGGTGCTTTTCTTTGCGAGCACGCAAATAGGCGTCATCTGCCTGGTCTCCGGGACGAATCCCTACTGTTGGATGCTCAGCATTTAGAAAGTTGTTAATACCGCGTACTTGTTGTTTACAAATATTAATCGTCACTTTGTCACGATACTTGTCGAGCGAATCGGTTTCCACGCGTCGAGCACCGATGTTGTAGCGAAGATATTGGTTATTGTTGTAGAACTGATCATTCACAAACCACTCGAACTCACGCCGACGCCGGGATTCATAGAGGTATTTCCAGACACGCCCGGTATCCTCAATAATTGTCGCCTCCGCAGCCTCTTTTGCCTTATCCTCGGGGGATTGGTTACGGAACTTGTCGAATAAATTAGGCATTATTTCTTATCCTCAACTACACCCATTGTACCCATAATAGCCTGATATGCTTCTTCGGGATCCATTTCAAGCAAGTTAGTGCCGTCTGACTTATCAATCTCAACCTTTCGGTTGTCTTGAATTGGTACACCGTTTCGGGTAGGCGAGAGAACTGGTTTTTTAGTCTTCTGCCCTTGAATAGCATCAAGATAAGCCTGCGTACTATCCTTAATGAGCAAAATATTTGTCTTACGAGATTCACTATACTGCAAGACTAAAAAAACAAGACACGCGATCAACACGACAGCTATAATAGTTCCAACTATTAAAATAGCCTCGATCATCCTAGCGGCACCTGTTTACCGTACTGCTCTTTGAATCTAAGCACTGTCTCAGTACTTACATGACCATAAGAATCCAAGTCAGCAATAATCGCCTGGATATCATTTTGGGGGAACGTCACCGTATCATAGGTAGGATCATTATGAAGATCAGTTAGCCAATGTTGCACTTCTTTAATTATATGTACACCGTCATTTGTCGGAATAAGTTGTAGAAACCGCAATATGTGCTCACGGTCAACATAACCGACCTGCTTCACGTCAACGTTTAGTTTTTGTAGTTCTTCAGGCACAATTTTAGATTGAAAGTCTGCTTGTGGATTCATATTCTAAACTATAGTCCAGTCTGATGCCCGACGCTAGTTCCGGAGGAACGCCATTGGCTACTATTTGAATGAGAGATACCCCCTGAGTGCGATATACCACTTGTAGAGTGTCTGAGGCTCGTATTGCCGTATCTTTGGGCCATGAGGTCATCTACAGTCAAGCCCATGCTCTGAGCGCGTCTGGCAAGCTCTATGGGATTCTGGAAGACCCACGGAGCTATTGAGGTCATATGTTGGGGGGATTGAGGACGAGAAGCTATTAGGTATCTCAAGACATCGGTCGTGTGATCATTCTTCTTACGCGGGCGTTCCTTAATATCGTCGGCCTCAGAGTTCGTACTCACTCCAAACGCTTGCTTCCACTTATACTGCTGTATCTCCTCTATAGTTTCGGTACAACTGGAGAAAATATACAGATGAGGAGCACCACGTACTGGTTCGCCGTCTTCCTGTTTAAATGGGTGGTAGTGTTCCGGATCTATCTTGAGGTATTCTTTTACGCGGTTTATACCAGCAATAACGTCATTCTGAGCCCCTATAGTAGCAATTCCGCTATCCAGGTACTCATCAGCCACTGAAAAACTTACGCCGTTCTTAGATACCTTATTCTTAGCGTGGGTAGAGGGATCGATAACAGTATATGAATAGTGATCGTCGAGTATCTGGCCTTCAATACGAACCTTGCTCATTTTGTTAATCATTTGAGCATGATTTGAAACGATATCATTATATTTTTTGTACTCTTGGTACACGTAACAGTTCCCATTGTAATCAATAGCCATCCATAAGCATGCGGTGGCGTGCTCACCAGACTGTCCGTGGTCTATACCACGTATCTTTTCCCAACCACTCGGGACCGTGAAAGGCTGAATAACGTGTAGATCTTGGCTGAATTCGTCGAAGATTTGGCCGGAAAAGGTATCGAAAGAACCCTCTACAAATCGTTTTACCCAGGAATCTGGTTGACTCATTAATCCACGGATGTAACTTTCAGGTAAATTCTTTCTATTCTCTAGGGTGCTAGCCACAATCATCTCGTAATCGCTAGCATCGGGGAGAATTTTTCCGTCTCTCCTTTTTTTCTTAATAAATCTACGCCATATCCAATCATGCCCAGCTGGATTCCCCGTTAAAAACCCTTCTCGGCGATCTACTGTTGGACGTCGAATACGTCCCAGCAAAAAGTCAAACGCATCTTCACTTACTTCCTCGGCCTGATCTATCCAAAAACCACTCAAGTTCATGTTAGTTAGGGACTGCATATCATCAAGGTGTCTGAAAATAACTTCACTCCAGCGCACACCATCTTTATAAAATGCAAAAGATTTTCGACCTGGAGAATACTTCCCCATACTACGAAATAACTCCATAAAATCGCGGAGAGTAGAATCTTCGAGATCAGTGGCATGTCGTCTACCAATAAGAAAAAAAGCATCCTTTTGTTGGCAGTGCTGATGCGCTTTAATACATCCACTCATGGTTTTCCCATTGCCAAATCCACCAAAATATGCTGAAAAAGGTTTTTCAGAGAAAATGAACCGTTCTTGCTTGTCAAACAATGTAATCTTATATTCCATAATTGCCTGTTAACCATCCCCACGTTTTACCTGTATGTATCAATGAAATGGCAGCCATGGTCACATTATACTGTCTTGAGATCTGCCTTAATGTCTTTTTGCCCTTGTAATTCCAAATACTAATGACCTGATCCTCAGTTAATTTAGAAGCACCATTATCGGAACCTTTTAGATGCTCTCTACCTAAAATCGTGTAACTATGCTGCATATTTTCAGCATTTGTCATCCACTCTAAATTATTGAGACAATTGTTAGTCTTAACCCCATCCTTGTGGTTCACTTGTGGCTTACCTAACGGGTTAGGAATAAAAATCTCAGCAACAATACAATGTACTGGACGCGTTCTACGTATTCTATCTTTTATTAAAACAACTTGTACATACCCTTTGGTATCGCAATTTCCCTTCAGTCGTTTTCGCTCTCTAACGTGAGGGTATCGTAAACTCCAAACTCTACCTATAGTGTCAATCTCATACAGCCCCTCGTACCCCGGAACCGCCTTTGTTATAATCTGTTCTGTGCCCATGGAAACTCATCCTTTCTGTGGGTGCTTTTTTACTACTCTACAACTTCACCTTCGGCTTGATCCGAAGAATCGCCTTCGGCTGAAGAATGATCCTGCGGCTCCGGTTCACTATCCGGAGTCCCACCATCTACTTCTGATGATCCTATGGGTACAGATGATCCCGCCTTTACCTCTTCACCAAGCTTATTATTCGGATTGTCGTTATGCGCCTGCACAAAGTCGTTCAATACTTTTACCGCATTCACAACTTGTTCATGAAAAGCACGGACTGCCTGCACTTGAGCAGCTGCCTGGTCTAACACTTGTAAAGCCTCTTGAGGGGTCATATCTCTCCTTAACCTTAAATCTCTTCCTTAATATTTATCAGCTGCCATTGTTGGCGCACTGCTGTACGTTACCACAACTGCTTGGTTTGGCTCTAGATGTACTACAGATGGGCTTGCGCTGGCAAGCGTTGTAGAACCTTTAACGATTGAACTAACTGTCCCTCCATTAATGAAAACATCTTCTGGTGAATTGCCGGCGGTATAGGTAAACGGCGAAGCCGTCACACTGATAGAAGCCTGCCCGATTGGGTTATATCCAGCATTGCCACGAACTTCAAGTGTTGATATTGCTCCGGTATTGAATTGTGCTGTCTTATTTCCATATAAATCGTTATGCAGTATACGAATATTGTTGTTATTCGTAGTTCCCGCAATACCGATTCCATAACGTTGATTGGCTGTTCCCCACGTAGTCGTTGCACCACTTACTGTTGTAGAGGCATTAGCAGCTACTGTAACTTGTGTAAGCGATTGCCAGGAAAGGATAGTCGTTACCAGATTTCCACCCGCTGAACCGGCACCATTGACTGTTATAGTGTTACCTACCATTGAGGCATTGAATCCAGCGGTTGCGGAAGTGAGGATTGCCGTTCCGGTTGTAATCGTTCCATCAGTCACTGTGTGGACGTTATCATCGTAACAACTGGCTCCTTGTATAAGAGCATGCGACATTATGCCTGGACCACTAGAGCCTATACGAATCCCATCATTTGCTCCGCTAGCTCCCGTACTATTGTTGTAATAGGCACCGCCAATAATTTTCAGATCTTTAAACGGAATCTGTACATTATCACTATATGCAAGTACCCCATGAGTACCATTTGTAGATGCTTTACAGTCTATCATTGATACCTTAGAGACATCCTGAACGACAAATCCAGCCACAGAATTTCCAGTCGCCACACAACCTTGCAAATGAATGTTATAACCAAGTGTCACATGATGTGCTATTTGGTCATCAACAATAACAAAACCACTACTATTTGTCTGATCAAATGCGTAACAGTTAGTAAGATATACATTATTTGGCATAAAAACACCGTTTGGAATAGCAATATCTCCAGTATTCACCAAAAACCCGCTTCTTGTAGTATTTGCCCAGGCCCAACAATTGTTAAATGATACCCTACTAACACCGGAATCTAGAAATCCGGTTCCATTGTTATAACTCAAACAATTCGCGAATGTCATATATTCACTATTCGTTATTCCGTTCTGAGCTTCGCACATGAATCCAACATTACCAGTATTAACAGCTACACAGTTAGAAACAACCCACGACTCAACCGCGTATTTTGCGGTACCGATACCAATGCCGTTGCTACCGACAGTTCCCCCAACCGCGAACGATGTGCCGCAGGTGTCTACTACACAGCGATCAATAATCGTGTCGACCAAAAAGTCTACACCTATACCGGTCGCTAGCGTGCCATATACGTAGAGACCATGTAGTTTGAGCCGTTTGGAATACTGTAGATAAATTCCTTTATACGCAGGAGAGTAACTGCTGGTATTCGTAACCCCCGTACCATCAATCTTCAAATCACAAATCTCAATATCAGTTGTGGGGCTGTTCAAAGAAGCTAAGTTCTGCATAATGCTGAAATTGGTACCATTTCCAGCTAGGACGGTTGCCGTGCCTTCGCCTTGAATACACACATTGCTCAGCGGCACTATCGGTGCCTGAATCTTATAGGTTCCAGCATGGATAAATACCTTTCCGCCGGTAATAGCTGCTGCCGTAATAGCAGCATTAATCGGCACCTGGTCATTCGTACCGGTAGCAATATAATCAGCTTTATACCCTGAACTTAGAGTAGCCACCACAAAAGTCGCTGGCGAATAAGAAAATCCTAGAGCACTACCACTCTGCGTAACAGAACCGGAAAAAACAACATTACTTTTAAAGGTTATCGAATCATAGGTGTGGTTGTGGGGAATGGCTGGATAGGTATCATCAGTTGTTGGGAAAAAATCTTCAAAAGTGATTGTAGCCATCGGTATTATTCCTCAGTACCGCATACAAGAATCCGGCATTCACCGGTTGCTAAAGCTGTACCTAGATTTATGTTAAGTACATTGTTAGCGGTCGCCGAAAGTATACCATTACCGATATCGACCCATCCGGATGTAAAACCTCCCTGATTCGTTGTAACGGCGGTAGTCGGAACAAATTCTGAGAAACCAACCGGCATAGCCGTTGTACTATCCCTAAAAATAACCTCTTCCACCGCTCCGGCGGCAAGAGAAACATTTGCAGTTAGGGTTATCATAAAACGCATTAACCGAAACTTCTTGCCAGATGTCGGAGTCCATACGGCAGTATCACCTGACGCGGTAGCGGTTGCCGTCTTAACAATAACTGGCGTGCGTATCCGGTCATAGGTAGAACCGTTATATACAACTTGGGATGTTGCAGCTGTACTTCCGGAGGCCCCTCCATCTCCTTGTGCGGAACTGACTGTCCAACCAGTTAAATTTCCTGATCCGTTCTGTAACCCTATAAAAAAGGCATTCGCTGGAATAGCTGAACCTGTGGCCGAGTTAGAGCCAACTGTCCACGTACCTGTCTGCGAAGCTGCAACACCACTTGATTGCGGTGGGTTTGCGCGAAGAGTCACAGTGCCGCTTACAGTGCCGGAGGTTAAAGCTGAAATAGCTATTTGGAAAAAATTGCCTTTTATCGGTGAAGTGTAAATAACACTAACTGTCGTACCAAGCGCCCCTGAAAAGCCAGCCGTACCGGATGCGAAGTTGGATGACGACACATATGTTCCACCACTTGTTGCAGAGAATTGGCCAGTATTAGCGAGCCCGGTGCCTACAGAAGTATAGACCACCTCTACAGTACCGTAACCTCGTACATCCGTGTTAGCTAACAATGTCTGCGCACCTGCGATAGAGGTCGTAAAAGATATAGTTTTGGTGGCATTTGCTATAACAGCTCCGTTAAATCCTGTATCGCTAGCTAAAACATCTGCTACATTAGTACCATTCGTTATCTTTGTCTGTTGGTTTCCATTTGTTTGGTTAGCCGCCGTGGAACCGAGCCCCGTATTAGTAACAATTGTGGCAAGATTACCGCCAGATTCTTTAGCTATAGTTGCTGTAGAATCTTGTCTGACATATCCACCCGCATTAGACACGACTAATGGGGCAACATCCGTAGTAATAGTAGCTAAATTTCCCCCAGATTCTAATGCCAGACCATTCGTTCCGCCCTTTAATTGGACAAATGCACCACTTGTTGCATCACCAGGCCACCGGGCGTAATCAGCGGTTCCAGTTCTATATAATTCTGGATGCACAGCCAATATGCCGGACGTAACCCCATCGCCAAAGGCAGTCGAATCTTTAATAAGGACAGATGTTCCTGCCCCACTTGAACCGCTTATCGATACGTTATTCGTACTTCCTGGCGTTGTCTGACTAATCGCAACCGTTCCGCCGCCACCGCCACCGCCAGAAACAGTGGTACCGTCAGTGTTAACCACGGCTAATGCCGGTTTGCCATCAGAAGCGGTTACAAACGAAGCGGCAAAGTTGTCGTTTAGCCCATTCGCACTGGGGCCTGGAGTGATTCGCCCAGCCATAGTAAGAACCTAAGCCGACACTCTTACGTAGACGTTCCAGGTGTTAGAGCCGGTATTCACAAATATCAAACTAGCGTTTTTACCCGATCCAATTGCGGCAGTACCAAGAACTGTTGAGCCGGTAGCTCCGGTAATGGTTAGTGTCTGTGCACCACCCAAGTTAGCGAATACTGTCTCAAATGTATCACCAACCGCAACACCAGGAACTGCCGTAGAAAGCTGTGTACCAGTTGGTAATGTTACTGTGCCGGCGCCAGTAGCACCAGTTTGGGTAACAACACCACCAAGAAGCTGTGCGGCTGTTGGTGTGGAGTTCTGGGTTGTACCAAGTGAGGCAATGGTAGAACTAGTAAGCGTCGCACTGACGCTACCCCGTCCAAGTGATACGAGACCAGTACTTGCTCCCCCGACAACAACCGTACCACTACCCTTTGCATCAACGGTCAGATTTTCGTTCGTCCCCGAAGAAATAACCGATACAGCCACACCACCAGCAGCAGCAGCACTCTTTACATTCAGCCCTGTTGCTGACGAAGCAGTCGAGTCATCTACGTTAAATGCTGGATTAGTGGCTCCGTTCAATCCCACTGCAAATGCCTGCGCGTTGGAGCTCTTTACGGTTAATACTGCTGTTGCTAGCGAAGAAGTCGAACCGACTTGCATACCAGCGTTACCCGTACCGCTCGAAATAACGACAAGTCCCGTACCTTTCGGTCGAATAGTCAGGTTTTCGTTCGATCCCGAACTAAGGGCACTCACTACGACACCGTTTCCGGCGGCGGCCCCTGCAATATTAACACCGGTCGCTTGACTCGTTACCGATCCATCAACATTAAATGTCGGATTTGTTGCCCCGTTGGGGCCTACAGTAAAGGCATTGGCGCTTGTACTAGTAATTGTTGAGTTCAGAACGCTGTTAATGGATGTCCCATCCGGATTGCACATCGCGAGCGCTATTGTACCATCGTTCAATACCCTATGAGAGGCAAGTTCAATCTCACTTACGTTTCCTGTTCCGCCGTTTACTGATGTTACCGCCATTGTATCCTCCTAAAAAACTATCTTACAAAAAGTCTCTACTCATATAATAGGAGTCTGTGGGCTATAATAAAAGCAGAATCTTAAATAAACTAGATCTGCGATCTTAAATAAGGAAAAAATATGGAACAAATGCACGCTACATACCAAGCACTAAAAACAACCACAGAACACCTATACACTGAGATCCATACCAAAGAGCAAGAAGAGGCCGTCTCCAGAGTCAAACTGGCTTTAGAAACGGCCATCCACGCCCTAGAAGACGAACTAGGTATCACGAAGGCCCAGAAAGAGGCTCTGGAACGTAAAACAGCCGAAGACAAACCAACTCCTACCGCCCAAACCGGCGCTCCCTCAGTTATTACTAAATCTCCCGGCGACATAGCAGCTGCGGTTACTGATGCGGCTAATAGAACAAGTGCTTCCTAATGGAAAATGCTCACATAGTCTATCAACTGATCCAAAAGATTAAATCAGACTACGCAAAGAGTTTGCCAGGTTCCATACAAACACAACTTGTCACTATTACTAACACGCTGGAGGATCATCTCGGCATCACTACCGCCAACACAGCCAATGCTACCCGCAAAGCCAAAGAACAGTCAGCTATAAAACCTTTCAAACAACTGTATAATTATTTCGTAACGTAAACGTAGAGATCCGTAGGATGATCCTAGGATCAAAGGAGAGTCAATATGAATATGGACAAACTAGAACAAGACCTTACAGATGCTCTTGCCCAAGTCGTCAGTGACGAGGCGGTCCTTGCGGCTGCTGTTGAAGCAGTTAAAGGTGTAGTGCCCCCACAACCGGCAGAAGATCCGGGATGGGCTGCGATAAAAGCAGCACTTGAGGCGAATGGTTGGAGCGAATCAGTAGTCACTCCGGCAGAACCAACCGTATAAGCGCTGTTGTTTCCTCACATTAAGGCTTCCTTGCGAGAGGAGCCTTTTTGTTTTTGCGTGTCCACAAAAGAGACTGAGCCACACACTGCGTTGCAAACTCAAGTTTCGCTGCATCTGTCTCTGGTGTATGAAGCGGGTCAAGCAGCGTATGTACCATTTCGTGTACTACATGAAGTTCAAGCTGGCTATCAGACACCGTACTCACGTTTGGTAAATACCAGTTAAAGGTGACTCTCCGGTACGGCCATAAAGCGTTCGTAATCGCTAAAAAGGTAGGGTTTTCCTCGTCTACGTCCCGCAGGAAACGCTGATCTATATCCCAGAGATTCAATTGTAGCTCATAGAACCAGGCATTAAAGACTGTTTCAATGCGTTTCTTCTGTTCGGCGTATTCTTTGTCAGTCATATTTACTCGTAAAAGAGTTTAAACTTCACTGACTTGTAGGGTCGATCGAACTCTAACACCTTACTCTCCTTTTAATGGCTTAGAATTATTATTCCGGCACTCCGGCGAACAGTATTTGTTTAATTTCAAGTGTGTACTAAATAACTTTTCATCCCAAATGCACTTTCGTTCGTAAAGCTCCTTGCTAAAGTTATACCAATTCACCAAACCGCGCTTCGCAGCATCGTCAATGAAAAGTTGGTCTGTAGCAGTGACCGTATCAACCGTATCATTGGATTCGTATAAACCCGTGTTTTCGGCATCCCCTACAGAGGTGGGTGATACGGTAAATCCTTGCTTTTTGATACGGTTAAATTTCAACTTGCAGGCATCAGAACAGAATTTTGCTCTCTGGGATCTCTCTGTTAATTTCTTTCCGCAATTTAGACACTTTACCGTATCATCGACCGTATCATTTTTTACCGTATCAGTCATAATTTCCTTTCTTTATGATACGGATTATATAGGTGATACGGATCAATGTCAAGATACGGTAGTGTATATTCTAGGCTCCTGAATTTTTAAGGGGAAGGCTGTTCATTATGGACGATTACCTCTGTTAGATAACGAAAATCTGAGGGGTTTATGTTGGTGGTGACACCCACGCGCACCCGAAAGAAACCCTACCCGATAAGGTTTTGACGCACCGCTCCACCGCAAAGGGGTTATACCGTTTCAATCGCCATCGCCAATCGTCTGCTGTGTGTACCTACATAACAGATGAGCATGCATGGATAGGTGGGGGCACATGGGTTAAGGCCTTTGACACGCTATATATGGTGTGCCATGTGTACCATGCTGATGTGTATGGCTATCACCCCTGTTAACGCTGTCGTAAAATGGGTAATGTGCGACTGTACACATTAGCTCAGTGCGGTCCCCAACGCCACTCAATCTCTTACAAGCGATCCTAGACTATCGTACGTTGCTCACAGAGCGCCTGTAATAGTACGCCGCATCCCTACATTTGCGCCCACAGTACTTGCCAACCCGCTTATTACGGCCTAACGGAATGACATGTTTAGCCTTACCCCTGTTAGCTAGGCACAATCTCCCCCTCAACCGGCGTACTCTCCTTAGCCCGTACAATGACTAATCGTGTGCCTTTCTCATCTGTTGGGGTGAACTCCTGGTTAATGCCGGTAACAGAGGCCAAAAGACTACAGTACTTCGCTATCTTGTCATGAATGATCAGTTTGTACTTCTTATCAGTTTCAGTTTTAAGGTCGTCCATCAAGCCTTCTACCAGACGAAATAACCTCTGTACCTGGAGATTCCTAATAACATTCCTGTCTAATTTCATCTTCCCAATTAACTCATCAGCTAATGGTCTGTATGCATCTATTGTACTTCGATCTACTTTTAACAGATTAGCTAGTGCTGTTGTACTTTGATAACCATTACAAAGTGCATCTACCAACTTACTTATTAATACAGTTCTCTCCGCGTTTACAAGCTGCTTACCTTGTTTTCTCTTGCTAATTGTTATAGTGGAATTCATATTCCTCAGTATAGTTGATAACTACATATCCACTGTGTGTATTCGTATTAACACTTTACGCGGCACCTGAAGAACTAATGTTAATCATACTAATAACTCTCTTGAATCTTGCATTTAGTACATTCATATATCTCATATGCTCCAAACACTTCCGGCGTCTTTTCTTTAAATACCATATTGTGATCGCCGCAATCTGGATGACTACCGTTGTACTCACAGGCCGTGTCTCTTAACTCTTGGGGCAGACTTCTAAAGAATGGCCTACAAGCTTCACCACAATAGCCACAGAAACCCCCAACACCCATATATTGACGGTCTATAGCTTTATTCCAAGCAGCCATCTCTGCATTTGTGGGTAGCACTGTCTTTGACTTAGGTGGCGTATAAAATGCCTGTTCAGGTTGGTTCACTGTACTCTCCAATCAAGCAGACGTTGCACCACATCTGTGGGGGTGTGGCCGTCCCATTCTGGCGCACGATCAACAGTCTTAACACTGTCAAATGTATCCCAATACTTCAATTAGCTCGCCCATGTAACAGCTTTCACGCCCCACATTTGGGCTGTCTGTAATTCTGTAATTGCAACCGAGTACATACGCTTTTGCTCACCATCTTCGGTGTTATTGCGTAAATTATTGAGAGTATCGATAACATCAGCACATTGCTGCTTAATAGTCTGCACATGATCACCAATTTCAGTGCCATTAGAGGGATTAAATGTAAGCCCCACAGCCTTTTGGCCAAAGCTTAATGGTGGGTTGTTGGTTTGTTCGTTTGCGTTGTCCATAGTAACTCCTTGATTATTGTTCACTAAAATACCCTGATTCTTTTACCGCTTCAGCCGTAGCGTAGAGCTTAGCGTTGTACTTCTCGCCTAGGGGGATAACCATTTCATATACCTGACCTGGGGTGCCGTCCTCATGCTCTACGCGCTGGAGAGAATACTTCGTAAGGTTTACACGCTTTACAAACTTAGCTGAAAGCGCACCAGTGCTAGCTGTATTCATACTCTATATTCTATCTGTTAACGCACGGAAAGTCAAGAAAACTCCATACTAAGTATTGACACGCGTTATCCATGCATGTTAGTATGGTATTAGTCACTTGCGACACACCAACCGCATCAAGCGAAACGCTTCGATCAACCGGGGACAGCAAATGGCTACCAAGATTATCAATCTCATGAAAGGCTCTAAATCATGAACCACACTCTTGAAACCGTCACAGATAATGGCGCATACAGATACTGCGTGCATATCCTGGACGAGAACGACAACGAGACAGCTACAAGCTGGTTCACCACCGAAGAAGAAGCCTTAGAATACGCCACCGAACCCGAAACAGATCCAAACATGCTCGGGCGCAATGTATAACTAATTTGTTGGTGTGGCTAGCCGTGAAGCCTTAGACCGCCCTCGTCCATCAAAGCCAACGGCCAACAAGCCTAAATAAGGAATCCCATGAGCTACGAACCCGCACCCACAACCGCAATCATCAAACAACTGTACAACCGCTATGAACAACCATTACTTGAAATCTGTACAGGTGCATTCATAGCAATCCTGTTGGTAGCGTACTTTCTGTAAAGGAACCTATGAAAACTCACACTTTACACCTCATTAAACTATCAGCCATTGCAATCATTGCCGGAACACTCCTTGGTACTAGCATCGGGCTAGTAATAAACAACGCACGTAGCGAGGCTGAGAGCCGCGCAGTCTACAAAGTCTGTAATGAGTCCAGAATCAGCTCTACAATCGACGAGAAAGGCTGTGGTGAGCTTCAGGACGCCCTACATTACGAATTTCTATGTGAGACTAATAATACTAATCCTGCTACGCATTGTTGGGTGGAGAAAAGATGATGAGAGAAACAGCGCAACCCCTCGACCTCACCAAAGAAGAATGGGAAGAGGTGTATAAGGAGCTGTAATCCATGCTCACTAAGATCGAAGATCTTGCTTTAGCTTAAGCCCGTGATACCAATATCCGGACTTTTTTCTTGCAAAATGATAGTAGTTTGCGGTATGTTAAGAGTAAGTATTGTCTACAACAATGCCCACGATAAAACCAAAGTACACGGCCAAATCGTCAGTCGAACTTTTAGCATATAAGAAAAACCCCAAGTGTTACCTCGGGGATGTCTACAACATACCCATTGTACCTTGGGTAGAACGGATAAGTCAAGTGGATTTTCCAAACTACCGGTCTAGAGCTTCAATGGACAATGAACAATGGACAATGAAGAGCAAAGCTTTAGCTTCCAATGAAACAATGAACAATGAATACTGTATGACTACGCCACTTTTGAACGTCAGCGCAGACGAAGTGGATAGGGTCGCGCACTACCTCGTTACCAAACTAAACAACCCCGTAGCTCTTAAATGGTATTGCTACGCCGCGTGGCGGCTGCCTGAGCCGGTGCTGACTCGCCATCTAGAGTATGCGCTTGAGCGTGGACGAAACCCTTCCGCACTATTTACTACCCTCATCAAGAAAGAACTCGGTACCTGATGGCCTACCTGACCTTAATCGACGGGGGATCGAAGACTGTACCTGCGGAAGAGGGTGAGGCTATCTGGCGCATCCTGAATAATCAACAGGAGCCTACTGAGAAGCAAGAGATGCTCTGTACTAACATAAAACATGTGTATCTTAACTGGCGGAACGAATCTACTCCGGATGATTACATTCGGAAACATCTTAGTATCATAGAAAAAATTTGCATCAGTTATTTTATGGTAGACAGAAACGGGAACCCCACTAAACCTGAATATCACGATAAGGTTACCTGGAACTTCGTAAAAAAGTGGAATATTCCCTGGAGATAAAGATTCTATACGGGCACTGTACGAAAAACTTGCAAAGAAAACGGGTGAAGTTGTATTCTAAAAACACGATGGTAACAAAAAATGCTATACTAAGCATACTGATAAGCCTGGGTGCATCCGCACCACAGAACACTTATCTTTTGTTAAATCGTCCAAACGAGTCGTAAGAGTAATCTTGCGGCTTTTTTGGTTATTAAAAACATCTAGCTGGTGTTGTATGATCACCTGTCGAACCGTACATAATAGTTCGGCGTTAAACTAAGACGTATTAAGTAACAGGCACAAATCCGGGTAGCGTTTACCCCCCGCGTCCGGCTCCAGCCTGTTACTTAGCTAAAGCTAGATCACAGGGACCCCAGTCACCACACTGGAGCGGGGGGGTATGGACCACGTTATGACTAAAGGGAATAGCTAAGGAAAATAATGACACAGACTGAATGGCTGGTGTGGTGGTGGAGGTTGGTACGTGAGAATCCAGACGATAAGTACGCATTGCTTAAATATGCAAATTCTAGTCGAGGGCGCAACGAACCTATGCCACGAACTACACTTAAACTAGTGCGTAATGAATTTATTACAGATCATGTTGTACGTAAGAAACATAGAATGGCTGATAAATGTTTTTTTATGTAACAAAGATAAAACTACTAACGAGGTGAACAGTTTTTATGTTCGTCATCACATAATAGCGTTAAGTAAATGGGGTTCTAACAGAAGAATAAATATAGTTACTCTTTGTGAAAGATGTCATGCATACTTTCATCCATGGTTAAAAAAACAAATCCATGCTTGACACAATCCCCCCATGCGTGTTAGTATGGTAACAGTTAAGCATAAGTACACACAAATGCTTAACCGCACATTCACTCCCTCAAACGGAACCAATCAGCACACGAGACATGTACAGACCTACGGGACTTACAATGATCTGACCAGTGACTGATAGGCTCCCCCAAGGAGAACAAAATCCAAGAGACATACGAGCTGTTACGCGTAATATTTTGACACTGCAAAACAAACACGTAGATCAACAGCTAGCCTCTGACAGCTTATATGTCTCTTGGAACAAACAAAAACAATAGCCGAAGGCGATCCTTCGGATCAAAAAGAAAGGATCACCGTGAAGTACATAGAAACCCAAATTAAAAACCCAACAAAAGAAGGCATCCGCATAATCAGCGAGATGAGTACCGTAAAAATCCTATCCTACGTAACGTACCGGCACCGTGTAGGTCTGCTAATGGCCTCAACCGTGTTCATGGCTGCGTACATTGCGTACGATAAAGTTGTGCGACTGTTCGTTTAGGAGACTAACCTGGTTAGCTCCTCGCTCAGTCTGAATCCCCACCCTCGGGCTGAGCTATGAGTTAATCAAAACTAACAAGAAAGGAAATGTAATGTCAAAGCAAATCTACAACTCAGCGTGGCACATAGAACCGTCTAGGATCGGAGATCTAGCCGCAGGCAACCCTTCGGGTCTTGCTTTAGCTGTGAGCTACGAGAAGGCCCCTATAATCGTTCCGACGATCAAAAGCCTACAAAGACTACTTCCAAGTAAAGAAATGCTGTTAGACGCGCTTATTATGCTTCCATTGTTTGCTGCGCTTCTAATTGTAATGCTAAGTTTTTAGGAATCATTATGAAACCATCTATGCTTATCCAACTAATGAACGAAGGTAAAAGAGTAAGGATTGGTAATTGATATGAAATTCACTGGACGCGTGCTAAGTATGTACGATCAAGGGCGGAGAGAAGACGCCAAAGAACGAGCGCCGGCAAAGCAAGCGGGAGTTAAGTAACATGGCGGCTTCCGCAGTCATAGGGCTTGTCTATTGCCTGGAACATAAAGGATATTTATTGCATTGTAAGAAATTACATGAAGCTAATAACTAATTTGAAGACAGCTATTAAGCTGTGGCGACACAAGCATCTCCACCAAGGCAATGTCGTGAACTTCATGTTACGCATTACACCTTACTACCGGCTGTACAAATGCAGTTTCTGTGCTAAGCAAGTGGAGATACGGCTATGATGGGATATTTCAACAAAGTGATTAAGCCAGCGATTGATGAGCTGGAAAGGTTGTTAAGAGAGACGAGGGTATGACCGACCTAACCGACAATCAAAAAACTGACATAGTGCTGAAAACAATGCAATATATAATCCCAATAGTCACCAAATACAATAGTAAAGACTGATAGATAAGTGAGGAAATGCGATGACTAAAAATTTGGATAACATTTTAACGACCTTACCAGTTGTCATATACGAAACATCTAACGATGAAGAACCTCTTATACTTTATATGCGCCGTGTTCCAAATATAAACGGTGCTTCTTGGTTTTGTTTCTACAGTAGTGAAGACGATGGTGAAATGGTTAATGGGACATTGACTGGAGCTGGACAGACTTTAGATGAAGCTTTAGCTGATCTATTGCATAATTATTCAATTGATTTTAAACAATGGCAAAAAGATAACCTATCAGATGCGTAAGATTATCAAGAATTGTAATGTGGATGACTGTAAAAAACCTTATCATTCGTCTGGTTATTGCAAAAATCATTACGAAATGAAAAGAATACATGGCGACCCTCTGTATATCTACCAAAAGCAATGCCGTCCTATTGTCTTAACAAAACTTTCTAATGGCTGTATTATCTGTACCTCACACAAACCTTGGGCTGGAATAAGACCGGCGGTAAAAAGAGGAGGTAAACCTATATTCTTGGGTCATTATTTCTGGGAACAAAAGAATGGTAAGGTTCCAAATGGACTGGTCCTTCGTCACAAATGCGATTATGGAGCTTGTGTTAATGTTGATCATCTTGAGACTGGTACCCAGGCCGACAACATACACGATGCCGTGAGAAGAGGTAGACATTGTGCAGGAGAAAGGCATGGTTGTAGCAAGTTGAATAATGAATCCGTAAAGAATATAAGGTCAAGCAAGCTAACCAATATAGCTCTGGCAAATTTATATGATTTAAACAAAGAAACTATTTCACGTGTTAGACGATTCAAGAGTTGGAAACATGTATGAGTTCGACAGATTCTTGAATGAACTATTTAACATTGACAACTAGTATCCGTGCATGTTAGTATGGATACATAAATATAAGAAAGGTACGGCATGGCATGAAAAAATTTATTGGCTTCCATGGTGATAGGGATTGGTTTCAGATTGATAAGCTTCCCAAGGGTGCACGGTTTGTTAAAAAAACAAAAAAACATGTTGATGCTTGGGGCGAAACAACTGGTCACAAACATTTGCTTACATCTGAAAAGGAATTCGAAGTATATGAATATGAGACAAAAGAACATGGTGAAACAATAAAACGGTGGTTGTACCTTTTGAGCGCACCTGCTGAAGTATCTCATGAAGAGCATATGACTCATGAATTTGGGACCGGAATTTATTTTATGGACCAGGAGACTGAAGAATCACCTCAAGATGGGATGATCCGTAGAGTAATTGACTAATGTATACGCAGAGTATTTGTATTTTACTTAATGATTGCTTTGTCTTTTTTTGATAATAAAAAAGACAAAAGGTTATATATATCATCTTAAAAGAATATTTGGAATTATTGAAAGGTATTCATGAAAAAACAAACCTATATTAGTGAACTTACCGAAAAACAAAAGGCTTTTATGCCGGCGTGGCGCGACAAATGGATTGCTATCGGTCTTAAAACCGGTGAAGCAAACTGGAAAGAATTTGAAAAACAAGTGAGTATAGCTTATACAAAGAGTAATCTCATAGTTCCTAAAATCATTGTACACGTACAGTCTCCTATAGTTGGAGCATTTGCGGCACCTCTGGCTGATGCCATAATTAGAGAATTAAATGATGGCGCGGTTCGTAGCGCGGTTGGTGGCGCGGTTGGTAACGCGGTTGGTAGCGCGGTTGGTAGCGCGGTTGATGGCGCGGTTGGTGGCGCGGTTGGTGGCGCGGTTGATGGCGCGGTTCGTGGCGCGGTTGGTAACGCGGTTGGTAACGCGGTTGATGGCGCGGTTGATGACGCGGTTAGTGACGCGGTTGGTAGCGCGGTTGATGACGCGGTTGATGACGCGGTTGGTGACGCGGTTGGTAGCGCGGTTGATGACGCGGTTGGTGACGCGGTTAGTGGCGCGGTTGGTAACGCGGTTGATGGCGCGGTTGATGGCGCGGTTGGTGGCGCGGTTGATGGCGCGGTTCGTGACGCGGTTGGTAACGCGGTTCGTGGCGCGGTTGATGGCGCGGTTGATGGCGCGGTTGATGACGCGGTTCGTGGCGCGGTTGGTGGCGCGGTTGGTGACGCGGTTCGTGACGCGGTTGGTGACGTTATGAAAAATCTTAAATGGTATAACCTATTGGGAGGCCAATTTTGGGTAGGTTCATGGTATTGGGGTTCACCAAGCTATACAAGTTTTTTTATGGATATATGTAGTCTGGAACTATCTCAAGATATATCTGAACGTGCTAGATGTTATCAACAAATAGCAAAATCCGTTTGTTGGTGGTGGCCATATAAAGATTTTGTTATGGTCTGCAATCGGCCAAAAATAATAAACAGAGATAAAAATGGACAGCTACATTCTGATACCGAAAAAGCTATAGAGTGGCCAGACGGATGGGGTTTTCATGTTTTACATGGTATCCGTTTTGATAAAGACCCAACGCTATGGAGAAAAATCGTATCAGGTACACTTACCGCTAAAGAACTCGCTAACATTACCGACGTGGATCAACGCCGAATGGCAATGACATATCTAAAAGGTAAAACATTCATTAAAGAGATGAAAGCTCAGTTGATTGATGAAGGCCAAGAAATGTTTTATGAACATCTTCCTAACCGACGAATCAAAAAATATATCTATATTGAAGGCATGGAAAAAGAAAAAAAGGGCAACCTTGTTGTTAACAGATTGTATAAAATTGCGGCTGGAGATATTTACGAACAAGATAAATACTTTTTGTTTTATCTCAACCCAAGTACGAATGAAGAGCACATTTCATTTGTTACTAATTATGTAAACAAAGTCGGTAAAGATGCTGATGCTTGTATGGCTATGAAACATAATACGGATAAAAAAGCATTCCTTGCTGGATTAGGAGCATAACATGGCTGGCACCAAAGAAGGCGGTAAACGTGCTGCAATGACAAATAAGACAAAATATGGTATAGATTTTTACGCTCGACTAGGTTCCATTGGGGGAAAACTGAGCAATAATGGAGGATTTGCCTCTTTATTACTTAGCGATGATGGATTGACTGGCCGGGAACGTGCCGCGATTGCGGGTAGCAAAGGTGGAAAAATCAGTAAACGACCTAAAAGCAAGGTATCGGCATGACCCAACGCTACGATTACACCATTAAAGAACTCCACAATGGCTACTTAGTAACCGCTTCAGATAATCACAAAGACGAATCTGAGAATAGGTATTTTACAAACCGAAGTGACGCAGCGGAGTATGTGATTAAGCTGCTTGGGGAGTTGGTTGATGAGCAGAAGTGAGTTAAAGGCCAAGATAGCAGAATTAGCGGCTTGTATAGATGGCAGCGTTGGTGAGCCTACGGCTGAGGACATCTTACAGATACTTGAAAATGGAGATGATATATTTGTTCCTAAAAAGGTACTTAAAGAATGGCAAGAATACGACAAACTATTTATTGCTAATGGTACGGAAGAGTTAACTACCTTTGAAGGCACGGCGGCGATGACCGGCCAGGAATGGTATGACAGATTTCATAAGGAAGTAGAGAAACTCAAGGTTAGCGGTCCTCCATTTCACGATGAACATGCGAAAGTACAATACGAGGCGATAGAATACCTATTTCTAGAGGCTGGTCAAAAGGCTATGGGTATCGAATAATGAGCAATAACTCGTTCAGCCTTGCCAGCATATGGAACCAAAGCCTATCCGCAGGCCGTATAGAGCGTGAGATGGTACCTAGAAGGCATTGCTGGGCCTCGGAGCTAAGTGGCAGCTATTACGACCGCTACTATAAGATGAAGGGTCGCCAACCTACGACTCCACCAAATAGCCGTAGCCAACGTAAGTTCGCAGCCGGGAACCTCACTGAGTTTCTTGTTAAACAGATATTGGTTCGAGCTGGGTTGCTTAAAGAGACGCAGACACACATTTCTAACACCGAATTTGCACTTGAGGTCACGGGCAAGCTAGACTTCTTAGCCGGTGGCGAGATTAAGGACATAACCGAAGACGCATTTGGTGATTTCCCGGAAGGTTTCGACGCTGTTGCGAGTAGCGTTGTAAGCAAATTGCGGGAACGGCATCCACAGGGACTACGTGACCAAATACTAGAGATTAAATCCTGTTCAGGCATGATGTTTAATCTTTATGAAAAACAACCGGCTACTCACCACATGCTACAACTGTTCCACTACGCACACACCATGAAACTACCAGGATTGCTTATATACATCTCGCGTGATGATCTTCGTATTCAGGAATGGGGCGTTATGCCAAACACTGAAAAACTATTGAAATTATATAAGAAAGATGTTGAGCGTATGGCCGAGATCTTAACGATAGACGCCCCACCCCTGGAACCTCGATTAACGATATTTAACGATAAGTTCAAAAAGAACTGGCATATTGAGTACAGCTCGTATCTCGGAGACTATGGGTATGATTCACCCTCAGACTACGCAGACACAGCCAGTAAGCTCTGTGGACGTCTGAATAGGGTGATGAAGCGACGTGCGGAAGGAAAAGAGATGACAGATAAGAACATGGAAGCAATTGACGCTGGCATAATGTTTTGTTCGGGGTATAAGGAGCCTAAAGATGAGTAATTTTACTATGACTAATGATGGACCGAAAATCCGTCATGACGACGGCACGTTGAGCGATGCACCGAGCATACCATTTTATCAATGGTCATTTCTTGGAGGCTGGAAACCAGTTTGCATTAAACACAATCTTATGTTTATGCGACCAAGTTTATATGATCGCCATTGGACCCCCACCTGCGAAGGCATAGCTTCTAACGAATATCCTGAACACGATATGGCGATTAAGAACAAGAAATTTAAACCCAAGAGAATATGGTTATGACTGAAAAATCACGCATAAAACAACGTAATACAAGTATAGAGCGCTATGGGCCCGATTACTACAAAGAGAAGGCTCGGAAGCGGTGGGATAAGCCAGGGGCTAAAGACAATATTCAGAAGGATGAAAAGGGTCGGTTCAAAAAGGGTGATAGTGTCAATAACAATATATATGATTAACTTGACTAAAGAACGAGTCGTAGAATTACGAAATCAAGGCATGACTTATCAAGCGATTGCAAATAAAGCAGGAGTTAGCCGCCAAAGAATAGCTCAGATAATTAATCCTGAGTGCCAACGCGAGTACCGACGCCATGTATACCATAAGAAGATAGCAGAAATGTTTAAAGATTGTAACTTATACAAGGAGATAAAATAATGTCCAACGTATACGGAAAATATATCCCTCCAGCTGGAGGTGGAACCAAATATCTCAAACTCAAAGATGGTGAATCCGCCAAGATCAGAATTTTTAGCGATGAACCATTGGTACGCAATACTACCAATCTTCAAGGTAAACCACAGACTAAATATACATGGATAGTGTATAACCACGATCTTAATGGTGCTCAAGTTATGGATCAATCGGTACTTGTTTATAAATCAATTGAGAATATGGCCTTGAGTCCATGGGGTGATCCAACTTCATATGATGTCAGTATTAAGCGTACAGGTGAAAGTACGGCTACCCGTTACTTCTTTACACCCATGCCCAATTCTCAGCCATTAACTGCTGAGCAAGAAAACAGTTGCAAAGAACTTGATCTTAAAAAAGAATATCCAAATGGGATATTGGTATCTGAAGCATATGAAGGACAAGCAGTGCCACCACCCACTGAAGAAAAAGGAGAGAATTGGGCACCGACTGATGAAGAGTTGAACGCAGTAGGGTTTTAAGATGAATAAATCCAAGATATTGACCAATACTATGCTTTTCACGACTACAAAACAATTTCGTAATTTAGATAGAGAAAATCAAGAGACAATACTTAGTTTATTAGAAGCATTTTATGAAGATAATAAAGAAAATTTGATCCATGAATCTTGAAGATGCACTCACTGGCATACAAAAAATGCGTAAAACCATTCATGAACAAGATCTATGGAACGATCCATTAAAACTCAGTGATGTTATGGTGAAGCTTTCGGTATACAACAGTTATCTTGCTGACCATGTTTCTAGACTGCACAAAATGGCCACAGATGAATCATTCAAGCAGTTCAAACTTCATGAGGGATTAGGTGCTACGAAGGCCCAGCAGTATGCAAAAGGACTATCTACACAGCAACGATACGACTTCGAGAATAGCAAGATGGTGTATGGGTCAGTACAGGATCTGTTATCGCAGTTGCAATCGAGGTTACGGATAGTGGAGAACTCAATGAGGAATAATATATGATCGACAAGAACAAGATGCGTGAAGAGGTAATAACAGAGGTACTAAATGATGCGGGGCCAAGCATGAGTAAGGACACTCCACAACCCCAGGATATAGAGCTAGATGCTAGCACGAACGCATCTAATCCGTCCAATGCTGCCCCAAGTAGTAGGGAGGAAGAGCTTCAACAGTTGCATGCGATATATTCAGCCGACATGCCTAATCCCGATACCGGCCTATTTAACGTAAAAACGTTTTTTAACAATGTTCTTGCTTGGCACACCCAACAAGTAGAAGCAGCGGAACTCAGCGCGCTGGATCAAGTCATCGAACTTGTAAAGGGGCTTACGCCAGCCCGGTCGGAAGACTTAGATATGTCCCAATGGTATGGGCTTGTAGACGCTCACCACGCCGCCCTAAACGTTCTGGAAGACGAACGTGCTAACTTAGCTACTAAGCACCAAAAGGAGAACCAGTAATAGCTAGAATATTGTGCGTGAACTAGCCGCCCTTACCCTTAAGACTGCCGAGACAAAAGAACAAAGATGACTGAACAATTTTGCCCAGAAGGCTTAAATCTTCCTAGTGGCCCTGGAGATGTTGTTC
>WNEZ01001052.1_pt1 | contig 43579 bp, 31 predicted proteins | sample 5400521 | NCBI WGS metagenome assembly WNEZ01 (sample SAMN13153339, study PRJNA577476) | soil metagenome | isolation source: 120 cm saprolite under Douglas fir tree site 2 hole 1 replicate 1 | place: USA:California | collected 2015-04-18
GACACGGTTAGTTTTGCCGGGCGGGCGGAGGCGTAATTGGTTGCGCCGTACCCAGGTTGGTGAACTGAATCTGACTGGCATCGAGAAAAAGATCGTGTTCGAGCACGATGTCGAGTGCCGATCCGCGGGGCAATTCGGCATCCGGCCCGCGCGTCAGAAGGACAGCGCCGAGGCCCGCAAGCCCGCCGATGCCAGCGCCGATGCCAGCGCCCTTGCCGCCTCCAGCGATGGCGCCAATGCCCGCGCCCGTCACCGTCGTCGCAGCAACCGTCTCGACGTCCTTCCCTTTGCCTCCGGCGCCGGTCACTTTGCCCTCGGAATCCATGGTTTCTTTGCCACCCGAATCCGCGCTTCGCGGGGCGGCATTCAAATTGACGGTGTAGCCATTCGGCAGGATGAGCGTATCCAGACGCATCCTGAATTCACCGCGGCCCTTGACGCGGCCTGGCCGCTTGGATTGCTTGGATTCAAGGAGCTCACCCCGAATGTAGGAGCCTACCGGAATCACAATGCGATTGTTCTGCGTAAGGGGAAACGAAGTATGAAAGTACACGGAATCGCCGGCCTTGGCTCCCCGGGTTGAGATGCCGTTCTCGAGAACTACGCCGAGGCGAGTGCCTGCTGGAACCGTAATTCTTTCCGCAGAAGCGGCACGTTGCGCGCCAGATGGTCTTGTCGGCGCGACCGGCGGAGGCGGCGATGCCTGCGGGCCGTCCGGCTGCTGGGCCCACAGACCAATCGGCGACAAAAGCGCCATCACGCAGAGAATTCTGGCCGGGCAACTCAAGCTGAACGCTTTGGTATTCATCGCGTGCTCCCTGACATAGACAGTCCGATGCCACCCTATGTTGTAAAGATGCTCCTGAAGATCGGGGCCGTCAAGGACTTGAAGAGGTGGTGGCGAGCGAGCAGTGGCGAGTGATGAGTGGCGAGACAAGGTGTGGCCTCCTCCCCTATGATTTTTGTAAAGATGTGGGGTTAAGTGGTGGGGGTCCGCAAAAGATGTGATTCCAAAGGAGTTAGGGATAGATTGGTTTATGTTGAACGGAAGAGCCTCGGAGCGGAATCTCCGCACGCACACCGTAGAACCGTCGGTGCGGATGCGGAGAACTGAGGCAGCTCTATACGGCGAGACGGGGCCAGTCAAAAGCCCGCCCCGGCAAAGAACGCAGGGATAGGCCATCCACCCGTATTCCTCCTCCATGATAATCCGCGAGCAGATTGCAGGCTTCCCCTTATCCGCAATCCCGGAGGCTCGCACCCTTACTTACAGAAGGAGGCACAACCGATGATGAAATCTAACTCAGGGCTTGCGAGCAAAGCCATAGAACGAATACTCGAACTCTCGGCGGATCGGAGCGATAGCAGCCTACGGAAAAGCGCTCGCGCTTCTCACAGCACTTCAACAGCGGGAAGAATTCTACGCCATGATCGGTCCGCATGACGTACCCGCCTGCGTTGCGGGGTGTTAGTTGAGGAAAAGGCTGATCCAATCTGTGGCGTAGAAATTGTCCCGTCTGCCAGCAACCGATAGGGCCGGCATGAATCACGGGCTTGGGAAGAGGCAAACGGCGGAAGCAGTTTGCAGAGACTCCTTACCTTACCTTCAACTATGAATCTCCCCAGTCACTATCTTCTTTCCCTTCAGTGTTTTATGAAAGCTCATTGTTAGCTAGTCGTCCGTTGTCGGCCCTCAGCACTCGTCACTCGCTACTACTGACCCGCCACTACAAAAGGCCGGAGGCAGATGGCGAGATGAACTCGCCGCTGCAAAACGCAGGAGGGGAAAAGATACGCCGGTTTATCGCGCTGTTCGACGTGCTACGCGAGTGCGGAGGAATGGCAGGTTTGACCCCGCGTGGGCAAGAGATTAGGCTGATGCGAACGCGGGGAGGAGAATATGGCGAAGCTGGCGCTGATCTACGGGATGCGTTTATTGCCAGAGGAAGATTTGAAGGAAGTGAAGGACGCCACGGTGACGCTGAAAAATGGCCGGACGGCGCGGGTGACGATGCACTTGATCGAAGGCACCAAAGAAGAGATTGAGGCGACGTTTCATGAGTCGGTGGCGGCCTTCTTCGAGATGTATCCGGAAATTTAGAGGTTGGATATTAGAGGGTCGAGGTTAGAAGGAGGATCAGCGGTTGCCGAAGTTTTCGGGGTCGGCGTCGGGGTCGCCAAGATTATCGCTGATCAAGACGGTGGATTGGCCGGTCAACTCAAAACGCTTGCGGCACTTGAAGCAGGCCACCAGATCATCGAGCCGGACCATGTAGGAAGAAGCTTTCGTGAATTTCTTTCGGTCCTCTTCACCGGCGCCGCGCGGCAGTTCCCTTTTCTTGCGGCAAACCTTCCAGCGGACGGGAAACTCGAATTCGCCGCGGCAGCTCGGGCAGAGGAGCTTGATCTTCCTGGTTTCTTCCTTCTCTGTATAGAAAGCGCGTTCGTCCATGGTTAAGGGGCGGGTGTGTGCACCGCGTCCTCGATTGTAACAAATTCGAGGCCGAGGTCACGCCAACGGGGTAGCCAGTATTCGAGCGCTGTGAGGGTGCGGGTGCGGTCGCCGTTTTGTTGCAAGTGGCTGCCGTCGTGGAGGCAGAGAATGTCGCCAGTACCATTGGCGGCGGGATTGGAGATGTTCCCGAGGTTTCGCTGAGCATGCGCGGCGATCGGCTGCATTCGGCGAATGAGCCATTCGGCGGTCCCGCGGCGCCAATCGTCGGGAATCAGGGTCCACATGAGGACGCGCTGCGCGAGCTGCTGCGCCGCAGGAGCGACCCAGGGGTTGCGCAACCCGAAAGGAGGACGGAACCATTTTGGCGGAGCGCCGGTTGCGCTGTTGATGGCATCATTGCAGCGGCGGAGCTCGTCTCGAATTTGTTGAGGAGTCAGCCAGAAGAGGTTAGGGTGCGTTTCCGTGTGATTACCGAGAACGTGGCGGCGGGCAATAGTCTCGCGGAGGAGTTCGGGACACTCGCGGGCGAATCTTCCGATGACGAAGAAGGTCGCGCGCGCCTGGTAACGATCGAGAAGATCAAGCAACTTCAGGGTGATCGTGGGATTCGGCCCGTCGTCAAACGTGATGGCAAGTTTGCGGGGGGAATTCGTGCGGCAAATGGTTGGGCCAAAAATCTGCGACCGCGGATGAGCCGCACCGTAAACAGTAATTCCAGTGGCAAAGACTCCTGCCGCGATGGGCCCCGCGATAAATGCCGGATGCATGCCGGACTATTTTCTCCAATACCGAATCAAAGAGTGATCAAGAATACCTCAACCCACGGAGCAGATGGGCCCATCGGGCGTCTGTGTCAAATTGGCACAAAACTAGTCCCGTGTGCCACTGAGGAACCAAAGGTGAGTGGTCACGAATCAAGCCAGTAGTAATTAGAAGATTCCAAAGCCCTTACATCGCGGTGCGGCGGGTGAGGTCGCCCGTTGGGATGGAGCGTCCATTGCATTGAAAATGAGTGCGCCCGTGTGCAAAGAAACCAATCTCGGAGAAGGAAAGAGGCAGTGGCGGAGGAGGCGGTGCTTGGCTGGGTGGCTCCCGCTAGCCCTCCCGCTCGCTGGCGCATTGCTACTGAGTTCCCGGATTCGGGGACAAGAGCAAGCTCCGAACTGGCAAACAGAAGTACGGAAGTATGCGGAGGCGCAAGACTGGAACGCGGCAATGCGGATCGTGAATCGCGAGGCGGCGCGCGCGCCACAGGATATGGAAGTGCGGGCGTGGCGAGCGCGCGTGCTGGGATGGTCGGGACAGGTGACGAAAGCCGAGGAGGAATACCTGCAAATCGTAAGAGTCGCGCCCAACGATCCGGACGTATGGATGGGGTTGGGAAACCTATACCTGCGCGAAGGTAGAACGCAGGAAGCCTTGCGAGCCCTTGAGCGTGCCGTGGAAATTGATGCGAAGCGGGCTGACCTGCACGTGGCGCGGGGGCGCGCGCTGCGAGCGGCGGGAGAACGAAACAAGGCCCGCACCGAATTTCAGAAGGCGATAAACCTGGATCGCACGAGCACGGAAGCACAAGCTGGGTTGATCTCCCTGCGCGGCGACCCCAAGCACGAATTGCGGTTCGGCCAGGACAACGATCTTTTCAATTTCGCGAGCGCCAATCGCGGCGAGTGGATCAGCCTTGCCTCGCACTGGACGCCGCATTGGACGACAGACGCTGCCGGAAGTTTTTATCAGCGAGCGGACGTTGAGGCCGGGAAATTTTTGGGAAGCGTTACCGGGCGCGCGCCGAAATGGGGAGCGCTCACCGTGGGGGGCGCAATAGGGCACGATAACGCTGTAATCCCGAGGAGCGAAGCGTTTTTCGAGATGGATCATGCGTGGAAGACCAGCGAGACAAATTTAGCGCGCGCGGTGGAATTTAGCTACGGTCAGCATTGGTACTGGTATGCAACTTCCCGGATTTTAGCTCTAAATGGGACCGCAACCGTGTACCTCCCGCGCGAGTGGACACTGTCGCTGGGCGCGACGGGTGCGCGCAGCACTTTTTCGGGAACGGGCGTGGAATGGCGGCCTTCGGGGGTTGCGCGGCTGGGATTTCCGCTGGCCGGCGGTGGCGTGAAGAGGTTGTCTGGGAATGCGTTTTATGCGGCCGGGACAGAAAACTTCGCGCAGGTGGACCAGATCGGAAGTTTTGCCTCGCAAACCTATGGCGGCGGATTGCGATTCCAGTTCACGGAGCGGCAAGACGTAACGGGCTACGCGGGCTATCAGAAGCGCACACAAAACCGGACCGATACGAGTTTTGGGTTTAGCTATGGCTTCCATTTTTGAAAAACTATGGCGACTGGGGCCAGCGGCATTCGTCGCAAAGGCAATCATTGCGGCGATTGCGGCGGATGCATTACTGCTTGCGTTCATCTTAGTCCGGAGGATGTACCGGAAATCGTATTTCGTGAAGCGCGACAATCGAGCGTTTGAATTTCGTCAGAAGTGGGACATGCTGATTTCCGGCCAGCTTCCCTACGAAATGTGGCGGAAGAATCCCTTTGATCGGCGAATTGTCGAGGCCATGGCCCTGGATGGGTTGGAACGCGCCGACCGGGAAGAATCCGCGCGCATCCTGAGATTCCTTCGAACGAGCGGCCTGATCGACAAAGGGGTGAATGACGCGCGAAATCATCGTGGCTGGCGACGGCGCAGGGCGCTCGTGGCCCTGGGGAGAACACGCGCGCCCGAAGGGATCCCTGTGCTTTCCGAAGGATTGCGCGACCGGGACACAGAAACACGATTGGCAGCCCTGCGCGGACTGGGACGCACCGCTTCTCCAAAGGCCGCAGAGGAGATCTTGAATTGGGTATCGGAAATGGGCCTGTGCGTGCCAGCGCTCCCGCTGCAGAACGCGCTCATTCAGTGCGCGGCGGAACGCCCGCAGCTACTCCTGCCCTACCTGCGGCATGCGGAAGGACCTGTCCGCGAAGTACTTGGACGGGTGCTCGGCGAAGTGGCATCGCCTGCGCTTGGCGCTGAGCTGCTTCCTTTTGCCGAAGATGATCTTGATGAGTTGCGAGCCGCGGCGGCCAGAGCCATTTCGCACGCGCAACCCAGGCTTGCGCTGGAAACCCTAAGAGGGCTGGCGAAGGACCCGGTGTGGTTTGTCCGGCTGCGCGCGTTCGTAAGCCTGGGGCAGATTCGAAACCCCGAAGCCATCCCGACGCTTCTGCTGGGGCTGACGGATGCGAACCGCCTAGTGCGGCTGCGCGCGGCAGAAGCGCTGGTGTTGTTCGAGACGGAATTGGCTTCAGTATTCGAGCAGGCCGTAGCCACCGGAGACCGCTATGGCGTGCACGCCTTCCTCACCGCGGTAGAGAACGCGGACCTGCGGGCGAAACTCGAAGAGGAATTGGAGGCCACGATTCGAATCCCCGGTGAACAAAAGCAGGAGCTACTGAAAGTGCTTCGCCGAGGAAGTCTGCCGACCGAAGAACCCGAGGTTGTGGAAAGTGTCTCCGACGGAGCGTTCTTGCGGCCATGATCCGGGCTCTCGAAGTCGCGAATCAACTGCTCTTCTGGTACTACCTTGCCTGTAATTTATGCTACCTGCTGATGCTGGGGGTGGCGCTGAGAACCACCGCAGCTCATCAGCGACGACTGCAAAGCGATCGCCTCTCGTGGATCAAGGAAACACCCCTGGCTCCGCCGGTTGCGATTGTAGTTCCGGCCCATAACGAAGAGAAATCCATACGCGTGGCCGTTCGAAACCTTCTGGATCTCGATTACCCGGAACTCGAGATCATTGTCGTCAATGATGGCTCGGAGGACCGCACGCTCGCGCAGTTGGTGGACGAATTCAAACTGCGGCAGGTGAAGTCGCTGTATATCCAGCAACTGGACACAGCCGCGTTGCGCGGGCTTTATCGAAGCGAGACCGATCCGCGGCTGCTGGTTGTGGACAAGGAACCAGGCGGAAGCAAAGCGAATGCCGTGAACGCCGGAGTGAATGCGGCAATGGCTCCGTACGTGTGCGTGGTGGACGCGGATTCGATTCTGGAAAGAGATGCACTCTTGCGGATCATGGTTCCAGTGCTTGCGGACCCGAAGCGCGTTGTATGCGTGGGCGGAATCGTACGCGTGCTGAACGGAAGCGAGATCGAGAAGGGGAGGTTGAAGCGCGTGAGGCTGCCGCGGAAGAGCATCGAAGTGATACAGGTCGTCGAATACCTGCGCGCGTTCCTTATTGGAAGAGAGGCGTGGGCGCAGGCCAATATGTTGATGATCATCTCGGGAGCGTTTGGAGTTTTCCGGACCGACTTGGTGCGCGCGGTGGGAGGGTATAGATCGTCCTCGATCGGGGAAGACCTCGACCTTGTGGCCCGCATGCACCGGCACCTGCTCGAAAAGCGTGCGGACTACCAAATACAATTTGTGCCGGACCCGGTGTGCTGGACGGAGGTGCCGTCGGATCTGCGGTCGCTCGGACGGCAAAGGGCGCGATGGCAAAAGGGGCTTCTTGACGTGCTCTGGCCAAACCGCGACATGCTCTTCAGGCCGAAATACGGACGGGTCGGAGCGTTTGCCCTTCCCTACTTGTGGCTGTTTGAACTCTTCGCTCCCATCATCGAGCTCGGCGGCATTTTAACCATTGCGGCGGCTGCGGTGCTGGGCGCCCTAAGCCGGGAATTTTTCGTTCAGTTCCTGCTCTTCGGCTACGCGTTTGCAACGGTGATCTCCATCGGATCCGTGCTCCAGGAAGAGATGACCTACAAGCGCTATAGCGACTGGCAGGACGTGGCGCGGCTCGTGAGTTACTGTTTCCTCGAACATTTTCCCTACCGGCAGCTGCACATGATCTGGCGGTTACAGGGGATCATCGAGTATCTGCGCGGCGACGTAAAGTGGAAACCCATGAAGCGTCAAGGGCTTGAATCGGCGCGCTCCGGTACACAATAGGGTTGATGCTCGGCCTCTGACGAAAAGCTATGATAATGCCGCACAGATGGCCTTCGATGACCAGGCGAATCAATCGAGTTTGCGCAGCGACTGCAAATCGATGCCAAGCTGCTGGCATTTCTTATAGAGGTGGCTGCGCTCGAGGCCAAGCGCGCGCGCCACATTGGTCATGTGGAAATTGTTGCGGCGAATTTCAGAGAGCAACACTTCCTTTTCGAATGCTTCCGTGCGCTCCGCGAGCGATCCGGAGGAGAGTGAAGTAGAGGAAGCAAAAGAGGCTGAGGAGGTAGAAGAAAGATCGGGCAGGACGAGGCGGACGTCCGTGGCGGAAACGGAATCGTCGGTGGCCAGGAGGACGAGGCGCTCGACGACATTACGCAATTCGCGAACGTTGCCAGGCCACGAATATTTGCGAAGCTCGGCAATCGCGTCATCGGCAAAGAGTTTTTCTTTCCAGCCGTTCTGCGCCGCGACTTGACGGGAAAAATGCGCCACCAAATCGGGGAAATCCTCAAGGCGTTCCCGCAGCGGTGGGAGCTGAAGCGGGAAAACAAAAACGCGATGAAAAAGATCGCGGCGGAAAGCGTTCTGCTTTACCAAGTCTTCGAGATTGCGATGCGTCGCAACGAGGACGCGCACGTTGACGCGGATGGGCTTGTCGCCGCCGACGCGCTCCACTTCGCCTTCTTCGAGGACGCGCAGGAGCTTTGCTTGCATGGCCACGGGCATGTCGCCAATTTCATCCAGAAAGAGCGTACCGCCCTCGGCTTGTTCGAACTTGCCGACGTGACGGGCGGCGGCGCCGGTGAAGGCGCCTTTTTCGTGACCGAACAATTCCGATTCGATGAGTTCCGCGGGGACGGCGGCGCAATTCAGGGTGATGAAGGTGTTTTCAGCGCGCGGCGATTTTTCGTGAATCGCGCGGGCGACGAGCTCCTTGCCGGTTCCTGTTTCGCCGAGGATACAGACGCGCGTCTCGCTGGCGGCCACGCGTTCGATCTGCGCGAAGAGCTTTTTCATCGTCGGCCCCGAACCGACAAGTGCGTGTTTGCCGAGTTGGTGGCGCAGCTCGCGATTTTCGTCTTCCAGGCGCGAAAGGCGCAGAGCATTTTCCACGGTGACGAGGAGCTTGTCCGTGGAAATCGGCTTTTCGAGAAAATCGAGCGCGCCGAGCTTCGTCGCGCGCACGGCCACTTCGATATTGCCCTGACCGGAAATCAAAACGATCGGAGTCTTCAGGCCGGTCTTCTTGAGGTCTTCGAGAAGCTCGAGTCCAGTTTTCCCGGGCATGACGACGTCGGAAAGAATGAGGTCGAAGGTTTCCGTGCGGAGGAGTTCGATGGCGCGGCCGGCGTTGTCGCAAACCGTGGCTTCGTGGCCTGCTAGACGAAAGGCCCGCGAGAGAGAAGCCAGCGTGTTGGGATCATCGTCGACGAGCAAGAGATGCGCTTTGCGTGGCAAACGTTGATCCTTTGGGGCCGCGCTAATCGGAAGCCGCCGCGGTCATGGTCTGCGGCGGATTGTTCGCCGCCGGTGTGTCCTTGCCCGCCGCCGCTGGGCGCGCGGACTGGCGCTGCGGCAATTCGATGCGGAAGGTGGTGCCGCGCCCCTCGTCGCTCGAAACGGAAATCGTGCCGTGATGATCGCTGATCACGGATTGAATAATCGCCAAACCCAGGCCGGTGCCTTGCTGTTTCGTCGTGTAGTAGGGGGTAAAGAGCCGGGAACATTCTTCCGGGGTCAAACCTTTCCCCGTGTCCGTCACGTCGATGCGCACGCTGCCATCCTGCTCGGAGGTCCGAAACGTCAACGTGCCGCCCGCAGGCATGGCATCCAGCGCGTTGAGGACGAGATTCTGAAACGCGCGGTGCAGCAGGTCGGGATCGGCGTCGATCTCCGGGAGCGGCTCGGTAAGAAAATACTCGGGAATAACCGGCGGCTTGCCGATGGCGTTGAACTGCGGCTCAAACAGCCGCACGGCATTGCGGAGCGAATCATTCACATTCACGCGTGCGAAGTGCGGCGCAGGCATCTTGGAAAAATCGCTGAACCGCCCGACAATCGCATTCAGATTGGCGAGTTCCACCTTCAGCGTGGCCGTGGACTCATTGAAAGCCTCCAGAAACTGTTTCGCGTCGAGTTGGCGAGCTTTTTGCAAATTTTCCACTGTGATCTGCAGAGGGAAGAGCGGGTTGCGCAGCTCGTGGGCCAGGCGGCGCGCGAGTTCGCGCCATGCCGCGACGCGTTCGGTCTGGACCAGCTGGTCGCGCTGCGCCGCAAGCGTTCGCGTCATTTCATTGAAGGCCGCGGCGAGCTGGCCGATTTCATCCCGTCCGCGAAGATCGATGACCGTGTCCCACCGGCCGGAGGCCACCTCGCGCGCGCCTTCCGCGAGCTCTTCCACGGGGCGCGTGATTCGCGCCGAAACCCACAGGCTCACAAACAACCCTATCAACAACGCTCCGGCTGCCACCGCCGCAGCGGTCCAGAGAATGTGCCTTATGAGCAATACAAGTTCCCTTCGAGGGCTGCCCAGCAACAGGGCGCCAAGCAGTTCATTGTTGCGCCCGAGCAGGGGAATGGCGTGAAATGTTTCCGCGGACTCGGGATTGCCCGTCCAATCGATCGTGCGCACGGGGACGCCGGATTGCGGCTGCTTCTGGATCTGGTCGATGATGGGCTCGAATCGGTCCGCTTGCTGGACTGCACCGTTTGCATCTGTGAGCGCGGTGGGAAAGAAGCCTGGCTCCAAATTCCGGTATAAAATGGCTCGCATTCCGGCAGGGAGAACGAGCGAAGCAAGAAAGTTCTGATCGAGCCGGCGTCCGCCGATGATGTAGAAATTCTTCTCACCGACAGGCAGCGTACGTACGACGGCCAAAGAAAGCGCGACTCCGTCCGGCAGCTCTTCGCGCTTTAGAAATGCACCGCGCTCGCGCCAGTCCTTTGTCGCGGTCACCCAGTCGTTCTTGTAGCCGACGCGCGCCGGGTACTGCGCCGAGGAGATCAGCGTCCCTTCGGAATTGACGAATTCGACAAATTCCAGCCCATGGTCCTGCGCCGCCCCCGTGGCATCGTGAACGTAGAGTGACTGATCGGCATTGGGCCGCGCCAGATCGAGCGCCATCCGCAGCGTGATTTCCGCATTCGCGATATTCTCTACTTGATGGACGATTTCCTCTCCGCGCTGGACGAATTCCTTTTTGAATTGCGCGACGAGCGCCGCGGTGCGCTGCGTGTCCATCTCCTCAAACGCAGATTGCGTGTAGTAAGTCACGCCATAAGCGACCAGGGAGACCGACGCGATCACAGTTATCAGGAATACGAGAAATAGTTTTATGCGAAAGCTCATGGCTTTGCTCCGGGGGCAGCGGCCGGAGCTGGTTCGCGCAGCGAACGCGGAGGGGACACTTTTTGCTTGGCGGACACGGGGTTGCGGGATGATGATATCACGGCTGCAATCGGCGGAAGGGCGAGCCGCGGACCTCTTGCACGTGGTACGGGCGATCTCGGCCAAGAGAGTCGGCTATGGCCTGTTACGCAAATCCATGAGTCAGGCGAAACGACTCGTCCGTTCAGCCGTCCATAGTGTAAGCGAGTTATTCCGGGAAAAATCTGTCTACAGTGGTTATGGGGAATGAATCCGATGATGAAGCGTCTGAGTGTGTTGTTGTGGCTGGGCGTGGCGGCGATGGTCTGCTTAACGGCCTCGCCCAAGAAAGTGCAGTCCGCACCGGGCGCCGGCGAAGCGCCAGAGGGACCCACGCGGCTGTTGCGGTTCGCTGATATTTCGAAGGACAAAGTGGTATTCGCCTACGCCGGCGACTTGTGGATTTCCTCGCGCGAAGGTGGCGCGGCGCGGCGGCTCACGTCGCACGTCGGCGACGAGCTTTTTCCAAAGTTTTCGCCTGACGGCAAGTGGATCGCGTTCACCGGCGAATATGACGGCAATCCGGACGTTTATCTCATTTCCGCGGACGGAGGAGAGCCGAAGCGCCTGACGTTTCATCCCTCGAACGATATAGTTCTCGGCTGGACGCCCGACGGCAAAAACATCCTGTTTCGTTCCGACCGCTTCAGCGCGCCGCCGAATCGCTTCACCAAGCTGTTCCTCGTCTCCCCGCAAGGCGGACCGGCGAAGCCACTTCCCGTTCCACGCGGCGACTTGACTACCTTCTCCCCCGACGGAAGCAGAATCGCCTACATTGAGACCGCGCAGGAATTCCACACCTGGAAGCGTTATCGCGGAGGCTGGAGCCTGCCTATCGCTATCTACGACCTCAAGAAAAACACCTACGAAGAGCTCCCGAAATCAACCGGTATGGATATGTTCCCCATGTGGCACGACAATGCGATTTACTTCATTAGCGATCGCGATGGCGTGATGAATCTCTATAGTTACGACCTCGGCTCCAAACAGACGAAAAAGCTCACCGATTACAAGGAGTACGATATCAAGTGGCCGAGCCTCGGCCCGGACGCCATCGTCTACGAAAACGGAGGCGTGCTGTACGAATACGATCTCGGCAGCGGGAAGTCGCGCAATCTTCCCATCGTAGTGCGTGCCGAAGATATCGAAGCCCGCCCGGAGTTCAAGACCGTCGCGCAAAACATCGGCAGCTTCGCTCTTTCTCCATCAGCCGCCCGCGCCGTAATCGAAGCCCGCGGCAACGTCTTTACCGTTCCCGCAGAGCACGGCAGCATTCGCACGCTGACTACGGATCACTCCAGCATTCACGAACTGAATCCCGCATGGTCGCCGGACGGCAAGTCAATCGCCTATCTCTCCGACAAATCCGGCGAATACGAACTCTACACGCGCCCGCAGATGGGTGGCGAGGAGACGCGCATCACTACCGGCGGCGGCGTATACCGTTTTGGTCCGGTGTGGTCGCCCGACAGCAAGAAGCTCCTCTATTGGGACAAACTGCACAAACTCTGGTACGTCAGCGTCGAGGACAAAAAACCCATCCTCGTTGACACCGCCGATTACGCCGACATCACCGACGGGAGTTGGTCGCCCGATAGCCTGTGGCTGGCCTATTCGAAGACTCACCGCCGCGGCTCCAACGACGTTTTTCTGTATTCGCTCGGCACGAAAAAGATTTCTCAACTCTCGGCCGGCTTCTACAACGAAACCAATCCGGTCTTCGACGCCAACGGCAAATATCTCTATTTCATTTCCACGCGCTATTTTTTCCCCAGCATTGGCCAGCTCGACCAGCGCTTTAACTATTACGCGACGGATGGCGTCTTTGCCCTCACTCTAAAGGCCGACGAGCAATCTCCTTTCAAGCCACAGAGTGATGAAGAAAAACCCGCCGAAGAAAAGAAGGACGAGAAGAAAGACGACAAGAAGAGCGGTGATGCCAAACCTGCCGGCCAAAAATCGGACGAGCAAAAAGAAGAGAAAAAAGAGGAGGCCGCCAAGCCCATTCAGATCGATTTGGACGGCCTCGGAAGCCGCATCGCGCCTGTGCCCATCGAGCCCGGCATTTTGACCGGCCTCGCCGCGCGCAAGGACAAATTCTTCTATATCGCGACGCCGCAGGAGGCGCGCCAATTCGGCAGAAATGACCCGAGTCCCAAGAATGTTCTTCACGTCTACGACGTCGACAAGCGCGAAGATAAGGTGCTTCTCGAAGGCATCGACGGCTACGACGTCGACAAGGAAGGCAAGAAAGTCATTTACAAAGCCGGGCCCGTTTACGGCATCGTGGAAGCCACCCCCGGCAAGGCCAAGGTCGGAGAGGGCAAGCTGAACCTCAGCGGCTTGCAGGTAAAGGTCGATCCGCGCGAGGAGTGGCGCCAGATCTTCCGTGAAGCGTGGCGCATCGAGCGCGACTTCTACTGGGATCCCGAGATGACCGGCCACGACTGGAAGAAGATCGGTGCTCGTTATGAAGCGCTGCTCCCGTGGGTCGCGCACCGCAGCGATTTGAATTACCTGATTGGCGAAATGATCTCCGAGCTCAGCACTTCGCACACCTACGTCGGCGGTGGTGACCAGCCGCAGAAGCCCCGCGTGAGCGTCGGGATGCTCGGCGCCGATTTCGAACCGGATGGCGGCTACTACCGCATCACGAAAATCTATCCCGGAGAAAACTGGAACGATGCCACGCGCTCGCCCTTGACGGAGCCGGGACTCAAAGTGAAGGCCGGCGACTACCTCATTTCCGTGGACGGCCAGGAGGCGCGCGCGAATCAGGATGTCTATTCCTACTTTCAGGACCTCGCCGGAAAACTCGTCAGTCTGAAAATCAACAACAAACCTGGCTCCGACGGCGCCTGGGAAATCACAGTGAAGCCCGCGGGCAACGAAGCCGGCATGCGTTATCTTGACTGGATTGCGGCCAACCGCCGCAAAGTTGAAGAAGCGACCGGCGGCCGCATTGGCTACATGCACGTGCCGGACACGACCATTCCCGGCATCATCGCCTTCGACAAGCAGTTCACCGCGCAACTCGACAAAGACGGCATCATCGTCGACGAGCGCGACAACTCCGGCGGACAGATTCCCGACTTCTACACCGAAAAGCTCAAACGCCAGTTGCTCGCGCTGGTCGCGCCCCGCGATACGAAGGACATCCCCTGGCCTCCGGTGGGAATTTTCGGACCCAAGGTCATGATCGTCAACGAACTCGCGGGCTCAGGCGGCGACGCATTTCCGTGGTTTTTCCACCGGGAGAAGATCGGCCCGATCGTCGGCACGCGTACCTGGGGCGGTCTTGTCGGGATCGGGAATGTTCAGCCGCTACGCGACGGCGGCTTCGTCACCGCTCCCGGCTTTGGCTTTTGGAGCACCGACAATGGCGGCGAATGGATCGTGGAGAATCATGGCGTGGACCCGGACTACCCGGTGCCGCAGCGGCCAGACTTGGTTGTAAGTGGCCACGACCCGCAACTCGAAAAGGCCATCGACCTGGCCAAGGAGGCTCTAAAGAGCTACAAGGGGATTCCTGCAAGGCCGAAGTATCCGGTCGCAAAATAGTTCGCCTTTTTTCTTTGCATCGCTAGAACACGAGGAAAAGGATTGGCGATCAACCGGCCTGTTGTTCCGCTCGCAGCAAAGCATTCTGCGGGTGATGGCCTGAAAGGTCAGGCACGAAGCGACGGATTTCCGCGCTTGCCGAAAATTGCGTTTCGTTGCATCCCTCACCGTGGGTGTCATTCACCCAACGCTGCAGACTCTCAATCGCCCGGCGGTCCAGCATCGACGCACGTACAATTCTGCGAGGCAGCGGCGCCGCAGCGACCGCGGGGTACCACCATAGTCATGGTGCCAAGCAACAGCACGGCAAGCATGTGCCTACTCGCGATTCTACAACCTCTGCCGGCTCGACATTGCTTCGTGACACTTGCCACCGCGTTCATGGTGGACTCCTTCGACCTATCGTTCCTGCATTCGGAGCTGTAATAGCCGCCAGCCGGGTGGCGCGTTCCGCATGGCTGGCGGAGGGACAATCTCTGGCAGCTTCGGCGAAGCGCGGCGGTGCTTGCCTGCATGCTCATGATCTTCCCTGCCTTCCAGCGATGCGTCCCGAGCCACCCGCAGGGGTATTGGCTAGCGGAGACTCTGTAGCTCAAGCTTTCGCCTGTGCAAATTCCACTTTGTCCGGCGCGTGCTTCTGGACGCCTTCTTCCGCGCCGTAACTCTTCGCGCCGGATTCGTTCTTCGTGCGCCACGAAAGCAGGCGGAGCAGTTGTTCGGAAAGGAGGATGTCGTAGACCACTAGGGCGCTGGCGCTCCCGAACAGCCCGATACCCAGAATCATCAGCAAATATTTCAGTGCCAGCATCGTCTTAGTCCCTTCCACCCTGCACCAGGGAGCGCTAGGCGGAGGGGTGACCGCCAACTCCGCCACTCGCGCTGGGCCAGGGGAAATAGCAGAAGCACACGTTTCAACCTGTGCTCTTTCCTCGCGCCAGCTCAGCGCTGCGTCGCATACGCGCGCGCCAGCTCCGTCCGGGCAGGCATCAACCTCGCGCTTGCCGGCCGCATCAGCACGAACGCAGCGCGCAACAGCAGCGAGTTGAATCCGACGGCAACAGCCGCGGCAAATATCGTGACAACCGTGAGTGTGACGAAATTCATCATGGCGATCATGGCGTGCCTCCGTGTCTTGCGTTATAGGGAATGGCACGACGGCCGCCAATTTCAAGCTGTTGAAAACAGGGGGATTAGCTAAAGTGGGGGCGGCTCACTTTGTGGGGAGAGAAACACGCCGTGGCCAGGCGGACGCGCACCCATGCCGGAGTTTGGCGGTGTAGCGTTTCAGAGGTAGTCTAGAGGTGTGAGAAAATTACCAGGATCATTGCGGCTGATTTGCGCCTCAAGCTTGGCGGCCGTTCGCATGCGCGCAAAGCGCGCGCGCCAGGCAGTCTCCCGAAAAAGAGAACGCGTAAAATGACGCCCAGGCCCGGACTGCGAATCGGCAAAATCCTCGGGATACCAATCTATCTGCACTCGACGTGGGTCATCATTTTCGCCGCCATCACCTACATCATAGCCATGCAGTTCACTCAGGATCATCCTCAGTGGTCGGTGCAGCAGCATTGGATTGTCGGGGTTCTCACGAGCTTGCTGTTTTTCGCTTCGGTTCTTTTCCACGAGCTCTCGCACAGTGTGGTGGCCCAGCACTACAAGATTCGTGTCGTCTCCATTACGCTGTTCATCTTCGGAGGCGTGGCGCGCATCGAGCGGGATCCTTCAAAAGCCATCCAGGAATTCAACATCGCGATCGCCGGACCGCTGGCAAGCGGTTTTCTGGCGGCGGCATTTGGCGGAGTGAACTTCATTTTTCCCAAGACGCAAATGGTGGGCGCTCTCGCGGACTGGCTTTGGAGAACGAATCTGGCGCTGGCGGTCTTCAATCTTCTCCCAGGTTTCCCGCTCGATGGCGGAAGAATTTTCCGGGCCATCGTCTGGGGGGGAACCAAGGATTTTGCCAAGGCTACTCGCATCGCCGGTGCCAGCGGAAGGCTGATCGCCTACGTCATGATTCTGTTTGGCGCTTGGGCGGCGTTCAACGTCTCCCTCACGCTCGGGATTTGGACGGCCTTCATTGGCTTCTTTCTTCTGAACGCCGCGCAGGAAAGCGTCGCCCAGGTCGCCCTCCGCGAAACTCTTTCTGGTCTCCGCGCCTCGGACGTCATGAGCCACGATGTTCCCGCGGTGGGCCCGGCCATTACCCTAGAGGATTACGCCGCCGAGGTGCTGCGCTCCAATCGACGCTGTCATCTGGTGGTCAATGACGATCGTCTCGTGGGCTTGATGACCGTGCGCGCTCTGAACTCTGTGCCCCGGGATGAATGGGCAAATACGTCAGTGCAAGCCGCCATGATCCCTCGCGAGCGTATCCTGTGGGCCGCGCCTGACGAGCCCTTGCTCGGCCTGCTCGAACGGCTGCTCACCGCAGACATCAATCAAATGCCCGTGGTCTCGGAATCTGGCGAGGGCGCCGCGCAAATCATTGGCATGGTTTCGCGCGATTCCATCTTGCGCGTGATGCAAACTCGCGCTGAAATTGGCCCGCTCTCCTACGGCAACAGCCGTTAAGCCGGCAACCCGCCTGAACGCGCTCGCGGATGCTTTAGCAGGGGGTTGTAGGAGCGCCGCACGCTGCGCCCCTATTCACTACATGCCACTGGGGATCCTCAAGAAGGAAGGATCAGTCGGCGACAGCGGATTGCGGCCCTCGAACGGCCGTTTCATCACTCACGGCAGTTCTTTTTGCGCCATGAATCCCGCGCGCTTCCAGCACTACGCGAATCCCATGCCGCGGCCTCAGCGTAATCGACGCCATCGGCACAACAGGATGATTTGGCACGAGCCGGAAACGAAATCGCTGTGCGATCGTCGCGAGAATGAGTGCCGCTTCCATTGTCGCGAACGTGTTTCCAATGCACTGGCGCGGCCCACCGCCGAACGGAAAATACGCAAACCGCGGCAAGCGTTTGGCCAAATCCCCTTCCCAGCGTTCCGGCCGGAACTCTTGCGGCGCATCAAACCACCGCGGGTCGCGGTGCACCACCCACTGCGACGCGGAGACGCCGCAACCCTTGGGAATCGTGTATTCGCCAATCTTCGCGTCCTCGATCGCCAGCCGCGCCATTCCCCAAGCCGGCGGATATAGCCGCATCGATTCCGTAATCACGTGCTCCGTGTAGCGCAGCTTAGGAAGATCCTCCAGCGCCGGCTTGCGCCCGCCGAGAATCGAGTCGAGTTCCCTGTGCAAATTCGACTCGGCTTCGGGATGCTGCGCCAGAAGCCACCAGGTCCAGGAGAGCGTAAGCGCCGTCGTCTCGTGTCCCGCCAGAAACAGCGTGATCACTTCGTCGCGTAATTGCTGGTCGCCCATCCGCGATCCGTCTTCGTCCTGGGCGTGCAGAAGCATGGACAGTAAATCGCCGGCATCATAGCTTCCCGCGGCGCGCCGCTCGCCGATAATCCGGTAAATGATCTTGTTCAACCGGCGAATCGCCAGCGCAGCGCGGATGTTGCGCAGAGTGGGCAGCCACGCCGGCGTCAAAATCAACTTCCGGAAATCGGAGTTATGCTCCATGATGGCTTCCAGTGCCCGGCCAACTTGCTGCGCGTCCCGATCCACATCCGCATCAAAGAGCGTCTTCGCAACAATCTGCAAGGTCAGCCGCATCATCTCCGCGTGAACGTCGCGCGTTTCTCCGTCGCGCCAGTTCTCGACCATGCGCTCCGCAAACCGCGTCATCGTCTCCGCATACGCTGCGATCCGGGCGCGATGAAACGCCGGTTGAGCCAGCCGCCGCTGGCGCAGCCAGAAATCTCCCTCGCTCGTCAGCAACCCGTTTCCGAAAAGCCGTTTGTTCGCGCGCAGGATTCGCCCTTTTATGAACTTGCGCGCCTGATTCACCAGAATTTCCTCGATGTAATCCGGATGGCTGACGTAGTACACGCGAAATTTATAAAAGCGCATGGTGATGATGTCGCCGTATTCGCGCGTCATTTGTGGCAGGTAAGAAAGCGGGTCGCGGCTGTATTCTTTGAATGAACCCGAGCGCGAATTGGGCGCCGGACCGGGAGGATATTTTCGCTGGAATTCACCGCTCATACCGAAATGCTATGCCGCCGCTCCGCTCCGGTCAACGTGATATCTGCGCGAAAGCCTCAACCTTCGCGGGCGCGTAGCGCGCGAAACCGGAAAGCGCCACGCCGAAAATCCACCGTCACGCGGGAAAATCCCGCAGCCGTCAGCCGCGCAAACGCCGAAGCCGGCGGTACCGGCGTAAACGTGCTGCGAATATGTCCCACTCGCTGCAACCACCCATCCTGAATCTCGAACGCAAGGAACACGCCTCCAGGGCGCAGTACGCGATATATCTCTGCAAATGCGCGGTCCTGCAACTCGCTCGACCGCAAATGATGCAGCATGAGCACCGCGATCGCTGCGGTAAAAGCGTTCTCGCGAAACGGCAGCGCCGCCGCATCTCCCTGCACCACTCCGCCCTTCGCGCCGTTTTGCCGCCCGGCAAGTGCCACGACAAACTTGTGGTCATATTCGAGGCTGGTCACCCGCGCCGCTCGTTTCCACAACTCATCTGTCGCTGCGCCCGGTCCCGCCCCGACTTCCAAAACATGCTCTCCCAGATTTGCTCCCGACAAAACCCAGGGTAGCAACTGCTTCCGCGTGACATAGCGCCACAACACCGACGCACAAAACCAGTTTTCAAACGAGTTCATGGGTTCTCGACGTGACCTTCGTACTTCTAGGATTTAGATTATCGCAGGATTGTGCGGATTCGCTGCAGCGCGGACGCGAATTGATCGGCTTCGTATGCCGCGCCGCGGACCTGGATTCCGGCAAAGCAAAGACCGTTCCGTGGGAAAAAGTGCAAGGGCGGATTTCGTCCAGACTCGCCGATGACAAGCAAAAAAGTTGAGTTCCACGAAGAAGCAAGCCTGGGAAACGAAGCTGCTTTTGAGTGGTACTTTGCGCGCAGCGAACAGGCATTCGCAAGATTTGCCGACGAACTAAGCAGGGCGGATAGGCTTAGTCGCTGCTCATGAGGAAGAGGGGCTTCATTTCAAAACTGGCGTAATGCGGGCGGAGGCGTTCAGTGTTGTAGTTTTCCTTGACGTTGACGATTTTCTTGGTGGCGATAACGGCGTCGATGGGCATGTTGTCATAGCGGCCGTTCTTGAGGACCACAAGGCGGCCGTGGATCTTGCCGAGAATGAGGTCGAGTGCGAGATTGCCGAAGGCCATGGGGGCGATGGAGTCGATGGCATCGGGTTCGCCGCAGCGGACGAGGTAACCGAGCTTCTGGTTGATGACCTCGATTTTCTTGCCGTTGTTGAATTTGGCGGAAAGTTCGGTGAGCTTGTCGGAGACGAGGTCGCCGATGCCGCCGAGTTTTTTGTGGCCGAAGGCGTCGGTGGTTTCGTTCTCGAAAACCATTTCGCCGCCTTCAAACATGGCTCCTTCACTGACAATCACGGTCGAGTAGCGGCTGGGATTCTTGCGGCGGTCGGCGACGAGCAGCTCGGTGAGCCGCTCGATATTGAACTTGTGCTCTGGGATCACGCAGCGATTGGCGGCGCCGGCCATGGTGGGAAGCATGGCGGTAAAGCCGGCGTAGCGGCCAAAGACTTCAAGGACCATGAAGCGCTCGTGGGAACCGGCGGACGTGCGGAGGCTATTGGTCAGGTGGATGGTGCGGGTGACGCAGGTGCTGAAGCCGATGCAGTAATCGGTGCCGGGTACGTCGTTGTCCATCGTTTTGGGAATGCCGATGACTTTGACGCCTTCCTGATAGAGGCGGACGGCGTAACTGAGAGTGTCGTCACCGCCGATGGGAATGAGGTAATCGATGCCGAGCCAGGCAAGATTCTTGAGGACATCGGGAGTGAGGTCGTTTTTGTCCGCGGTGTAGGTGTCTCTCAGGTGAGCGGGGACGCTGGACTTGCTGACGCGGCTGGGATTGGTGCGCGAAGAATGGAGAAAGGTGCCGCCGGTGCGGCCGGCGCGGTTGACGACTTCTTCGGTAAGAACCTGGAAATTGTCGGAGTTGTCGTAGTTCTTATCGCGGATCATTTCAATCAGGCCGGCCCAGCCATGACGGACGCCGATGACTTCGTAGCCTTCGCGGAGAGCGCGAAAGGTGACGGCGCGGATGGCCGGGTTGAGGCCGGGGACGTCGCCGCCGCCGGTGAGGATGCCGATGACGCCTTTCTTGGTGTTGATGTTGGCCATGACAGCAGGATCGACCTTTCCGAGAAGACTGAACCTTAAATTATCCACGCACGAGAGGAATTTAGGAAGACCGGAACGTGAATCGCGTCGATTACTTTAGTAAATGCAAGACCTATTCGGCCACGCTGCGCGAACAGTTCAAGGCTCGATGCGGGTGCCGAGGACGGAGAGGAATTTGGCGAGCCAGGCCGGGTGCGCGGGCCACGCGGGAGCACTAACGAGATTGCCGTCGGCGACGGCGTCGGTCATAGCGAGATTGACATAAGTGCCGCCGGCGCGAGTGACATCGGGGCCGACCGCCGGATAGGCGCTGCACTTTTTGCCTTCCAGGACGCCGGCGGCGGCCAGGATCTGCGCGGCGTGCGGAATGAGGCGGATGTATTCCGGAGCGCGGCCGCCTGGGAGGACCAGGGCGTCGTAGCTTTCGGGCTTGACTTCGTCAAAGGTGGCGTTGAGCGCGAAATTGTGGCCGCGCTTTTCGGAGTAGGTCTGGTCGCCTTCGAAGTCGTGGATGGCGGTGCGGACGGATTCGCCGGATTTCTTGCCGGGGCAAACAGCGTGAACCGTGTGGCCGACCATGAGGAGCGCCTGAAACGGGACCATAACTTCGTAGTCTTCAACATAGTCACCGACGAGCATGAGGATGGATTTCTTGGACATGAGAGCCTCCGGAACGCAGAAGTGTAGCAAGAATTTGAGATGCCCGGTGGACGCCCAGCGGTGCAAAAAAAGAAGGGCGAATTGAAGTCCGCCCTCTACCCAAAAGAAAAAAACCAGGCGCAATTACTGGATGTTTTGCGGAGTTGACGCGGCGACGGGTTCGGCAGCGGAGTCCTGAATGGTGAGCATGTCGGTGCGCATTTTCTCCCACTCAAGCAGGGTGAGGCCGTAGGAAGCGAAGAGGCGGCGGATGCGCGCGGAGTCCCAGCGCAGAACTTTTTCAAGCACGGGGACAAGGACGCTCATGGCGTTGTCGCTGAGGACGGTGCGTCGCGCAACACGCGTGATGAATTTGGCTTCGGAGACGGCGATGGTCAGGCCGTCGTGCTGATTGACGTGCATCATCACGGGCAGATCGGAGCTGCCGTCGCCCATGTAGATGATGTGGTCGTGGCTGATGCCGAGTTCCGAACGGCGCTCTTCGAGGATGGTGATTTTGCCCCAGCCGGCGGAGGCGCGAATGATGGATTCGACTTCGCCCGTGGAGTCGTTGTAGCGAAAGCGCGTGCCGAAGATGTTTTCAGGCGGAACGATGCCTTCCAGGGCCGACTGGATGATCTCCTGGGGTGCGGCGGAGATGACGTTGAAATGGAATTTGTAGCCTTCCGCAAGATTGTCTAGCGCGCGCGCGAACAGCGCGACGTCGTGCTTCAGGCGGATGCGCTTGCCGGTTTCGACGAGGTGCTCGCGCCGAACGCGGCGGAATTCCGGGTCGTGGAGAATGAGGTAGCTGAGCTCGGCGCCCTGCTGGACGAGATTCATCTCCGACAAACCCTTGACCTTGTCGTGGAAACCGTGAAATCCGATAAGCTCGCTCAAAACGACACCGGAGTCGTTGAAGCTGAGCGTCTGGTCAAAATCGCTGGCCAGTAGGAATTGCTTTAGCATGTTCTAGTACTCCTTCTTACCTTCATGAGGCCCTGCCTGCGGCGGGCCTCGGCCGCTCTGGGTGCGGCGTGTTACCCCCACCCCTATAGGGTAGCGTTATCGGGGGCTAGGTCACCCACGAATAATTTTAATGGGTGCTATGCGTTAAAAGCATGAACAAATCATTGGATTTCTGTTAGATGCAGAGCTGGGGCAAATGGTTAAAAGGAAAGGGGATGTCTATCTCGGAGTGGACAGGATCGAGTCAAAGTCCCTGGGTGCAGAGGGATAGGCGTATACGAACAAAATACGAAACTGGACCTACCGGCCCGCTGTCTGGCATTAAAGGTGGAGAGCATCCATCTTGGGCATTTCGTAGTCGCCGTCTTCGCCGGGGTAACGGAGGCGCGAGTCGAAGCGGCCGGTCTCTTTGGCCAAGGCCCAGACCAGGCTTTCGCCAGCGGGGAGGGTTTGGGGCTGACGGCGGAAAACCTCGTCTTCGAAGGCGAGCGAAGCGTCAATCCATTGCCAGCCAGCGGATTCGAAAGCCGTCATTACGTCCGGGAGGACCATAGCGTTGAGGACGTTGTAGTGGAGCAGAAGCGTATGGCGAGTGTCGCGGCTAAGGAGATCGAGGGCTAGCTGGCGATAGAAAGTGGCTCGATCGAGAAGATGGGAGATGAGGTAGTCGCGATAGGGGTTGACGGATGCCTTGGGTTCGTGTTCCCAGCGACGGAGAAGGCGCTGGTTCACGTACCAGTCGGAAGCGTCGATAGTGACATGGCCGACGCGGTAGCCGCGCTCTTTCAGAAGGGCGCGGAACCGGTCGCGCTTGTCGGCCGTGTCGCCCTCTTTGAGAAACGGGTAGCGAAAAAGAGAAGTGCGGTTGCGATAGGGAGCGATGACCTGCTCGTTTTTGAGGAAATCGGTGGCGAACTCGGCGTAGCCGGTGCGCTGCAGGTACACGAGGTGCGAGTAGGAATGATTGCCGATGAGATGGCCGGCCTGGTCCCAGGCGGAGAGGAGCTTGGCACCGTCGGGCTCATCGACGCGCATGCCACAGACGAAGAGGGCGGCCCTGATGTTTCGCGCGGCGATGGCTTTCAAGAGACGAGTGTTCGCTTCCGGCCAACGCAGAGTGGCGCCGAGGTTCAAGGCAGGATCGTCAATCGTGAGAGCAAGCTGGGGCTTGGCAGGAGCCGAAGAGGTTCGTGGCGCGAAGTTCTCGAGATGGAGAAACGGATGAAGCCCGCGAGAAAGCAGCGGCGAACAAGAGAAGGCGGATGCGGTCTTGAGAGCAGATGAGAGGAATCTGCGACGATTCATAGTGTGACCTCAGCGAAAAGATTTCAACCAATCACGAGCACGGCTCCAGAAAGAAGTTAAGGGTGTAAACGAGGTTGAGGACGTAGACGTAAAGGAAATGGAAGAAGAGGTTGAAGAATAAGGATGCTCGACGGGTTCGTCAGCGACGGAGTAGAACTCGCCAGTGCGGGGGTGGATGTAAAGGCGCAGGGCTTCGGCGCGGTTGAGGGGGCGGGCGCCACGGCGCCCGAAGACGGCGAGCTGGTTGCCGGACTCGTCGACGGCGCGGTCGCGGTCGATGCCTTTGGAAATGGCGCGAAGAGGATCGATAGCAAGAGTCGAGGGTGAGGCGATGGCTTGGGCGTTTTTTGTCGGGACGAAGAAGCGCTGGCCGAGCGGAGAAAAAGGAGCGGTGGTCACGCGCTCGGAGAAACCTTTGTTGTCGATGTTCGCGATGTCGTAGACCCGCAGGCCGCCGGCGCCCGTGGCGGCGTAGGCGTATTCGCCGCGCGCCTGAATGTCGAGGACATTGCCGGTGTGTTCGTAAGCGCTGGTGAGCTCGCGGTTGCGAGCGAGGAATTGCTTGTAGTTGGCGGGATAGGCGATACGGTGAAGATCGCTGCCGAAGATGGCTTCGGGCTCATCGTGCTCGGCAACGGCGACGCCTTCAAAACCTTTGTTGCCCGTGGCGACGTACACGTAACGGCCGAGAAAGTTCATGAGATTAGTGCCCTGGAGGAGGAGCTGTGCCATCCAGGCGTTGTTGTCGTTGGCGGCGGAGACGTGGCAATCGCTGCATTGCTTGGTTTCGCGAGCCCGGACGGTGTGCGGGACAAAGGTTGAGAAAGCCTGGCCGGAGAAGCCGGGAGCGGAAATCGTTTGCTGCGTGTAGTAGAGCCACTCGCGACTGGCGTTTTGCGAGCTGACGAGGACGGCGCACGAAGAGCGCGCGGGCGCGATGCGATGGCCGGTGACGGTGCCGTCGACGCCGAGCATGAAGATGTCGTCGCGAAGGACCTGGAAGTTGTAGCTGGTGTAGTTGCGGGTGGTGAGGCCTTCGTTGTGGAGCATGGGCTTGCGGGCGTTGGCGGTCATCTGCAGGTGGCAACCGAAGCAGGTGGGCGTCCAGGAAGTGTGGCAGGAGTAGCAGGTCATGCTGGAATTGGCGTGGGCGAGAAGCGCGTCGTTCTCCGGCATTTGCGAAGGGACGATGCCGTCTTTGTTCATGAGCTTGGCGCGGAGAGATTTCAGGCTAAAGTGCGCGTTGCCGGGCGTGATGGTATTGAGGGTCTGGACGATTTCCCATTGTTTGTTTTCTTCGGACATGGAGCGCTGGACGAGCGTGCCGCCGGGGCACCATTCGAATCGGCGAAGGCCCCCTGGCGTGCGTAGAATTAGCAGATCGCGGCCGCCTTGCGGAGCGGCAGGGCCTGAAGTGAGCAGTGTGGCCTTCTTGCGAATCGTGCCGTGGCAATCGATGCAATCGATTTCCACGGCGGCGCGAGGCTCGCCATAGATCTTGCCGTTGCCGTGATTGTCCTGCGCGAAGTGGCAATCGTTGCACTGCGTTCCTTTTTCAAGATGGATGTCGGCCAGGTGGACGGCTTTTTCGAAACGCTGCGGATCGTCGAAGGGGATCTCCTTGCCGTCTTTATCGAGCCAGTTGCCTTTGCGGTCGTGACTAAAGACGGAACGGAAAACCCAGCCGTGGCCGTGGAAGTCGGCGAACTGCGTGTTCTTCAATTGTGAATTGAATTCAGAGCTGCCGACGTTTTCGAGAAATTTTTCATCGCCCCAGAGGCCACGAGCTGCGGCCGCTTCCGGATTGCCCAGAAAGGATTGATAGCGCTGTTCTTCCGTAGGGTTGCGCTGCTCTGGCGGATACATTTTGTCGCCGTCGATTTCGTTGTCCCACCAGGTGAGGCCGAAGTAGGTGGTGACCATGTTCGTGCCGGGATGAATGTGGCAGACCATGCACTGGCTCGAAGGGATGGAGCGGGTGAACGCGTGCTTGATGGGATGGCCCGGCTCGTTTTTGGGAATCGTGGGATCAGAGGAAGCGCTAAAGCCGGAATGGCCGAACTTTGCGTAAGCGCCGGAATGCGAGGCGTCGCGATCGTTGGCGTAGACGACGTGGCACGCCGTGCAGCCGCTGGCGCGATAGTCGCCGGGATGATCGTTGGTGCCGGGGAGCGACATGACCGGATCGACAAGACGAGTTTTTTGCAAGCCGAGGAAAACGGGATCCGTGCGGAGCTCGGTGCCAAAACCACGGTCGCTGAGCTTGTCGTCGGGCTTGCCGGGATCTTCCTCGCGGTTGGGATTGCCGAGTTCGGATTTCTTGCGGCCGCCGCGCTCGAAAACGCGGAGGACGTTGCCGGGCTGGGAGATTTCCCAGCGATAGAGAGGATCGAGCTCGGGGAGAATGCCTTTCGCGCGGGTTTCTTCCGGCGTGGGAGGCGGAGAAGTCTTGATGGATTGCGGCAGGCCGTCGCGGCCATAGCTTTCGCCGAAACGCGTGTTTTTGTAAGGAAAGGCGCCATTGTTGTAGAGCGCCGCGCCCCAGAGAAAACCGGTGTGCGTCATCATGCTGGTGGAAGCGGCGCGGACTTCAATGGCATGGCAGCCGGCGGCGCCGCAGGTTTCGGGAGCCACGCGAAGATCGCCGGAATTTACAAACTTGATGTATTCGGGCGATTCCTCGAGCCACTTCGTGAAAACGCGCTCGGGGAGCGCGGAACGATTCTTGAAGATGGGATTGCGCGGTTGGACGTGGGCTTTTTCTTTGGCGGCGGAGTACTCGGAGGAGTTCGGTGCCGTGCCTGCCTGGATGCTGACGGAGGATTTGCCGCCGTGGCAATCGGTGCAAGCGAGATGGACAGTCTTGGTTGGGTGCATCGTCGGTTCATCGGTGGATGTGTGGCAAGTGGCGCAGCCAGTGGATCTGCGGTCAGCTTCTTCCGGAGATTGACCACGGACCGAGGAGACATCTTGCTTCCCATGAATCGGGAATGCTGACTCCGCGTAAAGCGCGAAAAGAAAAGATAACGCTGAGACGCAAAGGGCGCAGAGGACTCGCGGAGAGGAGCGTTCGAATGTGCGCGGAAAAATCATCAGGTGCGTTCCTCAAAAAGTAAACCTGGCGGAGCCGAAAAGCGAGAAGAGTGTGCGAGGCGTGTAGATGTCTTTGAACCCCTGGCCGGGCTGGAGGGCGGATGCGCCGCCGGTGAGGACGCTGTTTTCGGTCAGAGGCGGCCGATAGGTGACGCCGATACCATAGTCCACGCCAATGGTGTGATGGATGGGCGATTGAAAAAGGAGGAATTCGAGCGGCTCGGTGCGCTGGAAGCGGAGAAAATTGGCGTTTGCAAAACCCTTCAGCTTAGGGGTGATATCGAAATCGGCGCTGGCGTTGAGGAGAAAGATTCCGGGATTCACGAAATTGGCTTGACCCTCTTCTTTGCTGGAGCGGAGAGAGGGAAGGAGGCTGCCAGGAGGGGTGAGCAGAACGCCGGAGCCAGTGAGGCGAATGGCTTCGCGATTCCAGAAGCTGAAGAGGCCGTCGGCGAAATTGGGTAGATCGACGATGGAATCGAAGCCGCGGGCGCAGGAGTCGCGCGGATTGGAGTCACCGGAAGTGTAGAAGGTGGAAACGCGGTAGCGAATCCAATCGCGATCACAGGAAAGCTCCAAGGCCGCCATTTGCGCGTTGACAGTGACGGGCTTGCCGGCGATGGGATTGAAGATGTCCTCGCCAAGCGCCTGATAGAACGCGTGAGTGAGATTGATGCGGCGAATGTTGCCGGTGCCGAGCCAGCCGAAGTAGCCAACGCGAATACCGTGCGCGATGGGGCCGCCGCCCGGATTCTGATTGATGACATTGCCGATGGGAGCGGGGCGGACGAGAAAACCGTTGTCGTCGAAGTGGATGGTGGCGTCGTCCTTGTTCCAGGCGAGGAGAAACTCGGCGGTGTAACCGGGGAAGAAGAAATCCTGGATGTAGACGTTGCCGAGGAGGACTTGTTGGTGGCGGCGTTCGAACGAATTGAGGCCGCTATTGGTATTTTTCTCCAGGAAATGGAAATAGGCAAGGTTGTACTCGATGCGGCCGGAAGGGAGATTGCCGAAGAGCCGGAAGGCGGGCTGCTCGTCGACGAAGAGGAAACCACGGAAGTCAGCGTTAAATTGCTGAATGCCGGCGCGAGCGGAGACGAAATCGTAGTTGGGGCTGAGGTCGCGGAGCCTCACTTCGACGAAAGCTTCCTGCAGGCCGAGATGGTCGTCGAAACGGTTGGTGCCGTGGCGGACATCGGGACTCACAATTCCCTGCTCGCGAACGTCGAGATAGTTCAGGCTGAGCTCTGGCGTGATTCGAATGCGCCAGTCGATGGGTTTGAACGACGCGTCGCCGTGAAAGAGATCGAAGCTGAAGCGTAGTGTCTGGTCAAGGAAAGCCTGCTCGCCTTTGCCGAAGAATTCTGCGTTGCCCGCGCGGGCGGAGCTTACGTTGCTTAGTGAGGGCACGCGCCGCCCATCAAAAAAAGTTTCCGACAAGGCAGTGATGCTCAAAAAAGTTTGCTGGCCAAGAACTTTTGGCCAAATGGGCTCGTCGCCCGTGAATCGATTGCGATTAAAAGGATCGAACCAACGCGAACGCGTGTAGAGATACTCGTCCTTCTGCGGGTAGCGGCGATAGTCGGGCTGAGCAAGGGCCCAGCGATTGGGAACGACGTTGTAGACGTCGGCGACGGGAGGGAGCTGCGCGCTGGTGAACGATCCGGCGTTTACGAGCAGGGTTCCGCCATCATTGGCGCTCGGAGGCGGATTTGGGCTAGGTATCATGACGGGCAAAGCGGACGTAATGGATTCTGACCCGACAACAGTGAATCCTGGCGGAGTGCCGATCTTCAATAAGAATGTGGTCGTGGGGGGCGTCGGAGTGGTGACATCATCGAGCAATTTGAACGTGGCAGAATATGCGGCGTTCGCGGCATCAACAACGGCGCGAACGGGACCCGGCGATTCGTTTGGACCAACGCCGGCTGCTCCCGGAGTGGTGTTCATTGGGGGAATTGCGCTGCCTTTCGGGGATCAGACGACAGTGCCAGCAGGTTTTTCTGCAGGACCTACAGCTGGGACTGGAACATTTATTGTTGCGCCTGCGAATAGCCTGGGACAATCACGGGAAGGAGACTTGATCACGCCCGCAGCGGGGCCGCTCGGGGGATTGAGCGCGGCGGACGTAAAACAGATTTTGGACAACGCGGAAGCGACGGCAAATACCACGCGCGCGGCGATCCGTCTGCCGATCGGATCACGGGCGAGGATGGTCATCGCCGTGGCGGATCTCGATGGAACAATCATCGGACTGCGGCGGATGGCGGATTCCACGGTGTTCAGTATCGACGTGGCGGCGAGCAAGGCGAGGAACATGGTGTACTTGAACAGCGCGGCGCGTACAGCGGCGGACTTAAATCAGGTGCCGATGGGAACGGCGGTGACGAACCGTACGATCAGTTTTGGCGCGCAACCGCTGTATCCACCGGGGATTGATGGTTCGGGCGCGGGCCCATTCTTCAATCTTTACGTGCAGGACCTGGTGAATCCCTGCACGCAAGGGATGCAAACGGGGCCGGCGAACGCGAACAAGAGCGGAATTGTTTTCTTCCCAGGAAGCGCAGGATTATATCGGAACGGTGTTCTGGTGGGCGGGCTCGGAGTTAGCGGGGATGGAGTGGATCAAGACGACTTTGTGACCAGCGGGGGAACGAAGGGGTTGAAGCGCCGGACATGATTCGCGCAGACCAAGTGATGGTGCAGGGAGTGCGGCTACCTTATTTCAAGTTTCCACGGAATCCAACCGACTAAGCGGCCCATTCAATACGAGCGGGAAGTCTTATTGCGGTGAGTCATCTTCGCGAGAGCACGAGTGTAGTCCATGATGACAGCGGGCACGCTGCGGCTGTACACGAACTGGCCTTCGCGCTGGCATTGGATGAGCCCGGCTTCCTGGAGGACCTTCAAGTGATGAGAGACGGTGGCAGGGGTGACACCGCGCATGGACACGATCTCACCGCAATTCATGTGTCCAGTGGCGGATATGGCCTCAAAGATCCGGAGGCGGGTCTGGTCCGCCAAAGCTCTTGAAATCTTCTCGATGCGAGCGCGATTCATGCTGGTGTAGTGTAGCCGAGTAACTGGCAGTCCCGCCAGCGACTTGCCGCCTGCCCGGTCCACGCCCAAAAAAAGATGCAACCAATCATTTAGACATTCATCTAAACGCCTAACCCCGGAAAGCGCGGATGGAATCCGCTGCTTCCGAATGGAGAGATGCAGGAAAGCTGAAAAGAGGGAGACGATCATGAAGAGACTCGAGGGAAAAGTAGCGGTAGTGACCGGCGGCAACAGCGGCATCGGGCTGGCCACGGCGCAGCGGTTTTATGACGAAGGCGCACGGGTAGCCATCTCCGGACGCAACCAAAAGACGCTGGACGAAGCCGTCAAACTGATTGGAAAAGACGTTGTGGCGATCCAGTCCGACGTATCGAACGCGAAGGATCTGGACAAGCTGTACGCCACGGTCTCGCAGAAGCTCGGCAAGATCGACGTCCTTTTTGCCAACGCGGGGATTTACAAATTTGCGCCACTGGCGGCCACAACGGAAGGACTGTATGACGAACTTTTTGACATTAACACCAAAGGAGTCTACTTCACCGTCCAGAAGGCGCTGCCTTTCCTGAATGACGGCGCCTCGATCATCATCAATACTTCGATTGCTGGTCAAATCGGCCTGGTGAATGGGACCGTTTACGCGGCGACGAAATCCGCGCTGCGTTCGTTCACGCGTTCGCTGGCGGCGGAACTCGTGAGCCGCGGAATTCGCGTTAACGCCGTGAGTCCGGGACCCATCAATACGCCGGCGGGATTCGAGCGGGCCGGCCTTCCCAGAGAAGCTCTCGACGAATTTCTGCAAAGCGTCCTGGCCAAGGTGCCGATGAAGCGCATCGGCCAGCCGTCGGAGATTGCGAGCGCCGTTGCCTTCCTGGCGTCGGCTGATGCCTCGTTTATCACCGGGGCAGAAGTTCCCGTCGACGGCGGGCTTGGACAGATTTAAGCATCGCGAGAGAGGGTGTTGAGAGAGGCGGCCATCGAGCCGCCTCTTTTATTTTGGTTGTGGCCATCGTTGCGCCGTGGAAGGGTCAGGCGCGGTGGCGGAGTTCAAATCCAGAAACCATTTGTGAGCGGTGTCGGTGGGGGCGTAGCAGTTGCCGTCCGATGCGTACTTTGCGGGACAGCGCGCGGTAAATTGCTTTCGGCGAGGTGACTGCGCGAACTGCCAGACGGTAGCGACGTTGGGAATGTCGATGCCACTATTCGACGGAACAGGCGGGTCCGCGTTGAAGCTGCAGCCCGGGGAAGGCGGGCAAGCATCGTTGTAGACCCAAACAGCGAATTCCCGCGAACGCCTCCAAAGGTCCTTATAAATATCATCCGCTGTAGTGATGGTCACACCGCGCCCTTCGCGCACCGGCATGCCTGAACAATAGAACCCGCCGCGATAGGGTATGGGCGCGACGCGCCAGAGCCATCCTCGAATGTAGGCGTGGTAGATGGGCGAGAGACGTCCACCTTCTTCGATGTCCAAAAAGATCTGACTTCCATCTGGGAATCCGTCACGCTGTGCGGCTTCTATGGTGGATCTCGCGTCTTCTTCGCCGAGCTTTTGCGCTTGCTCTTCGCTCTTCAACTCTGTGCTTTCCCGCGCTCGATAGAGAGGCAAGAAACCGTAGCCGAGCGAGCGGAGATACTCTCGTTTGCCTTGCCAGGAATTGGTCTTTTCGCCGGGAGGCGGACTGAGCCAATAGCCGGTAAACGTGAAGTCCTTGCGCAAGAGTTTCATAGCCTCGTCGCCGGGATACCCGTTACGGTCAAAGCCAAGATAGGTGCGAACTTGTTTCGCCTCTGAGGGCGGAGTTTGGGAATGGGCGCCGAATGCCAGCAGAGTTGCCGCGAGAACTAAGAGCGACAGAACAGAAATTGCGAGAAGTGATTTCACGACGCCTCGGTCCAGAATGCCAGAACACAACGTGGCCAGCCAGTGCGCAATTCTGTTCGGAATGGGAGGGTACTCCTCCCCCCTATTTTTGTAAGAATGTGATTCTGTGGGACTTTAAGTCGCGTGGAATCACACTCTTCTACAAGTGTTGATTCTAAAGAGCTTACACCCGGGGGTCAGGCTGGGCTCATAGTCGCTGCCAAAGGCGTTGCGTAAGGTCTCCGCAGATAAAAAGAAATTGCGTTGTATGGGAATTCTCGCGGAAGCGAGAGACACTACTGAACGAGAATAGTGTAGCAATGTCTTAAACATGTTGTCAACAGAAATCTGCAAGAAGAAGCGGCCAGCCTAGGAAGGCTGGCCCTGCAGGAGCTGCGGCAAGCTAGCCTGCGCGGAGTTTGTGGCCGGCGAGGTTGCCGAGACCATCGTAGGCGGCGTACTTGTACATCTCGCTGAGCGTGGGATAGTTGAAGACCTGCTCGATGAATTCGTCGATGGTAAGGCCGTTATCGAGCACCATCATGCCGATGTGGATGAGCTCGGTGGCGTTTTCGCCGCTGATGCTCACGCCGATCAGTTTGCGGTCCGAGCGGGCGAAAATGAGTTTCAACATTCCCGCCGTGTCGCCGGTGATGTGACCGCGGGCGTTGTTTTCGTAAAGGGCGCGGCCGACGCAATAGTCGAGCTTCTTTTCCTTGCAGGATTCTTCAGTTTCGCCAGCCGCGGAAATCTCCGGAATCGTGTAAATGCCCATCGGGAGCATGGAAGCAACGCGCTGCTTGTACTTGAAGCCGAAAGCATGGCAGACGGCGACGCGGCCCTGTTCCATGGAAGTGGAGGCCAGCGCGGGAAAGCCGATAACGTCCCCCGCGGCGTAGATGTGCGGCACGGCGGCGCGGTAATGGTCGTCGACGGGAATGTAGCCGCGGTCGTTAAGGGCGAGGCCGGCCTTCTCAAGGGCCAAGCCGTCGACGGCAGCGCGGCGGCCAGCGGCAAAAAGGGCGGCTTCGGTCTCGAGTGATCTGCCGCTCTTCATCGTCAGTCGCGTCCCTGAAGCGGAGTTCTCGACTTTGACGGGGCGCTCGTTGAAGAGAAAGTGCATGCCGAGAGCCGCGAAGCGATCTCGAAGTCGATCAGAAATCTCTGCGTCGAGAAAAGGGAGCAGGTGATCGCGGCCATCGACGAGCGTAACGTCAGCGCCAAGGGCCATGAAGATGGAGGCGTATTCGCAGCCGATGACCCCGCCGCCGATAACGGCGAGGCTCTTGGGAATGCGATCCATCTGCAGGAAGGTGTCGGAATCGAAGGTATGGACGTCGTCGAAGGCGAACTCGGACGGCCGATGGGGCTTCGAACCGGTAGAGATGAGGATGACCTCGGTGCGCAGATGGCGCGTTCCCTTCGAATCAGACACAGCAACGGTGTGCGCATCTTCGAAGGAGGCCTGGCCGCGAACCAGTTCGATGTGGTGCAGCTCGAGGTTTTTCAAGATGCGGCGGCGCTCCATTTCGACGACTTCGCGCTCGTGGTGCATGAAGTCGTGGACGGTGAGATTCTCCTTCAGCGAATAATCGATGCCATAGAGGCCGCGCTGCTTGAGGCCGGAAAAATAGAGTGCGGACTCGCGGAGGGTTTTGCTTGGGACGGTTCCGGTGTTGATGCAGCTTCCGCCCAAGTGCGGTGCGCGCTCGACAATCGCGACGCGCTTTCCGAAATAGGCGGCCTGGGCGCCGGCTTTTTCCCCAGCGGGGCCGCAGCCGATGACCACGAGATCAAACGAGTCGGTGGAAACCAAGACAACCCTCCAGCAGCATCCGGCCAAGGCCAGGGATATGCGTCATGTTAGAGGAAGAAGGCGAACGCCGAGCAAGAATCTAACGATATTGTGACGAATCGGCCGCTGTAAGCGCGCGCCGGAAGGACAAAAAAACCAGGGCCAGAAAAGAGCCGAATCCGTTCACCTAATGGCAGTCGAACTTCCGGGAAGAATACTCAAGGTGTGGTGGGTTGAATTTCGATTCCGCAAAATTGGCGAAGCACAAGAAAGGCTGTGGGCCTATTCGTGACTAGATTGAGCCAAGCGCCGGGAGCCTGGGAGAAGCTTCTTCCTTCCGAGTGTTCCGTGAAGGAGCAGGACCTGAGGAGTCGCGAACTACGAACTCGGGTTCGATGGCAATTCCCGGCACGTAATCGGCGCGGCCCTCGATCTGATCGACGACAGTTTGCGCGGCGATCTGCCCCATTCGCAACAATGGCTGGCGCACGGTGGTCAAGCCGGGATTGGCGAAGGCTGCACCGGGAATGTCGTCGAAACCCACCACCGAGATATCTTCTGGAACGCGTAACCCGGCTTCACGAATTGCCCAGATGGAGCCGATAGCAGAAATGTCGTTGTAAGCAAAAAGAGCGGTAAACGGCTTCTTGCGCGCGAGCAATTGTTTCGCGAATGGATAACCGACTTCGGGCGTCGAATCCGTACTTTCTATCCGCACGGTTAATTCCGGGCGGATAGTAATTCCAAGCTCCTTAGCCACTTCACAGATGGCGTTCCAGCGGACTTCGGAATCCGAGCTAAAAGTCTGGCCTTTCAAGAAGGCGATCTCTTCATGCCCCAGATCTTTCAAATGCTCGAGTGCCAGGCGCGCAGCCCTCTTGTGATCGAGAATGATATTGGTCACACCAGGGACTTGCTGGTGGCCCGCGACGGCAGCGGTCGGCAGCGAAGGCTCCTCGTGGATCGAAGTGTCGACGGTAATAAAGCCTTCGACTCCACGTTCGAGCAACATGTGCGAATAGGTTTGGAGAAGTTTGGGGTCGTGACGGTGAATTACGGTCAGGAAGAAATAATTGTTTTGGCGCAAGTATTGCTCGATGCCGCTGATCACCTGTGATCCGTAGGCGTCTCCGATCTCCTCCGCGATCACGCCGATTGTAAACGTACGTTGCAGACGCAAAGTTCTGGCAAAAAAATTCGGCCGGTAATTCAATTCCTTTGCCGCGGCCAGGATGCGCCGCTTGGTGTGCTCGGGGATGGAACGCGAGGCGGCGGAATTGTTGAGCGCGGCGGAGACCGTGCCGGGCGTAAGTCCTAAATGCGACGCGATCGTCTTTAGGGTGACTTTGTTCTCTTTCCGGGGGCCCACTTTCCGCTTCTGGGGCGGGGTCATCTCACTATCCTCCGAGAGTTTCGCTGAGAATCCGAGCGATACCGCTCTTCAGCTGAACGAAGAGCAGGACCCTCGGAAAGCCCCCGCCTTCCCGCAAACCCATGTTTTCGCTCAAGTTGAACCAATACCAATGTCCGCCCCATTGGACGCGCCGGACTGGGAGTACGGTACATGGCTGAGCGCCGGCCTCAAGTTGCCGGCCCCAAACGGTGCTTTTGGACCAAAGCAAGTCTTGAGAGTCCAATATCCCTCAAATCTACCAAATCTAGAATATCATTATTTTTCTGTAGAATATCATTATTTCTGCTTGACAAGCCCCCGGCCACGGGTGCTAAATACGCCCCTAGTACAAAAGCATTACGTCCTTTACTGCTTTCGGGGTTCGGTCGTTTCTCAAACGTGTGGTGGGGGTAAAGGGAATATGGGTCCTCTGTATTTCTTTTCAAAGCAGAATCCTGATTCCTTTTTCTCGCGCAAATCTCTCCTCGAGGGGTAATCGCATGAAGATTCTATTTTCAAATACAAATGAATCGATCGGCAAATGGCGCGCCATTAGCGCACTGCTTGGCGTTCTTGCGCTCATTCTCTGTACTTCTCTCGCTACTCGCGCGCAGAACATTACCGCTTCCGTCCGCGGCACGGTGACCGACGAACAGGGCGCGGTCATTGCCGACGCCGACGTCACGATAACGAACACGGATACTGGTTATTCGCGAAACGGGAAGACGGACAGGGACGGCAACTACGGGTTCCAAAGCCTTCCGATCGGTCGCTACACTCTGACTGTATCTAAGGAAGGCTTCAAGACCTTCGAAGAAAAGAACATTATTCTTCACGTTAACGATAGCCTGACGCTTGACGCTCAATTGAAAGTCGGGGCCAGGAACGTAACGGTTGAAGTGGTCGCCACCGCGACCCAGGTGGAGCTGAGCAATGCTGAATTGAGCGGCACGGTTGCGGGAGCCCAGATAACCCAATTGCCGCTGAACGGTAGGAGCTTCGCCCAATTGGTCACGATGGTTCCCGGTGTCGAGGTTGATGGTGGTTTTAGTTACGACAAGAAAGGCGTCAACGGCGGTGGTGACCTCTCGATCGGCGGTGGTCCTTCTAATGCCAATTTATGGCTGGTGGATGGTGCCAACAACCTCGACGTGGGATCGAATCGCACGCTCCTTATTTATCCCTCCCTTGACTCCATTGAGGAGTTCAAGATCGAGCGGAACAGTTATAGCGCCCAATTCGGTGGAGCCGGCGGAGGCGTAATCACAATCGTCACCAAGTCGGGGACGAACGCATTTCACGGCAGCGCCTATTACTTCGGCCGCAACGACCTTCTGGATTCCAAGGACACCGTTCTTAAGGCTTTCAACCCCAAAGCCAAGAAGGATTCGATTCGACGGAACGACTTCGGAGGCGCCGTTGGGGGCCCCATCAAGAAGGACAAAATCTTTTTCTTTGTATCAGAGGAATGGAACCGGCTGATCCAGGGGAGAGTGCGCAGCGCTCATGTCCCCACGCCCTTGCAGCGCACCGGGGACTTCTCCGACTCCGCCCTGGATACTACCTTCAGCAGCGCCAGTACTACCGGTTGCCTTCTGAATGGCGGACTCCACGATCCGGAGCCGACAAATCCTGGCGGCGCGTTTACGGCGGCTGCTTCCACTCCCGGTACGATAGACGTCATTCCTGCGGCGCGCTTGAGCCCCGCGGGTTCTGCGATTCTGAACACGTATTTCTTGCCGACGCTTCCTCGGTTGACTGGTGGTTCGCTAACTCCTAACTATGGTTGCGGCACCAACTGGGCAAAAGCATTTAGTCAGCCGACCTACTGGCGTGAAGATAGCTTCCGCGGGGACGTACGTCTCTCGAAGACATTAACGCTGATGATGAGATACACGAATGAGGCCTGGACATTTGGACCTTCCGCAGTTGGTAATTCCGGCTGGGGGGCCGATTCCGGAGCTTCACAGATCCAGGAGCAGTGGAGCCAGCCAAGTCGCGTCGCTGTCGGCCGGTTGAGCAAAACTTTCGGCTCCAGCGCCGTGAACGATTTCCAATTCTCCTACTCGGCGAATCGCATCAATATCAGTCAAACGACTGCAGCAGCACAAGCGCTCAATAAGGTGATTCCAACATTTTTCCCGAATCCGGATCCGACCAGTAATCCGCCGGTGTGGATCAATGGCGGCGGCCTTCCGACGATTTGGAGCTTTGCGCCTTGGCACAACGGGGAAGACCTCTACACTTGGCAGGATGACTTTTCGAAGGTCATACGGCGCCACACGCTAAAGGTGGGCGTCCTTTACAGCCGGAATTCCAAAGACCAGGACAACTTCTCCCAGAAACAAGGTAACACGTTTGGCCCAGTCGGTTACAATGGCTGCAAGAATGTCACGGACCCGGGGTGCACCAACTTAGCGGACTTCACTACCCACTATGGCCCTGCCGATTACATTCTGCAGAAGATGGCGGTCAGTTGGGGCGAACAGAACGTCATTTTCAAAAAACAAGGACGCTGGGAAAACTTTGAGCTTTATTTCAGTGACGACCTGAAGCTTACCAGCCGCGTGACTCTCAACCTCGGTGTTCGTTATTCTTATCTGCCGAATCCCTACCAGGCGGATGATCAATTCACGATCTTTAACCAAGCGGCGTTTAATCCCTCGCTCGGTAACGCGCCTTGCAACGGCTTGTTCTACTCGGCGGGCCTCCTGGCGAGTCCCTGCCCGCCGGGAACTGGCGGATTGCCCGGTCCCAACCGGGCTATACAGAACAACTATCACCGCGCCTTCGCGCCCCGATTGGGTGTGGCCTGGGATCCCACTGGATCGGCGAAGTGGGCGATCCGTGCGGGCTTTGGTCAATTCTACAACCGTGACGACATCTTCGTGACGGACGGCACCGCCGGCGTGAACCCGCCGTTCGTTGCCAGCTTCACTTCACCCAACGGCAATGGTCGATTCCTCGACAATACAAACCAGCTGCCCGCTTGCGCCCCACCAATCACGGCGACGGGCTGCTTTGGCACTGGTTTAGGAGTTGCCGGAGTCGGCCAGGATCTCAGCAACCGGGCGCCCTATGTCTTGCAATATAACCTGACCATCCAGCATGAACTTTGGAAGGATACTCGGTTTGAAGTGGGCTACGTGGGCAGCCAGACAAAAAACTGGACGAGCAATTACGATGCCAATGCTGTTGCTCCGGCTCAGAGGTTGGCCTTTGCGCAGTCGAACGGCAACGCAGCGGGAAATTTGCTCAAGCCTTTCGATGCCCTAAAATCCGGCGGGATCGGGATCTTTTCGCATCATGGGAGCGCGCAATACGACTCGCTGCAATCAGCGTTCACCACGCGCTTCCAGCGCAATTCCACCTTCCAGCTGTCCTACACATACTCCAAAACTTTTTCAGATACATCGGAGCATATTAGCAATGGAGCTGGGAATCAGGTCATAGACCCGTTCAATCTGAGAAATGGCTATGGGCTGGCTACCATCAACCGGCCGCACATTCTTGGCGCCAACGTGATCTACAACCTGCCCAGCTTGCAGAACATGCAGAGGCTGGTCCGCAATAGCCTGGGTTCTTGGGAACTCAGCTTGATCGCCAATATCTCGAGCGGGTCCTCCTATACGCCGACCATCGGGGGCATATCGAATGTCAACGACCCGTCTGGAATCGGCAACGGTGCAGGCAACCAGCGGCCCAACTTGGTGCCGGGACAGCCCTGCCGGAACCCCAGCTTTGCTAACTTCCAATGGATCAACCCGAACCGGTACACCATGAACGGGCTCAAGTTGGGCACTATCGGTACCTCTCCGGTCGGCGACTGCCTTGGGCCACCCACTCGCACCGTGGACTTCTCGGTGTCGAAGAACTTCAATATAACCGAGCGGATTAAGGCGCAGTTCCGGATGGATGCCTTCAATCTCTTCAACCACCCGCAGTATGGGAGTCTAGGCAACACTCAGGGCCTGGTTGGTATAGGCTTCAACGCCGCGAACACCGCCGCGAGTCCCGAGTTCCTGGATAAGAATGGAAACCCGACGACCTCTCTGGCGAATGCGGTTTCGATCCAAAACAGTTCACCCAATGCCGTAACAGGTACCGTGGGGACGCAATCGGACCGCAATCGACAATTTCAGTACTCGATAAGGTTCACCTTCTGATCGTACTGGCACAACCTGCTTCTTCCGCGTCCCGCCAAGTCCGTCGAGGGGCCTGGCGGGACGCTTCATTCTCACCGCGCCCTTCTATAATGCATCTGAACTTCTCTGGCCGTGCACCGTTCTCTTAGGCCTCAAAACTCTTTGGGATACAATCAAGACATGCTCCGGACTCGCTCGCGGCTTTTTTTCTCTTTCCTCTTCGTTATCATCCTCATTCTCGCGGTTACCGCCGCCTCGCGCCCGCAAGCTCCCAGCCAGCAATCTGGCAGCGCCCGCGTCCCCCTCCCAAAACTTCCCACCCCCGCCAAGAAAGACCGCAGCGGCCTGCCCCCCATTCCCACCTTCAAAGACATCGCCAAAGACGTTGGCCTCACCGCCTCCCACATTGCCGCTCCCGAAGCCCACTATGTCGTCGACTCCACCAGCGGTGGCGTTGGCCTTTTCGATTGCGACGACGACGGCCGCCTCGACGTGGTCCTCATCAACGGCTCGACTGTTGAGCGTTATCGCGCCGGCGGCGACCCTCTCGTCACCCTCTATCACCAGGAGCCCGACGGCACCTTCAAGGACATCACCAAGGAAGCCGGGCTCACGCGCCGCGGCTGGGGCATGGGCGTTGCCGTCGCCGACTACGACAATGACGGCAAGCTCGACCTCTTCGTCACCGGCTTCGGAGGTAGCGCTCTCTATCACGGCCTCGGCAACTGCAAGTTCGAGGATGTCACCGAAAAAGCTGGCGTCGGCGGGACCGGTTTCATGACCGGTGCCGCCTGGGGCGACTACGATCGCGACGGCTTCGTCGATCTTTTCGTTTCCCGCTACTCCCATCTCGACATGAACAATCTCCCCCAGTTCGGCAGCAACAAATTCTGCCGCTTCAAAGGCATTCTGGTGCAATGCGGCCCTTGGGGGCTCGTGGGCGAATCGGACTTTCTCTATCACAATCGCCGCGACGGCACCTTCGAGGAAGTTTCCGTCAAAGCTGGCGTCCACGATGACATCGGCTACTACGGCCTCGGCGTCATGTGGGTGGACTACGACGACGATGGCTGGCCCGATCTTCTCGTTGCTAACGACTCCGTCCCCAACTATCTCTACCACAACAATCACAATGGCACCTTCACCGACATGGGCATGCTCACCGGCGTGGCTCTCAGCGGCGAAGGCATGGAGCTCGGCAACATGGGCGTCGACTGGGGTGATTACGACCACAGCGGCCGCCTCAGCTTCTTCGTCACACACTTCGAGGAGCAGCCCAATTCCCTCTATCGCAACATGGGTTCCCAAGGTTTCGACGACGTCAGTTGGACTTCCGGCGTCGGCCAGTCCAGTTATCCCTATGTCGGCTGGGGCACCGCTTTTTTCGATATGGACAATGACACCTGGCTCGACATTCTCGTCGCCAACGGCCACGTTTATCCGCAAATCGACACTCTGGAAACTGGCCCGCGCTTTCGCGAGCCGCTGCTCCTCCATCGAAATAATCGTGACGGCACCTTCGACGAAGTCTCCAAGGAATCCGGCCTCGCCGCTCTGCCTCTGCATTCTCGCCGCGGCGCCGCGTTCGGCGACGTGTTCAACACCGGCAACGTTGACGTCCTTCTCCTGAACGTGGGCGAGCCGCCCTCTCTCCTGAAAAATATGAACGCCAATGGCTATCATCGCGTCCTCTTCAAGCTCATCGGCACGAAGAGCAACCGCGCCGCGATTGGCGCGCGCGTAACGATTCGCTCCGCAGGCGTCAAGCAGTTCAGCGAAGTCCGCGGCGGCGCAAGCTACCTCTCGCAAAACGATCTGCGCCTACACTTTGGTCTTGGCACTGCCAAAAAAATGGAATCCGTCGAAATTCGCTGGCCGAACGGGAAGGTCGAAATCCTGGAAAACATCGCTGCCGATGCTATCTACACGATTGTCGAAGGCTCAGGCATCCGCAGCACCATACCTCTCCCGCCGCCTGCGGGTGGAGCAACGAACGGTGCCCATTAAGCTCCATTCCGGCGCTTCCCTCACTCACAAGAACTATTCTTGCCCGCTCTTTCGTGGCTGCTCGTCTTCTCGCCCCAAGCCGTTCTCGCGCGGCTTTCCTTTATTGCGTTGTCGTTCGAAAGCTGTACTCTTCGTTGTTTTTTCTGCACTGTTCTCCGTAACAACTCGTCCCGCCGACGATCCTGCCACTCTCCTCAAGCGCACTTTCGAATCCGCCAAGTCCGCCCTCGCCGCCGGCGACCTCTCCGAAGCCGAACGTCACTACAACCAGACCATCGCTCTCGGCCTCCGCCAGCTCGCCACTCTTTCCGTTTCCGAATCCCGGTTCGACGAAGCAACTCGCGAGCTGGACGAAGCTCTCAAATTCGCCCCTGCCGATCCGGATATCGCTGTCGATGCTGCCATAGCTTGGTTCCGCGCCGGGGACGTCAAGAAAGCCCGCCTGCTTGCCCAATCCGTTGTCGCCGATAATCCGCGTCACGCCCGTGCCCAGAACGTCCTCGGCCGCATCGATCTCTATCGCGGAGATTTTCCGGCCGCCATCCGCGATCTCCAGGCCTCCGTTGCCCTCGATGCCGACTTTGAAACTTCCTACTTTCTTGGCATTGCCTACCTGAAAGCCAAGCGCTTCACTGACGCCCAGCAATGGTTCCAGCATTTGCAAGATACCATGGGTGATTCCGCCGCTCTGCACGTTCTCATCGGCCGCGCCTATTCCATTGGCCATTTTCCTGAATCCGCCGTCGCCGAATTTCGCAAAGCCATTCAGCTCGACTCAAAATATCCCCGCGTTCACGCCCTGCTCGGTTACTCCATCCTTGAGTTCCGCGGCGAGGAAGCCTATCCACAAGCCCGAGTGGAATTCGAACGCGAACTGAAACTCCATCCCGACGATTACAACGCACTCCTGCTCCTCGGCATCTCCGCCGTCGCGCTGCGCGATTTTCCCGCTGCCGAAGCCGCTCTCCTGCACGCCAAGCGCTTGCGTCCCGATGAATCTTTCGCCTATCTCTATCTCGGTGAAACGTACAGCGAAACGAAACGTCTCCCGCAGGCCGTCGAAGCCCTTGAAACATACCTCCGCCTCGTCCCCGACCCCGAGGAAGTTCCGCGTGACGTTAGCCGCGCCTACTACTTGCTTGGCCAGGATCTGCGCCGTCTTGGCCGCCTCGAAGACGCCCAGAAAGCGCTCGCGAATTCCCAGCGCTATCGCGAAGCAAAATTCCGCTACGATGCCCAGCACATTTTCGATGAACCCGCGACTCCTTCTGACGGCGATAGCCACACTTCTGAGCGCGTCGCCGGCCTGCTCGAATCCGGCGCCCACGACCAGCAGAAATCAACCGAAGCAATGATGCAGGGCGGCGTCCAGGAAAATCCCGCCGCCCAGCGGCCACCGGCAGCTCAACAAGCCGTCGAATCCAAAGCCGCCAAGGAGTATCACGCCTTCGCAGCGGAAATACTCGCCAGCTCTTACAACGACTTGGGAGTGATGCGGGCTAAGGATTCGAAATTTGCGGAAGCCGCCGGATTTCTTAAACAAGCTGCTGCGTGGAAAGCGGATCTACCAGGGTTGGACCGCAACTGGGGGCTTGCCAGCTATCGGGCGGAGCTTTATTCCGAGGCAATTCCTCCTCTTGAACGCCAACTGATTTCTCACCCTGACGACGTGTTCGTCCGCCGGTTCCTGGGTCTCAGCTACTTTGCCACGGACAACTATGCGAAGACCGCCGAGACTCTTCAACCGTTCCTCAAGGAGCCGCCGGACGATCCGGGTCTGCTCTTTGCCTGGGGAACATCGCTCGTTCGAACGCGCCAATCGAATGCGGCCATGGAGATTTTCCGCCGCTTGCTGGAGCAAAACGCCAACAACCCTGAGGTGCACTTTCTTCTTGGGCAGGCCCACGCGCAGCAGGAAGACTACGAGAATTCTCTTAGCGAGTTGAAAAAAGCGTTGCAGCTTGATCCCCGGCTGCCGGAAGCCCACTACTACGCGGGCTTGGTGCATCTCCATCAGAGCGATTTCGAACCGGCCGCGGAGGAATTCCGCGCGGAACTTGAGATTCGCCCCGGCGATCCCGTCACCACATATCACCTGGCCTACACATTGTTCTTGCAAGGTCATACGGATGAGGCCATCGGTCTCTGGCACGACGTGATTAAGGCCAAGCCGGACTATGAATTGGCCTATTTTGAACTCGGACGGGCGTTTCTCCAGCAGGGAGACACCAGCAGCGCCATCGAAAACCTCGAGACTGCCAAGAAGCTTGCCCCGAATCATGATGCTACCTATTTTCAGCTTGGCCAGGCCTATCGCCGGGCCGGTCGTTTGCAGGAAGCGGAGCAGTCGCTGGCAACCTACCAGAAACTCATCGAAGAAAGCCGTCTGAAGAAGCGCAAGAACCTCGAAGCGGAGAGCCCGTGATTCTCGCGCGCGTCTTGGTCCCCGCGTTTTCGCGAGCGACGCAGGACTGAGCGGATTTCCAGGGCCTTTAGCCCGTTGTCATGGGAATTCGACGCCATTTTCCCCGTGCACTTCAGGCCGATAACCTTTACAGAATAACGATTTTCTTCTATATTTACTCTAGTACGCTGGTGCGCCTCACGTCGAGCAATCGGCCCGCGTAGGCGCGCGCCGGTTGGAGGCTTCATGGTAAAGCGCGAGCCCGCCCTGC